>FTIZ01005346.1_pt2 | contig 25699 bp, 24 predicted proteins | sample 1658381 | NCBI WGS metagenome assembly FTIZ01 (sample SAMEA3914822, study PRJEB12502) | metagenome | biome: forest; material: soil | place: USA | collected 2012-03-12 | depth 0.1 m
GGCTGCCAAGGCGTGAAAGGGGGTCACCGAGGATTGACGTCCTCACTAGGGCCACCTCCCGCGCTGATCCCACTGTGCCTGTTTCTCTTATTCGTCTGGGCATCGTACACTTGTATTCTACATTAAAATCTGCAGCAAGCCGGTGCGAGGTTGGACCGTCTGAGGCGTCAAGCTGTTTGCTGGCATTGCCGCCGCTGTCAGTAAAATGGCCAAAGGCCGGTTCAGCAAACTCTTTGGGACACTCCGAGAGGGGCGTCCCCAGAGCCCACCCGTCCTTCCGAAACGCCTCACAGCCAACTTATGGCCCATGACACCCTGGAAAACAGACCAGCAAGACTCGGGCATGCCGCTTTCTGAAGATGGAGAGCCGCACGAAGCTATTCCTCGGTTGTCCTTGGACTTGCCCTTGGGCGCAGATTTTGTCTGCGAAATACCCGAAGCTGGCGAGACTTTCGAAACTGGTGACGACCTCGAAACTGGTCATGACCACGAAGCGAGTCATCGCATCAACACCAAAGAACCGGCCAGCGCGATACCGGTGTCATCATTTTCGGCACAAGGGAAACGAAAGCGCTCCTCAGAGGGTGCACATCATGAACTGGAGGACAAAACTTCCGCACCACCAGACATTTCTCGAAAGCCGTCAACGAAAAAGACACTGGAAATCATGAGTTGGGTCCATGACCAGCCTGAGCCGCTTCATCTTTCTGGCCACGACGCTGAGCAGCCTCCAGAGTTCCCGCCGTCACGTTTCAACAGCGGTGATCTCAGCGTACCAGCCAACACATTTGGGGTGGCCAAAGAAGGGGAACAGGCGATAGGGCTCATCCCGTCGCGGTCTTCGTTCCCCAAACCATCTCACCCTCCCCGACCACTTTATTCTAGGGCCGCTTCTCAAGACCCAAAAGCAAGAGGTATTCATAGTTTGTCTAACGGATCTTATAAATCTTTGAACGAATCCCAGCGTGCTAATTAGGTATAGTCCGTCGAGAATCGCAACGCGATTAGTTCGCATCCATATCACGTTAGGGAACATCTGAGTCCCAACCCCTTGGCGTTGATGCGCTGCGAAAGCAGTCGGCCCCCTCCTTTGCAGATCGGTTCTCTCGATCCAGGAGCGACTCGGAGGTGACAGTCGGCACCACGATCTCTGGGACCGTCTCCGAAGGCGCAAGCAGCAAGAGATTCTCAGCCTCTTCAACATCGACTGCACCAACGCTGGCCGTGAGCCCCAACATGTTGCCCGGGCAATGGAAAAGAATTCGATCCGACTCTCGAGCGAGTTCTTCCCGATCAATATCCACCCCTTCTGTTCGCTTGTCCCCCCATCCCTTGATGGCCAACGCGCTGCAACCCAAAGACCCATCACCGAACCGATGCCGCAGGCGTTGAACGCAACTCCGCGACCTAATCTAGGTCAACCATTGCAGCCCGCGCTACCGGCCAGCATCCGCCCTATCCATGACTTGCCAAGTTACATGCGATTGTACATTGCTCCCCAACGCATCCTGCAAGCTGGCACATTGGCTCGAGAGCGGCGCCGCAAGCACATCAATCCCTACTGGCCAATAGTGGCGAGCAGTGACGGTGCCGAGCAACCAAGGCCTTTTGTCCCGTGCGAGACAGACAGCAGTATCCTGAGTGTTATCAACGAGCATGCATCGGATGCTGGTTCAGCAAAACTTGCTTCATCCTGCCCATCGGTCGATCTGCGCGTGACTGAAAGTCGTGGTGCTGATGGGGAAGCCCCGGATTTCCAGCCCTCCGAGACCGCCTCCGTATTCTCCAGAGAGACATCACCCCTGGGGTCTAACATTTCAGCCACGACAGTGGGTGATCCTGTGAGATCTAATCAAACAGCCCAGGACATGAGCGACGACGAAGATACGATGTCGGACGTCACGGACCACACAGACCTATCACTGATAGAGGCATTCAATGCCTCGCCGACTCCATTTGACCCCATACTGCTGTCGGTTCTTATATCGCTGAAAGAAGAGGTGGTCAACCGAATCAGACGGAGGCTGCAAACGATGATGCTCCAGCGCGCCGGAAACGAACAGCGCTCAATGCAGGATGAAAACTCTAGTTCCTCATCTTCCCAATCTCCTTCCGGGAGCGCAGACAAAGTATCCCTCACCACCAGCTCATCTACTGGCAGGAAACGTGCGCTTGATGAAGACGAAGGTAGTAATTCCGGGCGGGGGGGCGATGATGACGACGAAAAGAGAAAACGAATGGCTTCCACATCCAAGACTCGGCTGGAAGAACGTCTCAGGAAGTTTGCGTGCCCGTTTTACAAGAGATACCCCGAGAGCGAGAAACTGCAAAAGTCGTGCCATGGGCCCGGCTGGCCTACTGTGCACAGAACAAAGTAGGCCCCTCGTCTGCAATACTACGCGCTTTGCAGTGGTTTGTCTGGGCGCTAATCATCGGATTCACAGAGAGCACATCTACCGATGTCACCAAAGTCCAACATTCCCGTGCATCAGATGCCAAGTCTCATTTGAAGACGAAAAAAGGCTCGCTGAACACCTCCGAGCCGGAACCCCATGCGAGACCAGGACGCCATCGCCCGATGAAGAGACCATCTACATCAGCCGCTCCCAGGAGCGAGAGCTGAGAAAGAAGAAAAGAAACATCGAGGAGGAGAAGCGATGGTTCCAATGTTTCCGGACCATATTCCCTGATATCCCAGCCACGAACACCACCTTTGGAACTAACAGGTTGTTGCAGGGAAAGACAATACAAGCATCGCTTTCCCCGTCTCAAGAACGTGACGGGCGAGGAGTAGGCGTCCATCGCCGACGAATTCCAACGTCGCGCGGCCGTTGGCAAGCAAACCGGGGTTTGTCTTTATGGCAAGCTACTGCCGTCGGATCGCGTTAGGCGGGCGCTCGGTCGCGCCCGAAGTAGCTCGGCCTATCGAATCACGAAGCCGAGTTCCACCGTGAGTCAACTAGTTAGGCCACAATATTTGCGTTACCTTGTTTGTTCTATTTAGCTCAGCCCCATTTGTAGCTTATACCGCCCACCTAGCTACAACCACTCTATTTTCCCTAGGCGTTTGATTGACAGAGGATATCCCTGCACACCTAATGTTACCTGCAGCAGTAAGCGCCAGCCACCGCGCTTGCGCCCGTTAAATGGAGGGCCCTGGGCAGCCGCGGCAGTATTGCTGAGCAGTTAGAAGCACTGGCTGACATGAACCTCTAACAGCTGCCTCGCGATTCTTTTGCCACCTGGCTGACGGTTACTGACGCTAGAGAGCTGTTTGTGAGGCCGAGTGCTAGAGAATTGCAGAGCGTGACAATGATGTTGATGTAATGTGTAGATGTGGCGCGTCGCGTAGAAAAGTGCCCTTCTCACTGATATAGCCCACCCATTGATAAAGTACCTACGTTAGTGGAAGGCCACAGCTGATAATGAACATTACATATCATGGTCTATGAACTAGCCTTCAGATAATACAAATTCCCCCGAGCCAAAGTTCCACACAGCGCAATCTCATAGTCCCAGCTGGCGTACGAACCTCTCCTCATCAATGACATGCTCATGCGGATCATTCGACGGCCGATCACCGTTGACTATTTGGAGCACACCCATTTCGGAGATGACAAAGTCGGTAAACTCGAGGCGCAGCTTCTCCGTTTCGTTTGTCATGGCCGTGACGTTCTTTGTGTCGTCCCTGACCTGGCGGAGGTAATCTTCCCTGGCATTCTCGACACTGTCATGGCATTTGTTCCGCTTGCAGTTGCGGATATGCACGTCCGCCTTGGTCCGGGCGACGATGTATTCCTTTTTCATATGCATGCAAAGCTGCACAATCTTGACATCGAGCTGGTGGCTGTCAACGGGGGCCGATGGAAAGTAGGTATCATAATCACTGAACGTACCTCGCTGAGGGCAGAACTATGCACCAGCAGGATCTTGTCGTAGGCGTAGAGCTTGCAGTCGTAGTAATATCCCCAAGCGGAAATGTTCGAGGTCCCGCCTCCGGGTAGATCATGCCAGACCACTCCTGTGTGCGTTTCGTCCTTGAACGCAACTGCCACTTTAGTGGTCTCTGCCTCACCAACCGCCGCTCTATGCGGATGGCCAGGTCTGATGCCTCTGAGAGAGTTGACGAGACTCGATTTCCCCTCGTTTTGCCGTCCGACAACGGCAATGTTGATCTGGCCCACAACATAGCCGACGGCTAGTTTGGCATTGCGAGTTTCCTCTTCGGTGATTTCACGGTCGGGTTCAAGGCCCCTGGCGCGCACCGCCGAACACATGTCAGTTCAAACGCCCCAATTTGTAGGTAATTATACGCAGGAAGGGTCCGACTCACAACTCCCAGAGCCGCCTTTCGTGCTTGGCTTTTTCCTCAGTCTTCTTGCGTTTCTGTCTCTCCTGCTCCTCGGCTGCGGCGGCCTCGGCAGCTCGTTTCTCAGCCTCCCTGCGTTTATCTCTCTCCTGCTCCTCGACTGCGGTGGCCTCGGCAGCTCGTTCCTCAGCCTCCTCGCGTCTCTGTCTCTCCTGCCCCTCGGCTGCGGCGGCCTCGGCAGCTCGTTTCTCGGCTTGGTTGGCACGTTTGCTAGCGTTTTCAGCTTCGCGCCGTTGATTTTCTGCGTCGTCTTTGGCCTGCTCTGCCGCTCGCTCTGCGGCTGTAGAGCGGCCTCCCGTGTTGGGACGACCAAAATAGATTGTGTTGAGGGCGAGCAAGAGGGGGAGTGCGAGCGCGGCCATGGTGTTGAAGTTGATGTTTGTGCGTACAGATGATGATGCAGTTACATTCAGTGAGAGGATTCTCTGCAGAGTGTTCTGGATATTAAATAAGCCCTGGCGGCTTTTGCCAGCGCGCAGTCCATGGAGAGCCTGGACCCTTGCGGGACGTCTCCAAGGGCATAACCAATACGTGAATCTAGCCTAGGCTTGATTCTGTGATGTTCTAGCCCGATTGCGGCTGAGCTGAGGACTTGAGGACCAAAGTGGTACGCACGACGCCGATCAATGAACGTTTTGGTCTCTGTCATGGATCAGCCACTACACATGACCCTACCAACATGGCAACAGTTCCCTCCACCCCCGTGCCAGGGCAGTGCTTACAGTGACTTGCAAACCGAGCTGAGCGGTTTGGGAGTTGAGGGTTCCTGGATGCAAAGCTGACAAAGCGGGGATGGAGGTCCTCTGTCGTCATTGTCAAGAGATAATAGATCGAAATCGATCTCGCCTTACCCTGCCCGGTCCAGACCTTGGGCAAGGACGGAATACGAAAGAGGGCTTGCCACTTCAGGCTGGCAACGCCTCGTGCATCGCCCCGTGCATCGCCCCGAGATAGGAAAGTGAAGAACAAGCGACAAGGTAGATTTGAGTGGCTCGAACGAGACAAGTGTCTGCCGAAGGCAAGGGAAACAGGCGAACGGCGTGATTCTACCAAGAAACTATCGAGCATCTAACCGCCTCTTGTCTGAGGGATCTCGCCCGATTCTAGGAATGTCTGTTTTCTCTCAGTCTTGCTCCAGAACCTGTGCTAACGCGGCGAGGGGTGTTGTGGGGCGCTGGGGGGCTGAAGAGGGAAACCTTGGTGTCAAGGCATACATACCATACCATACCACACACTCTTTCTCACACACCCTCTCACTCTCTCTCGTCCAGCCCCTACCACACACACTCTCTCGCTCACCGTCTCGCGTGCAGCTTACACACACACACTCTTCCTTTACACGTCAGAAAGTGGGCGAGAGAGAGTGTGTGGTAGCTCCGGGGGTAGATACCCACCTCGGGCAGCAGGAAGAGTGCGTTCGGTGCTATAAAGAATGAGTAGCTTGGCTCTTTGACACCGGTGCGGCCATGGCGATGAGGATGGAAGGGAGGACGGGATGCGAGGGCGCCGTGGAAAATGTTCTGCCACTAGGGGTGCAGCCAATCAAGAGCGAGTCGCAGGGCGGCATCCAGCGAGGTTTCCCAATTTACACTAACGCAAGATGTCCTTTTTCATTCTGGACTAACCTCATGATGTCTAATCCCGGATTGACCTCATTGGGTATCTTGTGTTGCGCGGTTGCAACGCTACGAGGGGATGCAAACGGCAGGTTTCAGCTTTTTGCGTTTACCCCTGCTGCTCCGGCGGGGTCGCGCGAGCGGGTGAGCCAAAAGCGGCGAGTGCTCACCCCGGGCTCACCCGGATTGGCGGGCGAGCCGGAGCCATGCGTACAGGTATGAATTATTCCCCATGGTCGCCGCTGACAAACGCTCGAAGCCAAGCAGCGTAGTCACGATCCAGCGAGGATCGCCTTCTGTACACCGCCGCCAGAGGCTCCTACGAGGCAGGACGCAAATCCCCTTCAGACCATTGAGTGCAGCCTACCGGTTGAGCAAGTCAGCCTGGGCTCTAATCCTTCCCCTTCTACGCCCCGCCAAGCAGACGATAGTCCAGTGGCACCACCCTTGCCGATTCAGCTGCTCAGCGGCTGCTTCTCGTCGGAGCTACGAGTGGATGGACCACCGCCCTATAAGGCTCGCAGCATTGACGTGGAGCCCATTCTTAATGGAGGCAACGTCGTTGGGCTTGTTTCCGAGTCGGGCTCCAGCCATAATACAAGCAGCCCTCGGCATTTTTGCTTGCCCTCGGTCCAAGCCACGCCTCGGCCGTCGGGCGAGGCCGCCGATCGCAGCCGGGCCGGCATCAACATCAGGAGAAAGCTGCCTTACTTCCAACTCCTTTCTGTAATAGAGCAACCTGGTACAGCGCAGCCCTCGTGTTATTCCCTGTGCGGGTCATTCTCTTGCTAATTCCGGCCCTAGATTACTATCCCCTCAGAGACCCTTTTCCCGACTTGATCAACCCGGTTCTAGCGGTTCTCTCGTCTGGCTTTCTCATCCTAGTACGACATCTGGTCTCTAATGGCCGCGCCCGTACCGCTGCGGGACTGCCGTCAACAATCAACCTCGATGAAGCCACCGCCCTGCTTCTGCCGGTAATTCCCCAACGGTATGAAGGAGATCTACCCACAAAACTTGCACGGAGTCTAGACTCGTGGTCGTGGTTCTATTCCGCTGCGAATGCGCTGTCAGATATCTTCGCGCTGGCGGCTTTCTTCGGCTCTAACAACAAGCTGGACCCGAGCCAGATAGTCGATTTCCTGAAGTGGATCAACACCCATAATCACGCGGTTGACTTCACGCTCTTCATGGCCATCCGGACCCCCACAGTAAACGCCTTCGCCACGGTCGTCGTCGAGTCGGCCATCCGAACCAAGAGCGTCCAGACCCTAGAGATTCTCTTCGACTGCGGCGTAAAACTCGACGGTATGCTGAATCGGATCGCCCTCCTTGAGGGCGCCGGCAATCTCACCCATTGCGTCCTGTCCGGCATGAGTTTAGCTAGCTTGGCGGCGACAGGCGTTGGGGTGACGGAGGATCCGCGAGCAGGAGGTCCCTCGCTCGCGGTTGTGTTTGACCCTCCAGGGCGCAGCAATCTCGCCCTTGCTAGGGCTCATATTGCGGGATTGGAACAAGTGACGGCGCGGCGGGCGCGTCAACCGGAAAAGGATCTAGAGGAGTCCATTCGAGGTAAAGATTTCGCAGCAGCCATGACACTGTTTCAAAGTGGCGTCAGTCCAGATGGCCCAACCTTTGACACTCCCCCACTCGAGGCCGCTATGCAGAGCGATGTCATCGGCCATGGGTTTGTTCAACTGCTTCTCGAACACGGCGCAGACCCCAATCGAGAGGGCCTCCTCGAGACACTGGTCGGAACGGGACGGAGCGACCTATTGGAGATGTTCCTCGCACGCCCCATGGATCTAGAACGGAGGACGAAGGCTCTAGTTATTGCCGCCCGGGCTGGCAACATCGCCTCAGCAGCCATGCTCATAAAAACGCCGGGGATGGATATCGACACACCTGGGCTGCCATTAAACCCCCTTCAGGCGGCTGCTGGGACCGGAATGGACAGAGGCATCGGCATGGTTGTGTTCCTGCTCGAAAAAGGAGCCAATGTTAACGCCCCAGCGCACCCGAACCGCGGACGGACAGCACTACAGGCAGCCCTTGAGTTTGCCCCGACCTTCGAGATTGCCGAGACGCTGCTACGCTACGGGGCTGATGCAACGGCCCCTCCGGCGGAAGACTACGGCATCACGGCCCTCGAGGCGCTATGTGACAATCCTTACGTCAGAGGCAACCCGAGGTTGATCGACATGCTCCTCGCCGCTGGTGCCACAGTCAACCGGCCCGGGGGGAGCCAAGCTCAGTGCTTCACGGGATAGTGAAGAACGGGATGCACGCCGTCCTCAGCCGCTTCCTCGAGCCAGCGCATCGGGCGAGTTTGAACCACATGTGGCGCGACAAGGCAGACCGTAAGCGGGGAGCCCACACACCGGCGCAGCTAGCCGCGTCTCTTGGAGACCTGGAAGCGTTGAGGATTTTGTTGAAGCACGGGGCCTGCGTCAACCAGCTTCCGGACCGCCAATTCGGGCGTACCGCTCTCCAAGGTGCAGCGGATCTGCGAAGACTGGGGCAGGACAAGATGACGCTTGTCCAGTTTCTTCTCGACAGCGGCGCCGACGTGAATTCGGCCCCGGCCGCGGGGGGTGGGTTTACAGCACTGCAAGGTGCTGCGAGGGCGGGAGATCTTTTTCTTGTCAGTTTCCTTCTCGACCGCGGCGCCAACGTCAATGCGGCTCCGGCGGACAGGGGCGGAATTACGGCACTACAGGCCGCTGCGAGGTCGGGAAATATCTTGCTTGCCGAGCTGCTCATAGCCCGGGGCGCCTATGCCAACGCCCCGCCGGCTTTCGAATTGGGCGGCACTACGGTCGAGTTGGCAGCCGAGCATGGCCGGCTGGACATGGTCCAGTTGTTGTTGAACGCAGGAGCAACGGGCAGCCGGACCCGGGGGGGTCACTGCTTGCACCAAGCAATTCGCCTCGCAGAGAAATCAGGCCACTCTGCTATTGCGGACATTCTAAAGACGGAACAAGCCGGACTGGAAGCACGGGCTCTGTCGCGGGCATGACTTGTTTCAAACGGATACAGGATTTTAGACATAATATCACCTACTAGTGGCGGCGAGATAGGACGCGAAGAAAGTGTTGAAGTGAGATTGGTTACTTTCCACTAGCGTTGAATTTGGTTGACAACCTATGTTGATTGCCCTTTGAGAGGGAAAGGAGGGAAAGTCTGTCTAAGTTTGGGGAGATCTTTCGGCTCCTCCAGCTCCCCTCTCTTAAATGATCAACCTGCCGCTTGCATCAATGGTCAACATAACCAACGCCGCCACAAAAGCCCACGCTCTGAACAACACTTCTCATCTCCCAAGTCCAACCCATCCACTACGGATTCCCCCTCGCCGCCTTTAGCCGCTGCAACGCCTCCCACGTCGCCCCACGCTGCGAAGCCGGCATCTTCGTCGGCCGCCCCCGCACCTTCAACCCCCCCGCCTCGTCCGTAACACACACAGTACTCGCGCCGGACCAATCCACCATCAGTTTCGTCGCAGCAGGCATCGGCCCATCACAGTTCCTCAACGGGTCCTCGCCCATGGCAGCCAGAATGTCCCCGCGGCGGTCAAGGAGATACGGATGCACGACCGACAGGAAATCATGAACCGTGACAAAGTCTCGCGCCGTTGCCGTCACGACTGGGCCGACGACGGCCTTGCCTACCGGCCTTTGCGTGCCGCAGCACACGGTGGCGAGCGGGCCGGCGCCGTGGTCGCGGTGTTTGTCCATCCAGTACTCGTCCCATTCGTCAAGCGGGTTGACGTGGACGCGGATGGATGAGATGGGCGGGTCGGTGAGAGGTGAATTGGAGAAGGGATGCCAGGTCGACCCCTGGTAGTAGGGCTCGGGCGCTTCGTCGTCGTCTGGGTCTACCAGAGACTGCTTCATGACCGAGACCGAGGTGGCGAGGGGGCCTTCGAGGGTCCAGCGGATGCGGTAAGCATGCGGTGTGAGGACGGTGTAATCTTGGACGGCCCATCTTTCCTCAAATGAGGGGAAGGGGGTTGCTGCAGTGTCCTTGTCCGCGCTAACCATGGTGAGGTGGGTGATGCGAGGACGGGAAATGTTGATGGTGGATTAGGGAGAGACAATTGCCTTGCCTCCAGGCTACCGCAGGAGGGTTCCTTTTCCGGTTTCGTCTGCACAATGATTAACGGCTCGCTTCGACTGCGCCGCAGTCATGCTTGTCAGTACCCACACAAGTGCCGTGCTTGAATACACATCGAGGACGGCTCTACGCAGTCATTGCGTTGACTCGCCTGCAAGTGAGCTTGTGGCACAGTCGCGTATCGTGCCATCTAACGATCAGCTGACGGAAAAGACACCTCTTTTTGTCTCTCACAGGCACCAGAAAACGCCCCTCTACAACGCATAGAACTACCTAGTTGCCCACAAGCGTCGGGCACGTCCGGTACAAGGGAAGCTGCAAAACCGGCACCGTGATGGCGGTGCCATACAGATCACAAACACAATTACCCGCCCCGCAGACGCCATAGCGACAGCAAAATTCGCACATATTATCACCCACGGTCGACCCCGCCTTCCTCGTTCCCCGGACGCACACGGTGCCGGGCTGCTTGGTGGTGCTGTAGGGCGTGGTGACGCACTGCGACGGCGGGCAGCCGCCGCCGTGCGCGCAGGCGTAGTCGCAGAGCGGGCCCCAGTCGGCGGGCATGTCGAGATGGGCGTACCCGCGCACTCCGGTGAGCGGGAGCGGAGGCCGCGGCGTCCCGGGCGTGCAGATGCACGGCGGCGGGCAGAAGCCGTAGGCGCACGTGAACTGGCACATGGCGGTATACCCGGCGCCCTCGGGCCCCACGCCCGTGCTGCACTGCTGGGTTCCCACCGGGACAGGCGGCGTTCCGGTGGTGCTGGTGGCGGTGGTGGTTTTAGTGCTGGCGGTGCTGGCGGTGCTGGTGGTGCTTGCCCGCGTAGAAGTCGAGGTGGTTCGGGTCGTGCTTGCCGTTGTGCTGGGACGCCATGGCCAGTCGCAGTTGCCCGACTGGCAAACAGCAGCCGCGCAGAAGGCGGTGCCGGTACCGCACTTGCCGCTCATGTTGCAGCAGTCGCCCCATTTGCCCGCGCACAGCCGGTCTCCGTAGGCCTTTCCGCAGGTGCCGTCGGTGCTGTAGAACTTGTCGCCGCCGCCGGGGCAGGCGCCCTCGTAGCAAGATCCATCCTCGCAATCCTCGCTGGCAGGCTCCACTGGTCAGCTTCGGTTCTGCAACGGAAGCACCTGGAAACTGATGACTTACACCCTACTGCCGCAGATAAAGGTCACGGCGTTGCAGCACTGCGCTGCCGTGCCAAGGCATGTGGCATTGTTATGCTGCGGGCCGCAACGGCCGTTGGTGGACCGCAGTGGCTCAAGAACTGTTTCGCCATGTCAGTCGCCGCCCGTTTGTCTCTTTAGGCCCGGTCAGCCACGTACACCCCTTGACGCAGTACTGCGTGTTCGCCACAATGTTGGAGCAGTCGCGCCGCAGCGTGGGATTCAAGACGAAAAACTCGTCGACCGAAATCAAAAAGGTGTCGGCCAGCTCCTTGCAGGAATAGTAATTGACTTTGTCGTAGGTGCGGCCGTGGAAGCGGCAGTTGACTTGGCCGGGCTGGAGCGTTGAGCCGTTTTGGCGGGACTCCAGAATGGGAGCCCGAGGGAACACAATGGCAGCCGTGGCACCGTCCTGGCGGGCCTCGGGCGGGTCGGGCCATGTCACGGGCTGGCAGTCGTTGGCGGCGAAGATACCGACGGCCCAAAAGAGGCAGAGAAAGAAAAGAAACGACATGGTGTGTGCTTGCTTGGACATGTCTTGTTGCCAGACGACACCTTCACATGAGCTTGAGCAGCTTGATCCAGGTTGGCCACACTTGAGCTTACATACCCCGAGGTACCTTTGGTCAACGGCCAGCACCATGTAATTAAGTGGTCATGGGTATCCGCCCCTGAGCTAGGAAAGAGTCAGATCCGACCGTGAAAACGGCCCATCCATGGGCAACGTAGCAGTGCTGTGGTGGAGCTATCGACCGCGTATTGGGGGCCGCACTAGTTCCATGCCTTATATTGGCTCCTCGCCCCTAGGAAGCAGGAAATGACAAGATCATGCAACGACACTAGGCGTAGGGCCTTGGGGGCGAAGCATGGAACTTGTGTAGTCAAGGACTCAGGCGGGTGGAAAGGGGCTACATGATATGTTACGACAGCACAGCGGATTTCACGGGTGCTTGGGAGTGCACAAGGTCCTCGCAGATGGGTGTAAGCGGTAGGCTCAGTGATGCGTTACTGTCCCGGTGTTCAGAAAGGGGTCGACGGCGAGATGAGTACAGTTATAAAACTTGTCTCCGGCCATGAACTCGATACTGGCACAAGGCCAGCTTTGGCTTATGCCCTTACATGCCTTTGATACAGGACTGCTACAGGACTACCATGGCAACCCGAACTTGGGCAGCCTGCCTGTTGGCATTCCTCTCGTTCCAGCCTCTCGTCGTCTCTCAACTGCCCCAGGACTATGAATGCCGCAGACCCACGGGCTCGACAAAATGCGAGTACTGGATGTGAGTGACCATCAATGATCTCGTACCGTCTGGGTTCTAATTACAAAAGCTCGCCGGCACCCGGAATGCCATCGCAAAAGGTCATTGACCTCAGGCCCGAGACGGTCATTCTTTGGTACAACTGCCATTACCTACAGGACATTTGCAAAAACGCCGAGAACTTCCTCGCCACACCTCGGGGCATCAGCCTGCATTCCGACTCGTCGCTTGACAACGCTGGGTTTCGTACGTTTGGCTACGACGCCAACACGGGGGAGAGTTCTGCGTATCGCGACGAACGACGGCGTTCACGGTCGTGTCCGACAAACTGGAAAAATACCCACTCGTGCCCCGAGGTCGACCAGGCCCTGCCCGGCGCCATGAAGCAGGACGTGCAATGGCACACAACGGCTCTCGACCCGCTCATCCCCAACAACGCCATCAAGGGCAAATATATAGGCAACGTGCTAGTAGAGCCGTCGTGGATTCGCTACTCGTGCGAAGAGTTCCCGGCCGCCTCATGGGTCGAGGGCGGCGACGGTACCGCCCACACCCGGCCGGCGTCGACGCGGTGCGCGCCCATTAGGTGCGCTCTCGGCGCCGCCAACTTGGGCTTCCAGTACCCCACGGGCACAAAGTCGGAGCAAGACTGGCAAGGCCAGGGCCACCGCGCGCTGGCCGACGCGCTCAAGGCCGCCGTGCGCCGCCGAAATGCCGCCGAAAACCCCCAGCCCTTTCCGCAGTTCGACCCGAAGCAGTCCGTCATCTTGTTCCGTTTCAACACGCTTGACGTCGCTAACGGCGTCCCGGTCGAGGTCACAACGCTCGACGAAGATGACGAGTGGATCGCCGCCCAATATGTCTGGCGGAACGGGGATGCCCTCGACTCGCGCAGTGTCGGGAACCGCAACCTGACCGAGCGTGAGCTGGGCAATGCCCTGCACGAGAAGATGCTGGCCCATGTGGGCAAGGGCAAAGGCGCGCGCCACATGGTGTTTGCCAACGACACCGAGCCAACAACGGTTGGCAAGGTGGAACTCCACGGCCTGACGCGCCGCTGGGACCAGCCCGCGGCCCATCACAGCGCCCGCAGCGCGCACCCGCCAGAGGTGGACCTGGACCACCCCAGCACCGCTCCCCTTCTCAAACGCGCATCCTCGTCGCAGCTCGAGAGGGCCCGCGAGATTGTCGCCAAGGCCATTGCCGAGTCGGCCCGCCGCAACGAGGCACGCTACAAGAATCCCGCCCGCAATGCGTACCGCCTGCGGCCCGGCACCGTTGTGGGCGGTGCCGCCGTTGGGCATGGGCAGCCGCGGCGGCGCCAGTCTGAATCCGCCAACTCGACCGTGGCCCAACCTCCGCCGCTGCTGGAAATCACCGACGAGATCGCAGCCGCCGCCGCCCTCGTTGCAGAGGCCGACGCGGTCGCCGCCGTCCGCTCCGGCAATGTGACGCGTCGCCAGGCTGCGCCGGCCGCCTTTTGGATGCAGGGCCTGGCCCGCAAAGGCACCGTGCCGTGGGGCAACAACGCAACCTACAAGGTCTTTCGCAGCGTGCGGGACTATGGCGCCGTTGGCAATGGCGTGACCGACGACACGGCTGCCATCAACCGGGCCATGAACGACGGCAGGCGGTGCGGCGAGAAATGCAACGGCTCGACTGTCAAAAACGCTATTGTGTACTTCCCGCCCGGTACCTACCTCGTATCAACCACGATTCCCGTCCCATTTGGCACCCAGGTCATCGGCGATGCCAACAACCGCCCGACGCTGCTTGCTTCGTCCGGATTCACCGGCCTGGGTGTCCTGTCGGTCAACGAGTACACGGGCGGCGGCACGGGGACTGACGGCCTCGACCAGCAGTGGTATGTCAACACGGCCAACTTCTACCGCCAGCTCCGCAACCTTCGCATCGACATCCAAGCCGCCCCCAAAAATGAAAAGATCACCTGTCTGCACTACCAGGTCGCCCAGGCCACCAGCACCCAGAACCTGGAGCTCATCGCCGCCGCGGGCCAGACGGGCATGTTCGCCGAGAACGGCAGTGGCGGCCAGATTTCCGACATTACCTTCACCGGCGGTGCCTACGGCATCTACGGGGGCAACCAGCAGTTCACTGCCCAGCGTCTGACATTCCGCGGCTGCGCCGTGGGCGTCCGCGTGATCTGGGACTGGGGCTGGGTGTGGAAGTCCATCACCATGACCAACGTCGGTACCGGCTTCAAGCTTCTGCCCGACGTCGGCCAGAGTGGCCACATCGGCTCGGCCTCGTTCCTCGACTCCTCCTTCACTACTGTGGTGACCGTGGTCGAGATCGGTGGCGTGTCCGCGACCCCCGGCAGCGGCACTACGGGCATCATCATGGAAAATGTAGTCTTCTCGGGCGTCACTAAAGGCGTGGCCACGTCTACCGGCACCACCGTTCTGGCTGGCAACGCCGGCCGCATCGAGCATTGGGCCCTGGGTCCCGTCTACTCGGGCGCCGGCGTCCGCACCTTCTCCAACGGCGCCAAGGTTGGCGACTACCGCCGAGCCCAGCAGCTGCTCAACACCAACACGGGCGCCTACTTTGAACGTGCCAAGCCCCAGTACGAATCTAGCACCCTCGGCGAGTTTGTCCACACTAAGGACTTCGGCGCAAAGGGCGATGGCGTCACCGACGACACGGCCGCCTTTCAACGTGCCTTGTATGACTCCGTGGGCAAGATCTTGTTCGTCGACGCCGGCTCGTACATCCTCACTTCGACCATCAACGTGCCAGCCGGGTCCCGCATCGTAGGCGAAACCTGGTCGCAGCTTGTTGCCTATGGCTCCTACTTTCAAGATGCAAACGACCCCAAAGCATTGGTCAAGGTCGGCCAGAAGGGCGAGGTGGGCAACGTCGAGCTGCAAGACTTGATCGTGACCACCAAGGGCCCGACGGCCGGCGCCATTCTGATTGAATGGAACATCAAGGCTTCCAGCGCCGGATCCGCCGGCCTGTGGGATGTGCACGTTCGCGTCGGCGGTGCTACGGGTACTCAGCTGACATCCCTCGAGTGTCCCGCTTCACGCACCGGCACCAACGCGGGTTGCAATGCCGCCAGTCTGATGATGCACATCACCCCGTTGGCCTCGGGTTACTTTGAGAACATGTGGCTGTGGCTGGCCGATCATGATATTGATGACCCCGATCTCGTCGACGCCAACAATACCATGATACAAACCTCGATCTATGCTGCTCGCGGACTGTTAGTCGAGAGCACGCACGCGACCTGGTATGCCCCCCATCTACGGAATACAAGCAACCCAAGCTGACAAGTGGATAGGCTGTACGGCACCTCGGCTGAACACGCCGTGTTCTATCAGTACAACTTTCACAAGGCTCGCAACGTCTTCGCGGGTATGATCCAGACCGAGTCACCGTACTACCAGCCAACGCCCAAGCCGCCCCTGCCCTTCGCCGGCCAGGTTGGCAAGATGCCCGGCGATCCCACCTACACGTGCGCGGCCAATGACGAATTCAGCGGTTGCGACGAGTCCTGGGCTCTCATCATCCGGGAATCGAGCAATATCTTTGTTGCTGGCGCCGGTCTGTACTCATGGTTCTCGACCTACACGCAGACGTGCATCGCGGGCCAGCTGTGCCAGAAAGCGCTGGCCCTCTTTGACAAGAACGCTGCCAGCGTACGGATCCAGCATATGATCACCATCGGCGCCAAATACATGGCAGTCATGAACGGCGTTGGCATCAAGGCGGCCGATAACCTCAACGTCAACTCGCACCCCTTTTGGTCGCAGATCTCGGTTCTCGATGTCAAGAGCAGCGGTGCCCAGTACGACCGTCTCGTCTGGATTGATCCAAAGATGTGGGATATGGCCCAGCCCGCTTTCACATGCGTTGCTCCGTGCTATGTCCAGCTCCCACCGTGGAAAAGCGCGGCAAGTACCATCAACTATCCTGTCCTCACTGTTAGCTCGGGCGGTAAGTGTCTCTACGTTCTTTCGACAATGTCTCGATGTACAGAAATTCTGACACCTGCATAGCATGGACAAGCACCATTACCAAAAAGCCCTTGACCATCACCGAGTGGCGGTTCAAGCCCCTGACCGTCACGTCGGCAGGGGCCGGCCTCAAGGCGCGGGAGACGTTTGGCAACCTATTCCCCGCCCTCGCCGCCACGACCCCTTGGCCGGCCGTCGTCTACACAGGCCCCAACGGGTCACCCACCACTATCTCTCCGACCGTGGCCGCCCCTACCCTGCCTTCCTCGGTCGGTCCCAACGCCCCGGCCCCACCCCAGGGCGCCTGGCCCACCCTCGGCATCCGGGCCGTCGCGGGTCTGTCCGACCAGCCCGTCGTCGAAGAGTGCGCCTTTGGCGACGACAAGTGTATCCTCAACCCTCTAAACTACGGCGACACCAGCGGCGGTGGCGACGGCGACAGAGAGCCTGACGAGAACGCGAGGGAACTGGCAACCGGCACCTGTCCCCTCCCGGCAGCCACCCCACCTCCCTTTCCGTCTCCCAAGGCCATCCCGCACTCGATGCAAAACCACGTCTCGTGCTACGACCAAGGCCAAGCCGCGACCCATGGCGAGCTGGATGATGGGATTGACGCATGGTGCGACCAGCTCGGCGCGGTTGCGGACCAGTGGGCGAGTCGGAATAAGGATACCGACTTTTTCTGGGGCGTTGATATCCAGACGAAGGGACTGTTGTCGTTTTGGATCAGTTTTACGTTTCATCTGGCCAAGACGTGTACGTGGAACTATTCAAAGGCGGATTGTAGACGGTATGCGCTGGTGCCGGTGGATTCGTGTAATTGTGCGGGCGCCGATGTGAAGCAAGGCGGGCAGGTGTGGAATGATTGCTTGAGGATGGGAGCGGATCCCAATGTTTTTAGGTCGAGGTAGTGTCGTTGTATCCGATTTGTCTTGTTTATCAGTTTGAAGGGATCACACCATCATCCGTGAAGACATCTTTTGATTTTCATCTCCATCGCTGCCGGCGGCGGCTGGAGCAGAATATCAACCTCTGTTACATCTTTGTCTTTCCTTGTCGAGTCGTTCAGAGGGATGGCATCCTTGGTTCTCTTGTCAGTCCATTCTCATTCAGCTGGCCCGAAAGGAACTCACCGGAGAGTCTGAAGGAGATTCGCGATCCTTAGCCTGCCCTTGTATTAGCCAAGCATTTAGCATTGGGCTATTGGTTCCTCTCGGGGGCCGGAGGAGGGACCCTGGTCAGGATAGTCGTCGCCTCTATCGCCGCCAGCGGAATCTGAACCTAAGTTAGCCGCCTCTGAGGGAACTTTGTCCGGTCTGTCGTTCGAGCCAACCTGCCCGGCTCTCTTATTAGCCCAGTCTCTGTCAGGTGGCTTGAAGGGGACTTAGCGGGGAGTTCGGAGGAGTTTGGCTCGGCTTGTTGTTGTCTCTGTCTATATCCGATATAGTGAAAAGAAAGAATGATAGGGTTAGAAGAGATTCTAGTAAAGACTAGCAGGTAGTAAGGGATCAGAGATGGCTGTTCTAGGTGCAGATGCGGGCATATAATGCGGGTTTTAAACGTTGGACCATTTGAACTTCTGCGAGAGTTTAACTAGGATATTTGTCTATTGACTCGAAGGATATGAATGCTTTAACTACTCGCCTACCTGACGTTTACTTCTCAACTAGAAGCAAGGCTAAATAACACTGATAGACCTTTGCCTGATGTATCATTAAATGTGTTCAACCCCGTTACCTACGGCACTGTCAGGGGTGCCGCTGTGAACTTAGGGAGCTGCGCCACAAGAGCCTGCGAGACTGAGTTTCAGCAACTGAGGTACCAAACCTTTACCGTGTCACCCGTGACGATATACAATTCGAATCAACTGCCCCGATTTCTATCCTGTGGTAGTCCATTCCGTCCAACGGCGACCTTAGAAGTACACAATAATCAGAGACTCATTTCACTCGAGCCCTCAACCTTTTCGCGAGCCTTGCTGCTGTGGCATAGCGTATGACACCCGGATTCTTGAACGAGTCTGAGAAGCTCGCTTCGATCTCCGGCGCGAGCGTGACAAGGCGCGAGAGGAAACCAGGCCACACAGCATGGCCTTTCGTGGTTAGCTTTGCGCCGTGCTTGACTAACAAGGAGGCTAAGTGGTACGCGTCCTGGGGTTGCACATGATCACCGACTTCGTATGGATTCCCTCCTACGCCGCAGGCAAGATCGAGAGGCGTCCGGCCTTTCATGTCGAGGGCGTTCACTTTAGCGTCATGGCGAAGCAGAATCTCGGCCATATCTCTTGTCGCAATGTGGAGAGCCTTTACGGTGGTTATCTCAGTTCGCCGGCCGCGTCGTATTTCAAGTCTGACATCTTCGTTGGGATCTTGCCCTTCACCGAGCATGACGCCAATGAGAGCATTGGCCGGACGGCGCTCAGAATAGCAGCCGCTTAGACCGCTGAACTTGGAATACATGGAATTGCCGAAAAGGGCGTTCCATGGCGTAGCGTCGTTGTATTTCGCGTTCAGTCTGGCTCCACGACGAAGGAGGAACGAGGCCGTAGTCGCAACATGCCCTTCGCGGTATATCATACCGGACCAGGGGCCATAGCCCTTTCCAGCAACTTGGTCGGCCAGGGTGCACAGATAGTGAAGCAAGGAGACATCTTCCTTGTCTGGGATCTTGCCCTTGTTTTCGCAGGAGACCTCTTCCAGAAGGATCATGAGACCATGCACAGCAGCAAAAGAGTACAACGGGCTGGCGATACGGGCGTCGGCATACCCCAACGCCCTCAGCTCGTCTCGCATGATCCGAATATCCAACTGACTTAGAAACTTCCTCATGCTTCTCCCAGTTGTATGTTCTGCAAGAGCCAGAACGTTGGAGTATACTCTCGGGGAGCCCCGAAATCCAGTCGGATCGCCGGCGCCTTGTTCGAAAACCTCTGCTGAAGTAGCACGAAGCACGGCTTCGGCCTGGGCAAGCAGCCATTTTGACATGAGAGAATATCCGTTCTCCAAAGGCAACTCGAAGGCATGGCCGAAGATGATGCCGCGGAAGCCAGGCCTGGAAAGAAAGTCGACAACCGTTTGATGGATGAAGCGAGCAACTATCGCGTAGTCGCCAGAGTGAATTTCAACCAAACCCGCTCCACGTTGGTTGACCCACTGGTCTGATGCGTTGAGGATTGAATCCAGCTGGTTTTCCTCCTGAATCGCGCGGACGCAAGCATCAAGGTTTTGATGCATCGCACATGAGACCGCCTCCTTGAGGTCACTTGGGTTTAGTTGCACATCGGACTTTAGCATAATCTCGAACATGTAGTATGCTTCTCTCCGGAATTCGTGGGGTAATCGCTTGATAGAGTCCGTGTAGAGCTGATCCAGATCGCTAGGGACGTCTCCCAGGAATCCTAGGAGTTCGCTCGTGGGGGTATTCTGGGAGAAAAGACGGTGTATCTCATCGATGACTGCCCTCACCCATATGAAAACACCGTTGGCCCGCCCAGCAAGAGTCTTCTCCATTCTTTGGATGTCCGACCGCTCTTCCTCGCTGCCGGAAGCAAGTCTCTGAGCAATATTCGGGTCACTGGAGAGTCGTGACAAAATGTACCGCTTAATGTCTGCCTTGGTGTGCTCATGAATCCGAAATCCAGGTCCACGAGAGAAGCTCTGTTCGAAAGCCTCCCACTCTCGGCTCGAGAAGCATACTTTGAGGCTCGTTGCACCCTGGTGGGAATTTTGCACTGAAGACTGAATGAAGTCCACTATCGCTTCAGGAGGACCGTCGTACTCGTCCAATGCGTCGATGAAAAGCAAAACGTCAACTGGCAACAGATTGCGGACGAGTATGTCTTCAAATGCTTTCATCAACTTTGGGAGGGTCCAGACGAAATGAGCCCGCTGTTGAGAATCCAGTTTTGCAAATTCAGGGAGAAGGATGGCAGCCAAGCGTGGCTCGAGAGTCAAAAGTCGGAGCAAGATGGTATGGAGCATGCCTTCAAAAGACTTCTGGAGGTGAGTGCCGCGATAATCGAAGAAGAAGGCTGCTTTGACTTTCGGCTTATCTTGCGTCCCTTTGCCGACCAATTCCGACAGATTTGGATGATCCCAGATGTGTCGCATGAGCGTGGACTTTCCAGACCCTGGTTTTCCACGAATCCAGAACAAGGGCTGATCGTTGGTGATCCAGGCAGGAAAGCCGATTTCTCGATTCGTCCATATCCAGTTGAAAGTGCCCTGAGAGGCCTCACTGATCCCGTCTTCCCGTTCGCGACCATGGTTCTTGAGAGTCGAGAGAAACTGGTGATACAAGGTTCCATCGTCATCGTTATCGACTGGCAGTGGCTTCTGCCAAGTGGTCGAAGCTGGGGAAACACTGTCAGTTAGCTCGTGGCTTCAAGTGTCGACGAAATCTTCACCCACCTTCAGCCGGTGCTCCTCTGCCGAAGTAGGAAACGAGACCAGTCCATGAACGTTTCCAGAGACTTGTCTCAACAAGAATCGCATTTGGTACCACATCTGGCGCGGAAATCGACTGCATAGTGTCCCTGATCAAGGTAGCAATCGTATTTATCGCCTGGTTCCCGGGTTCGAGTGCAGTCACGCCCCTGTGGGGTTTCGCTATGGGGAACTGGTCCGAGTTTTGAGATCCCTCCTGAATGGATTGGATTTTCTGGAGCAATAATGCAGATTTGTGCCTCGGTCCGCTGATTTCGATAGTCTTCTGCTTGCTCGTCAGCGTGGCCGTCTGGAATGTTATAAAAAGGGGAAGACTCCTCCCACAACAACACACTTCCTTGATGTCGAGTACCTAGGCAGGCAGGCCGACTTACCTTAGATGCGGGAACGACAGATTTGACCGTTTCGAAGCCCGAACACAGTCGAATCCCATTTGCTTGGGAAATCCCGCCCAGCATTCCGCTCATGGACTCGAGATATCTGACGTTGCTCGCGGCTTGGAGTTCCTTGAGCAGCCCGTCCAAGCGCTGGCTCGCAAGTATGGCAGCGAGCTCGGATGGGTCTGGGAGACAGTTGGGAACTGCCATGAATATGCACGTTTTGACCGTCTGAAGCATGAAAAGCTCAGACTGTCCCGAATTGGCCAGTTCGATCAAGCACTGTTTGAGAATGATGCCTCCTAAGCTGTGTGCTAGGAAGACGACCGGCTTCGCCGATAGGGCAGACCGGCCGATGCCGCGAAGTCCTGAAATCAGCGAGGTCGCAATGCTTTGGATTGAAACCGAGTCGTTTTGGCTGTTGAAGTCCACGTCGTACCCATATAGAGAAATTTGAGCTCCGGGGATGAGCTCCGGTAAACTGTCCCTCAGCCACATGAAGGGGTTTTCAACGGCGTTATACTGCCAACTGGTGAATGGGTCGTAGCCGAGGCCAGGCAGTGCAACAACGCTGCTGCCAGTTAGCGCTTGAATTATTCCAAACCCGAAAGAAGTGTACTCACTCCATGATATGGTCGTCAAGCTGGACATCGTTGAGAAAGGTAAAGCCGTTGAAGGCAGCCTGAACATCAACCGTAAGGATCCCATGGCTCTTCTCATATACGAAGGGGATGGACCATTGCTTTTCCTTGTTCTTTCTCTTCTCCAGCAGGGGAGAAGGCACGTTGACAAACGTCACCGTGGCCATCTTGTTCGATTGGCTCTGCCCTGCGCATGATGCCAGGGAATGTACGCGGATATCTGCCGGCGGGCCGAGGGCGCCGTTTCCACATGTGGAGAGGAAATGGCCGACAGATTCTCTATCAATCATATTGGGGATTTGCAAAATGCGATAGGTCGCTAGTATGGAAAGTCAAGGATCAGATAAAGAGCCAACAGAAACGTTCAATATGATGTTGGAACTATTGACCTTGGCGTGCTCTCTTTGCTTCCAACCCGTCCACGGCCATATCCTTCAGCCTCTCGCGGACCGACTTGTACAGATTGTCATTGGCGTTTTCGAATTTTGTCATCTTGGTGTGCTCTCTGGGGATTGGCTCCTTGCGCTCGTTGAGGTAGTGCAAGACAGCCAAGTCGAGTGGGACAACCTAATCATATGACGGAGGGTTAGGCAACCTGAATATACTTTGACAGACAACGAAACGGGACGAATGAAAGACAGCATACCTCCTCACCGGCGAACTTTTGGGTCATTGTTTCGTAGTAGGTGCAGATTTCTATAACGTGCTGGGTGAAGATGGTAGTGTTCTCGAAGCTGTCGCTTAGGTCTTGCAGCTCCGAGGAGTGAGCAGACAAGGCGCTGATCAACTTGTCTGGTGCCTTCTTGAAGGTTGCCCGTGCGATGGCCTTCAATAGCTTGGTTCTCGCCGCGTCAGCAACGCGGCTCCCAGCATGGGGCGTCCCCATGAAGACGATGCCGGCCACAGAATCGTAGATTGCGTTTTGCTCTTTGATCTTTCGGGTCGCCAACCCAGAATGACGGTCACGGTGAATGTTGCATAGCGCCTGTGGGAAAATCGAAGTCGGGATGGGTCAGCAAAATTGCATGAAATGTCTGGAGATGATTGTGGCAGGAACAGAGACTTGGGAACCTACCCGCTTGATAACAAGCCCGCCCAAGCTGTGAGCAACGAGAATCAACGGCCGATCCACATCGGCCCCCTTTCTGTTGGTTATCAGTTGCGTGACCAGGGTTTCGGCAATGGCATTGATATTCGTGGTATTATCGATGAGAGCGCGCTCGAAGAGAGCATTGTAGCCAAAAGTCAGGACGCGGCACCCAGGTATGTCGACAAGGAGCTGTCTGGGCCAGAAGAAGCCCGAGCCATCCTTGGTCTCATACGTCCACGTCTCCTGGGGGTTGCCATTTAGGCCGTGCAAGAAGACATAACTGCGGGAAGAGCCGGCGTGGGCAGCATGGTCAGAATTTTGATGTCAGTGCCAGCATGGGCCAGGTTCTAGCTTGAGTAGGTAGGTAGCCGGGTTCGGGAAGCTTGACTTACTCCACAGGATTGTCACCGTCGGCCGTGGGACCGAGGGCTGTGAGCCCTTCAAGGGAAATCGTCTGAGACATTGTTGCCGCCGTGACAAGTGTTTGACCGAAAGACGGAGCTCTCGAGAGCCGTGAAATGAGGGGGTGTCCGAGCCCAGCCACTCACACACTCCCAGGCCGCAGCCCATGGCCGCAGGCTCGCAGCCCATGGTGTGCTGCGGCCGAGGCCTTGCAACAAGCCGCATTGCGCCCCGTGCGTCAGGAATGCGAAGGTTTTACATAGGACACAAGTGAACCTCGCTCGATGCGCGCGGGTTGAGTTTCGTCTTCGTCTTTGCGTCTGCAAGTCGCTGAACCTGGTGCCGTGAACGCCTCCATGGCCCATGGGCAAGCATAGCAGGCCTCCGGCGATCCCCGCCGTGGGGGCCAGGCACCTTCCACTAACCGTTAGCGCCCGATCTGCCGGGCTGAGTGGTGCTGGCCTGCTTGCCTGTTGCCTGCCCGCCGCCATGACGAGCGGCTGCGGGGTTCCTACTTTTTTCTTCGCGAACCCCTCCCCTTGGGCCGGGCGCATCCATGGTGGGGTTTGAGGATCAGGAAACTTTTTTTTTCTGCCTTCAAGCACATGCACTTCACTGATTCTCGTTTTCCATTTCCACCGTAAAAATATCCATCCTCCGTCTTTTCCCTTCTGGTGACCGTGTCGCTCGCTGACCCGACGCATCTGCCAACCGTCCACCCACCTCAACGTCGTCTCATCGATCCAACCCCGCCATCCACGGAGCTAGCCGCGACCTGCTGCTGTGAGACGATCAACTGGACCGGTACCAAGGAACCCGCCCCGCCAACCGCTAAAATGGTCGAGAAACTTTACGTCACGTACAACGATGTAAGCGTCCCTTCCCGTCCAGGCCGAGTCACAAATTCCGCAACAAAACGCATCTCGGACGGTGACTAACCCCGCGATGCAAAACAACAGGTGCATAAGTTGTGCCAGGAGGCGGCGCCGCAGATCCTGGCCGACTTCAAGCCGCAGCTGATGATCGCCATCGGCGGCGGCGGCTACGTGCCCGCCCGCATCCTGCGCTCGTTCCTCAAGCAGCCCGGCAGCCCCAACATTCCCATCCAGGCCATCGGCCTGTCTCTGTATGAGAGCCTGCCCGAAGCCGTCGACGTGGAAGTTGAGGCCGTCGGCACCAAGGTCACGCGCACCCAGTGGCTCGACCTGACCGCCCTGGGCGAGATGGCGAACCTGGTCGGCAAGCGCGTCCTGATCGTCGACGAGGTCGACGACACCCGCACCACCCTCGAGTACGCCGTCAAGGAGCTGCAGAAGGACGTCGAGGAGGCCCGCGCCAAGATCGGGAGCGACCTCAATACCGAGTTTGCCATTTTCGTCCTCCACGTACGTTTTGCTGTGTTGCTTTTGTGGCAAGGCGAGGAGGCACATGCTGACCTGTCGCCGACTCGAGCAGAACAAGGACAAGCCGAAGAAGGGCACCCTTCCCGACGACATCACCAACGGCCGCTACCTGGCCGCCCGGACCGTCGGCGACGAGTGGATCTGCTACCCATGGGAGGCGATGGACATCGACGAGCACGACAACCATGCCGCCGCCGCCTTGGCCAAGAACGGCCTGTGAAGGGGCAACGAGGCAGAAGCCGAGCAACAGACAGACAGCAACCCAACGCACACGATGTGTGTGTAGACGGGTCGAGAGGAAGGGAGGTTCAATCCCACTCATACCCGGGCATCTTGGAGCACAAGTTGGCAGGGTAGAGATGACTTGCCGTGTGGCGGTCCCCCGGGAGGGACGCCGGGCACTCGGCGGTGCGTTTCGTAGCAGCGAGCATTCCCGTTGGAGTTTTTGCTGGGTGGAGAGCATGGTTGAGGCGACTGCGCTTGGCAGTTGGAGTGCGCGCGCGCGCTGCTGCGGTTTTCGGGATATATAACGCCCAGATCGACTAATACCCCCCCAATTTCCACCAACTGGACCGCTGTTCTGAGTGAAAATGGTCTATCATGTGCCCAAACCTCTTCGATCTATCGCAGCAGCCCCGTCTTGGAAGTCAAAATTATGATACAAAGCCCGGCGGGGGGACATCTACCCACCCACAGTCCCCTCCCGCAGGTGCTTCTCCTTCAGCCTCTTCTCCTGCTTCATAAACTCTCGTATCCCCACAGGCACATTTTTATACAGCTCCTCATCCCAGAACCCCTCCCCTCCACCAACCACACCCTTCCCATCCCCCCACCCCG
>FTIZ01008935.1_pt1 | contig 25157 bp, 21 predicted proteins | sample 1658381 | NCBI WGS metagenome assembly FTIZ01 (sample SAMEA3914822, study PRJEB12502) | metagenome | biome: forest; material: soil | place: USA | collected 2012-03-12 | depth 0.1 m
GGCCGGTCAGGATGCGGCCCAGGAACGGATCGGATTCGATCAGCACGCTCAGCATCTGGAACGGCTCGTCGATGCGCTTTTGCGACGCCGGCGGCGGCACATGATCGACGATCAGGTCGAACAGCGGCGCCAGCGTATCGTTCGGCTTGGCCATGTCCAGCGTCGCCCAGCCGTTCTTGCCCGAGGCATAGATGTGCGGGAAGTCGAGCTGCTCGTCCGTCGCGCCCATGGCGGCGAACAGGTCGAACGCCTCGTTGTGCACGCGATCGGGATCGGCGTGCGGCCGGTCGACCTTGTTGAGACACAGGATCGGGCGCAGGCCCAGCTTCAGCGCCTTGCCCAGCACGAACTTGGTCTGAGGCATGACGCCTTCCTCGGCATCCACCAGGATGACGCAGCCGTCGACCATGCCCAGAATCCGCTCGACCTCGCCGCCGAAGTCGGCGTGGCCCGGCGTGTCGATGATATTGATGCGCGTGTCGCCGGCCTTGCCGTGCCACAGCACGCTGGTGCACTTGGCCAGGATGGTGATGCCGCGCTCGCGTTCCTGGTCATTACTGTCCATGGCGCGCTCGACGGTCGCTTCGTTGGCGCGGAAGACGCCGGATTGCGCCAGCAGCTGGTCAACGAGAGTGGTCTTGCCGTGGTCGACGTGGGCGATAATGGCGATATTACGCAGGTTCATAAACTTAACTCCCCCTCGCCCCGCGTGCGGGGAGAGGGTTGGGGTGAGGGGCTTTCCCGCCCGTTAAACAAGAAAAAGCCTCTCAGGTCAGAGAGGCCGGGCGGTTGCTTCGTTTTGAGTTCGCGCGGGATATAACCGAATCTGCCTGCAAAAGCCAGACCACCCGCCGGATTATTTTTTGCGAGTGCGAAGGCCTATGCGGCGTCAACAGCTATCTCAACTCTCGATGCCGGCCAGCCGTGGCTTTTCCTGGCTCAGAGGCCACCATTCGTGAACGGAGCGCGCGTGCACGTCGAATAGAGGGTCTGCGTGCCGACGGCATCAACCTTGCCGTCATCATAATAGGTGACACGCAGGCGCAGGCTGTTGGTCTTGGGATTGATCGCCTGGTAGACTGCGTAGATGTCACCGTCATCATCCGGCGAGTCCAGGACGGCCTGGTCGTTGGTGGCATAGTCGTCGCCGGAAACACTGGCAAAATCCGACAACGCTCCGTCGCATCTGGTCACGAAGCAGTATTTCAGCGCTGCGATATCTACCGAAATCGTAACAGCGTAAAACGGGTCGTCAACATCAAGCGGCTTGATCACTCCGCCCGTCGTAGTCGTGCCGGTGATCTCCTGGTTGACGGCCTTGCAGACCAAGTCAAACCGTTGGCTGTCGTCGGCCGCAACAGCGTGCGTGGCGAAGACAAGCCCCACCAGGGCGGCTGCGGCGTTACACAGGTTGAAAATCTTCATCTTGGCTATCTTGTGCTGTTTTTGTGGTTTCGCGACGAGGATGACCATACATCAGCCTGGCGTGCGGCCAGGCTCGACTAGGAGCCATAACACTGTCATGCGATCGTGCCGCCGTCTAGGTGACTGCCCAACCTATTTGCCATGTGCTTTCATCTTTTTCCATTTATGGGGAGAGGATGAGAGGCAAGCGCAGCCGATCGGGTGAGGGCGTCTTCTCGTGTCATCAAACAAGAAAAAGCCTCTCAAGTCCGAAAAGCGCGTGATCCTTGAACGCCGGCCAGTCCCTGCCGCCCATCGCCGTACACGCTCTGATCCATGCAACCACCGTCCGCCTTACCTGTGCCGACCTCCAATCCGCTATCGAATCCTGATGCACGCCGCGCCATAATCCCGGACATAAACCGGAGGCACGATCATGGACGACACGCCCCATCAGCGCAGCGATACCGCCGCCGGCGTCAGCCGCTCGGCCGAACACGCGCAGGCCGCCAACCGGCCCGATCCGTTCCCGCCCGAAGGCACCGATGAGAAGATCCTCAAACCGGGCCAGGGCGACACGTCCTTAAGCGAAGACACGCGCCTCAAGGCAACCAAGGCCGCCCTCGACCGCGAAACGCCCATCCCCGACAACCACATCCCCCACAAGGAATCCTTCGACCTCTGAATAACCCACTTCTCCCCTTTCAAGGGGAGAAGGTGGCCCGAAGGGCCGGATGAGGGGTCCTTCCTGCCTTACTTCCTCAACGGATACCAGTTCCCGTCGGTGCCATAGACGTAATAGTTGCCGCTCTGGTCGACGTGGTAGTAATTGCCGTTGTAATAGTTGGTCGTGTTGTCAGCCCACGTATGCGGCAAGACCATCTGCTCGCCATCCGGCGCCACGAAGGTCGAATTGCCCTGCAACGTGTTGCCGAATTCGGCGTTATTGGCCTGGTAGCCTTCGGCATAACCGGCCTGCGCCTGGCCGCGCGCCGCCTCGGCCTGCTGCTCGCCCTGCCAGGCATTGTAAACCTTGGTGTTGTTGGCGTTCTCGTTGGCCCGCGCCAGCGCCGTGCCCTGGGCTGAAAAGCCGTTGGTATAGATGTAATTGTAGGTATAGGTCGGGAAATCCATCGGATACTGGCGCGACATCTGGCACTGGCGCAGATAGGCCTGGTACGAAGCCTGCACCTGCGGGTCCTGCATGCGCTGCTGCACCATGGCGTTGATCTGCTGCTGGCCGGCATTGATGTTGGCGTTCATCTGGCCCATTTCGGCATTGATCATGCCTTGCAGCTGATCGATGTTCTGGGCGGAAGCACACGTCGCCGCCATGATCAAAGCGGCGGCAAAGGACGAGACGGCGACGCGGACGAACGTGGACATGGCAACCCTCCTGTGAAAGCGGGCCGAGCACTATGCTTTTTGGCCGGTCCTTCACAGATAAAGGCGCAACACCCCCGGAAAAAGGGTCACGGCTGCCCGAGGTGAGACTCCCACCACGCCGTCTCGCGGTCGCTCAGGTCCTTGGTGTGTTGCGGATCGCGGATGCCGTGGCCCTCGCCTTCGTAGATAACCAGCGTGGTCGGCACGCCCATCTCCTTGAGGCCGTGCCAGAATTCCAGCGACTGGGCGGCCGGGCATTCGACGTCGCGCTCGCCGACATAGATGAAGGTCGGCGTCTTGGCGTTCTTGATATAACGGATCGGCGACAGCTTGTCGTAGATCGCCGGGTCGTCATAGAAGGACGCGCCGAAGAACGGGATCATCCACTGGTCGATGCCGTTCTCGCCGTAATAGCTCGACCAGTTGGCGATGCCGGCGCCGGCGATAGCCGCCTTAAAGCGGGCGGAATGGGTGACCGTCCACATGGTCATCAGCCCGCCGTAGGAATGGCCCATTATGCCGAGGCGCTGCTCGTCGACCGGCGCCACCTTCTCGACCGCGTCGATGCCGGTCATGATGTCGTTGAGGTCGCCGCCGCCGAAGTCGCGCTTGTTCGATTGCACGAAGGCCTCGCCCTGACCGTAGGAGCCGCGCGGATTGGGCAGGAAGACGTAATAACCGGCCTTCAGCAGTTCGAAGGTCGAGCCGGCCGACGAAAACCGCGGCGTATAGGCGGCCGACGGTCCGCCGTGCACCACGGTCACCATCGGGTAAGTTTTCCCCGCGGCCACGGAATTGGGTACCATCAACCAGCCCTGGACGGCGAAGCCGGCGTCCTGCCAGGTGACGCTCTTCGCGGTGAACGGCACGGTGAAGCTGTCATTGTCGTGGGTCACGGCGGTCAGCGCGCCAGGCGTGCCTGTCGCGATCGCCGGAGCCTGTGTGAAGCTTTCCATGACGGCGGCGGCGTGGCTTCCGTCGGCCGACAGCGATACATTGGCCGAGATTTCGGAATGGCCGATCTCGCTGTAGCCGCCCGCCATGTTGATGCTGGCCAGGCCGGTGTCGCCACCGTCGATCAGCCCGGCCATCACGCCGCCGGTAGTGACCGTCAGGCTGGTGAAGCTGACCTTGGCGCCGGGCGTCAGGTTCTTCGGTTCCCCGCCGCCCAGCGGTACGGAATAGACATCGCCGCCGACCGAGCCGAAATCGCTCATCAGGCCGCCGATAAACAGCACGCTCTTGCCGTCGGGCGCAACACGCGGATAGTTCATCTGGAGCGACGGCGCGGCGATGACGGTCTCCTTGCCGTCGCTGCCAAAGGATTCGAGCTTGGCCACCCACCAGTTGTTGTCGCCGTCCCCCTTGGCGGCGGTGGCGACAAAGCCGTCACCCGTCGGCTTCCAGTCGTATTCGTAAACCCAGGTATCGTCGGGCGACATGAAGGCGGGTTGGTCGCCGGCATGGCTGACGGTGGCGATGCGCTGCTCGTCGATGACGCTGGCCACGCCGATCTCGCCGACCTGGGCGGCCCCGGCCTGGGTGGCGCCGACCTGCTTGTGCGGATTGACGACCGCCAGCATGGCAAGTCGCTTGCCGTCGGGCGACCAGCGCAACCGCGCCGCCAGGCCGGTGAACGAGGTCAGCGTGGTGGCGTCACCGCCGGCCAGGGGCACGGAAAAGACCGTGGCGGTGCCGGCCTTCATGTCGCTGCCGACCACGGCGAACGATTGACTATCCGGCATCCAGGCCGCGTCGCTGTAGCGGCAGGTGGTGCACGGATCGAGCGTCCGGATCACCGCGCCCGTCGTGCCGTCGCGCAGGGTAATGACGCCATGTGGCGGGCCGCCGCCGCCGGGACCGGTGGCCTCGAAGGTAACCATGGTCTTGCCGTCGGGCGAGAGCACGAGCCCGCCATACTGGTGAACGGATGGCGCGGGCGGCGCGGCGGGCGCGGCGCCGGCAGGGGTTGCGGTTTGCAGAGCCGTGGCGGCGGCAAGGGCGGCGATGAACATGAAAACACTCTCCGGGTGTCACAGATGGTTGCAAATGATCGCTTCCAGCAAAAAGAGTCAAGCGCCTGACAGGTCGCCGCCAAAACGTGTGAGGGGGTTGCGGTACTTTATGGACGGAATTCGAACGATGAACGACAAGACCAAACGCTTTGGTTGGCAGGGTTTGGTGTGGATCATCGCCCTGGTGTTCGGCCCCTATGCGGTCGAGCAGGGCGTCGAAGGCCTGTTGTCGGGCGTCGGCCTGCAATCCGGCCCAGATCGGCGTCGACCTGCACGTCCTGGAGGTCGAGCGCCTGCAAAAGGCCAACCTGGCCACCATGGCCGGCAGCGCGCGACACGGAAGTGATCGCCGCACAGGCGAAAATCGTGGCACCGGACTTGCACCGGAAAGGCGAAAACCGTCGTCCCGTTCCACCGCGATACAGTCACCGTCATGCCCTTCGACGCCACACCCGAAAACAACCGTATCCTCATCATCGGCGGCGGCATGGCCGGTTCGCTGCTTGCCCTGGTTCTTGGCCGAGCCGGCCAGGAGGTCGTCGTCTTCGACCCGCGCCGCGATCCCCAGCCCATCTTCCGCAACGAAAAGCTGGGCACCGAGCAGGTCGCTTTGCTTCAGGACCTTGGCGCCCTGTCCTGTTTCGAACAGGCATGCTGGCCGGAAGGCGCCTATCCCGCCGGCCGTCCAGGCCTGACCGACTGCGGCGCCCACCATCACCTGTGGCTGGCCTCTGTCCGTGCCGCCTGGCCCGAAACGGTGCGTTTCGTCGAGGCCATGGTCGAGCGCGTCGACACCGGCAGCAATATCCAGACGATCACGACCAGCCAGGGCGAGATTTTCAGCGGTCGCCTGGTCGTACTGGCGTCGGGCCGCATGACGGGCCTGCGTGACGCGCTCGGCATCCGAAGCCGCACCGTCAGTGCCGGCCATTCGGTTTGCCTTGGCTTCAGCGTCGACCGTGCTCTGCCCTCCCAGGTCATCGACCTGCCCCACGGCAGCGGCGTCGGCTATGTCAGCATCTTCCCCATGCCGGGCGAGACGCGCGTCAACGTCTTCAGTTACCGCGCCCTCACCGATCCGTGGACCCGGCGCATGAGCCAGGACCCGATCGCCGCCCTCGCCGAACTGTCGCCGACCGCCGGCGCGGCCTTGTCCGAGGCAAACGTCATCCGCCGCTGCGAGGCGCGCGGCACCGACCTTTATGAAGTCTCCGGCCACATCCAGCCCGGCCTCGTCCTGATCGGCGATGCCTTCCACGCGCCCTGCCCGGCATCGGGCACCGGCATGCTGCGTATCCTGCACGACATCAAGCGCCTGACCCAAGCCCACCTGCCGGCATGGCTCGAAACCCACGGCATGGGCGTGGACAAGATCGCGCGCTTCTATACCGATCCGGTCAAGGCCCGCCTCGACGAGACCTCGCTCAATCGCTCCATCCGCGGACGCGGCGCGGCGGTGGGCAAGGGCCTGCACTGGGATGCCTGGCGCGCCCTGCGCAAGCTCAAGCAGGTGGTGACGGCCTGAATTAACTCGCCCACTTACGATCAAGAACAGAATATCGGGTTCGTGTATTTTTCGCCCTCCCCATTTATGGGGAGGCCGGGCGGCCGGTGCCGGGGACCGCCGAAGGCGATGGGCGGGACTTCCGCAAGTAAAAGCCCCTTCCGTCATCTCGCTACGCTCGATGCCACCTTCCTCACAACGGCAGTTGCCATAAATGGGGGAGACGAAGTAAAAGCCAGTCCTACTGCTTCTTGGCCAGTTCATCCTTGAAGGCGTCGAGGCTGAGCGGCCGGCCGAGGAAGTCCTGGATCAGCACATTGGCGTCTTCCGAACCGCCCGGCTCCAGCACCAGCTTGCGGTAGGCCATGGCGGTCTCGGGGTTGCGCATGCCGTCGGTCTTGAACTTCGTAAACAGGTCGAGCGCGATCGCCTTCGACCAGACATAGGTGTAATAGATGGCCGAATAGCCGTTGAGATGGCCGAAGGCATCCTGCGGGTGGGTGCCTGCCATGGGCGGGTACATCGAATATTTGGCGATGTCGTCGTTATAGGCCTGGGTCAGGTCGAAGCCCGGTTTCTGGTCGTAATAGTCCATCGACACGGCGGCGTAGGCGATCTGGCCCTTCCATTGTGATGCCTCGCCGAAGTGGCGGGCGGCATTCATTTTCTTGACCAGGTCTTCCGGGATCGGATTACCCTTGTCGTCCGACGCGAAGCCTTTCAGTGTATCGTAGTCGAAGGTCCATTCCTCCAGCAGTTGCGACGGCGCCTCGATGAAGTCCCATTGCAGGTTGCCCATCGACTGGGTCGCGTATTGGGTATGGCCGGAATACATGTCGTGGATCAGGTGGCCGAACTCGTGCAGGAAGGTGGTGACGTCGCCGTGCTCCATCGGTCCCGTCGCCGGGAAATTGCACAAAAGCGCGCCCATCGGTACCTGGCGGCCCTCGACGCCGGTGCGGATCGGGAACTGGGCCTCGTGGTTGTACTTGCCGTCGCGCGGGGAAAGATCGAGGTAGAAGCGGCCGACCAGCTTGTCGCCGTCGTAAAGTTCCCACGCCGTCACGTCCGGTGACCACACCTTGGTCTGCCATGGCCGGATATCGGCGCCGAACAGGTCGTGGACCAGCTTGAAGATGCCGGCCTCGGCCTTGTCGCGGGTGAAGTACTGGCGCACGGTCGCCTCGTCGACGCTGTACTTCTGCTTCTTGAGCAGGTTCGACATATAGGTGGAATCATAACGTTCCAGCTTGTCGATCGACGGATCGACCGTCTTGGCGAAGGCCAGCAGTTCGGCATAGTCGGCGTCGGCGCCCGGCTTGGCGGCGGTATTGACCTCGTCAAGGAAAGTGCGGGCATGATCCGGCGAGCCGATCATCTTGTCGGCGGTGGCCAGCGTCGCATAGTCGGAATAGCCAAGCGTCTGGGCCAACTGGTAGCGCTCGTTCAGCAGGTCGTTGAGCACGGCCTCGTTCTGCGGATAGCCGCGATTGGAATAGGCTTCCATCATCTTCTTGCGCGTGGCGCGGATGGAGGCATAGGTAAAGACCGGTATGGCGTCCGGGTAATCGACCGTCAGGTGGATCATCCCGTCGGCGCCAGGTTTATGGGCGTCGATGAAGTCCTGCGGCAGGCCGGCCAGCTCCTCCGGCTTGAAGGCGACGTCACCCTTGTCGGCATTGATGTTGTTGTCGAACTTGAGGCCGGTTTCGGTGATCTGCTTTTGCAGTTCGGTCACCTTGGCGCGCGTGGCGTCGTCCTTGTCGACGCCGGCCAGCTTGTATTCGGTGAGCTGGTGGTTGAGCGTATAGGCTGTCTTCTCGTCGAGGCCCGTTTGCGGGATGGCGGCCAGGCGGTCATAGATCGGACGCGACAGCGACACCTGGGTGTTGAGATCGCTGATCTTGGGCACGCAGTCATTGGCGGCGTCGCGCACTTCCTTGACAGGACTCGACTGGGTGACGAGGTAGATTTCGCTCGATGCATCACCGAGCATCAGCTCCAGGCTGTCATAGGCGGCGTAGTCGTCGGCCATGGTCGCCGGGCCGGTGCGCGCCTCCAGCGCCGTCCTGGCCTCGGTGGCGATCGCCAGGGCCGAAGTGCAGCGGGCGTCGATATCGGCGGCTGTGGCGGCGTTGAGCGTATCGCCGGCCAGCCAGGCGTCGATCTTCTGGTCGGTGGTCAGGTCGGCGGCATGCCCGGACAAGGCAGTGGTGGCCATAAGGGCGGCGGCGAGGCTGAGCGTGATGCGAAGACGCATGGGTATCCTCCTTGGGGTTTGACGGATTGTTACCCGCAGCACCGCGCCGGCGCAATAGGGTCAGGCCGGCGTGGCGGCGTCCAGCACCTGGCGCACCTTGGCGGCCAGTTGCTCCAGGCTGTAGGGCTTGCCGATCAGCTCGACGCCGGGATCGAGCACGCCATTGTGCACCACGGCGTTGCGCGTATAGCCGGTGGTATAAAGCACCCTGAGGCCGGGGCGCTTCTCGCGGGCGGCGTCGGCCAGCTTGCGGCCGTTGACGTCAGGCATGACGATATCGGTGAACAACAGGTCGATCTCCGGGTGGGCCTCCAGCACCCGCAACGCCGAGGCGGCGCCGTCGGCTTCAAGGACGCGGTAGCCCAGCTCCTGCAAGGCATCGACGCTGAACTGGCGCACCGCCGGCTCATCGTCGACCACCAGCACCACTTCCTGGCCCTCGCCCAGGGGCAGGTCGGCGGTATCCGCGTCCGGCAAGTCGTCGACGGCCGGCGCCAGGCTGCGCGGCAGGTAGATCTTGACGCTGGTGCCGTGGCCGGGCTCGGAATAGATCTTGACGTGGCCGCCCGACTGCTTGACGAAACCGTACACCTGGCTCAGGCCCAACCCGGTGCCCTTGCCCACGTCCTTGGTGGTGAAGAACGGGTCGAAGGCCTTGGCGATGATCTCCTGCGTCATGCCCGAACCGGTGTCGCTGATGGCGATCAGCACGTACTGGCCGGTGGCGACGCCGAGATGGGCGGCGGCATAGCGTTCGTCGACATGGGCGTTCTGGGTCTCGATGGTCAACCGGCCGCCCTCGGGCATGGCGTCGCGGGCATTGACGCTGAGATTGAGGATGACGTTTTCGAGCTGGTTGGGATCGGCGTGGACGCGCCACAGGCCGGCAGCCAGCACGGTTTCCAGCCGGATGTCGCTGCCCAGGCTGTGGTGCAGCAGGTCCGACATGCCGGCGACCAGGGCGTTGGCGTTGATGGCCTCGGGTTTGAGCGGCTGCTGGCGCGAAAAGGCGAGCAGCCGCTGGGTCAGGCTGGCGGCGCGCCTGGCGGCTTCGCTGGCGGCGTCAAGCTGGCGTTTCGCCCGGGGGTCGGCGTCGCCGATCCGCCGGTTGAGCAGGTCGAGCGAACCCATGATGACAGCCAGCATGTTGTTGAAATCATGGGCGATGCCGCCGGTCAGCTGGCCGACCGCCTCCATCTTCTGGGCCTGGCGCAGCGCTTGCTCGGCGTGTTCCAGCGCCTCGGCCTGCTGCTTTTCGGCGGTAACGTCGCGGCCGTAGGAGTAGATGTACTCGCCCTCGGTGGTGGCGCGCCACGAAATCCAGCGTGGCGTGCCGTCGGCATGGACGAACCGATTCTCAACGTCGTGCAGGTCGTCGCGCGTCCGTGCCGTGGCGTTGATCCGGCGCGACCGTTCGAGGTCCTCGTGCCAGACGAACTCGCTGAAATGGTGGCCGACGGCGTCCTCGACCCTGCGGCCAAGAATGGTTTCCCACGCCGGGTTGACCGCGTGCAGGACACCGTCGACGCCGGTGACCACCTGCAGGTCGCGCGATTTGCGCCACGACCGGTCGATGCTGGCCGCGCTTTCCCCGATACGCCGTTCCAAAGTCTCGTTGAGCTGGCGCAAGGCTTCCTCGGCCTGGTGGCGGCGGGTCACATCGGCGCCTTCGATGAAGATGCCGATGACCTCGCCGTCGGCATTGGTCAGGGGCTGGTAGACGAAGTCGAGGATGCGTTCCTGCTCCGGCTCGCCCGGCTCCGGCCGTGGCGTGAAACGGGCGCCATAGCCGGTATAGGGTTTGCCGCTGCGATAAACCTCGTCGAGCAGGGTGACATAGCCCTGTTCCGCTGCCTCGGGCAGGGCTTCGGCGATGGTCAGGCCCTCGACCTCACGGTCGTCGATCAGCTTGAGATAGCCGGGATTGGCCATGGCATAGCGGTGCTCGGGGCCGATCAGCAAGGCCATGAAGGTCGGCGACTGGTTGAACAGGGCGCGGAAGCGGACCTGGTTGTTGGCCTCCTCGCGCGCCAGCTTGACCTTGGCGGTGGTCTCGACCACCGTGTCAAGGATACCGGCGACGGTGCCGTCGGTATCGCGCACCGGCGAATAGCAGAAGGTGAACCAGCCGTCCTCGACCGTACCGAAGCGGTTGAGCGGAATCAGGTGGTCTTCGATGAAGGTGGCCTCGCCCGCCCAGGCACGATCGATGATCGGCTGCATCTGACCCCATGCCTCGGGCCAGGTGACGCGGAACGGCTCGCCCAGCGATTCGGGCTTGTCGCCGGTCAGCGGGACATAGGCGTCGTTGTAGATGGCGATGAGCTCAGGGCCCCAGAACAGGCATTTGGGGAAGGCCGAGGCCAGCAGCATGTCGACGGCGATCTTCAGCACGGCTGGCCAGTCGGCGATAGGCCCCAGCGGCGTGGCGGCCCAGTCGAAGGCACGCACCTTTTCCGCCATGGCACCCGAGCTGGCCGGAAAGGCATGCGCGTCCGCTGTCGTCATCGTGACCCCTTTTGCACCCCTGCCCAAAGGTTACAGGAGGTGGGATTCACCCTCAAGCGAAAAACGCGCGCCGTTGCCTTCTCCGGGCGGTGCCATTAACGTGCAGGAATAAAGTCGGACAAAAGAAAGATACATCATGGTCGAAACCTCCCGTCGCGGCGTCTTCACGTCGCTCCTGGCCGGCGCTGCCGCTGCCCCTTTTGCCGGCCCTACGGCGGAAGCCGCCGCCCCGCAAGCCGTGCGCTGGGGTATTGGCATCGAGGGCCAGCGCACGGCCGACCTCGGCGACGGCACCTACCGCAACCCGATCCTGTCCGGCGACCATCCAGATCCGACCATCCTCAAGGACGGCGCCGACTACTACATGACCTTCTCGTCGTTCTTTTCCTATCCCGGCCTGATCATCTGGCATTCGACCGACCTGGTCAACTGGACGCCGGTGGGTCCGGCCCTCGCCAAGCCCCTGGGCACCATCTGGGCCGTCGATTTGTGCAAGCACGACGGCCGCTATTTCATCTACATTCCCGCCGCGCCCGACGGCAACACCTGGTCGATCTACGCCATCTTCGCCGACGACATCAAAGGGCCGTGGAGCGATCCGGTCGATCTCAAGATCAGCGGTTGCATCGACCCCGGCCACGTCGTCGGCGAGGACGGCAAGCGCTACCTGTTCGTCAACGGTATTCGCCGCGTACGACTGAACGACGACGGTCTCTCAACCGACGGCGAGGTCGGGCCGGCCTACAGCCCGTGGCACTACCCCGATGACTGGGTGGTGGAGGCCTTCTCGCCGGAAGGTCCGAAACTGCTGCGCCATAACGGTTATTTCTATCTGATCACCGCTGTCGGCGGCACGTCGGGCCCGCCGACCGGCCACATGGTCATCGCCGCCCGTTCCAAATCCATCGACGGCCCGTGGGAGCACTGTCCGCACAATCCCATTGTGCGCACCACGTCCGCCGCGGAGCCCTGGTGGTCGCGTGGCCACGCCTCTTTGGTCGAAGGGCCGGCCGGTGATTGGTGGCTGGTCTATCACGGCTACGAAAATGGTTTCCGCACGCTGGGCCGCCAAACGCTTCTGGAGCCCGCCGAATGGACGGCCGACGGCTGGTTCCGCGCCAAGGGCGGCGACCTGTCGAAACCTTTGCCCAAGCCGAAAGGCGGTAAGGCGGGACCGGCGGGCCGCGCCCTTTCCGACGACTTTTCGCAAAACCGTTTCGGCATCCAGTGGTGCTTCCACGACCCCAGGCCGGACGATCTCGGCCGCGCCACCTACGGCGACCGGTCCTTGCGCATCGCCGCACGCGGCACCTCGCCGGCCGACAGTTCCCCGCTGACCTGCGGCGTCGGCGACCGCGCCTACGAAGCGGAAATCACGCTCGACCTTGACGGCGACGCCGAAGGCGGCCTGCTGCTGTTCTACAACAACAAGGCCTTTGTCGGCCTGGCCTTCACGCCGCGGCGCAGCCGTACCTTTGCCTGGAACGAGGAGCAGACGTGGATGAGCGCCAATATCGCCACGTCCAGCGTACGCATACGCGTCACCAACGACAACAACGTCATTACCTGGCATTATTCCCATGACGGCGGCGCGACGTGGGTGCTGCACGGCCTGCGCATGGAGGTGTCGGGCATCCACCACAACGTCTTCGGCGGCTTCCTCAGCCTCAAGATCGGCATCTATGCCGCCGGCACGGGCAGCGTGACCCTGCGGGATTTCACCTACAGGGCCATCGCCGCTACGATCTAGTAGCCGGACGAATAGCTGTCCGACGCATAGCTTGACGATTGTTCATGCCAGCCGCCGTCCTCGTCGCGCCAGCCGATCGCCGTCACCTGGCCCGTGTGCCAGCGACCGTCCTGATCCTGCCAGCCGATGGCGCGCGGAGCGCCTTCGTGCCACTGGCCGCGGTCGTCGCGGAAGCCCATGTCGCGGTGGTCGCCGCCGTCATGGTGGTGGTGATGGTGGCCATCGCCCCAGTCGCCGTCATTGTCCTGGTCGTCATTGCCGCTCCAGCCGCCGTTATCCTGGTAGCTGCCCGAGCTGTAGCTGCTGCTGGTGTTGTACATCGACGACCGGTAATAGCTCGACGTGCTGCCGTAGGACGGTGACGTCGTGGTGTAGTAATAGCTGCCGGAAACCGGGGCGCTGTAGGTGCTGCTGTAGTAACCGCCGGACGGGACTGCATAGCCGTTGCTCTGCGTCACGCAGACCGAGGTGCAGTCCGGGCCGGGCACCTGCGTCCAGCCGCTCGAGCTGTAGCCAGGACTGCCGGCGTAGGGGTCGGAACTGCCGCTGAAATAGACCTTGTCAGCCTGTCCATCGCTGTCGTCGCCGAAATAGGTGTCGCCATTCGCGGCGTAACCGTCGTCGTAGGATGAGCCATAGGCCGGCTGATCGGTATACCAGTCGCCCTGGGCTTCGGTGCCTTGCGGATAGCCGTAGGCATAACCGTCGTTGCCGGCATAGCCATTAGTGTAGTAACCGCTGCTGGCGTTGCCGGAATAACCGCCATTGTCATAATAGGCATTGCCATTGCCGCCGTAATAGCCGCCGTTACCGTTGTCATAGCCGCCGCCGTTGACGCCGCCATTGTCGTCATAGGCATCGTTCGAGGCGTCGTTGTAGCCGCGATTATACTGCTTGTCATAGCCGTTGCCGATGGCGCCGCCGGCCAGGCCGCCGACAATGGCGCCAACAGCCGTGCCATCGCCCCTGTGGCCGTGGGCCGCCAGGTTGCTGCCGATCACGCCGCCCGCCAGCGCTCCGACAATGGCGCCCGTGGTCGCGCCATTATGGCTGTCCCGGCGATAATAGCCGTCCTGTGCATGGGCAAGGGCCGGCAGGCTCAGGACCATGACGGTGGCCATGGCGGTGGCGAGCTTGGATGTGTGCATGAAACGTCTCCCTCCAGATGGCAGGTGTCGTGCCTGATCCGGCATAAGTTTGCGATAGGTTAATGCCAAGTTTACACCCAAATGCGACCGACCTTAAGCCTTTCCCCTTTTAGGACGAATTTACCGGTCCTGACCCGCTTCCTCATCGCTTTTCGCTGGCTGCCGACCTTAGCCTTGCGGTCATGAAACCCTCCACCTACCAGCTGTGCGACCTTCGCGACTATGCCTGCCAGGCGCGCGCCGGCGGCCTGCGTTATGTCAGCGACGGCAAGCCCGGCATCACCCGCAAACGCCACGGTCGCCACTTCCTGTTCTACGATCCCAAGGGCAACCGCATCCTCGATGAAGCCGAAATCCTGCGCATCCGCAGGCTGGCCATTCCGCCGGCCTACCGCGAGGTGTGGATCTGCCCGCATGCCAACGGTCACATTCAGGCCACCGGCCTCGATGCCAGGGGACGCAAGCAGTACCGCTATCACGCCGACTGGCGCATGGTGCGCGACGCCACCAAATTCAACCACATGCTGGCCTTCGGCGAGGCCCTGCCCCTGATCCGCTCCGCCGTGGCGTCGGACATGGCCAGGCGCGGTCTCTCCCGCGAAAAGGTGCTGGCCACCGTGGTGGCGCTGCTGGAAAAGACGCTGATCCGTGTCGGCAACGAGGACTATGCCCGCAAGAACCAGTCCTATGGCCTGACGACGTTGCGCGACGAACATGTCGAGATCACGGGTTCGACCCTGCGCTTCCGCTTCAAGGGTAAATCGAACAAGGAATGGAACCTGAAGCTGACCGACCGGCGCATTGCCAGTATCGTCCGCGCCTGCGCCGACATTGACGGCTATGAATTGTTCAAGTGGGTCGATGAATTTGGCGGCGTGCATGACGTCAGCTCGGGCGACGTCAACGCCTACCTGCAGGAGATCACTGGCGAGGCCTTTACCGCCAAGGATTTCCGCACCTGGACCGGCACCGTCCTTGCCGCCATGGCCCTGCACGACTATGCCGCCTTCGACAGCCAGGCCCAGGCCAAAAAGAACGTGGTGGTCGCGATCGAGCGCGTGTCGAAGCGCCTCGGCAATACGCCGTCCGTCTGCCGCAAGTGCTACGTCCACCCCGAGATCATCGCCGCCTATATGGACGGCAACCTGGTCGGCCAGATCCAGGGCGGAATCGACGAAAGCCTTCTGAACCACGGTCTGCGCGAGGAGGAAGTGCGCGTGCTGACCTTCCTCAAGGCACGGCTGGCCAAGGCGTAAAGCAACGGTTTTGACGTGTGGAAAACTCTGCTATGGTGGCGGCGCAAAACCGCAATCCGACCGTACCCAGATTAGTACCATGACGCGTTTCCCCAGACTGCCGCACATCGCGGTCTTCGCCGCCCTCGCCCTTGCCGTCGCGGCCTGTGGTGGTGGCGGTGGCAGTTCCTACACGCCCCCGTCCGGCGGCGGCGGGAGCAGCAGTAGCAGCAGCAGTTCGGCCGCCGGCTGGATGTCCGGCATCTTCAGCGCCGCCAGCACTTTCAAGGACAAGTGCCAGACGCCGCGTTCGGGCGTCGATATCGAAGGCAACGCCTTCCCGGACAAGCCTGGCACCTCGCTCGACGAAAAGAACTGGCTGCGGTCATGGACGCATGAAACCTACCTGTGGAACACCGAGGTGGTCGACGCCAACCCGGCGCTCGGCGGTACGCCGGTCAATTATTTCGACACCCTGAAGACCAACGCCGTCACGGCATCGGGCAAGGCCAAGGACGAGTTCCACTTCAGCGAACCGACCGCCGACACCCTGGCGCGCAGCAACTCGACCGGCGAGGCCAGCTACGGCGCCAACCTGGTCGTGCTGCAAGGCTTGCCGCCGCGCGATGTCCGCGTCGCCTATACCGAGCCCGGCTCCCCGGCGGAAGAGATCGCGGACGGCCACGCCAAGCTGGTGCGCGGCTCGCAGATCCTGACCGTCAACGGCGTCGATGTCGTCAACGGCGCCAATACCCAGGCCGAGGTCGACGCGCTCAATGCCGCCCTGTTTCCGGAAAATCCGGGCGTGACCACCAGCCTGACCGTCCGCGATCCCGGCGCGTCCGGCACCCGCACGGTCAGCCTGACCTCGGTCAGCCTGTCGGAGGCGCCGGTCAACCGTACCCGCGTCATCGACGACGGCGCCGGCCACAAGACGGGCTACATCCTGTTCAACACCTTCAGCCCCTATGCCAGCGAAAAGGCACTGGCCGACGCCATGCAGGCGATGAAGGATCAAAGCGTCGGCGACCTGGTCATCGACCTGCGCTACAACGGCGGCGGCCTGCTGGCCGTCTCCTCCGAACTGGGCTACATGGTGGCCGGCGACGCGCGCACTGCAGGCAAGACCTTCGACAAGCTGCGCTTCAACGCCCTGGCCGGCAATCGCGACCCGGTGACCGGCGAGATCAACAGCCCCCTTCCGTTCCTCAGCACCGCGCAAGGCTTTTCGCTGGCCGACGGCACCGCCCTGCCGGCGCTCAACCTAGGCCGGGTGTTCGTGCTGACGACCGGCAATACCTGCAGCGCCAGCGAAGCCGTCATCAACGGCCTGCGCGGCGCCGGCGTCGATGTCATCCAGGTCGGCGGCAAGACTTGCGGCAAGCCCTACGGCTTCTACCCTCAGGACAATTGCGGCACCACCTACTATTCGATCCAGTTCCAGGGCACCAACGACATCGGCTTCGGCGACTATGCCGACGGCTTCGAGCCGGCCAATGCCAGCGATCCCGTCGGCGTCAAGATCGACGGCTGCACCGCGTCGGACGACTACAATCATGACCTGGGCGACACCGACGAAACCTTGTTCGGCACGGCCCTGAGTTACGCCGCCAACGGCACCTGCCCGGCCACGCCGCACCTGGCGGCGGCGGCGCGCCTCGCTTCTGCGGCCGGTAATGGCCCCGAACTTATCAAGCCCGTGCGATCGCCCATGGACAACAATCTCGACATGCGGCTGAAGCCGTGATGCGGCGGTTGTGGTCACTGGCGTGCGGCCTGGCCATGGCGCTCACGGCCTGCCAGACCCTGGCCGGCAGCGTAACGCCGGCCTCGGTCGACTTGGGCGATCCCGTCACGCGCACGGCGGTGACGGCAGCCTTGGCGGCGGCGGTCGGCCGGGCGCGCATCGAACTGGGGCCGGTCAATGACGCGGAAACCTCGGTGGTGTCGGTGCTGCCGCCCAAACCCGGTCCTTACGAAACCAACTCGACCGCCCGGCCGGCAAGCTTCGATATCCAGAGGCGTGATGGCCATTGCGTCGCCGTCCCCCGCGATTCAGGTGTGGCGTATGACCTGCCGGGCGTGACCTGCAAGGCTGGGGGCTGACTATTCCGCCGGCGCCTGTAACGCCGCGTCGCGATGCAGTCCGGCCTTCAGCCTGGCCTTGTCGAGTTCACCTTCCCAGCGCGAGATGACGACGCAGGCGACACCGTTGCCGACAAAGTTGGTCAAGGCCCGGCATTCGCTCATGAACTTGTCGATCCCGAGCACGATGGCCATGCCGGGCACCAAAGCCGGGTTGACCACGGCCAGCGTGGCGCCCAGCGTGATGAAGCCCGCTCCCGTCACGCCCGACGCCCCTTTCGACGTCAGCATGGCCACGCCCAGGAGGGTCAGCTGCTGTATCAGGGTCAGGTCGACACCCATGGCCTGGGCGATGAACAGCGACGCCAGGGTCATGTAGATATTGGTGCCGTCAAGGTTGAAGCTGTAGCCCGCCGGCACGACCAAGCCGACCACCGACTTGGAGCAACCGAGCCGTTCCATCTTCTCCATCAGGCCAGGCAGGCCCGATTCCGACGACGACGTGCCGAGAATGATCAGCAATTCGTCCTTGATATAGGCGACGAAGCGGAAGATCGAGAACCCGGTCAACCACGCCACGATTCCCAGCACGCCAAAGACGAACAGGCCGGCGGTGAGGTAGAAGGTGCCGATCAGGCCGAGCAGGTAACCCAGCGCCGCCGCGCCGAACTTGCCGAGCGTGTAAGCCATGGCCGCGCCGGCGCCGAGCGGGGCCAGCCGCATCACCAGGTTGACGATATCGAAGATGACGCGCGTGCCGTCGTCGATGAAGATACGGATGCGTTCGACCTTTTGCCCCAGCCGCATCAGGGCGAAGCCGGTCAGGATGGCGACCAGAAGCACCTGCAGGATATTGCCCTCGACGAAACCGCTGAGAAAGGTGTCGGGAATCAGGCTGGAGATGAAGCCCATCAGGGTTTCGCCGCCCTTGTACTGCGCCACCTTGGCGGCGTCGCCGGTGGCGTGCATGCCGAGGCCGGGGTGCAGCACATTGGCGACGATCAGGCCCAGCACCAGAGCGAAGCTCGACACCACCTCGAAATAGGCGATGGCCTTGACGCCGACGCGGCCAACCTTCTTGGCTTCGTGAACCTGGCCGATGCCGGAAACGACGGTGCAGAAGATCAGCACGCCGATCATCATCTTGATCAGCTTGACGAACAGGTCGCCGATCGTCTTGACCCAGTCCTGGCTGGCGACCTGCGGCCAGAGGAGGCCGAAGGCCGCGCCCAAGGCCACGCCGACCAGGACCTGGATATAGAGATGCGTGTACCAGGGCTTTTTGACCGTCATCGCTGCCTCCCCTTTTGTCGTTACCTTATTCGGGGTTAGGATCGGCGGCAATGACTCGTTTCCACCGTCCGCTGACGTCCGCCGAGGTCGCCGCCCTGCCGCCGGGACTGGTGGCCGCGGTCGATATCGCGGCCGTGCGCCTGGTGGCCGGCCACCATCCCCTGTCGCGGCTGTCTTTAGCCGTGCGCGGCTTTGCCGTCATCCTGGTGCGCGGGCAAAGCGTATTCTGGCCGGGTCTGGTGAAGGACATGAGCGATGACGCGACAGCCATGACGATCCTGGGTCATGAACTGGTTCATGTCTGGCAATATGCCCATGGCATGACGGTTTGGGGCTATCTCTGGCGCGATGTCATCTGCCGGCTGGGACGATATGACTACCGCCTGACGCCGGGCAAGGCGTTCGAGGCCTATGGCTATGAGCAGCAGGCGGCCATGGTGGAGGACTGGATGCGGCTCGACGCAGGACAACCCACGCGCTGGAGCCGGACAGCCATTGACAAGGCGGCCCTGGCGGCGATTGTGCCGTTCCTATGAAGGACAATTCCCCCGACCTCTGGTCCCTGCCGCGCCCGGCCGTCGATGACAGCAAATACGACCGCGGCCATGCCATCGTCGTCGGCGGGCCGCTGGCCCATACCGGCGCGGCCAGGCTGGCGGCGCGGGCAGCCTTGCGCATCGGCGCCGGACTGGTCAGCATCGCCTGCGACCCGTCGAGCCTGGTTGTCTACGCCACGATATTGGAAGCCATCATGACGAAGGTCATCCGCGATGAAGCGGCGTTTGCCGACCTGGTCGGTGATGGCCGCGTCAAGGCTGTGCTGATCGGCCCGGCGGCCGGGATCAATGAACGGACGAAGGCCCTGGTGATGACGGCGCTGCACGCCGAAAAACCGTGTGTGCTTGATGCCGACTCCCTGACCGTGTTCAAGGACGAGCCGGCGGAGCTGTTCAGCGCCATCCGGTCGCCGGTCCTGCTGACGCCGCACGAAGGCGAATTCGTCCGGCTGTTCGGCCCTGTAACCGATCGCGCGGCCGATGCCCTGAAAGCCGCCAGGGCCTGCGGTGCTGTAGTCCTGCTGAAGGGCTCGGACACCGTCATCGCCGCGCCCGACGGACGGGTGGTCGTCAACCGCGCCGCGCCGGCCTGGCTGGCCACCGCCGGATCGGGTGACGTGCTGGCCGGCATAGCGACGGGACTGGTGGCCCAGGGCATGGAAGTGTTCGATGCCGCCTGCGCCGCCGCATGGCTGCATGCCGAGGCCGCACGCGCCTTCGGACCGGGCCTGATCGCCGAGGATATCGAAAAGGAACTGCCGGGCGTGCTCAGCCGATTGTCAGGCTGATGAACATCACACCCACCAGCAGGGCGACGAAGGCCATGCCCGACACCGCCCACAGGATCACCGACTTGACGATGGCGCCGAAAATCGACGAGCCATAGGCGCCGCGAAGCGTGAGGAACAGATTGGCCAGGGTCCAGATCGCCAGCAGCCCCGCCCAGACGGCATCGAGCGAATCGGGCAGCAGAAGCCTCAGGGCATTGGTGAAGAAGGCGAACGACAGCAGGTTCATCGCCACCAGCAGGTGGTCATAGAGATAGAAGCGCTTATATTTCTTGCCGCCATAAAGCATGGCCAGCGAAATACCGATGATCGGCAGCAGCAGCAGGGCCAGGCGGTGGCCCCAGGTGAACATGGCTGTGAAGAAGCGTTCCTTGTCGGACAGCGCCTTGACCAGGTCGTCCTTCAGCCAGTCGGGTTTCATCTGCGAACTGGCGACAAGACCGGACAGATAACGCGCGTCGTCTTCCGACATGGTCATGACGTCGATGGTGCGTGTCGTCGTGCGCGCGCCGGTCTTGGGATCGACCGTGACGGTTTCGTGCACCTTGCTGAGGTCGCCGGTGTGCAGGCCGACGATCTGCGCCTGTTCGCGATCGCCCGGTTTCGGCGTTGGCGGTGCGGCCGAACTGTCGCTGAAGCCCATCTGGACGATGCCGCCCAGTTGCGCCGTGGCGGCGTGCGGATGCTGGCGCTCCTGCTCGGTCTTGTGCTCGGCCACGAACATGAAGACCAACAGCGCCACCAGGAAGATGCGGAAGGGCGGCACATGGCGGGCGAAGCGGCCTTCCATCAGGTCGCGCGCCAGCTTGCCCGGTGCGAAGAACAGCGGCGGCAGGGTCTGCCACAGCCGGCCATCGACATGGAACAGGCCCTCGAACGCCTCGAAGATCAGGTGGCCGATGGTACGATGGTGGGTGTCGGCGTCCTGGCCGCATTGATGGCAGAATCGGCCGGCCAGCTCGGTGTCGCAGTTCAGGCACGTCTGCCCCGGCGCCGGCACGAAAGTGTGCTGGTTGCGGCCAAACCAGCTGCCCAGGCCGTCAAGACTGAAAAGTTCAAGTTCCTTGGTCATGCCGCCTCAGCCCCATCCATCGCAGGTTAGGGGCAGCAACCCGGTCTTGTAAAGTGCCGCCTCGCGCAATCGTGTTGCAATTGTCGCGACGGCTGGCAAAAAGACATCGATTTCCGGCAACCTCAGGTATATACTCTATTTCCGACGGGTTCGGACGGCTCACCGGGGATCAGGAGAGTTGCGATGGCGCGTAATGGCATGGATGTGGTGGTCAATGCAGGGGAGAAGTACATCCTCTTCAAGCCACGCGGCGTGGTCACCATGGCCGAGGCGCTGGATATAACCGCCGCGACCTATGCCGGCCTGGAAAAGCCCTGGCTTTACAACCGCATCTACGATCTGCGCGCCTTTATCAACATCGTCAGCCTGGACGACCTCAAGCTTTTGATCGGACAGTGGGACAAGATCGTCGGCCGAAGGCATGCGCCGATGCGCTTCGCCATGGTGACCGACGACCCCGTCCGCATCGCCCGCGCCAAGGCTTACGGCCCGCTGTTTCCGCACCTCGACCAGGAGGTTTTTCCAACTCTGGAAGAGGCCGTGGCATGGCTGAAAAGCGAGCCCGTGCCGCACGACAGCACCCGGCCGGCCGGCATATCCACGCCGGCGCGGGCGCCACGGCGACATGCCTAGACGGCGCAGACCGCGCCCGTGCCTTTCAGGCCGCAATAGCCATCCGGATTCTTGGCCAGGTAACCCTGGTGGTAATCCTCGGCAAAGTAGAACGGCGTGGCCGTGTTGTCCTTCGTCGTGTCCGAAGGCTCGAACACCTCGGTGGTGATGGCGCCCTTTCCGAGCGCCTTCATTTCGGTGGCGAAGGCGTCGCGGCTCAGCATCGCGGCGTCATATTGTGCCCGCGTCGACGGAATGATCGCCGAACGATACTGCGTGCCGACGTCATTGCCCTGGCGGAAGCCCTGCGTCGGGTCATGGTTTTCCCAGAACACCTTGAGCAGGTGGTTGAAGGTGACCTTCTGCGGGTCGTAGACAACCAGCACACCTTCCGTATGGCCGGTCTGGCCGGTGCAGACCTCCTTGTAGGTCGGGTTGAGCGTATAGCCGCCGATATAGCCGGCGGCGGTGACATAGACACCGGGCTGTTGCCAGAACTTGCGCTCGACGCCCCAGAAACAGCCCATGGCGAAGACCACTGTCTCGTAGCCTGCCGGGTAAGGGCCTTTCAGCGGCGTATGCAGGACGAAATGCGTGTCTTCGGTGGGGATCGGTTCGCTGCGGCCCTTCAGGGCATGGGCGTGATCGACCATCTGGGTTTTGAGACCGAACATGATTGGCTCCTTTTTGATAACGCAAGCTATACGCCGATGGCGCTCATATGGTTACAAAAAAAGCGGGGAAAAGGGGTTGCTCATTCGCGCCGCGTCGCTATAAAGACCGCCTTCCGAATGGATGGACAGGTGGCGGAGTGGTCGATCGCGCACGCTTGGAAAGCGTGTTTAGGTGAAAGCCTAACGAGGGTTCGAATCCCTCTCTGTCCGCCATCCTATTCCATGGCGCCGTAATCCGGCACGCTGACGGTGCGGTGAAGCTGGAAGATCGAATGCACCGCCTTGTCCAGATCGTCCGGCCAGTCGATGGCGAAGGCCGCAAGATTGGATTTCAACTGTGCCAGGCTGGTGGCGCCCACAAGCACCGACGTAACGAACGGCCGCGTGGCGATGAATTTCAGCGCCAGGTGCTCGGGCTTCAGGCCGCGGCTTTCCGCGAGATCGACATAGGCCTGGACCGCTTCCTGCTGGCCCGGACGGAAATTCTCGCCGCTCATGTGGAAACAGGTGTGGCGCGCACCGGCCGGCTGGACGCCATGCAGATATTTGCCGGTCAGGGCGCCTTGCGCCATGGGTGAATAGGCCAAGAGGCCGATATCCTCGCGCAGCGCCGTCTCGACATGGCTGTACTCAAAGTCGCGGTTGAGCAGCGAATACTTGTTCTGGATCGAGGCCGGCCGCGGCCAGCCGCGCTTGTCGGCCTCGGCCACGAAGCGCATCACACCCCACGGCGTCTCGTTGCTGAGACCCCAATGCAGGATATGGCCCTTTTCGATATGGCGGTTCAGGCTTTCGAGCTGGTCCTCGAAGGCGATATAATCATCATTGACGCGGGCATGCCGGTTGAACCCAAGCGCCCGGTGCTGGCGATCGGGATAATGCAACTGGTAAAGATCGATGTGGTCGGTCTGCAATCGCCTCAGCGAACCTTCGACGGCGAAGTCAATCTGTTCACGCGTCAGGCGCACCGTCTGCGGCGGATCGCGCAGCCAGGTACGTTCCTCATCGCGGCCCATCACCTTGCTGGCCAGGATCACCTTGTCGCGCTTGCCGGTCGACTGGAACCAGCGGCCCAGGATGCGCTCCGTCTCTCCGGCGGTTTCGGGCTTCGGCGGGATGGCGTAAAGCTCAGCCGTATCGAACAGGGTCACGCCCTGGTCGAGCGCATAGTCCATCATGGCGCGCGCCTCGTCTTCCGATGTCTGCTGACCGAAGACCATGGTGCCCAAGGCGACGCGGGAAACCGTGACGCCGGTGCGTCCGAGCGATGACGTCTGCATGTGGGCAACCTCCTGCTGAAAGCACGGAAGCTACACGCAGTCCCGTAAGTTTGAACGGCCGGGCATGCGAGCCATCGGCAAATAAGACGTAAGGAGTCAAACCTTTATGACCACCTTACAATCCCCGCCGGTTTTCTCATATCGGCCTTAGCCTGGACGCTTCAGGATCGGGCGCTTACCGCTGAAGGAGCGCGCCATGCCCGACGATCATCGCCATACCCACCAGCCCAAGCACCAGGCCAACGCCCGCAAGCCGCACAGCCGCAACGACCGCGACATTGAAAGCGCCGCCGGGGTCGATGTCGTTTCCGACGATGGCGAAGACCTGCTCGACGGCCGCCAGAAGCACAAGATCGCCGAGCGCCCCCGCCCCGGCTCGCTGTGACGCCGTGCCGGACGAACAGAATTTTCCCGTCGCCCAGGGCCAGTACACTGTCGACCGGCTGGTGCTGGCGCCTGATGATATCGACTTGGCGCAATCGCCGCTGGCCGGGCACCTCAACGCCGAAACCTTCGTGCTGGGCGCCTTCAATCCCGGCCTGACACGACTGGATAACGGCAACCTGCTGATGATGGTGCGGATCGCCGAGGCCCTGAAGGCGCCGATCGTCGGCGGCAATGTCCACGCCATCCGCTGGACGGAAGGCCGTTATGTCCTCGATGCCTGGCCGCTCGATCTCGCCGACACCGCCGACCCGCGCAAGTTCATGCTGCGCGGCGGTGGCTGGAAGGTGATGGCACTGACGTCGCTGTCGTGGCTTTTGCCGGTGGAATTATCGCCCGACGGGCTTTCCGTGATCGCTCGTCATTACGACAAGGCTGTCGCGCCGGCCGCCGACTTCCAGTGCTACGGGCTGGAGGATGCGCGCATCAGCAAGGTCAAAAATCAATGGTTGATGACAACCTGCTCGGTCAGCCCGGAACGCCATTCGACCACGCTCTACAGCTCCGACAACGGCCTTGACTGGCGATTCGAAGACATCGTGCTCGATCACCAGAACAAGGACATGCTTATCTTCGAAGGCCTGATCGATGGCCATTACTGGGCGCAGACCCGGCCTTTGGGTGATCTCTATTTCGCCTATCCGCCGGGCAGCCCGTGGCGGGCCGGTCCTTCGATCAACCTGGCGCTATCGCGGGACGCCCATTTCTGGAAGCCGTACGCCAAGCCCGGCATCCGGCCGCATTCCGGCACGGTGGCGACGGCGCGCATGGGCGGTGGCGCGCCGCCGGTCCTGACCGATGACGGCTGGCTCAGCCTGTGGCACGGCGTCGAGCCCAAGGAAATCGTCGGTATCTATCGTACCTACTGGTCGGTTCTTGACCGGAACGATCCCAGTGTGGTGGTGAGGTCAGGTCACCGGCCTGTGCTGGAGGCCTCGCCCGAACTGACGCGCCCGATCGAGCACCAGATGTACCTGCGCGACGTGGTCTTCACCACGGGCATCGTCGATGCCGGCGACCACTATATCGTGGCGTCGGGCGAAGCCGACCTGGCCTGCCGCATCACCCATATTCCGAAATCGACGTTTTCGACCTGACCCCTACCAGATCAAGTGGCTGATGACATCGGCCTGTGCGGTTGC
>FTIZ01057272.1_pt1 | contig 24854 bp, 7 predicted proteins | sample 1658381 | NCBI WGS metagenome assembly FTIZ01 (sample SAMEA3914822, study PRJEB12502) | metagenome | biome: forest; material: soil | place: USA | collected 2012-03-12 | depth 0.1 m
GCATTGCCCTTCTGCTGATCAACGCTGCCCCACCCAGGGCCGATGAGCTGAACACTACGGCGCACTCCCTGGACGCAACCCTCCAGAAGTGCGTGGCCAAGTATTACAGCATCGCGATTTAGAATAAATGGTGTCAATTGCTTTCTGCAATCTGACTTTCTATCATCGTGGGGAGGATTGCAGGGAGACATACTGGGGACGTCCTAGAATAACTCCCTCGTCAGTAATGCGAGTGTGACTTGGGTACCTACCATTTGGCCGTTGGAGCTGAAACCATCCTCATGATTGTGCCGGCCAGTCGAAATAGGCACCTCAGCTCCCCCACCTCAGCTGTGGTCACGATCGGTGGCTTCTCCGATCTGCACCATTCGCATCGGCGCGTTGAGCTTTGCTCTTCATCACAATGCCACATCACAATGCCCCCGGTCGGGAGACGGTCACCCCCGCAGATCACTATTCCATTCTGTCTCTCACTGTCGCATCATTGGCCTCTTCGCAGATCCCGACCCCTGGCAGGCTGTCGGCGGGGCGGCCCGGGGTCGTGGCAGTGTTTGTATGGTACAAACAACACATGTATATATGACATGGCGATCGCAGGGGAGGCAATGTCAATGTTTTCATTTGCAACAAAATTTCCGGACCCGTCCACCCTGTGCATTGTCAGAAGACCAACAATCAGCTGCTCGTTCCTATTCTTTACCGTCGTCGGAGAAAACATGGTGTTCTCAAGCCCTGCGTGGGTACCGCCGATTCCCGGCGAGATCCCCGATTCTGTCCCTCTGAGCACTTTCTCCTTGAGTGGGAGCGACGACGACATCGGACAAGACGCCAGCCGGCCTCTTCTTGCGGATGGGTTGTCGGGTAAAACATTCTCGCGCGAGGTGCTTCGCCAGCGAGTCGAGTCGCTTGCCCGTGCGCTGGCCCAGAGGCTGGGTTGGTCGCCCAACGAAGGCTCGCCGTGGGACAAGGTGGTCGCCATTCACAGTCTCAACAGTGTAGGTGCTGCAGTGATTGGATGGTTCCGTGCAGATGACTGCGGATTGCTGACCTTCCCCGGCTCTCGCGCAATATCAGATTGACTACTTCGTCGTCTGCTGGGCCGTCCACCGTCTGAATGGCATTGTCCTGCCACTGCACTCAACGAGTACCGTGGCCGAAGTCACGGCCCACATGCAATCCTCAAGATGCTCGACCATCTTCACCTGCCAGCCGCTCCTGCCAGTAGCGGTGGAGGCGGCGACGCAGCTGTCCATTCCCCAGGGGAGGATGTTTACGCTCAGCCTCCCTGACGAGTTCTTTACAACCCGCGACGCAGGAGGCTCCGGCCACTTCAGCGACACGGAGACCCTGATTACCGAAGGTTCCCAGCTAGAGCCGCTCGAACCCTTGCTCTGGAAAGATGGGCAGGCCAAGGAGCAAGTCGCATATCTGTGTGCTACGAGCGGGACTTCCAGCAAGCAGGTGAGTCCTCCGAAGGGCTTGACTCGGGTCTTACTTGTTACTTGTGCGTGTCGGGGCATCTATTATTAACGCGGCCGGCACCCAAGAAACTCGCCATGATTACGCACTACGGTCTCATCTTCAACACCATGCAACTGAGCGTCTTTGAGAGTCCTCACAGAAAGCATGGGCAAGCCGAGGTTGTGACGGGTGTGGTACCATTCAGCCACGGCTATGGCATCGGACTCAGCCACATCATGGTTTGGCGTGGCGACCTGATGGTCGTCTTCCCGCGCTTCGACATGCAGCTCATGCTACAGTCGGTGCAGCAGTATCGTATCGACAGGCTGTACATTGTAAGACAAGTTTTTTTATGTTTGTTGCTTTCCCCCCTTCGGCTACTCCGGGTCCTTTTGCCGCGAGAAGTGCAATCGCTTACCAGGGTTGAAAATGGATGATAAATAGGTGCCACCCATTCTCGTAGCCATGGTCTCCAACCCGGTTCTGTTCGAGATGTTCGACCTGTCTTCCATCGCCACAATTGTTTCCGGCTCGGCACCGCTCGACAAAAGCCTCGCTGACCGGGTGCATGCCCTGCAGCCCAAGTGGCGGATCCTCGGAGCGTACGGTATGGAACCACAAGCTGCGTGTCCCTTCTGCAGCACGCCCTTCGCGGCTCTGCATTATGCCGAGCGGGGATCCCTGCTGACCTGACCCCTCATCACAGGCTTAACAGAGAGCGTCCTGGTGGCGACCTTCACGAGCGTCGGGGATACGTTCGCCGGGTCTTCGGGCTCGCTCGTGCCTCAGTTCCAAGCACGGCTGCTCGGCCCGGCAGGAGAGGAAATTGAGACGCTCGACACGCCAGGCGAGATCCTCCTCATGTCGCCCACGCTGTTCCGGGGCTATCTGGGGAACGAAGCCGCCACCGGAGGCGCTTTTAACGGGGGCGGTTGGTTGCGCACTGGCGACATCGGCATGTTCAGAAAAGCGCCGAGCGGCCACGAACACCTCTTCGTCCTGGACCGGATCAAGGACATGATCAAGGTCAAAGGGTCACAGGTTGTTCCGGGCGACATCGAGACGGTCCTGCGCGCGCACCCGGCCGTGGACGACGTGGCCGTCATTGGAGTCCCAGATGAGAGCGCTGGCGAGCGTGCCATGGCCTTTGTTGTCCGTTCTAAGGTGGGTATGGCCGACCTCGATGACGAGGACCTCCAGGATTGTCTGGATGAGTACGTGCAAGACCGGATGGACGAGACGCACTGGCTGCATGACCGGATTGAATTCATCGAGGCGCTTCCCAAAAGTTCGAATGGAAAGGTGCTGCGGCGGACGTTGCGGGAGAGAACAGGTGCAGCTCAAACTTGGTAAAGTCGGTGGGGGTACATTTCAAGTCTAGATTTGTAACGTTTTGTCGGTGCCTACATAATTAGTTAGTTATGTCCAAGGCTACGACTATCTGAACCTTTTTCGTCTGGACATTTTCTCAACCCCAGTTCTTCCAACTACACGATCCTCAAGAGGCCAGCTCAGAGTTGGAAAACCATCCAAGTCTGCATCATGAACTAGTAGTTATCTCTTTCACTCCAAGATCCGCTGCGCAGGACGAATGAAACAAATGAACATTTAGCAACATTATACGAGATAACTCTGATCCAAGTGAAGAGCTTTTGCTGACGGGGAAACATTAAGCAAACACCTGCCAATTGGGAGAAGAGAGTTCGAAAAAAAAAAGAACAATATTCTGTACATAACTACGGTTCTGTGTCACCGGGTAACTATTCAATATGCGGGCAGTGTATAATTACAAATACTGGCCCTGGAGTCTAAGGGCAGCGGGGTACCAGCAGAAAACCAGCACAAGTGGTAACTAGTTAATTCTAGGTGCTGGGTGAGAACTCCGAGAGAAACCATTCACGTAGGGCATCTATGGTAAGTCTCACTGTTTTGGTGCAACGAAAGGTATTTATTACAAAGAGAAAGAAGTAAGCTCGACACGATGAACACTACGAAGAACAAACAATTATAACCCATCAGGAAAGACGGCAGCTGTAATCCTCCAAATCACTCCGATGCTCCCATCAAGCCAACTGCCTCTCCGACCCCTGCGGCATCCGCGACCATCTCGAACGGCTCTGGTGGGAGGCGACCCTCGAGCACGTCGTCAACATCAATCTCGATCATCAGTTTCTGCTGCAGGCCAAATGCCAGGCAGCCTGCCCCAACCACGTCTCCCCGGTAATGGTACGGCGCATGCCCCGCTGGACCCAGCTTCTCGCCTCCGCTAACCTCAGCATCCCATTTCCCTTCCGCATTCATCTCGGCCAAGCCTTTGGCAACAACGTTGCTGTTGGCCTGTTCAACGCTACCCTCTTCCTTCTCCTCCTCCTTCTCCTCCTCCTCCTCCTCCTCCTTGGGCCTGCTGCTCCCCGCACCAGCAGCAGCCATCCGATCGAGCAGCGCCCCGAGCGTCATGTTCCGCGCTTCGGGGGACGCGAGCAGCTCGATGGCGGCGCACAGCCCGGTCAGCATGGCGTCGGCCTGGCGCGCGCCGATCGCCCTCTCGGCGTAGCCCAGCGTCACGTCGATCCGGCCGTCGTCGCCCGGCCCGGGGGGTTGCGCCAGCGACGTGACGGTGACGTCGGATGGGTCCTGCGCGCCCTCGGGCAGCGCGATCGTCGCGCGGTACGTGGCCGTCTCGCCCATGTGCAGCGCGGCGAACTCGGGTGCGCGGTCGAGGTGGTTGACGCGCGAGGTGAAGAAGAAGGATGGCGACGACGACGACGACGACGACGACGATTGGCCCGGACACATAGCGAGATACTCGCGGAACCCGAGGGTCTCGTGCGGGAGACGCGCGAGCTGCTGCTGCTGCAGCGCGCGGAGCAGCTCGCCCGCAGGGGTGGCCGGGTCCAGAAACGCGCGGACGGGGACTATGTTGACGCAGCAGCCGGCCGCGCGAGCGGCCACGGGGTCTCCCGTGTTGCGACCCGAGACGATGTCTCCGAAGACGACGTCGGCGCGGCTGGTGTGGAAGGCGAGGACGAGTGCCCAGGCAGCGCGAACCAGCGTCGCCGCTGTGACTAGCTTGCTGCCCGTCTCCGCTGGTGATGCTGGAGCCACCTGCTGGTTCGGCAGCCGCACGCTGCGGGTGCCGTGGGGAATCAACCTGGACAGGCGCGGCGGCCCTAACCTGATGCGTGGCATTACTGCACCCTCCAGCAGCGTGCGCCAGTATCGGCGTGCATTCTCAATATCCTGGCCAGTCGCGAGCGTAGACATATACCGGGCGAAGCCGGGGTAGTCGTGCTGACCCGGAACAGCGACGTCTTCGCCGCTGTGTATTGCTCGGAGGTGTTCAACAAAGTACGACAGGGAGATGTTATCGTACTCGGCGTGGCTGATGCGAAGCAGGATGCGATGTCGCGACGGGCCCGCGAGAATGGCAAACTCCACAAAGGGCCGGTTGAGGCGCGGTGGTCGGTCCATGTCCCGCGAGATGAGCTCGGCTGTGAACTCCTCCATGGTGATGCTGCCCGTCTCGAAATAGGCAATCTCGGGCTTGTACTCTCGCAGCACTGCTTGCACCAGCTCGCCGTTGTGGTAGACGTAAGCAGTCCGCAGGATCTCGTGGTTCCTGACGAGCTCGTGGCAACTCTCGGTCCAGCGCGTGACGTCGCAGCTGCCTTCGCCGTCCAGGCTGACGTGTGCGAGCAGGTCGCGCGACTTTCGCAGCGTCGAGATGACAGAAAGCGCCTGGAAGTCTGTGACGGGCGCCGCGTCCACGACGGTGGCACCGGCTTCGGAGATCAGGGCGGCGAGGGACGACTGGACGCGCTCGGGCGGCTCGTCCGTCCTCAGATTGGAGAACGGCTGGTATTCTTTGATGGGTGCGAGGGCGGCGGGAGCTCCGCCCTTCTTCGCGTCCACAGTCCGTGCCAGGTCGGACAGGACGGGATGTTGGAAGACGTCGGCAACCGTCAAGGGGGTCTGCCCGGTTTCGCGGGCTGCCGCGACCAGACGCATGGCCGTGATCGAGTCGCCGCCGGACCGGAAGAAGTCATCGCGACTGCCAATGTCTCGAGCAGATGTCCCGAGCACCCTCGCCCAGAGTTGCTGTAGCTGCCTCTCCGTGTCGGTGGACGGAACAGCGTCTTTGGAACCGCTGGCTGCCAGGGTATACGACGCCCACAGCTCGGTCTGCCGAATACTCTCCCATATTTGTTTACGATCCAATTTCCCTGAGTCCGTCAGAGGCAGTTTCGTAACGGGGAAGTAGAGCGCAGGGACCATATAAGAAGGCAGGACACCCGAGAGTGAGTCCCGAAGTTCGTCGAAAAGTCGCCGTCTGGCGTCGGAGAGCGGCAGCAGAGAGAGTTGAGGCCTCGCTTGGTCCGGCCGAGGCTGCTGTGGGGTTGTTGCCAGTGGGGTTGTGATATTTGTTGGCTCGTCCGAAGATGGCTCTAGCTCCAGAGCAACTGCGAGAACGGGTTGCGTGGGAGCACTGATCAAACCCGCTACCGCCACCGCTTTCTGGCTCTGGGCGACGAGCTGCTTGGTAACCCAGTGCTCGATCTCGCCCATCTCCATCCGCTGCCCGTGAATCTTGACCTGGGCGTCCTTGCGCCCGAGATAGACGAGCGAGCCATCTCGGGACTGTCGCACCAGATCACCGGTACGGTAATATCGTCGGCCCGCTCGGGGCCCAAACGCAAAATGGCCCAACCAAGCCGGGTCGGTAACGAAGGCCGCTGCGGTTTTCTTCTCGTCGCCTAGATAGCCGCGCGCCAGGAGCGGACCTTCGATGAGCAGTTCGCCGGCGACGCCGATGGGGACGAGACGGTGGAAGTCGGACTGATCAACAACCCAGAGGTTGCTGTTGGCAATGGCGCTGCCAATGTTGGGCGCTTGGCCCGCATCGCTGATCTGGCGGCTGCAAGTGGAAAGGATGCAGCATTCGGCCGGTCCGTAGGCGTTGAAGAGCCGCACATTGCGGCCGACCCAGGGCATGACGAGCTCGGGCTTGAGGGCTTCGCCTATGAGGATGAGCGTGGCCAATGAAGGCAGCTGCTGGGGTTCCAGCAGGCTCAGCACTGTTGGCGTCAGATAGGCGATGTTGACCCGGGCAGCTTGCATGGCCGCTGCAAGATTGCTGACGCGGTCGGCTTCGGAGACGACGCAGACGCAGCCACCGACGGCTAGCGTCATGAAAATCTCGGCAATGCTGATGTCGAACGTGAAGGCAGAAAATTGGAGTGTCCGAGCAGCCGGCGTCGAGAAGAGGGCCGCCTCCGCCTGCAAGCTAGTGGCAAGCGCGTGGTGTTCCAAGATGACGCCCTTGGGGACCCCCGTGCTCCCAGACGTGAAGATGATGAAGGCAGCGTTCGTGGGATGAACCGCCTCGCAGGCGGCTCCATCGTGGTCAGCCAGGGCTGTTGTTGGCAGGAGGTGCTCGTCCACAACGACGACGTGGGGCACGAGTTCGCGACAGCGGTCCGCGTGTTGGCCGCTCGTAAGTATGACCTTCGCGCCGGCAACGTTGACGATGTCCTTGATCCTCTGGTTCGGGTGTTTGTAGTTGACGGGCACGACGGCGCCTCCGGCCTCGAGCGTGGCTAGCTGCGCGACAATTGCCCACCGCGACTTCTCGAACATGGCGCACACGGGGGTCTCTGGGCCGACGCCCAGGCTGGCAAGATAATGGGCCAGCCGAAGCGAAAGGGCGCCGAGCTGCGCGTAGGACAGGTCGCCATCCCAGGCGTGGACAGCTTGGGCATCTGGATGAGCGATCCGCTGCCGGCGGACGAGCTCGTGCACGCATGTTTCTTTCTTCCCAGGCAGGGTCTCCGAGCCCCATGTGTTCCACTCGCTGATGCGCGCAATGTCGCTGGAACCCACCATCTTACCCTGCAAGTGGCTGAGGAGCATGGCGCCATCTGTGTCAGGGCCTCTGGTCGCTGCAGCACTCTGCAATTGGGCAAAAGCCAGCTCGAACCGCTCCAGCATGCTTTGCACCGTGTCGGTTGGCAAGACGGCTTTGTCGAATCGGATATACAGCTCCACGCTGCTATTGCCGCTGCCATTCTCGTTTCCCAGACCCGTGTTGCACTCCACAATAAGCGGATAGTTGTGGAAATCGGCAGCCTCCTGCGCCGGGACAAGCTCCAGCCCGGGCAATAGGGACGTGTCGGCGTGGTCGATGCGCTCGGCAAACGGTTGGACAACGAAGAGGTGGTTCAGAGGGAGAGTCTTGTCCGGAACCATCTGGGTAATGTGTTGAAGGCCTGTGTGCTCAAACGGCATCATGCCGACAGCCTGTTCCTGGATGGCGGCGAGGTACTCTGCTGCTGTGCGGCCCAGGTCGACGCCTATACGTACCGGCACGGTGGCAAGCGTCGGCGCTGCGATGTCGAATATGCCGGGTACGGGAGCGGTGCGGCCGGAAAGGGGTGCCGCGAACAGAACATCTCGGCTGCCCGTCTCCTGCGACACCACCAACGCCCAGGCTGCCCTCAGCAGAGTGGCCGTGGTAACTGCGCTGTCCTTCGTGACAGCCGCGTCCCTGATGCGCCGCTTGATGATTGACGACGGTCGCGGCCAATAGCCCGGCGCTGGTGCCGGGAAGCCGGCTCCCAAGCCACCCTGAAGTTGGGATTGCCAGTACTTCTCCGCATTCGCGGCCGTCGATTTTGTCTGCTGCAGATACCGGACAAAGCGTGTGTACGGCGCAAAGCTGGGTGCTGGGTGTTTCTGATAGACGGCCCCAACCGCTTCCAGAAGCTTCCTCGCGGTCCACCCGTCGTAGATGCTGTGGTGGATGGTCCAGACGAAGAAGCGTTCCGAGAGGGTGGTTACGGTGGCGAATCTCGCGAGTCGGGTACCGAAGCCCATATGCTCTGCTGCTTGCTTGGCCAGGTAGCCCGCAAGATCCGAGGACACGGCCACCCAGTTGATTTGCTCTCGGATGACAACCTGAACGCCGGCGCCCGACTCGCGACCCGCAAGAATCCGGGTGCGGAGAATCGGGGCCAGCTCGACGACATGCTGCCATGCCGCCTTGAGGCGGTCGTAATCGACCTGCTCGCCCAGCCGGAAGACCCAGTGACTAACATATGCCGACTGCTGCCGCGCCGTGACGGCTAGGAGTCCTTCCTGTAGAGGTGTGCTCGGATACGCGTCTTCGATGGCGTCGGGTGCGACGTTGCATTGCGCCGCAAGAAGCTTGACGGCGTCGTCTTGTCCCAGCCCTGAGGGCAGCAGTGAGAACGGTGCCACATCTGCTTCGGTGGCAGCAGCACCCTCGCTTTCGGCTCTCCTCGTGGCCATGGTCTCCTCAACGCTCGTCGCCAGTCTCTCGAGAACCGGGTTCTTGAACACGTCGACCACGTTGAGCGTGATGGCCGGTTCCGCACCACGCGCCAGTGCAACAAGGCGCATCGCTGTGACGGAATCCCCCCCAAGCCTGAAGAAATGTGACCGAGGGCCTATCTGCTCGGCAGAGGAGTTGAGCGCAGCACTCCAGAGCTCACGCAACCTGACCTCCGTCGCGCTGAGAGTCCTCTGCGAGCTGGTCGTCCCCGCCAGTGCATACTGGACCAGATGGGCCTCGCTCAGTTTGGCAAGCGACGCCCTCAGTTGCTTCCTATCAAGCTTCCCCGACGCGGTCAGAGGGATCTCCCGCACCGGAACGTACAGTGACGGCACCATGAACGTCGGCAACGCCTCGGCCAGCGCGAGCTGGAGATCCGTAAGCGAGCGGTGCAGGGAGTCGGTGAGGGGCAGAAAGGACGAAGCAGTCCCTGCACTGCCGGACTGGTGATGGTCGTCGGCGTGCGGGTTCCCGCTCCGCAATTCCAGAGCAACCGCCAGGATGGGCTCGCCGCGCCGCACGCTGGGGCGGACCAGCTCTACGGCCACCGTCTGCGCCTGCGTGAAGATGCGTTTGGTCCAGTACTCAATCTCGCCCACCTCAAGCCGCTGGCCCCGCAGCTTGACCAAGCCGTCCTTCCGGCCTACGTACAGAAGGGAACCGTCCACCGGGTTCTGCCTCACCAGGTCGCCAGTTCGGTACATGCGCCGCGGGCCCGCCTGTGTGGGTTGCTCCAGGCCGTGTCGGACGATGAACCCGGGGTCGGTGACAAAGGCTGCCGATGTCTTTTCAGGGTCGTTGAGATATCCCCGGGCTAGGAGCGGACCCTCGATCAGCAGCTCTCCCACGCCACCGATCGGCGCCAGGCGGTTGTGGTCGTGCTGGTCGGCGACCCAGACAACGCCGGCCAGGGGTGTGCCGATGTTGTAGGACTGGTCCTTGTCCGTCACGGGCCCTCGTATCGTGGACAAGACGGTGCATTCGGCCGGCCCGTAGCAGTTGAACACGGCGCTGTGTGGTGACCAAGTCTCGACGACGCCGGACGGCACCGCCTCGCCGGCGAGGCCGAGGGTATGCAGCGTCGGGACGGTTTCCGGGCGGATCAGCGAGGCGACGGTCGGGGTCAACACCGCAAGGTTGACGCCCATCCTCTCCATGGCAACGGTCAAGTTCCCAATGTCCATACGGTCCTCCTCGGAGACGACGCAAACACAGCCGCCAAAGCGGAGCGTCCCAAGCACGTCCAACAGGGAGATATCAAAGACGTAGGCCGAGAACTGAAGGGTCCTGGTGTCCGTGCCGAAGTTGAGCTTGGCCCCGTGTCTTTCCAGACTGGTGCACAGTGCACCGTGCGTCAAGACTACACCTTTGGGCAGGCCAGTAGAACCGGACGTGTACATGACGACGGCCGCATTCTCCGCGCTCAAGCGTGGTCGAGACTGTGGCTCGGCAACATCGGAGAACTCGCTGAGCAAGTCCGCATCGACCGTGATGACGGCGGCGGTGGTGTTGGCGCCCAACCCGCCAAATTTAGGCGCACAGCAGTGGGAAGTCAAGATGATGGTGGGGCGTGAGTCGTTGAGGATGAGACACAGGCGCTGCGTTGGGAGCTGGACGCCCAGCGGCACGGCCACACCGCCGGCCCTGGAGACGGCGAGCATCGCCACAATGGCCCAGACCGATTTCTCAAAGCAGAGGCCCACTGTGGACTCCTCAACAACGCCGAGGGCAGTTAGACGACGGGCCAGTCGGCCGGCCAGGCCATCCAGCTCGGAATAGGTCAGCTCGCCGTCCCACGCACGCACCGCAGGAGCGGCCGGGCGCCGGAGACTCTGCTGGCGAATCTGATCGTGGATAAGGCCGGGTACGGTAGGCGGCACGTAGGAGTTCCACCGTCGCAGCAGTTGAATGTCGGAAGGGGCAAGCACGTCCAGGTCTTCGATCAAGGCTCCGGGGTTGGCAGCGATGGAGAGCAATGCGTGTCGAAAGCTGTCCAGCAGGTGCCTTGCCGACACGCTGTCCAGGAAGGATGTGGAGTACTGGAGGGAGAAATCCATCGCGTGCTCGCCCGCAAGAATGCTGACGTTTGCGTCGTACTCGGTCGGATCCTGTCCCGCGACGTACTCCGCCGTGAGGCTGGGAGAGCCCGGAGAGCCGGCGATCGGCTTCCCGGCGGATGGGCGGTAGTACGACACGGTCGTGTTGAAGAGCCCCTTGTCGGACAGGTGAAGGGAATGCTGGATCTCGCTGAGAGGCGTCCTCTGGTTGTTGAACGCTTCGAGAGCGTCGTTCTGTACCTGCTGCGCGGTCTGAGCCACGGTCTTCCCCCGCAGCTGGGGGCGGCCGAGCTGGATGCGCGATACCATCATGTTGATCATGGGCCCGACTATCTCGCTGGCGCCTGGAATCGGGGCATCTCTCCCGTTTGCCAAGTATCCGAAGATGGCGTCTGCAGATCCAGTGTATCCCGCCAGCACGACCGCCCATGCCAGCTGCACGATGTTGGCCACTGTCACGCCGTGCGCATCGCGAAAGGCGCGCAGGAGGCTGAGGTCATCCAAGCGGCACACTATTGTCTTCCACGTTTTCGCCACCGGTCTTGGGAGCGCCGACCGCGGTAGGAAGCAAGGCTGCGCGTCGCTGAGTCGATGTGTCCAGTAGGCGAGGGACTCGCGCGCCGGTATCCGCTGCATGAACGAGATGTAAGACCCGTAGGATGGCGCCGGCAAATCTGTCAGGGCGCCATCATAGGCCAAGATGGTGTCACGGAACATGATGCTGAGAGAGGAGGCGTCCGTGAGCGCGTGGCTCATGTCGAGCTGGGCGTATGTTGCCCCAGCTTCTGTTATGCACAGCGTGAGACGGTGTCGCGGCCCAGGTTTTCCGTCCTGAGCGTCCAGGGACTCTTCCTCCCGAGAAAAGGCTGACACCACTTGGCTCGCTTGTTCGCAATGGATGATTTGCACTTCGGGCTTCCACCGCTTGAGTACGGCCTGGTAAAACTGGCGTGAGCCAGTCGCGGCCTGGATGAAGACTGTCCGCAGGATCGCGTGCCGGTTGACGACGGTCCCCCACGACAGCGCGAGCTTCTTCAAGTCCACCGTCGCAGTCGGGCCTAGAGGTTGAATTTCGCAAATTTGCTGCACCCGGTACGTGGCCTGCCCTTTGACCTGGCTCATGATAATGCCTTGCTGGATGGGCGAGCAGGGATACATGTCCTCCACGTCGGCGAGGTCCGCGATGCCGGCCTGGGATTTGAGGTCCTCTTGCAGTGCAGAGGATGCGAGAAGCAGCCGCCGGGTAGGCGGGAGGCTGAAGGGGACATAGTTTGAATCGGCAGCTTGTTCGCTGTGCGGAGTCTTTGCGGCGATGCTCCGAGACAGATCCGCAATCGACCTACTCTGCAAAACGTCTTGGACGGCGACGGAAACCCCATGCCGGCTACGGCTGAGTGATACCATTTGCATGGCACTGATGGAATCACCACCCAGGTTGAGGAACGATCGGTTCATGGCGACCGCATCTCTCGGAAGATGGAGCACCTCCCCGACGACTGCCTGAAGCTGGCGGTCGATGTCGCTTTTCGGCGTTGCCGGGACGTCCACATCGCCAGCGGTGGTGACGCTGTCGAGATACTCGGCGTCCATGTGTTCCAGCCACTCGACCAGCTTCTTGCGGTCTGCCTTGTTGGAACTGTTTTGCGGCATGGATGCGAGAGGTATCCATACGTCCGGGATCATGTAGGGGGGGAGGCAACTGTGAAGCTGGTTTCGCAATTGCGATACGCAGGAGCGCACCGCCGGTCCCTGATCCAGGGTGGTGAGAGGCTGCACCTTCAGGTTGGGCTCGTCTTCAAAGTCCCGGAGCGTGAGGATCGCAACGAGGCGTGACTTCGCCGGGCCACCCAACGGATAAAGAACGATGGCGTCCATAACTGCGGTGTGCTGCTTCAGGTGGTGCTCAACCTCTCCGATCTCGACTCGCTGGCCCCGAATTTTGACTTGGCTGTCTCGCCTTCCCACATACGTGAGAGAGCCGTCATCGTTCTGCCTCACCAAGTCCCCTGTGCGGTACATGCGGCGCACGCCAGTCGCAGCGTCAGGCACGACGGCCGCGGCTTGCAACCCGTACTGGGCCAGCCAGACGGGATCCGCAATGAACGCACTGGAGGTCTTCTCTGGATCGTTGAGGTAGCCGCGTGCGAGTAGCGGCCCCTCAATGAGCAACTCCCCGACGACACCGATGGGCACCAGGCGATTGGGGTCGGTTTCGTCCACGACCCACAAGCGACCTGCTAAGGCGTGGCCGATGTTGGGTGCCAGCGTGGCATCGGCCAACTCGTTGCAGGTAGATATAATGCAGCACTCAGCCGGTCCATAGGCGTTGAAGACGCGTCTGTGGCGTGACAGCCAAGGCGCGATGTGGCCCGCATGAACGGATTCGCCACCGACGATGAGGGTTTGAAGTCCGGGTATATCGGACGGCAGGAGCGTGGGCAAGACCCTTGGTGGCAGAAAGCTGTAGTTGACGCCCATCCTTCTCATCGCGCCGGCCATGTCGTTCACGCGCTCGATTTCCGACGGCATGCAAACGCATCCGCCGAACTGGAGCGTGGTGAGCATATCGTGCAGGGATATGTCAAACGTGAAGCTGGCAAACTGGAAGGCCCGCGTCTCCGGGTTCATGCCAAACCTCGCGCCGTGAGCCTGCATGCTTGTCGACATGCTGCCGTGCTCCAGCACCACGCCCTTCGGAACTCCCGTGGAGCCAGAGGTGTAAATGACGAAGGCGGCATTGCTCGAGTTGATGCTCGGCTCGAGGGGGCTTGGAGACACCGGGAGGGTTGCAAACAAAGCATCGTCCACGGCAAGGACGTGGGCTGTTGCGCCCTGGAAACGAGGCACGTAGCGCGGCGACGTCAGGACGACACTGGCCTGGACGTCACGCAGAATCTTCTGCACACGTTGCACTGGTCCGGCGCTGATGGGCACCACGGCACCGCCCGCTTTGAGGACAGCAAGAATCGAGACGATAGCCCATTTGGACTTATCAAAACACAAGGGCACCATGACCTCTGCGCCGACGCCCACGTCCGCGAGACGGTGCGCCAGCTGCTCCGCGAGGCGATGGAGCTCGCCATGAGAGAGACAGCCATCCCAAGAACAGATCGCGGGTGCATCGGGTTGTGCACTTCCTGGCCGACTGACAAGCTCGTGGACAAGAGCGTTTCTGCGTTCGAGAAAGCCACTGTTCCACTGTGCCATCTGCGCAACCTCATCAGGGCTGAGCATCTTGACGTCGCCGACAAGGGCCCGAGCATGCTCCGAGGTCCCTCCACTCTGAATTATTCCGGCGAGCTGGGAAAACACATGTTTGAACCTGCCGAGAAGACGTTGGAGCAGCGACCTCGAGACCATGGTTTCGTCAAACCGCGCATAGACCTGGATGGCGCGCTCGTCGCCGTCCGCTCCAGTTCGACATTCCACCGAAAGACCGTAGTCGTCAGCACCTCCCAAAGGCTCCGATACTGTTTCAAAGTCTAGGAAGGTCGCGGACGTTGCCAAGCTGTCCCGGGCCTTTGCCGGCTGCACTGTAAAGAGATGGCCAATGCCGAGGTCCCTGCCGACCAGAAGGCGGATGCGCCGCAGACCGGTGTGCTCGAAGACCAGCATGTCGGTGGCCTGCTGCTGAACTGCCGCTAGGAATTCCGCCACTCTCTGCGTGTTGTCGACATGGATTCGCACTGGCACCGTCGTGATGACCGGGCCAACCATGTCGAAGATGCCTCGCACTGGAGCGGCACGGCCGGTCCGGACTTCTGCGAAGACCACGCCGTTTTTGGTGTGCGCGCCGACAACCAGCGCCCATGCGGCCCGTAGAAGCGTCGTTACCGTGATGGAACCTCTCACGGGTTGTGCTTCTAGCCCAAGCATGATGACCTGCGCCGGGTCGGGCCGGTACGAAGGTTTCGGCGACGCGGGGAACGGAGTGTCGCCGTCGCCTTCGAACTGTGCCCGCCAGAAGCACTTGGCCGCCTCCGGGTCTTGCTGTGCAAGGTAGCGCAAAAAGTGAGAGAACTGGGATATCGATGGGACTTTTCGGCGGTCATACGCCCTCGTGACCGCGTCGAGTAGCATTGTCAAGCTCCATCCGTCGTAGCCGCTGTGATGTGCCGTCAAGACGAAATGCCGCTCACCCTCTGGGCTCTCGATCACAGCAAGACGAAACAAGGCGGCTCCGTATCCCATTCGTCTCTCCTCTTCATCTGCCAGATATCGATCCAGATCTTCACCAGAGAACCAAGACAGCTCGCCACGCACAATGACCTGCACGGCGCCGCAGAGTCTGCCAGGTACAACCCGCGTTCGCAGGATCGGCGCGGTCTGCGCCACCCTGGACCAAGCTTCCCGGAATCGACGGCAGTCGACCCCGCACGGCATGCGATACACCCAGCGGCTCACGTACGCATCAGGCCGCTGGGCCGTCGCAGCCATCAGCGCTTCTTGGACGGGAGTGCACGGGAGCACATCCTCGATCGCATCGACCGCCACGCCGCAGTGGCCAGCAACCCGACGCAGCTCCCCGGCCAGCGAGGAACCGCCGGGCTCCTGGTTCTCGGCAGTCCTCACGTCTTCCCAGAGAGCAAAACGAGGCAGATCTTCCCCATCATCCTGCTGCTCCTGTGTCTCGCCCTCGGACGATCCCTGGCGGCTCTCTTGCTGTCCCCCTGTCCTTTGGACCTCGTCCAGGAAGTGCGCCATGTCAGCCAGGATGGGATGTCGGAACACGTCGCCGACCGTGAGCGGCAGGCTGGCGGCGTTGGCCTTGGATACGAGGCGCATGGCCGTGAACGAGTCACCGCCCGCGTGGAGGAAGTGGTCGCGGATGCCCACCTGGTGAGGTTCCACGCCCAGGCAAGTGGCCCATAAAGACTGTAGCTGTGTCTCCGTCGCCGTACTGGGGGGCGAGATCTTGCCGGAGGAGGCCGTCAGTGAGTACTGGAACAGCATATCCTCCGGAAGACCCTCCAGTATCGCCCGCAGTAGCCGGCGATCGAGCTTGCCAGAGCTTGTAAACGGCAAGCGCGCAAAGGGAAACAGCAGCTTGGGCACCATATAGGATGGTAGGGCGTTCGTCAGAGATGCGTGGAGCTGGGCGAAGATTTCGCGCAAGTCTTCGGGCATTGGCAAGAGTGCTTCGGCCGTCAAATCGTGAGCTGTACCGTCCGAGAACGACTTGACATTCTCCTCGAGATGCGTATTCCCGGTACCCTGGACCGCAATTGCCAACATGGGATTGTTGGCATTGCCGCCGGGCAGGACGAGAGTCACGGCCACAGTTCGAAGGGACGGCGGAAGAGTTTTCTTGACTCTGTGCTCGATCTCGCCGATCTCGACACGCTGTCCGCGAATTTTGACCTGCGTGTCCTTCCGGCCAATGTACAGCACCTCGCCCGCGGTGTTCTGTCTCACTACGTCGCCAGTTCGGTAGAAGCGGCGACCCTGCAGCTGAGGGAGCTGTGCGGCCCAGGGAGGGTTGACAACAAAGCTTGCGTCCGTCTTAGCCTGGTCGTGGTGATAGCCGCGGGCGAGCAGCGGGCCCTCGATCCAGAGCTCTCCGACGCCACCGATGGGGCAGATGGTGTTTTGGATGGTGTTGACCACCCAGACGCCGCCAACCAGCACCCGCCCAATGTTCGACGGCTGGCTCTTGACCGACAACGGCTGGCTGCAGGTAGTGTAGATGGAGCATTCCGAAGGGCCATAACCGTTCAACACCTTGACGCTGCCCGACTTCATGAGATGCTCGATCATGGCCAGCTTCACCGCTTCACCGCCCAAAACCAGCGTCTCCAGCGTAGTCGAGGTCGACAGATTCAACAAGCCAGCGACGGTGGGGGTGAGCTGGGCAAGGTTGGCTTGGTACGCTGAGACGGCATGCTGGAGCTCGTTCATGCGTTCGTCCTCCGAGATGACACACACGCAACCGCCGTGCGCCAGAGTGCCCCAGATGTCGCTGATGCTCGCGTCGAAGGTGTAAGCGGCGAACTGGAGAGACCGAGTGCCGGGGCCCATCCCGTAAACTCTCCCGTGCGCTTCAAAGCTCGAGCGGAGCGAAGCATGTGTCAAGACGACGCCTTTCGGCACGCCCGTACTGCCGGAGGTGTAGATAATAAACGCCGCGTTGTCTGGCCTGAGAGTTCGGCACGCCGGGCCCGTCCGCTCCGGCAGCCGAGAGAGCAGGCCGGAATCCACGCCCAAGATGCGGGGCATGACATCTCCAAAGCGAGCGAGGATTGCATCCTCGGCCGTCGCAAGCATAACCTGGGCGCCGAGATCAGCCAGAATGCTGTGCAGGCGCTCCGCCGGATGCTTCGGATTGATGGACACGACGACCCCCCCGGCCTTGAGCACAGCCAACTGGGCAACGACAGCCCACCGCGACTTGTCAAAGCACAGGGTCACCGTCACCTCGGGCCCCACGGCCAGCTCCGTCGCCAGATGGTGAGCCAGGCGATCAGCCGCATCCTCCAGCTCCCGGTACGTCATCTCTCCGTCCCACGCGCACACGGCCACGGCATCCGGTCGTAGGCCGCGCTGCCGATGGACAAGATCCGGGATGCAGTCTGGGATGCCGGCTTCGGCAACCCGGCAGTTCCACTCGCAGAGCCGGCTCTCGTCTTCTTGCGTCAGAACGCGCACCTGGGAGAGTGGCGAGTTCGGGTTCTTCGCCATGGACCGGACCGCCTGCAGAAAGCTCTCCACCAGGCGCGTTGCCCCGTCGGCAGAAATGAACGCGGGTAGGTACTGTAACACCACGGACATGGCGCCACCAGAGACCAGCACATTGACGGTCACGTCGTACTCGGTCGGATCCTCCGCGGCGACGACATCGAGAGCAATACTGCCACCCTCCTCCGGGGCCGCCGGTCTGGCTTGGCTATACGAAAGGCAGGTGTTGAACAAGCTCTGTCCTTCCAGGCGCAGGACGTGCGAGATGGCCAGCAACGAGACGCGTTGGTGTTGGAAGCCGTCCAGAAAGTCTCCCTGGACGAGCCGCAGGGCCTGGTCGACCTTCATCTCCGGGTCGACCTGCAGGTACGAGACCATCATGTTGATGAGGGGCCCGACGAGCTCCGTCGCTCGGTCGACGGGCACATCTCGGCCGCTGGTGAGATAGCCGAAACAGACGTCCGCAGAGCCCGTGTACTGGGAGAGAACCAGGCCCCAGGCCAGTTGGAAGACGGTGGCTACCGTCACGCCCAGCGCGCTAGCAAAGTTGCGTACCCCTTGCACGTCGCCGACCTCCGCCATCACCATCTGGGAAGAAGATCGCCGGGCACGCGCCCCGGGTGCGGCAGGCGCCGGAAACCCGCTCTCCGTCAGCGAGGGAAGGTTGCACGGCCGCGCATGAGACAGCCTCGCGCTCCAAAACCGCAGCGCCTCCTCGGCGGAAGTCTGTTGTAGGTACGCCACGAAGGCGCCGTAGCGCGGTCCGGCCGACGCGGGCGTCAGGGTGCCGTCGTAAGCCCGCACTAACTCGGTCTGCAGCAAATTGAGCGAGGACGCATCGACCAGCGCGTGGCTAATGGCGAGCACCACGTAGACGCGCCCGGACGGCGTGGACACCAGCCTGAGCTTGTGGCTGGGCTTACCGTGGCCGCCCAGGGTCAGGTCCGTCTTGTTGGCCAGCTCGCGCTCGAGCTCGTCTTCTTCCCCGCACAGCACGCGATCAACATCGGCATTGTGCGAACCGAGGACGACCTGGTCGAACAAGTGGTGCTCCGCGCCGGCGATGGACGGCACGAAGACCGTCCTCAGCATGGGGTGGCGATCCACGACGGCTTGCCAAGCCCTCGTGACGCGCTCTGGGCTTATGTTTGTTGAAGACGGGCTGAGCGGGTGGATTGCAAACGTTTGCCGAATCTGGTACGCGGCTGGCGACTTGGCCTGGCCCATAAGGATGCCTTGTTGCATCGGGGAGCAGGGATAGATGTCCTCGACGTCGCCTGGTTGGAGCCCGGCTGCCGGCAGTATCTCCTTGTGCAGCTTTTCCAGGCCCTCCTGGTCAAGGCCGACAAGCGGAAAGTCGCTCAAAGTGAAAGCGGACGGCGCATCAGACAGCTCGGCGGTCAATTCTCGCAGGGTCCGGACAAAACCTTGGATCCAGCCGTGGACCTTGTCCGGCTGCCGCATACGGCGATTGTACTGAAGGCTGATGCAGAGCACATCGTTCTCCACCGAGATCTCAACGACAAAGACAGCCTGCCGTCTGACCAGGTCGCCGACCGGCGAGGTGCCCTGCACCGACAGCTGCTCGAGCGCAGAGAGATTGTTGCCTCGTTTGAGATGCTTGTCCTGGTCGATGTGTCGGAGCAGAACTTCGACTGTGTCAGTTGATGGCTGATCACCATCCTCCGGGCAGGGCAAAGACGGAACGGCCAGCTGCGGCCCGCGTCGCTGTATCTCGCGTCTGAGGTCCTTGGTCCGCCTAAGCAGGCTCAGCGCATCCTCGTCCGAGCCGGCGGCGGGAACGTCGATTGGCATCATTCTCGCGAACTGACCCACGGTTCCGGAAACGTTATTCGTCCCATCTGTCGAGTCTCGGCCGTCCACTTCCTCAACGAGCGTGGGCCTTGCACGATCGGGGAAAACCTGGCAGAATGAGTGCAGCAGGGCTGCCAGCATGATCTCGACGGGTTCCGTCCGGAGAGCGCGGTTGGCCTCTCCGAGAAGCAGAGAAGTAGCCGCCTCGTCAAGATGGCACTCTTCTGTCACCGCGTCGCCGTGCAGGTTAGGTTCTGATGTCAGTCCCCAGTAGTCCAAGTTGACCGGCGCGGCAGAGACGGCGAGATCCGACTTCGCTGGCTCGATCTTCTTGCCACCAGGGTGGAGATGGATCCATTCCTGGAAGGAGAAAGGGGGCTTGGTCCCAGCGGTGGCTCCGTTCAAAAGCAAATCGTCCAGGTCGGAGAGTATGATACGCCAAGACGCGTGGTCGGCAACAAGCTTGTGCGCGTTGATGAATAAGAGCTGTTCCGTCCGGCCGCCGGCGCCGACCTTAATCAATAGGGCGGAAAACACCGGGCCGCGTTCCAGGTGGAGTGTTCCCTGCGCCTCCGTGATAAAAGCATATGCCTGGTCGCGGGTCTCAATGTCATGCGCGTCAAACCGGTATGAATATTTCAGGCCAGGGGGGTGGATGCTCTGGCAGAGCCCGTGAGCGCTGTCGCGACGAAACCGGGCACGAAGCATGGGATGCTTCGTGACGAGGGCGTCGATGGCGCGGAGAAAGTCTTGACGCTCCAGAGGGCGGCGAGCCCTCAGGAAGATGCTGTGGTTGTGGCGATACTCATGGTCGCAGCGCAGCTCTGAGCCCGGAGGACAGGACATCCCAGCCAACCACCGTTGGGCGGGCGACAGCGAGAATGGCGCGTCCGGCGCATTTCCATCCCTGAGCTGGCCACGGCGCACGCCCGCTTTGAGCGCGAGTTGCGCAATGGACTGGCTCTGCAGGACATCCCGCACTGCGACGGAGATGCCCTGCGCCGCGCAGCGGGAAACCACCTGCATGGCGGTGATGGAGTCGCCGCCGGAGCTCAGGAAGGAGCGTGATTGGACCGAGATCTGGCTCTCCGGCACCCTCAGTGCCGCTGACCAGACTTGCCGTAACCGAAGCTCGAGAGGTGTCGCCGAGAGCGACTGCTGCTCTTCTTGCCCGCGGCCCGTTGCTGTGAGCGCCTCGAACAGGGACGGGTCGATGGCCTCAACCCACAATCCTAGGCACTTGCGGTCGAGCTTCCCGGACTCGTTCTGCGGCATCTTACTGGACAACGGAATCCAGACGTTCGGGATCATGTGCTCCGGGACCAGGGACGCCAGATGCTCGCCGACTTTGCTTGCCGCCCACCTAGCATGCGTAAGCTTGTCTGTCGAGACGGGGATCACATCCGACTTCCCTGCCATCGGGATGCAGTATTCTTGCAGAGTAAGAAGGCCGACCAAGCGGTCCTTAAAGCAGCCTTGACGCGGGAACACGACCGCAACATCGGCAACCGCTTCGTGCTGGAACGAGTGGTGTTCGATCTCGCCCACCTCCACACGCTGACCGCGGACTTTGATCTGCGTATCGCGGCGCCCAATGTAGATGATAGATCCGTCCGGGTTCTGATAGACCAGGTCGCCGGTACGGTACATACGCCGCCCGGTCCCGAAACCGTGCCGGGACACCCAGGTAGGGTCGGACACGAACGCCGACGCCGTCTTGTCCGGATCATTCAGGTACTCTCGCGCCAGCAGGGGCCCCTCGATCAACAGCTCGCCCGGCGCGCCAAGGGGTACTAGGCGATTGTAGTCATTGGCGTCGACGACCCAGAGCGCACCCGCCAGAGCGTAGCCGATGTTTAGGGCGTTACATTCAGGTAGGAGCTGCCTGCAGCTAGACTGAATCGAGCATTCCGAGGGACCATATGCGTTGAAGACTGCCGCGTGGCCTAGCCATCGCGCCACCACGGCTGGCTTGACGGCCTCGCCGAGCAGAACCAGCGTCTCCAAGCTGGGGACCTCCTCCGGCGCCAGAAACCCAGCCACGGTGGACGTCAGGCCCGCACAGTTGACCCCGTACGACCGCAAAGCCGCGCCCAGATCGGCAATGCGGTCCTCCTCGGAAATCACGCACAGGCACCCGCCAGACTGCCAAGTAGTGTAGATGTCCTGGATGGAGATATCAAACGTGTAGGCGGAGAACTGCACCATGCGGGTCATGCGACCCAGCCTAAACTTGGCTGCGAGGTGGTGCAGGCTGGTGCTGAGGCTACCATGGGTGAGGACAACGCCTTTGGGGATCCCGGTACTTCCCGAGGTGTAGATGATGAAGGCAGAGGTGTCGGGCGTGGCGGAACAAGGAGGTGCCTCTGACGCTTGCAAGCTGGACATGAAAACATGGTCCACGGTCAAGACTCGGTCAAGGAGGCCGGAAAACCGGGTGGCAAATTGTGCCGATGTCAGAATGAGACGGGCATCAATGTCCCGGAGAATGATCTCGGTCCGCTGCATCGGCTGCTTGATCCCGAGCGGGACGACGCAGCCGCCCGCCTTCAGGACGGCGAGTTGGGAAATCAGGGCCCACTTGGATTTCTCAAAGCAGAGCGGAACTTTGGTCTCGGGTTGAACGCCGAGGCTTGTCAGGTGCGCGGCGAGCTTGTTTGCCTCCTCGTCGAGCTCTCGGTACGTGAGATCGCCATCCCACCCCTGCACAGCCAAGGCGTCGGGGCGAAGGACGCGCTGTTCACACACCCGGTCCTGGATGCGGGTTTCGACCCTCGGCGGAATCGTCTCGTTCCACTCGCGGAGTTGAGCGAGGTGGCTCGGCGGCACGATATCGAGCTTTCGGAGCTCCGCGTCTTCGCCGATGATGCGTTCAAGGGCCTTTAGGAAGCTGTTGGCCACGCCCGCAATAGTTTTCTCATCGGTACGCGAGCTCCAATAGTCGATTGATATCTCCAATTCGTTTTGGCCGATCTGGATGCCAACGGAAAGGTCATACTACAAGGGCAAGCATTTTTCGTCAGCCTTGTCGCTTCCACGCGGCTGCCGCCATTCGCGACCTGCTGAACATCAGGATCACCTACCTCGGAGGGATTCAATGCGTCGATTAAACGAGCGGCAAAACCTGAACCGCGGGTAGACTCTAAAAGGGCCTTTCTTTGGCATGATAGCAGAGTGTTGCCTCGGAGGCGAGCAAAGCGCTGCGCCTCCGCCTGCTGTCCCATAGCGAGGACGGTCGGGTGAGCCAGCCCTTGTAGGGTGTCGTTCTTGGCTTTCGCCAGCGCCAGCGCCAGGGTGGTCGGCTTTGCGAGCTGCACGCGGCAGATCATGGTGTCGACGAAGGCGCCCACCGCTCCCTCGATCGCCTCCAGCGGAGCATGGCGGCCCGAGTTGACGTACGAGAAGCAGATATCTTCCGACGCGGTGTATGACCTCAGCACAAGAGCCCAGGCGACCTGGCAGACGTTGGCGATGGTGACGTTTGACCTGGCGCAGACGGGACCAAAATCCAAGTCAAGACGGAGGCGCATCGCTCGCAGATCCTTGCGGCCACTCCCCTCGCTTTTGACCGGGAACTGGGAGGGTTCAGCGTTGGAAAGATATTCCGACCAGTAGGAAATTGCGTGCTGCCTGGGGAGCTGTTCCTGGTATGAGACAAATGACCGATAGGGCATGACGGCGGCGCGGATTTCCTGCCTCGCGTAGGCCTGGGCGAAGTCCCTGAGGATGACATAAAACGACTCGCCGTCGACGAGGGCATGGGACACGTCCAGCTTCAAGTACGCCTCGTAGTCCGTCTGCTTGTAGATGGCTACCTGGTGTGTCGGCTGCGAGATGGGGAAGGTGACCGCTCGGCGGCGTAAGAATTCGTCGGCCGTGCATCTTTGGCCGTCCAGAAGCTCCAGAGACACGATGCCCTTCTTCAGGACGACTTGGTCAAAATGACCCTGGCGCTCCAGGCTGCTGATGAAGACTGTCCGCAGCGAGGCGTGTCGGTGCACGAGCTGGTCCCACGCGGCGCGCAGACGTGGGAAGTCCAGGGGCAGACCAGCAACATCTTGCTGTATTTCGAGCACTACAGTACACTGGTAGGTTTCCGGGTGAATGGCCTGGGCGAACAAGAACATCTCCTGCGTCAGGGAGCAGGGGAAAACGTCGTCCACGTCGAGGAGGGGATCTGGAGTGACATGCTTCAGCTGGTCGGCAGCCTGCAGGGTAATTCCGGCCGAGCAGAGGAGACTGTTTGCTGAATGTTCGCAGGGCGGGCTTGCGGCGGCGCTGTCTGTGTCGTTGGCGCCATGCACGACATCGCCACCGTTCTTCTGGCAGTTGAGGGGACGCAGCGGCGGGGCGAGACCGGGGCCGATAAGCTCCACGCTCTCGCAGAGCTCCCTGATGCTGGTAGCCTGGAGCACGTCGTGGATCTTGACGCCGTATCCGGTGGCGCGGCAGCGTGCCAACAGCTTGACGGCGAGCAGCGAGTCTCCGCCCAGAGCGACGAAAGACCTGTGCAGCTTCACTTTGCTAAGCGGCCGTTCTAGCACCTCGGCACAGAGCCTCTGGACGTCGTCCTGCATGGACGGTCCCTGTTCCACGCCAGTGACTTGTAGCACCCCACCATCCGCAGCCGCGGTGTTGACTGGGTCCACTGCCATCTTGTCGTGACGTTTCGAAGGCGCTGAGAAGTTGTGAGCTAATGGACTTGTGGCAACGATGGCGATGAGGTATTAGGATCTCACGGCATCAATGACTGTGCCCAGGAACCGTTTTGATGACTCGGGAGTCTTCGTAAAGAGGCCAGGACGCCAGGTGCGCAACAACATGTTGCGACCGGGCAGGTCCGAAGAGGGCTGTCGCGCCGCCGAGAGCACACATCGCGATTCTCGATTTCACCGCTGATCTACACGACATAAGGGTCCCTGGTCAGGTAGCCAGAAGTATCTCCAATTCACCAGTTGGCGGCGGCGAGAGGGTGCTGAGATGCCAGGCTCGTCCGAGGACCTGCATTGGCGCACATCAGCGGCGAGCAGGATTGTCTCGAACTACTGGTGCGCTCGAAGTGATTTGAGACGCAGCCGAGCGATCGCCGGTGCAAGCGAGCAGCTGAACGATGTTGACCCCCGTTTACGATTTGTGATGTGAAGACACGGTGGCTGTCGGAAGCTGGCGAGATCGACACGGAACCCTGAACGTGTGGTAATTATTCACGTTCAGCCGCCGTGGCCAGCACCCCACGCCCCATGGCTGGCAAAAGCATCGCTCCGGGCCGCAGGATGGGTTGCCGGTCGATCATCAATAGTCGGGTGCCACCACGCCGATTCGGGCAAAATTGATATACGGGGATGCGCCGCAGCCGCGCTGGGCGGACGGTGCAGATCGGAATCACATAATGTTGCGCCCGCAAAGAAAGGGAAAACTCGTGATCTTTTGTGTTGACTATTGACTATTGAGGATGCAGGTGGTGGGGAAACCGGCCTCACCTAGCGACATGCAGG
>FTIZ01006575.1_pt1 | contig 24791 bp, 18 predicted proteins | sample 1658381 | NCBI WGS metagenome assembly FTIZ01 (sample SAMEA3914822, study PRJEB12502) | metagenome | biome: forest; material: soil | place: USA | collected 2012-03-12 | depth 0.1 m
CGGAAGCCTTCGATGATTTCGGGGACCGCGTGTTCGTAAGCGGAGATCTCCGACGCGTCGATGACGCCGTCGTGGTTGCTGTCATATTGCGAGAGGACGGAGAAGCCGTCCTGGTCCGCCGTGCCGAAAAGTTCGGACTGGTTGTCGATCTTGCCGTTGTTGTTGAGGTCGAGCGCCAGGAAGCCGTCGCCCGAACCGATCCATGCGCTTTTTTCCAGGACCCCGTCCTGGTCGTTGTCCCAGAAAACGGCGTGGCCGGAATCGAGGCTGACCAGGCTGATACCATTGCCATCGAGATCGAGAACAAGAGGTGAGGCTTCGGTCTGAGCCGTAAGGAAGCGCGGCTCAATACTATCGATAATATAGTCCGCGGTCCCAATAATTCGGCCATATGTATGAACCCAATCCCATGCATAAGTATCCCCACCAAGCGTAAATGTTGTAGCGCTCAAAGCCAATTCATAGCGATCTTCATAAGACGTAGGATCGTTTGGCCCGTTTCCCCATAAAATCCATGGAACAATATCTTCCGTAAAATGCGACGGACTTAGCGGATTTGCACCAAAGTTAAAGCTAGCTCCATTAAGATCATCAGTAACAGGCGACCAAGATCCATCTATATTTTGGTGAAATACATATTCATCACCAGTTGATGTATCTATATATTTTTCATTTGTTGCATTTCCTTCACCCTGCCGGTGAAATATTGATTGTCCATCTGATGCCTTTGTATATTTACCAGGATCATTTAAAATTTGATCTCTAGTTCTTGGAGGGTTATGACCTATATTCCTTCCGTAATGCTTTTCCATAGTTATAGATGGGTCTAAATATCTATCCTTTAGTTGTTGTGAAGTCAGGATTGGCATTAAAAAATCCCCCGGTGGTTGTATAATTTTTCAAGTTAACCAAAATTTGTCATATGCCTAGTGCCAAAATGCAACCCAGCCGCAAAAAAGCCTTCGCCACAAACTCAGCGTGACAAGGCTTTGACAAGGATAAATTTTTCCAATTGACGCGCTTCGAAGCCGCACGGTTTTTTGGCTCGATGAGTATTCCCGACAACGCCGGATCAATGACGGGATCGACGGCCTTGCCGTCAGTTTCGTTACAGGAACCTCAGGCCCGCCTCATGCGCCGGCGGCGCCGCCGATATCGGTAAGGGCGGTCAGCACGCCGCCCATCAGCGCGCCGATCATGGCGCCCAGCACTACGATCAGCAGCGGCCCGAGCAATTTCGACAGTTTATCGATCTTGCCGAGCGCCTGCTGTTCTTCGCGCTCGCCGGCCCTGGCCAGCATGGGCCCCAGCGTGCTCGAAGCCTCGCCGACTTCGCACAATTTGATAATCGGCTTCGGAAAGCCTTCGACCTGACGCAGGGCTTCGCTGATGCGGCTGCCCTGGCGGATCAGGGTGACGATGACATCGAGCCGCCTGCGCGCCTCGGTGTTGCCGAGACTGCGGCTGCACAGCCGCAGGGCCTCGATCAGGCTGGCGCCGCTGCTCAGGCTTTCTCCCAGGGTCTTGGCGAAACCGCCAAAGACAAGGCCCCGCGCGATGCCGCCCAACGGACCGTTGAGCAGCCATTTTTGCAGCCACAGCTTCAAGCCGCCATAGCGCCAGCCAAACCATGCAGCCAGGGCAACCAGAACGACACCGGCCAGGACAAGGCTCCATCCGGCCTGCAGCGTTTCGCTCAGGAACAGGATGATGCTGAAATAAACCGGCAGGGCGTGGCCGGTGTCCTGCAACAGCGGCGCGATCGCCGGAACGACGACCAGCAGAATGATGCACAGGGCGGCGACCGCCGTCACGAAAACAAAAGCGGGATAACTCAGGGCCTCGAACAGCTGCTGGCGGATTTTGCGCCCGGTCGCCAGCACCGTGGCGGCGGCATCGAAGCCGGAGGCCAGGTCGCCCCTCGCCTCCCCCGCCGCGATCAGGCCGCGCAGATGGGCGTAACGGGCGGGAATCACAGCCGCGAAGGCGGCATCCACGCTGGATCCGCCGAGGATGGACTGGGCGGTTTCGCGCAGGGTCTCCGAATCGCTGCCGAGCACGCTCAAGGCCGCCCGGATATCGGCGCCGGCGCGCAGCAGGACCGCCAGGCTGGTGAAGGTTTCCCCCAGTTCGCTGTCTCCCAGCGTCCCGCCGCGCGGCCACAAGGCCGCCAGTCCGGCAAACAGCGAAGTCCTGGGGCGCGACGGACGGATCGTCATCGGCGTCAGGTTGTCGGCGCGCAGACGCGCGAAAACCTCGGCTTCGGTGGCGGCCACGATCAGGCCTGCGCGCGCCTTGCCGCCCGGCTCGACGGCCTTGTAATGGAACGTTCGCGACTTAATCATCGCTGATCAGCAGAACCTCCTCGAAGGTTGTCTCGCCGGCCAGCACCTGTTCGATGCCGGCATGGACCATGGTGCCGAGGTGCGCCTTGCGCCCATAGGCCTTGAGCGTCTTGAGGCTGGCGCCTTCTCCGACCAGCCCGAGAAAGGCGTCGTCGGCCCAGAAACCCTCGGCCAGGGCGATGCGGCCGTTAAAGCCCTGTCCACGGCATTTGGCGCAGCCCCGCGCCACCGGCATGGCTTTCGGCACCGGAATACCCAGGTTGTGAGCATAGGCGGCAAAGGCCTCGCCAGCCGGCGCCTCGCCCTTGCAATGCGGGCACAGCCGGCGCACCAGCCGCTGCGCGACCACGCCTTTCAGCCCGGCCGTCAGCTGATAGGGCGCGATGCCCATGTCGAGCAGGCGCGGCGCCACGGCCAGCGCCGTATTGGCGTGGATCGACGCCAACACGAGGTGGCCGGTCATGGCCGCCTGCACCGCCACCGCTGCTGTCTCGGCGTCACGGATTTCACCGACGAGGATGACATCGGGATCGTGCCGCAGGAAAGAACGCAGGCAGGTGGCGAAGGTCAGGCCGATCTGCGCCTGCACCTGCGTCTGGGCGACGTGCTCGAAATGGCGCTCGACCGGGTCTTCGACGCTGAGGATTTTCTTGCCCGAACCCTTGAACGCGTTCAGCAGGGCATAAAGCGTCGTCGTCTTGCCTGAACCGGTGGGACCGGTCGCCAGGAACAGGCCGTGCGGCGTTCGCACCGCATGGCCGAGAATGGCGCCGATATGTTCGGGCAAGTGCAGGGAGGCGATATCCTGGGGCGCATTGGCGCGGTCGAGCAGGCGCAGGGTCGCCGCCTCGCCGAAGACGGTCGGCGATGTCGCCACGCGGACGTCGATGGAACGGCCGGCATTGATGAAGGAGGCGCGCCCGTCCTGGGGCAGGCGCCGCTCGCCGACATTGAGATTGGACAAGACCTTGATGCGCGAAACGCAGGGACAGCTGAGATCGGACGAAGCCGTCGCGTAATCGACAAGACGGCCGTCGACCCGCAACCGGACCAGCAGGTCGTTGCGGCGCGGCTCGAAATGGATGTCCGAAGCGCCGCGTTCCACCGCGGCCGCGAAGGCCTGGGCGACCAGTTCCACCGCCTGGCCCTCGACACTGTGGTCCTCGACGAAGGCGAGGTCGCGCTCGACGCGGCGCTCATCGAGAAAATTGTCCGAGCGAATGTCGTCGAAGTCGGCTTCGAAGGCATGCCGCCAGTCGGCCAGCCGCGCCACGCGATAGACGATCTCGCGGCCGGTAGCGAAGCTCAGGCCCGCTTTCATCTCATCGTCGAAGGGATCGACGGCCGCGACGATCAGGCGTTCGCCGTCCAGCGCCAGGGGCACGACGCGGACACGGCGCAAAAATTCCTGGCCGAGGCCGAGATCGACGAAATCGGCCTCGGGCGCCAGGGTGTCCGGCTGCCATAGCGGAAAGCCGCTGACTTCCGCATAGGCGTCGGCAAGGTCGTCGTCGGAAAGCTGGCCCAGCTGGTTGAGCACGCGCTCGACCGGCTGGGTGGTGCGCTGCGCCACGGCTTCGGCCCTGGCGACGGCTTCACGGCTGATGCGCCCGCTATCGAGCAGGTAGCCGATGACGGCATCGCGAGAAGACGACGGGTCGTCGAAAGCGTTCATGCCAGCACCGTCATGACCAGGATGCCCAGGAAACCCGTCGCCGCGACCATCGGGCCGAACGGCAGCCTGTGGTCGGCAAGACGATGGCGAAAGGCCACCAGCATGACGACGAGACCGGCGCATGCGGCCAGGGCCAATACGAACGGCGTGGCCATGCCCAGGCCCAGGGCAAGCGCGGCGATGAGCTTGATATCGCCAAGCCCCAGCAGGGTTTGCGACCTGCGCCGCTCCAGGACGGCCTTCAGCAGACAGAGGATACCAACGGCCAGGCCGGCTGCGGCCACGCCTGCGATGAGACGATGGCCGGCCACCGCAAGCACGAGGCTCAGCACGGCGATGGCCAGGTTAAGTCCATCCGGCAGGGTCAGCGTCTTGACATCGACCAGGGCCGCCGCCAGCAGGCACAGGCCGAGAGCCGCGATCACCGCGCCTTGCCACGACGGCGCGATCACCAGGCTGACGGCGCAGATGACGCCGCCCACGCCTTCGCCCCAGAGATGGAAACGATCGATACCACGGCCGCATGTCGCGCACCGCCCGCCGGCGCGAACATAACCCGCGACCGGCACGGTTTCGGCCCAGTTGAGCGTTCGCGCGCAGCCGTCGCAGCGCGAGCGCCCGCGCCACGGTGTTTCGCCGGACGCCAGGCGCAAGGCCGCGGTGGCGCAGAACGACCCGATAACGGCGCCCGTCGCCGTCGCCATAGCGATCACAAGGGCGAAGACCGGCGTCATCATTTGACGCTTTCCGTCAAATCCTGATCGACGCCCTTGCCGCCCGGCCTGCCGTCGGCGCCCAGGCTCGTCACGGTGGCCGAGCCATCGCCGCCCAGCGCATAGACGAGCGGCCGCCCCCACGGATCGTTCAAGGCCTTGGCAGATTTCAGGTAGGGCCCAAGCCAGCCGTGCGTGTCCGCGCCGTCGCTGACCAGGATGGCCAGCCCCTCGGCCTGGGTGGGGTAACGGCCGACATCGTCCTTGAACAGGTCGAGCGACGTCACGGTGGCCTCAAGCTGCAGATTGGCCGTCTTGACGCGCGCACGCGCCAGTTGGCCCAGCAGGGACGGCGTCAGCACGGCCGCGATCAGCGAGATGATGACGATGACGATCAGCATCTCGGTCAGGGTATAGCCGGCCTCGCCGGCCTTCATTGTGTCGCGATCAGGTCCGTGCAATCGGGCATCTCCCCCAGGCTGAATTCTTCCTTGGATAGTAGCGCAAACACATGCGTTGTCTCGCCTAAAAAACGTACGCGCCGTTCTTCGACGCGATTGCCGGAGACAGCGCGGATACGCCAGATCTCCCCGTCCTTGGCCGTCGAGATGAACAGGGCGCCCTTGCCGCGCGGCCGGTCGCGGGCCGGGTCCGCGAAGCCGAAGTCGGAAAACAGGCTCAGTACGCAATCGTCATGTCCTGCCTTGGCTCGGGCGAGGACATCGTCCCTGGAAAGACGGGTCACGTGGGCCAGCGTGACGTCGCTGACCTCATCGATCCTGCCGAACGGCCACTTTGTCGCCTCGGACTGCGCCACCAGATGCACGCGCCACGCCGGCCCGTCCGGATTGTCGATGGTCGTGTCGGCGGTGATCTCATCACGATCCGGAGCATAGACAATGTCGCCGGCAAACCGCAGCACGGCCGCATTGATGGCCTCGGCCTGCCGCAAGCGGTAGAACTGTCGTTCGGCCTGCTTTTTCTGGGCATAGTCAAGGGTCAGCAGGCCGGCGCACAGGATCGAGACGGCCGCGCACAGAACCATGGCCGCCAGGCTGGCATAACCCGCCTCGGCGTCATTGCGGCGTGGCACTCCAGTCCCCCACATGGATCAGGTCCTTCAGGTCGGCGCCCAGGTTATCGAGGACAGCCGTGTAGGCGGCTGGATCGCGCAGGATGGTGGCCTGCAGCAGCACGACCAGTTCCGTTCGGTCGCTGGACTTGGTGCGGCCCTTGAACAGATTGCCGAGCACCGGAATATCCTTGATCACCGGGACGCCGCCGTTGCTGTCGTCCTGGGATGTGCTGATCAGGCCGCCAAGGGCCACGACCGTACCTTCGGGAATGATCAGCTTGCTTTCCATGTGACGCTGCTTGATCGTGGGCGAATCGATGCCCGAGGTCTGGGTCTTGGCCACCGAACTGACTTCCTGCGTCACGTCCAGGGAGATGCGGTCGTCGCTGGCAATGTGCGGCGTGACCTCGAGCATGACGCCGGTGTCGCGATATTCGATGGTGTTGACGAGCGCCGCATCGGTGGTCACCGTCGATTGCGCGCTTTGCGTCACGATGGGCACCTCGTCGCCGATCTGGAGACGCGCCGTCGAATTTTCCACCGTGGTGATCTTCGGCGCCGAAACGATGCTGACGTGCGATTCCGAGCTGAGCGCCCGTATCGCCGCGGTAATATCCGTACCGACGTAGTTGACCGAGAAGCCCGGCGCCGCGGCCGGGAAGTTGGTCGCGCTGCCGCTGTAGGAACTGACCGACAGCTTGTTGTTGTCGCCGACCTTTTTCCAGTCGACGCCGAAGGTGAAGTCGTTGGTCAGGTTGACCTCAAGAATCGAGGCTTCGATGAAGATCTGCGCCGGCTCCCGGTCGATTTCGTCAAGCACGTTCATGACGCGGATGCGCGTCGCCTCCGGCGCGTTGACGATGATCGAGTTGGTGTCCTTGTCGGCGACGATGCGCGTCACCGTATCGGAACCGCCGGCAGCCGGCGGTGCGGGCGCGGGCGCGGAGGCCGGGGCAAGATTGCCCGTGTCGGCCACGGAGCCGGCTGAGGAGGGGCTGGCGGCCGGTTCCGCGGAGCCGGTGGTGTCGGCGAGGCCAAGGACGGCGTTCAACGTGCGCACCAGGTTTTCGGCCGACGCCCCCTTGGGGTGATAGACCCAGACCTTGACCGTGGGGTCGTTGGACGGCACATCGAGCCTGGCCATCCATTGCGTGACTTCGTCCAGCGCCTCCGGCGATTTCGAGAACGCAAAAATGCCGTTCAGACGCGGCATCGGCGCGATGGTCACGCTTGAGGTTCCCGATGCCTTGAGCACGTTTTCGAGATCGATGGCGACGGTGGCGGCGCTGGCGTTTTGCAGCGGAAAGAAGCGGATTCGCGACTGGCCGAGCGTGCTTTGGTCGAAGAGCGCGATGGTCGAGGCGGCGTTGTCGAGTTCTTCCGATCGCCCCCCGATCAGGATCAGGCCCAGCTTGTCGGAGGAGAACAGGACCATGTCGGCATGGGTGACCGTGGTCAGCGCCTTGGCGATTTCTTCCGCCGATCCGTAGTTGATCGCGATCGCCCGTATCTGGTAGCCGACAGTGGATGCCGGCGATGACGCCGTGGAAACCTGGCCGCCGATCTGCGCCTTGTCGCGCGGTTTCAGCACCAGCGTATCGCCGTCCTGCACCATGGCGACGTCGTAGTTGGCGAGGGCCGCTTCGAACGCCGCCAGCAATTGCGCCTTGGTCAGCTTCTGCTCGATACGGAAGTTCATCTTGCCGGAAACGCCAGGCTCGACGCGGTAGGAAACGCCCAGCGTGTTGCCGAGCAGTTCATCGGCCACCTGCGAGATATCCGCGTCCTTGAACACAAAGGCATAGGGCTGCGATGTGCCCTGGGCGTGACAGACCGTGACGCCTTGCGCGAAAAACAGCATCAGTGCCGCCAGAATGCAGCGCACGTACCCCTTCATTTACCCCCCTGCCGCCGATGCCGTTGTTGGAGACGACGGCGTATCGTCGAGATTGACGATGCGCGTGCCGACCGGCGTGTCGAAACTGGCGCCGTTGGTGCCGACGGCGCTCAACCGGATATCGCCGGTGACCTGGCCCACCGCCATCCACGCCGCTTCACCGCCGTCGATCGAAACCAGCGCCGCCCGCCGTCCCGGCGATATGGCCACGCCGAAGATCTGCAGCGCCTTTTCCTTGTAGGCCATGGGCCCTGTCGTCATGACGAAGATCGGCTGCTGGGCCAAAGCTTCCACCTCGGCCTGGTAAGCCGTGGCGTTCGCCACGCCGGCATCGAGAGAAAGCCGGCCGGTACGCTCCAGGTCGTCCAGCCTGCGCTGATCGGCATGGGTCGGGTCCCAGGCGAGCATGATCAGCGCACCGGCCACGGTGACCGCCACGCCCGTTCCCAAAGCCGTTTTGGTCTGGTTTACCGGCAAAACAGGCGCCCCTCCACGTCAACATCGACCGAGCTTGTGCGATTACGGATCGCCAGCGAATCGAGAAACAACTTGGGATGATCATGGCGCAGGATTTCAAGCGCCGTCAAAGCGCTTTCGTAGCTGCCGCTGCCCTTCAGCGTCAAATGATAGGCGTTCAGCGGCTGGGCACCGCCCACGGTGCCGGCCTCGCTGACGTCAAGCGCGGAAACCGTCAGGCCGCTATTGGTCAGCGCGATATTGAGCTGGTCTTTGAAACTGTCGTCGAGCACGCCCGAACACACGCTGCCGAGCGGAAAGGCCTTGAGGTCGCCATCCGCCTGCGCGGCCGCGGCCACCGCCCGTCCCTTCGCCGTCAGGTCGTTCATGCGCCCGGTCGCCCCCGGCGCCCGGGACATGATCATCAGCACGACCACGATCACGGTCAGGCCCGCGCCCACCGCAACCGCCGCCAGCGGAAAGGCGTCGTCGCGTTTCGGTTTCAGCGGCATGATCATCTGGTCACCGCCTTGTCCGGGGCGGCCCACAGCCACACGCCGCGCCGCACGGGCTTTGCGGACCGCTGCAAGTCGACACTGGCGTCACGCATGGGCGGCGCATCGCCTTCGGCCTCGACCGCCCAATAGCCCTTGTTCCAGTAAAAGGCGTCAATGCGGACATCGGGATTCTTGGACAACGACAGATATTTGAAATCGGCCAGCGCCTGGTCGAGGTCCTGGTCGCGCAAGCCGGCCTCCGCCAGCGCATCGGCGTCGTTTTTGGCCCGCAGCACGCCTTTTGCCTCGCGCGCCTCACGGCCGAGGCGGGTTTCCACCGTCGTCAGCCGGTCTTCGAGACCGTCGCGGCGCTGAAACGTCAGGGCGCCCATGGCCGCCATGCCCGCCAGCATGGCCACGACCGCGCCCACCTGCCAGGCGCGTTCGCGGATCATCGCCTCCGTCGCCGCCCGTGACGGCATTTCGATACGCAGCCGCTTGCCCTGGACATCGATATCGAAGGCCAGGCCCGCCTTGGCTTCGCCGGCGCGCAGGTAGACGGCCACGAACCGCCCGGCTTCGTTCAGGCGCCAGGGCGCCAGCCGGCGCACGAGAATGGTGATCCCGTCACCGGAAACCGGCGACGTATGCTGTGCTTCCAGTTTCGCCGCCCGTGTCTGATCCCACGGCAAGGCCGGCGGCACGCTCAAGGCGCGCGTGAACGGCCGGAACGGCGCACCTTCGCTGCCACCGTTTACGGGTGCATTCATGGCGTCACGCCTGACGTTGCGCCCTGGCTGTCTTCACGGCATGTGCGGGAAATCATATCGAACTGACAGTCCTTGTCCTGGTCCGTGCCGAGCCTTATCACGGCGAGCGTCTTGTTCTGTCCGTCCTGCAGGATCAAAGCCTCCAGACGGGGCGGTTCCGTCTCGCCCGTTGTGGTTTGTGGCGGCCAATCCGGGCGAATTTCATTTTCACTAGCATACATCATGTGGACATTTGGTATATCGCTTTCGGACAACGTGAAGTGGCAATCCGGTGCGTTACCGGCACCTGGCGTGCAGACATAGTCGAAACGCCGGGCCGTACCCACGAGGTCATCACCGCGCAGGGGCTCGCGGGCATGCAGGATGGCGGCAATCCGGGATTCCGTGGTGGCGATCTCCCTTTCCTGCTTCGTCGCCGTCCAGCCCCGGCGATCGAAACGCGCCACGAGCGAGGCTGCCACGATCAGCGCCGCCAGCGACAGGCTGATGACCAGCAGGGCGACCAGGGTTTCGGTCAGGGTGAAACCCTGGTCATGTTTCATGACGCCGTCTCGCACCAGCGTGTGCCGTCAAGACTGTGGCGGCGCTGGTTTTCGTCCGTGACGACGGCATGGAAACGACACAGCACGATCTCCCGGTTGCGAACTTCCGTCACCGAAACGTCGTAATGGAGGCCATCCTTGACGCCGCTGTAATCGCCGGGCCTGGACGGAGTCGTCACGGCCAGCACGGCCAGGGTCAGGCCGGCCTGCCTCAGGTCCGCTGCCTGGCGCGACATGTGCCGTGAAATCCCGAGCGACAGCATCACGACCGAGATCGTCAGGCCAATGATCACGACGCCGATCAGCGCGTCGATCATGACCACGCCCGCCTCGCCTTTTTGTCCGGCTGTGCCGCGCACCCCCTACCCCGCTCGCCGCTTTTCCTCTAGGTTGCAGATTATCAGACCGCCGGGGCCGCCGCAATCCGGACAGCGTATCCGTCTATCCGTTCCCAGAGTTCCCATGATCCGTCCGTTCGCGCAACTTGCCAAACGCCATCGCAGGGAAATAGCCGTCATCGGCGCGCTGGCGCTGCATGGCGTTGTTATCTGGTTGCTGATCCTGCCGTCGTCGTCGCGGCTGGCGGGCCTCGACCGGAGCCTGTACGGCGCGATGCAGGACGGCGTGGATGTCGACCTGATGAGCCCGGTCTATTCCGAACCCCGGCCGCCGGCCGCGCCCATGAGCGCCTTCCAGCAGATGACCGAACCCCCGCCCCCGGACAGCCTCCAGCCGCTGGATGCGCCCAGGCCGATGGCGTCCCTGGCCGATATCTTCGGCAAGGCCGCGCCGCCACCATCACAGCCCGCGACCGCGCCTTCGGCCAGGGACGCGCATGTCGCGATCGATACGCGCGACAACAAGGCCGCCAACGATCTATGGAAGGCCATCGAACCATGCTGGAAACGCCTGGCCGACCCATCGACGCTGGGCGTCACCCTGAGCGTCAGCTTCTCGCCGCTCGGCAACCTGGCCAAACCGCCGGTGATCCTGCGCGATCCGGCGGCTTCCGTCTCGGACCAGCGCCTGCGTTCGGAAAACCTGGCCATCACCGCCTTGGCGCAATGCGGACCCTATCTGATGGCGTTCGGCCAGAGCGACGTGAAAATCGATTTTCCTGGCAAGGCTTGAAGCTTTATACGGAAGTTCAACACTGTCGGCTAGGTCACCGCCAAGACGGAAGCGGTTTTTCTATTGAATGATGTTTCAAATCATATCGAGCACAGTAAATTTTTGCAAAAGATGCAATAATCATTATCATTTTAAGGAAATTTGCCACCAATTGCCTATATTAAAAAATACTAAACTTTGCCTCTAGCAATTACCACAATAATAACATTTCATCTATATTAACACCTCATAGATAAAATACAAATATCAATCGATAGGATTAATTTTAAAATTCATTGCACTCTTAATTGAATTAATTAGAATCCATATTTTTTCGGATTTTCTAGAAATTTTTCTATAGACATCATTGCGTATTCTTCACTTAATCCGCATTTTAAAAGAATTTCCTTCATTTTTTCCACATTTCTTGAGTGCGCAGCTTCATCCCATTCATCAAAAAGCCCCAATTCTGCCAAACGCTCATTAACTGTCATGCCGCCCAAAGGATAAGACATATTTGCTCCCTTAACAAAATCCCTACAAGATAACATCATTTAAATTGATGATTATCACGTATCCTAGACTATAGATAAAATTCTCTAAAGATTAAATGCTAAAACTTGCCTGTAGCCAAAATAATGACCACACTTGCTACGACAGGTGCCATTATTACAACCTCAGGCCCACCACCATCATATTGACCATAGCCAAAAGCAGCTCGCGTTTTAACCATACTTGGATTGTTATAATCTTCCGTAGAAATTGCGCCAATTGCCCAATTCGTCATTGTATTATTACCCCAATCTTTTTCTGGATCTGTTCCGTCCGGTATTCCAAACCTGTTTCGCGCATCCGGCGTTAACATACTGGCTATGGGGGCCCAACTTCTTCCAAAAAGTCCCGCAGTGCCTCCATAATAACGACCGACTATTACCCAATTATTAGGCTTTCGCTTATAATTGGAATTGAAAGCAGCCAACCGACCAGCCTGAAGTCCTAGGAGGACCTCATCATTGCTGAGTGCAAGGTTACCGATTACCCCTGCAATGCTGCCGCCTCCGATCGAGCCTCTACCACCAAGGATACCTGACGGTGTAAAATAAGCCGCTTCTGTATAGTTAGCAGCATCATACTCGCTTCTCCAATGATAGGATTTTCCTATAATTGTTATTACATCGGGATTTTCGCTTTCAGACACTGATGCCATTGTTGTATTGGAAGTGCCTACTGGACCGGATTGAGTCGCAGAAGAAACAGGCGAGATTCCGTTTGACAAGTAACCATGACTGCTGTTGCCACTGCCGCCACCGTTGCAATCTCCGGTCGTATAGCATTGGCCTTCCGTATAATCGCAAACCGTACCGCCGGTATCCTGCATTGGATAGCATGTCATCCCGGTCGGATCGCTTCCATTGATCGGATCGCCCCCAACATAGCCATACCAGTTCATGCCGTCGCCGTAGCCGATGGGGTCGGTCTGCAGGAAGCGGCGCAGGGTCGGAGAATAGAGCCGGGCCTTGTAATAGTAGAGGCCCAGTCCCTTGAGATAGTACTGCCCCGTATAGCGGAACGGGCTGTCATAGGCCGGATCCATGTTGCTGTCGGTCGCCGTCGACACAGTAGTCGGCTGGCCGTAGCTGTCATAGCTCATGATCGACTTGATCGTTCCGGTGCTGTCGGTCACCGATACGATCGAACCCTGCTGATCGGCGTAGAAGAAGCGTTTGTCGTAAGTGCCCGAGCCGTTACGCTCGAACCAGACCATCGGCTCGTCCGAGCCAGGCCCGAAGACATAGCGGCGCAACACGGTGCCTGAAGTATCGTATTCGGCGATGATGTCGGAACCGTCGTAGAGAAACTGCGTCGTAGCAGCGCTGGGCGGTGTGTAACTGGCCAGGCGGTTCGACGCGTCGTAGGTCAGGGTCGCGCCGTTAGAGGTCGAGGTCAGCAGGTTGTTGTAGTTATAGGTAAAGGTCACCGAACCGCAGTCGCCGGCCATGTTGCCGCGCGTATCGTAGGCACATGTCGCGCTGCCGGCCGCCGTCATCTGGTTGAGGCCGTTGATGGTATAGGCGGTCGCTTCAGTCGCCGGCAGGGTGGGGTCGAATTTGCTGTTCGACTGGGTCAGGCTGGCCAGCTGGTCGGACTGGCTCGACGTGCTGTAACTCTGCGTCAGCATGTTGGTATAGGTGGTCGCCCCCACCGGCAGCGCATTGTTCTTCAGGACGCTCAGCCGGTTGCGGCTGTCGTAGGTATAGTCCGTGGTCCTGGCGCCAGTGCGCCCGATCGCCAGGCGCTGGCCGAGATTGTTGTAGGAGAACGTCACCAAGGCCGTGCCCGTGGTGTCGCGGATAGTCGAAAGCGAGCTGTCGTTCTTGTAGGTATAGGTGACGAAGAAGTTGTCCGAGCCCGGCCAGTTCATCTGGGTGCGGCGGCCGACACTGTCATAGGTGTAGGTGACGGTGCGTCCTGCTTGCGTATCGGACAGCAGCCAGCCGACTGTGTCGTAGACATAGGTTTCGGTCTGGGTCGGCGAGCCCGCGCAGGTGGCGTTGGTATGGCTGGTAATGGTGCTGAAGTTGTTATAAACGAAGCATTCGGTGACGGCGCCCGATTTTTCCTTCACACGGCCATCAAGGTCATAGGCCAGGGTGATGGTCGCCGGCGTATAGGACAAGGAATTCGCCGGGTCGGAGCGCAGGATAATCTTGTCAACGCGTGTGACGCCCTTGCTTGTGCCCGCCAGGTCGGTCGTGGCGTAAACCGTTTGCGCGCAGTCGTGCGTATTGGTCGTGCCGCCGCTGGAGGCCGTGGCGTAGCAGGTTTTAATCAGCCGGTTGAAATCGTCATAGGTATAGCTGGTGATATTGCCCTTGGCATCCTTGACCGAGGTCAGTGCGGCGTTGCCGTTGGAAGCCGTGTTATAGGTCCTGGTGCCGTCGATATGGGCGGCGGCGGTGCCGTAACCGACGGTGGTGCTGATCAGGGCACCCGAGGTGCCGTCATAGGTGTTCCTGGTGATCCGGTCGGGCGTACCGTCGGCCGGCAGGGTCGCATAGGGCGTGCACGCCGCCGGCAAGGCCGAGAAACTGGCCGAATTGAGCCGCTCGACTTGGCAATCGACGCGCAGCATGCTGTCGTAGGACGTCTGCGAGACATGGGTGGCATAGCCGTAATCATAATGACGAACCGTAACCGGCAGGCCGGTGGTGGTGCTGTATTCGGTGACATCGTTGGCATAGGTGGCAAATCCAGACATGCCCGACCAGTCGGTATAGGCCTGGGCGAGGCGATCCTGCGCCGTCGCGCCGCTATAGACCGAAGACGCGCCATCGCCGGTAGTTCCGACTTCACTGTTGTAAACGCGACCGTCGCTGTCGTAGGTCGTCCGCGTCGCCCTCCGCTTCAGCACCGTCGTCGCACCGTCGGGATCGAGACCGACCTGACCTATCTGACGATTGAGATCATCGTAAAAGAAATAGGTTTCGTCCGTCGCCGTGCTGAGCGGCCCATCCGTGACGATGATATTGCCGACAGAATTATAATAGGTCTTTGAGCCAAAACTGGCCGATGTCGCGGCCACCGGGTTGTAATGGGTCACCGTCTGGGCCGTCGGCAAAACGTTCTTGAAGGGCGTATTGCTGTCGCCGTCATAGCTGGTGACCGTCTTGAGTTCATCCGCGCCCGAGCAACTGGCCGTCGTCATGCAGGTGGACACCGTGCCGACACGATAGACGGCCACTTGCGATACCGGCGTGCCGGAAGAATTCTTGATCGTCGCGCTCTTGGTGACGTAGCTGTAGGTCGTCTTGGGGACAACGCCGCCCGATGCCGGCGCGGGCGTCGAAACCGTCAGCAGGGCGCCTAGGGTGGCGCTGCCGCTGGTCGTGTCGTAGGTATAGGTCGTCTGGACGCCGTCGGGATTGGTGACGGTCAAAGGCTTGTTGCAGTACTTGTAGTTGGTGGCGTCGCAGGCTGTCGTTTGAAAGGTCGTCGTCGTCACCATGGCCTTGGTGGCATCGATGGCGCCGCCCGGGGCGCCGTTTTTGGGTACGACCGTCACCGCCGTCACATTGGAGCGGACGCCGTAGGTATATTTAGTGAAGCCACCCGTGACTGTTACGCCGTCCGTATCGTAGGTCGCGTCGGGCTGGATCACCTCATCTAGGAGCGTGGCCCCACTGTAAACCGGCGTCTGGTATTTGTAGGTCGTGGTCCGGCCCAATTCGTCCGTGGTCGAGGTGACTTCCGAACCGTTGCTGACAAGCTTGGTTGTGGTTGCATTGGGCGCCGTGACGGTGGTTGTTATCGTCGATCCGCTGATGACATAGCCATAGGTCCAGGTGGACCCTCCGACCGTGACCGTGTGAACCCGCGTCACACCGTCGCCGCCCACCGCCGTTACCACCGTCTTGGTCAGGCCGTCCGGCGCCGTCAGCGTCGTGGTGCTGCCGCTGATGGTGTAGCTGATGGTGACGTTGCTGCTGCTGTTGCGCGTGATGGTCGTCGTCGAGCCTGTGGTGCTGGACGCGACATATTGAAGGCCGGTAACGCCGTTGCAATCGGCGGCAGTAGGATCACAATAGTCGTTCGATGTATTGACGGCGGCGACCTTGGTGACCTTGTAGCTGCCGTCGACGGAGTATTTCAGCATCCAGCCCAGCGTGCTGCTGACCGTCTTCACCGACGCGATATCGCTGCCGTTGTAATAGTAGTTCAGTGAAATCTTTTCGTTGTCCGGACGCGTGATCGAATCGATGGCCGCCACCTGCGTCAATGACGATGACGTCAGGGCCGTGTCGTAAAGAACCGCGGTGCCGTCCGCGAGCCGCAGCGTACACGTACCTGAACGCAGGATGATGACGTCATGCGCCGACGTGCATGCCAGAACCGCGCTGCCGTTGATCTGTGGCATATCGGTCGTGACGAAAACGGTCGTATTGGAAACAGGCGTCGCGGCGAGAAAACTGTAAAGATTGCCGCCGTAGCTGACGCGTAGGTAATAGAGGAAGCCGCTGTTGGGCGGCGCCGGCTGATAGTGATCCTCCGTCATACCGCCCGAATACTGATCCGAATCACCGACAGCGGAACGGCTGAGCCCACTGCCGGCGCCGCCGATGGCGATATCCAGGCCGGGCAATTGGAATTTGCCGGTCGCCAGGTTGACGCCACGCTCGTCCATCGCCGAGACGGCCGGAGGTGCCAGATAGGATTGAGCCGCGGCGGGCAGGCCGCACATCATGGCGACACATCCGGCAATCAAGCCTGTGGCCAATGCCAAGACGGATTTCGATTTAGGCATTCCGCGTCCCCCTCACCCCGACGTGAAAGATCAGGGGATCATGCCGAAATGCCTAAATCAAGCCCAGGTTGCTTCAATTCTTGCGTTTGAACGGGCGCCAAATTACAACCTATTGATTATTTTCCGGAAAATATTATCAAATTTTTTCGCTTGCCAGGATACCTATTCCTTACGATCATAAGGCCTGAACAAGGCGGGGGCTTTCATCGTGACACGACCTGACAACCAACCCTACCGCGCCGGCCGGCGCGGTTTCGTGAGCGCCTTGGTTGTGATAGCGGGCACGGCGGCGGCCTTGTTTGCCGGCGCGTCTGTCGCGGGCACCACCAGCTACAAGTATGACGAGCTTGGCCGTATCGCCCAGGTGTCCAACGTCAACGGCACAACGACATATTACACATACGACGCCGACAATGTCCTCGTCGAAACCGATACGGTCGCCTCAGGCACGACGCTGATCTGGGTCACGGCTGCCTCCAACCTGCGCACTTTGGCGAACAATGCCGGTTATACCGGCGCCAGCCCGGGCAATTACCAATTCAATGTCGCGCCGGGCGTCACCTTGATGGGCACGGCAGGCGCCGGCAAGGGCATCGATACCGGCACCTGGCCGTCCGGCTCGACGATTACCTTGATCGTCTCGGGTAATGTGTACGGCGGGGGCGGAACGGGCGGCGCCGGCAGCAGTGTCAGTAACGGATCGCCCGGAAATGCCGGCGGTGACGCCATTTATGTCCAGACGCCGATAACCATCACGGTCAACGCCAGCGGCAGCGTCAAGTCGGGCGGCGGCGGCGGCGGCGGCGGCGGAAAGCAGGTCTCCGGCAATGTGGGCGGCGACGGCGGCGGCGGCGGTTTCCCGAATGGCGCCGGAGGCGCGGGATCGTCCGGAATCGCCGGTGACCCGGCGGTTGCCGGATCACCGGGCACGACAAGCGGCGGCGGCCACGGAAACGGTACCCCGGCCGGTGGCAATGGCGGTGACGCCGGTCAACCCGGCCTAACGGGCGCCGCGGGTAGCGGATTTGTGGGCGGGGCCGGCGGCGCGGCGGGTTATGCCATCCGCAAGAACGGCAATACCGTTACTTATACCACGAGCGGAACCGTTAACGGTACTGTCGGCTGACAAGCACGCCCATGCAGACGCCCGACTTGTGAAATTCGGCGCCAATATCTATTTCACGATTGCCGGCCTGACAGCATCGCATGCCCCGGCCCCGCACGCGCCGAACTCTATTTTCCTGGTCTGGCGCTACAAACAGTTCCGCGAACCTGCCGTTCGTTTCGGGGCCCGGTCAAGTTTTAGCGCGTTTTCGATGTTTCCGCGCACCACGCCATAAGCGGTCTGGACATACTATACTGATTTGGTAGACAATAGGCGGCGACGTATCCGAAGCCCGCCACGACTGGCGGATGCGTACAGGACTGTACGATGGCCGGAAGCCCTTAAAACGCGAGAAAAGGAAGTATCGGATGCGTTGGACATCGATCGTGCTGGCGATAGCCCTGGCAGCCAGCGTCGCGGCTTGCCAGCAACCTGCGCCTGCACCCACCGCCCGGACGCAGGCCATCGCCTGGCGTGAAGGCGATGTCGATGACGCCTTCGCCGAGGCCAGGGAGAGCGGCAAGCCCGTGCTGCTCTATTGGGGCGCCAAATGGTGTCCGCCGTGCAACCAGATGAAGACCACCCTGTTCCAGGACCCCGCCTTCATCGCGCAGACGCGCAATTTCGTGCCCGTCCATCTCGATGGCGACACCGCCGGCGCGCAGCGCTGGGGCGAGCGCTTCAATATTACCGGCTATCCGACCGTCATCGTGCTGCGTCCAGATGGCTCGGAAGTCACACGCTTGTCCGGCGTGGCCACCGGCTTGCCGGATGTGCTGCGCGTGGCAGCCAGCCGCACGACCTCGATCGATGCCTTGCTCGACAAGGTGGAGACGAACGCCTCGGCGCTGTCGCCGGATGAATGGCAGCTCATGGCCGGCTTCGACTGGCTGAATGACCCCCGGCTCGATCATGCGCGGGCGGTGAACCTGCTGGACAAGCTGACCGCTGCGGCGCCCGAAGGCCCTTACAAGCGCCGCTTTGCCTTGCTGGCGCTGATCGGCGGCACGGACAAGGGGCCGGACGGCACCTATGCGCTGACCCCGGCACAAACGGCGCAGCTTGAACAGGTCCTGCCGGCGATCCTGGCCAGTCCGGCCGAGGTTGCCGCCAGCCGCGACGATCTCAGCTATTCGATTCCGGACCTGATCGTGGCCTTGCCCGATACCCGGCGGACGACCCTGGGCGCATCGTTGACCAAGGCGCTCGATACCGTCTATGGCGACGCCGGCCTGCCGATCCCCGACCGCCTCGCCACCGTAAATGCCGATATCGTGCTGGCCAAGGCGGACGGCGGCAAGGTGTCAAGGGCCGTACTGGCCAAGGTCCGGACGCGCGTTGCCTGGGCGGATGGCGCGGCGACGGAAGCCATGGTGCGCCAGTCGGTCATTTCGAACGCCGCCGACCTGCTGCACGATGCCGGTGACGACGCCGGCGCCAAGACATTGCTCAATGCAGAGCTCAAGCGCTCGGCCGCGCCCTATTATTACATGCTCGACCTGGCCAGCATCGCCGAGGATGAAAAAGACGGGCCGGCGGCGATCGGCTGGGCGCGCAAGGCCTACGAAACGTCCGAGGGCCCGGCGACCCGCGTCCAGTGGGCCATCGAATATTCAAAAACGGTGCTGCGCCAGGCGCCGGGCGACAAGGCGGCGGTGGAAGCCAGCGCCCAGGCGGTGATCGACGAACTGGGCCAGAATTCCGGCAGCTATTACCAGCGCACGCGTCTGAAAGTGGCGGCCTGGGGCCGGCTCGTACACGCCTGGAGCGATGCGCACGACGGCAACACCGTGTTCGCACGGCTCGACGCACGGATGGCCGGCGTCTGCGCCAAGGAAGGCGAGGCGGCCGCGACATGCCGCAAATGGGCGCAGGCGGCGTAGGACTTTCGCCATCGGCGGCGATACGCGTCGTCGTTTAGGCAAACAGGAACGCCGTGTTGGCCTCGACGATCTTGTGCAGGTCTTCGCGGCTGGCGCCGGCGCGGGCGCGTACGGCCAGGCTGGACGTCAGGCCGGTCACCATCTGCGACATGACCTTGGGGTCCTTGTCGGGTCCGATATGGCCCATGGCCTGCGCCTGCTTGAAGAAGGCCTCGAAGCGCAGGTCGAATTCCTCGATGGTGTTCTGCAATACGCTGCGGATCGATTCATGGCGCGGCGCTTCGTTGAGCGCGGTGCAGGTAAAGGCACAACCCAGGCAGTCGTCGCTTTGGCCGGTATAGGAATCGAGCATGATATCGAAATAGCGGCGAACGATGCCGAGCAGGGTGTCGCCTTCGCCGTTGCAGGTCAGGACGCGATCGAGCTTGTCGTTGATGCCGTCGCGATAACGCTGCATCGCCTTGAGATAAAGCGCTTCCTTATCGCCGAAGGTTGATGCCAGGCTGGGGCGGCTGACGCCCGTCTCGGCCGCGATATCGTCGAGCGAGGTCGCCGCGAAACCGCGCATCCAGAACATTTCCAGCACCTGTTCCAGCACTGTATCCGGATCGAAGGCGCGCGGCCGGCCACGACGACGCGTTGTGGCGCATGCCTCGGCGGTCAGGCCCTGCCCGCCGCATGAACCGGTTTCAATCCCTTCGAAAGCTGTCAAATCGTCCATGACGACATCCATTCCTTACGCGTTACTCGCCTGCTGTCATTTTTTTGCGATATCGCAGACTAAACCTTTTCACCGGGCAAATCCATATCCTTGCAGTGAGGATATGGCCTCGCCGTGCGCGCTGAAAAGGCCATAACATATTTATTTGCGGTATCGCAAAGAAATATGTTTACAAGATGACATTGGCCCTCTATTTATTTGCGGCGTCGCAGTAAATTATCCCGACATGAGTTTCCGTACCCGGCGCATTCTGGCCGGCGTTGATTTGCGCCTCCACCGCCTCCTTTCTCCCCAAAGGAATCCCACCATGCCCTCTTTCCTCACCCTCGCCCTGAACCATCGCCGGACCCTGCTGGCCGGCGCCGCGGTGCTCGGGCTGGCCGTGCTCGGCACCGCCGGAACCCTGGCCTTCACCACCCACGCCGCCGCTCCGGTCTCCGCCCAGGCCACACCTGTGACCATCGCCGTCGTCAATTCACAAAACGTCACCAGCTGGCAGGACTTCTCGGGTCATCTCGAAGCCGTCGACCGCGTCGATATCCGGCCCCGCGTCGCCGGCGCCATCAAAGCCATCCATTTCCGCGAAGGCGCCCTGGTCAAGGCCGGCGACCTGCTGGTTACCCTCGATCCGGCACCTTTCGAAGCCGAGGTTGCCCGCGCCCGTGCCGACGTTTCGGCCGCCCAGGCCCGCCTGACCCTGGCCTCCAGCGAACAGGCCCGCGCCCAGCGTTTGTGGGATGACCACGCCATCGCCCAGAGCGACCTCGAAAGCCGCGTCAACGACCTGAAGGCCGCCCAGGCCAATGTCGACGCCGCCCAGGCCGCGCTGCAATCGGCCAGCCTCAACCTCAGCTATACCCAGGTGCGCGCGCCGGTCTCCGGCCGCATCGGCCGGATCGAGGTGACGGCGGGCAATCTTGTCGGCGCCGGGCCGCAAGGCCAGGTCCTGACGACCCTGGTGTCGGTCAGCCCCATCTATGCCAGCTTCGATGCCGACGAAACGGTCATCGGCAACACCATCGCCGATCTCAAGGCCGCCGGACAGTCCCTCGACGCCGTCCCGGTCACCGTCGAAACCGGCACGCCCGGCGACGCCGCCATCGAAGGCCACCTGCAACTGATCGACAACCAGTTCGACGACGCCAGCGGCACCCTGCGCGCCCGCGCCGTCTTCAGCAACGCCGACGGCCGGCTGATTCCCGGCGAATTCGTCCGCGTCCACATGGGTTCGGCTACGACCAAGCCGGCGCTGCTGATTTCGGAACTTGCCGTCGGCACCGACCAGAACAAGCGTTTTGTCTATGTCGTGGGCGCCGATCACAAGGTCGCCTACCGCGAAGTGACGCTCGGCGGCACGGTCAACGGCCTGCGCATTGTCACATCGGGTCTCAGCGACGGCGAACATGTCGTCGTCAGCGGCCTGCAGCACGTCGGTCCGGGCTCGGTCGTCGCCGAGCAGGTCGTTCGCATGGACAAGGCCACCGCCGCACCCGACGCCTGATCGCTTTTATACCTTCTGACGAGCCCGGCCGCGTGTGAGCCATGCGCGGCGACGGGCGCTCCTTGCCCAAATCCATCCTGCCCATCGAGGGGCCAGCCATGAATCTTTCCAAATTCTTCATCGACAGGCCGATCTTCGCCGGCGTGCTGTCCCTGCTCATCCTGGTGGCCGGCCTGTTGGCGCTCAAGGCGCTGCCGGTGTCCGAATATCCCGAAGTGGTGCCGCCGCAGATCGTCGTCCACGCCGTCTATCCCGGCGCCTCGCCGGCCGTCATCGCCGAAACCGTCGCCGCCCCCATCGAAGAGTCGGTCAACGGCGTCGAGGACATGCTCTATATGAGTTCGGCCGCCACCGCCGACGGCCAGATGACTCTCACCGTCACCTTCAAGCTGGGCACCAATCCCGATCTCGCCCAGCAGATGGTGCAGAACCGGGTCAGCCAGGCCGAGGCCCGCCTGCCCGCCGACGTGCGCGCACTGGGCATCACCACCCAGAAAAGCCAGTCGTCGCTGCCTATGGTGGTACACATCACCTCGCCCAATGGCCGCTACGACGTCAACTACCTGCGCAACTATGCCCTGCTGCACATCAAGGACCGCCTCCAGGCCATCAAGGGCGTCGGCCCGATCCAGATGTTCGGCGGCGGCGACTACGCCATGCGCATCTGGCTCGATCCGCAAAAGGTCGCCGAGCGCGGCCTGTCGCCGGCCGACGTCGCCGACGCCATCCGTTCGGAAAACGTCCAGGCGGCCGCGGGCACCATCGGCGGCTCACCCGCCATCCCCGACCTGACCCTGCAGATGTCGGTGAACGCGCAAGGGAGACTGTCCAGCGTCGAGGACTTCCGCAACATCATTGTCAAGACCGGTGATGACGGCGCGGTCACGCGCCTGGGCGACATCGCCCGCGTCGAACTGGGCGCGTCCGACTACGCCCTGCGCTCGCTGCTCGACAACAAGAACGCCGTCGGCATACCGATCTTCGAAACCGCCGGCGCCAATTCGCTGCAACTGTCGAAGGACGTGCACGCGACCATGGACGAACTGAAGAAGGCCATGCCCGAAGGCGTGTCTTATGAGATAGCCTACGACACCTCGGAATACGTCCACGAAAGCATCGACTCGGTCATCCACACCCTGCTGGAGGCCATTGCCCTGGTGGTGATCGTCGTCATCCTGTTCCTGCAGACCTGGCGCGCCTCGATCATTCCCCTGCTCAGCGTGCCGGTCTCGGTTATCGGCACCTTCGCGGTGATGCACGTCTTCGGCTTCACCATCAATGCCCTGACCCTGTTCGGCCTGGTGCTGGCCATCGGCATCGTCGTCGATGACGCCATCGTCGTCGTCGAAAACGTCGAACGCAACATCGAGGCCGGCAAGAGCCCGCGCCAGGCCACCTACCAGGCCATGCGCGAGGTCTCCGGCCCGATCATCGCCATTGCCCTGGTGCTGATCGCCGTCTTCGTGCCGCTGGCCTTCATCACCGGCCTGTCAGGCCAGTTCTATCGCCAGTTCTCGCTGACCATCGCCATTTCGACGGTGATCTCGGCGGTCAATTCGCTGACCCTGTCACCGGCCCTGGCCGCCCTGCTGCTCAAGGGCCACGACGCCAGGAAGGACGGCCTGACGCGCGTCATGGATGCGACGCTGGGCGGTTTCTTCGTCGGCTTCAACCGTCTGTTCAAGAAGAGCAGCGAAAACTACGGCAAGACGGTCGGCGGCATCGTGTCGCGCAAGGGTTTGATGCTCGGCCTCTATGCCGGCCTCGCTGCCTGCGCCTGGCTGATGTTCCAGGTCGTGCCCGGCGGCTTCATCCCGCAGCAGGACAAGGCCTACCTCGTCGGCATGGTGCAACTGCCCGACGGCGCCACGCTCGACCGCACCGAAGCCGTGGCACGCAAGGTCTCCGAAATCGCCATGCAGCAGCCGGGCGTCGCCCATGCCATCGCCTTTCCCGGCATGTCGATCAACGGCTTCACCATCGCCAACAACCAGGCGGTCGTCTTCATGCCGCTGAAATCCTTTAAGGACCGCCACGGCGCCGCATTAAGCGCCGGCGCCATCGCCGGGGCGCTCAACGCCAAGCTGGCCGGCATCCAGGAAGGCTATGCCGTCATGTTCCCGCCGCCGCCCCTGCTCGGCCTCGGCACCACGGGCGGCTTCAAGCTGCAACTGGAAGACCATGCCGGCCTCGGCTACGCCAAGATGGACGCCGCCGTGAAAGCCTTCGTCGCCAAAGCGTCGCAAACCAAGGAACTGGCCGGCGTCTTCTCCGGCTACGACATCAACACGCCGCAGCTCTACGCCGATATCGACCGCACCCGCGCCCGCCAGTTGGGCGTCAGCGTGAGCGACATCTTCTCGGCGATGCAGATCTATCTCGGCTCGCAATATGTCAACGACTTCAACGAGTTCGGCCGCACCTACAGCGTTCGCCTCCAAGCCGACGCGCCGTTCCGCGCCCGCGCCGAGGATATCGGCAAGCTGCAGGTCCGCTCGAAGACGGGTGAGATGGTGCCGCTGGCCGCCGTGCTCAACGTCAATCCGATCTCGGGTCCGGTGACCGCCAACCGCTATAACGGCTTCCTGTCGGCTGATATTTCCGGCGGGCCGGCGCCGGGCTATTCTTCGGGCCAGGCCCAGGCGGCCGTCGAGAAAATCGCCGCCGAGACCCTGCCGCCGGGCGTGTCGTTCGAATGGACGGAACTGACCTACCAGCAGATCCTGGCTGGCGACTCGTCGTCGCTGATCTTCCCGCTCGTCATCCTGCTGGTCTTCCTGGTCCTGGCCGCCCAGTACGAAAGCGTCGTCCTGCCGCTGTCGATCATCCTGATCGTGCCCATGGGCCTGCTGTCGGCCATGATCGGCGTCTTCATCAGCCACGGCGACAACAACATCTTCACGCAGATCGGCCTGTTCGTCCTGGTCGGGCTGTCGGCGAAGAACGCCATCCTGATCGTCGAGTTCGCCCGCGAACTGGAACTGACCGGCCTCAGCCCGAAGGAGGCCGCCATCCGCGCCAGCCGCCTGCGGCTGCGCCCGATCCTCATGACCTCGTTCGCCTTCATCATGGGCGTGCTGCCACTGGTCCTCAGCCAGGGCGCCGGCGCCGAAATGCGCCACGCCATGGGCGTGGCCGTCTTCGCCGGCATGATCGGGGCCACCGCGCTCGGCCTCTTCCTGACGCCCTTCTTCTACGT
>FTIZ01741243.1_pt1 | contig 24349 bp, 33 predicted proteins | sample 1658381 | NCBI WGS metagenome assembly FTIZ01 (sample SAMEA3914822, study PRJEB12502) | metagenome | biome: forest; material: soil | place: USA | collected 2012-03-12 | depth 0.1 m
CCAACCTTGCACATCTCCGTTCGGTTCTCCCGGTTGACGACAAGCAGCTGAACATTCTGCATGCCCTTTCCAGCAGGGACGGTGTCCTTCAGCTTATCCAGATAGTCGGGCTCCCTCGCCCGGCTGGGGATCTCGTAGTAGCTGACGGCTCGTTGGGTCTCGGTGGTGCCGTACATGTTAATGATGTTGGCGTTGAGGGCGAGCCGGCGGAGGGCACGGCAGTCTCTTGTGGTCAAGACATCGCCGACGAAAAAGACGTGCTCCAGGCTGGGGAACTCTGCCGTCGCGCCACCCACGAGGATCTGACCCATGGCGGGGGTGAGATGGGTCACAGTCGGCTTGTGTTCGCTCATCCACTCGGCAAGCTTCTCATGCTGAATGTCCTCCTTGGAGGGAACCAACAATTGGGCACCCAGAAACAGCGGCGTGAAGATGTCGCGCTGCACGGGGTCGTGCGCGATGCCGGAAAGGAGGGTGTATCTGCTCTCGGAAGAGAGGTTGAACCGCTCAGCCATCCACCCAAAGTACCGGACCAAGCTGAAGTGGCGGCCCAGCACACCCTTTGGCCGACCCTCGCTGCCAGAGGTGAAAGACAGTGTAGGGTTCGAGTCGGGGCCCACGATCACATCCGGGGGTGACGATGCAAGGTGCCGGACGCTCGCAAGGATATCTTGGCCATCAACCTCGCCGCCGTACAGAACGCCATCATCCCGCAGCCTGAGTTCGGGGACGTCGGTCTTCAGCTGGAGCTCGTCGTCAATGTACTTCTGGACCAAGGGTGCCAGGGGGCCGTTCTCGTCGGTGGCTCGTCCGATTCGCAGCAGGGCGCGGGGCTGAGAGACTTCAAGGTAGATTTGCTGTCTCGCGGGCGGGTAGGCGGGGTCGAGCACGGTCATGGTCGCGCCAGACGCCTGAATGAGAAATGCGAGGGTTAGAGGAGCAAACTGGCGGAGAAGACCAGAGGCACGGTACCAGAATGCCCATCAGGGCCACGACAAGATCGACAGAGCGATGGGCCCAGATCATGACCACGTCCCCATTGGTGACGCCGGCGTTGTGCAGGTACCATGCCAGCGTGTTGGCAGCCTCGTAGATCTGGCGGTAGGTAAAACTCCTCTCGGGCGAGGTGGACGACTTGGTCTCGACGACGCAGGTGCGCTCGGGATGGGCCTCGGCCTGCGCGCGGAAGTGCTCCTGGATCGAGCCGACGTAGCCCGACCAGTCGAGGTCGACAGTGGGATCCGGTAATTGGGCCATTGTCGCAGGTGTGCAAGTGGCCAAGTCGAGTATGAGTCCGGCCGGGGCAAAAAACGAGGACGACGGAAGCCCAATACGACTGGCCGACTTATAAGCTGCGAGGAATTAATTTTCTCACACCCAAAGCTCCCGAGCCCGTGACTCAATGGCGGGACACTGCGGGCACTGCGGGCACTAGCTCCGACAACGGGGCGGCATGAATTTTTAGTGGGGCTTCGCTGCCCCTCCCCCGCATTCTAGCTCCTGCTGCTGCTGTTGCAACGCGACCAGTGAGCGCGTTCCCAGGGTCTTGTGGAAGCAGCCCCTCAAGTTGTGCCCTCATGATGTTTGCAGGGCTGCATTCCTCAACAGCCCTCAGAGTCCCAGGTTCACCGCAAGTTCGAATTTCTTGCCGTGCGGTTTGATGTTTCCAGGTTCCAGAGGCTCTCCAGCTTCTTTCTTCCAAGTCTCAAACTCACCGCGCCACCGCGCGAGCAACCCTCGATCCCGGTCTCGATGTTGTGGTCTCCGAGGACAGCTTACTGTGTCAGCTTACTATGTCTATCGTCAAGTCTTGACAATTTCGAGGTCAAATATCTTTTCTGGCTGGTCGCTATCCACTAACTAGGCCTGCTCCATGTGGTTGTGAGCTGTCTCCTATCAACAAAGATCTAGCTAGCGCCGGGTGGCTTCGGCGAGTGCGGCCGGATTTGTGGGGCCGAGCCACCCCAAGCCCGGCCCACTCCCGGAGCCTGCTCGGCCGACCATCGGACTGGTAAGGTCCTTTGCATGGGAAGGCATTCGAAAACAAATGATATCAATTTTCCAGGATATTTTACACAGCAGACCTCTTTAAACTAAGTCTGCGTGAACCTGTGCAAAAGGTTTGCCCTTCTTGATTGAACCCCTGAAATCCCTCTTTCGTCTTGCCTTCTTGCATCACCCATGTGATACGGTACGTCAGTGATATTTACTGTAGCGTTGTCGAACCTCGCTTCCTGAACACTTACGTTCCGCTCTACATCTGATCGCCACGCAGGATCGTCTTTGAGTCACAAGTGTATCGCGACACCAACAACCAATTCGTTCAGTGCCATTTGCAGCACCTGACACTGAAACAAAGGAACCAGCTCCTCGTCTTGGCCTGGTGCGCTGTTGGGATCGCCGATGCTGCCCTTGTTGTGTCACACATGGATACACATATCGGGATGAACTTTCGTCTAGGTAATCGCCATGGTCACCTGAAGGAGTAACCAACTGGCTTTCATGGTTATACAAGGCCATGTATAAGATGTAGCCCGCTCCCTCCCCATGGCGGACTTTCCAGGCTCAGCAGTGTTGTTGGTGATTGACGAGAAACATTTCACGCTTGGCTAAACCATACCTACACCCTCGCTTCATCAACATATTTCACATTCTCTCTGCTGCAGAAGGATGGTCGCAGCCTCCCACCTATTCCGGCTGTTGCCGGTGCTCTGCTCCTTCGCCGCCTTCATCTTGGCGGTGTTGGCACTCTTTGCAGGTAACAAGCAAGGATTCTTGGAGGACTACAACATAATCACGGTAAATTCACCTGTTTGTCATGGCAGTAAGACCGTATCCCTCTGATTAAATCTACCGTCCAGGTCAACACTTCTAGTCTTGGCGGCAAATTTGCCAACCAGGCCACGGCCGGGACCTTGATACCGACGCGAACAGCAGACGGGGACTGCAACAACCTCGGTAGCCTCCTTACCCAAACTTGCAATAGCATGAATTCGGCGGCGGCTGCCACTATGGGCCAGCCTAAGGATCAGAGCAAGTCCGGAGATCAAGCCAACGACATCGAGACTGGCGTTGCCAAAAGCCCGCGCGTGAGACTTCACATCCCTGACTTCTTCTCTCTGTCCGCCCTGGCGGTATGTGAAGGCGTCTTCTCCACAGACGACAATCGCGCTCTCACGGGTTGCTATGCTTACTTCTCCAACAGTATGTTCCCACCATCTAACTCTTAGCGTCTACCCAGTTCCCCGGCTAACACCCCTCACCCCCTTAGCTAACATGTCAACAATTTCCTCCCTTTTCTCTGCGGCTCTCAACCCGTATCCTGGATCCACAAACGACAACATCTCTCTCTCCGATCTCGGACTAAGCCCTGCCTTAGAATCGACCCTCGACGGCCTCACCACGCTTCTCAAGGCCGTCGCGGTTCTATTGTCTCTTGGCATTGGGTTTACGGGCCTCTCGCTTCTCTCCTCAATTCCAACCATCACCCTCAGCTCAAACAGTCTTAGAATGGCTTACACATGGGGTGTGTGGACTAACCTCGTTTTTGTCTTTTCGGCTCTCTTCTTTCTCATATTAGGCGGGCTGGTAGCTGCGGCGGGTACCAAGGTTGCTGAGGGAAAGGTGAATGACTTGGGGGGAAATGCTGGAGTGAGCGCGGTCGCCAGCAAAAGCTGGGTTATGCTGACGTGGGTTGGGATTGCATTGATGGTGGCCGTGCTGTTGTATTGGGTTTGGAAGGTTGTGCAGTTGAGGAGGAGGGCGAGGCAGAATGGGGATGGTGGACAGAAAAAGGAAGAAGAGGGCGTGAGATGAGCTCCCAGTTGCCTCAGTTTGCGAGACCAACCGGCACACGAAGGACAGAGGTGAGTTAAATAGACCATATGGAATCCGTCTCAGAGAAGAGCTGGGCCGGATACTCATACCAGCATCGTTGATTTACATCTCTTTGAGAAAGTGGGCTTGGGAACGCCGCAAGAGGATCTAGGGAGTAGCTGCATTTCGGCATATCCAACGTGGAGTAATTCTTTCATGATAAGAATTAGCGGTTCCGAGCTAGCTCAACCACATTCAAGTCTGATACAAGTACTGAGGGAGTAGGCGAGTATGTAAACCTGAAGCATGAAGGCGACTAAGGTACTTTTTGAGAACCGGACTGGTTTATCTCCTTGCATCCATCCATCATTGAACCCATACCCACCATTATTCCCGGCCATTTGTCGATTTCGTCCTTTTCTTAAAATCCAAGTATTCCTTCAACGCTAACCTTGAGTTGTGATCACGAGCCTGCTTCCTGGCAGTCACTCCATCCTCACCTGGGTTCCATTCTTAGCCGCATGGGCCCTCCCGCTCGTTACCTTGATCCCCCACGACCAATGCGCCCTCGGATTCTCTGCTAACATTGCCATCGACTCAATATCTCTCGCATGCGGCCCAGTCTCCCTCTCCAACGCCCCGACCGCCTCCCGCGCATACTCCTTCGCCCGCTCCTCATTCCCAAACATAGAGTAAATTAATGCGGCCCGAGTGTACGTCGGTGAGAGGTACGCGTCTAGCCGCTCCGCCAGGTACATCTCGACCAGCTTCCCGCCCATCTCGGGCCGCATCCCCTCGCCTCCAGGGCGTGACATGAGTGACTCAATCTCGTCCTCCAAGGTCTTGATGTGCCGGATGCGGGCGTCGGATGCGCCCGACTCGAGGGGAGAGAGGGTGCATTGTGGGCAGGAGCAGGTAAATCCCCAGTCGCTGAGTTGGGACTGGCGCTCAGATTTAATAACTTGACCGTAGATGTAGCTGACTGTGAGTTCCTCGCCGACTGGAATGTCGCGGACCGCGATGGTGGTGTGGGTGTGGTTGGAGATGCGGTAGTGAAGGCTTTTGGATGTGAGATTTGTGTTAGTGTTGAGCATAAACGGAAACTTACTTTGGGCGGCAGTCGTGGTTGAACTTGCTCACTTCGGGGAAGAGAGCCAGGTGAAGTGAATGTTTCTTATCTCCGTTGACGAACATGCGGAAGGAGTTCTTCTCGGTCTTGTCGTAGATAGTGTCGCCCGTCTGGCGAAGAAATCGTTCTCTGGTGCTCTGAGGTAGCCTGTCAATAGCAGTTTGGTAGAGCTTTTCGCGCAGCTCAGGGTCGAGGTCGAGGTGGGGAGTAGACTGAATCAGTAGAACTGGTGCCCGCTGCATGACAATTTCGCCTTTACGGATGGTTCGGTTGGCTATCAGACCGGCTCCTTTCCCAGGAACCTCCGCCTCGTAATATGCGGTTGGCTCAATCCCTGTGCTCGGAGGGATCAGCGAGTTGGCGGTGATGTAGGCGTTGCGCGCTGTCGTGATGAGAGCCATGCCCTCGCCTGCGTCCGGGTTGGAGAAGAGACAGAATTCTGTGAAGCACTGCTCTGGCCCTTTCCACGGAGGTGGAAGATTGTAATCCCTCGGTGCTTCATATCGCTCCTCAGGAGTCGTCCACAGCTCCGAAGTGGCAGCCTTGAAAAGCATCGGTGGCTGTTTTTTAGGTCCCGGGGCTGCACATATGAGCCCATCCTGGCTCACTAGTGGGCTCCACGAGCAGACTTTTGTCCTGTCGATATGAGGATGGAAGGCAGCTGCAAATCCTGCAGCGGATAAGCCTGCAATGATGGAAAATGTGTGCATCGTGATTCTTTCGGGCACGAGGGGGGCTGTCGAGCGCTGGGCTGTGGCCGAAGGAAAGTTTGTAAATTGAAGATGAAAAAAACACTTCCTGGTCCATGATCTACCGTGTTCTCTATCTGCGATCAAGGTCTTGTCTCAGGCTTGTCGATCTGTCTTGTGGAACGTGGCCAATGGCCAGATCGACATTTGCCTAAATATCATCGATATGATTGCGGTGATGCCAAGTTAATCAATCGGAGCAACTGCTTCCAGTTCTCGATAAACACACAAAACATTTGAGCAAACTAGACAGATCAAGTTACCGTTCAAAAGCCCCCAAGCATTGACGAGAGGTTGTGAAAAAAAAGTCACAAAAAGGGGTTAACCCTAACCCCAAGCCTACCCCTTTTTCACACCGAGGTCCAAGACGGAGATTGAACGAAATCTGCGCATGTTATTCTGAATCAAATCACTACATCTCGCTTATCGAGTACTTAAGCTTGACATAAAGGAGCATATATGTGAAATCCACCGCAAATTCAGCCACGACCACTTCAGCCTTGCGTGCTTTCAATATTGGTCCGAACCCGCCCCCCCGGCCTTTGCCTTCCCTTGTCCCACTACCGAAATCGGTACCCTCAACACCTTGGACACCTTTCGCACGAATACTCAGGTTTAAGTTCTAAAACTTCTCTTCTTTGAATGATCCCACCTGTCCGTTCGTCTTCAGAGTACCCACTGTCATCTTCAGAGGACCAACCGTCTTCTTCGGTACGGGTCGTGATCGAGCAAGGCGGAGGGCGGTGAGATCCTGATCGGGAGTGGGGACAAGGCCTGTCTGCAGAGAACAGAACCCAAATTACGGGATATGCGTCTCCCCTAGAGTCTCTGCTGCGAGGTATGTCAGTGATGGATGTGCCACGGGAGCCGCAGGTGATTGTGCGCGGAGCATTGGCGGCACCCAGCCAGGGTTGAAGTTCGCTAATAGCATCAAGAGTTCTAGGGCCTATCGCATAACGCAACAGTCCAGGATACCACGGGTTATGGAGGCTTGAACCGAAGCGTCTGCCACTCTGGTCGCCTTGGCTGCGGCCGCCAGATGAGCGTTGGGAGTGGCGTCCAGAGCCATGGCTAGCGCATTCTTCGCCGTTCTCTAAGCTGCAAAGGTGTCGCCAAAGATTGGTCAACGTCTCGGCATTTGCGTAGCAAGACATGGCCGTGGCGTTGAGGCGCGGCACAGCTTGCCGAACATTCCAGGGGTTGGCGGGACGTTGAAAGACCGTCGTCGACCTCCAGCCGGCAACGCCGACTTCCGGATAGAGACAGACAAAAGCTCTTAACTCTGTTTCCTTGTTTGTTGAACAATGACAAGGCTAAACAATGCCTCTGTTCGCGACTCAAGAGTCCTGTTCAAAGGGCCGAAAAGGGGCGAGTCGACGATCGGACAAGATTCTGGTCGAAACCCCTAAGTCCAACCGCGTATTTAAACCCCCCAACCCCCTCAACCCATTCTAAGTCTTCATCAACAACATCATATTTTCACAACTCAACACAAGCAGCACCGCTCTAAGATAAGTCCCCCCAACTTCACAAAACTAACGCAAGATGTGCAGATTCCGCGTCATCCACTTCACACCGCACGACGTGCGCGTGCCCCTCGCAACCAACCCCTTCTCAATTCCCGGCGGCCCCGACGAGTTCATGTCGACGAGGTCCGAGTAGTGCCACAACTGCACCGATCCGTTTAGGTCCCTCCTCGACGCCAACGTAGGCAGCCGCGGTTTGTTCCAACAGTGCGACCGCCACGGCTGCTGCGTGCAGTGGTCCACCCTGGAGTCCAGTTGCCAGTGGAACGTGGGGCAAGGCCACCACCTCCCAGCCGCTTCTTGTCTTAACAGGCTGGATGTCAACGAATTCCGGCATATCGGGATGGTGATTGACACTACGGGGGCGCATGATCATGATGCGAGTGTGAGGGTGTGTGGCTCGGAGAACTGGGAGTGGGCTGGCGAGATGCGTCCGTTTCCCGCTGAGGACATGCTCTATTCTAACGAGATTGTCGTCAATGAGGATGAGATCCCGGGGAGCCTTAGTATGGTAGAAGAGCGCACCCGTGTCGAAGGTTATGCTGAGGAGCTATGGAGGGTCAAAGGGGAGCTGCAGCAGGGCATTGTGGCGACAGAGGAATGCCTTCAGGGCTTGGAACTGTCTTTGGGCGGGGATGTTGAGTTTGGACTTGAGCACGGTCTGGTCGACCTGACGCACCTTACCGACTGCGTATTGCTGGCGCGCGAGTTGATCCGCGGCGTGAGCGAATCGGAGGTTGAGGCTGTGCGGTGTTTTGCGAACTCGATGGAGGCCATGGGAATTCTGCTTACCGCTCTCGAGAAGATGCCTGCTGAGGGTGAGAGCATCACCTCGACGGACGGATATTTTACCGTCTCGCAAGACTAGCTCAATGTTGGCACCCTCGTGGAGGATGCAGACCTGCTCAGTGCTTGTGAGGGGCCGTTGAAGCAGGCGGGGAATCTGTGGAGGCGCTTGCAAGAGATTGAGAAGGTGCTGCAGGATCTCAAGATCAAAGTCTGAGGGGCACTCGGAGCCGGCGAAGCGCATCCTTCCCCGCCTTGCGAAGGGCATAGGCTCCGAAGCCAAAGTAAGTAACACTGATCGTCATTCAGATGGAGGACAGTCGAGACTGCGAGGATTAGAGGTGGGTTTTAATGGTAAGTTATCTTAGTGTCAAAGGGGGTAAAGATTGTTAGTGCTTCTTCATATTGTATTGAGCTGGGATGATGCCAATAGGTATCAAATCTTGTTCGGGATGTGATCGTAACTTTGTGTGAATGAATTTGCTTGTTGTGAGAACTTTCCTTCTGGGTTGAGCTTTAGGTGCCAGGTCATCTCTGACCATGAGAGGCGCCCTTTGATGTCCCGCCGATAATGTATGTACGAAGGGCGGACAATCCAAAAACCACCTATCGAAGAGAGCAAGGTCAGCGCAGATCAGTGGTTCCGTGCCGCCCCCCGTAAACCGCGGTAGGCCTCTCAGGCTTGGTGGGCACGTTGGGTCTCCCATGTAGGCATCACAAAATCCCACGCATCGAGACGGTTGGGGTGCGTTAAGGCCAACCCAGGAATGGTGTCTGGAGGAGGCAGCATGAGACTCGTGAGACGGGAGCACGATGGCCCAGGCCCGTCGGGGCCTCTGTGGGAGTTTTCATTCATAGTAATGTGGATGATGTGGGTAGTTTGAAAATGAGTGTGAAAACTGCGAGGAGGAGGGTCCATGCGAATTCCCCCGGCTTGTGGTAGTATTCATGTTGAGCCCTAATCTGTGTGACTAATTCCTACGTACCTACCAAGGCCAAGCCGCAAGGTAAGTGTGGTTTGAGAAGTTATTCTGACTCAGGTGAACGTAGCATGACTGCCACCTTTACCTTGAATTAGGATCCGGTTCCAGACGTGCCCTGAACTGGCCTCAACAACAGGACGAAGGGAATGGGACTGCTATTGTGTACTTCCATTGTGTAGGCGTCAGATTATAGAAAGTACAGGACCTTATAGCAGCACTTACCGCGTAACCTGAAAGAGATACGTGTACCGCATGTTGATAATGGCTACATAGGTGCCTGCCTACCTTATGTAGGTCCCAAGGTAAGTAGGTGGGTTATTTAGCAAGTGGTTGTTATGATATCATTCCTTCAATATTATCAACGCCGGATGCCCAAGCTACAGTATCGAGACCATTCGACTCTCATGCTAATTTACAAAACCAAATGCCTGCTTCATGTACCGCCGTATACCCCTCTGTCATTACTTGTCCAATGTTGTCAAATCGTTCTTGAACCCCGTGACCACTGTGTATCCAAACTCGGCTGCCTCGACAGACCGCTCCGCCATTTCCTTGTGGCCCAGCGCCTTGTATGCCTCAGCCAGTCTTCGTAGCGCCGCAACGACGTGAACCGTCATCAGCGTGGCGTTGCCGGAAGTCGTGTAAATCTCCCGTGGATCCCAGACTTCGCTCTCGTTCGGCACCTTGAATCCGAAATTCCTCAACACCTGCAAGGAATACTTGACCACCTTTCCATGGTTCTTGCGTCCCCGATGCGCCGCAACCAGCCAGTTGCAGGGGTAAATCAGACTTAGGCGCGGCAGGCCCTCGTAGATGTCCTGTTCATGCGCTTCCTCGAGTTGCTTCGTCAAGCGGTCGACGCTGCGGATCTTCGCATCGGGGATCAACTCCCTGCCCGGCAGCTGCTTGTCACACAGCTTTTCAACCGCCTCCAACAACTCCTGCCTCTTCGCCAGCTTGGCCGCAGGGCTGCGCTTCTCTCCAGCGCAGAGCGCACACCCGCACTCAAATCCCCACCCTTCCTGGAACTGCTTATTGCGCGCATCCACCATATTCTTGACGGGGATATACTGCTGAAAGATTTCCTCGCCCTCCTTGATATCTCTCGTCGCCCTGCTAATCAAGAGATCACCCAGAAACGACCGCATGGTGTTGGCCACGCAGCTGTGATTCAGGAAGCTAGCGTGCACCCACAGGCCCTTGGCCTGCCGCCCTTCGGGCACACTTGGCCTTGTGTCCTCGACAGTCGACCGCGGCGCGCTGAAGCAGTTCTTAGTGCGGATGCTCTCAACCAAGAACACATCGACCACGGGGACGCCATCCACGATGGTCCCCTCAACACCGCTGCGCTCGTAGTCCCCGGCATACAGCCCCAGCACTGGCCCAGAAAGGGACGGGTTGTCGCACAGCTGACGGACCGTGAGGGCGTACAACGCGGCAGACGCGCGTGAGGGTTCGTACTGGTTTGGCATGAGCGTCGCCTTCTCAACGTAGACGATGTCACCGGCCTTGAGGTCGCGCGCGGCGAACAAGCCGCGACCATGGTGCGCGGATTCGGCGACGCGCGTGTTGCGTAGGAAGGAGCCGCGATCAAGGTGGACCGAGTGCGGGGTTATGGAGGCGAGCATGGCAGGAAAGTCGTACTCGCCGGTCTCCTCCTCGCGGAGGCGGGCCTGACAGCGGGCGTGTTCTTTCTGGATGCTGGCGTTGCTTGGGTTGAGCTCTAGAGCCTTGGTGAGCAGCGTGTTGCTCTCGGTATAGTCGCACAGGCCGTATGCGGCGCGGCCCGCGTTGAAGTAGGCCTTCCAGTCCTGAGGGCCACCAGTGCGGGAGGCCAAGGCATCACTCTTAGCCAAGTCGTAGCGGCCGAGGATGAGGTTGACGCCCGCCCGCTTCGTCTGGACGGGTGCCTTAGAGGCACTATCCTCCGATGATTCTAGGGCTTCGGTGTAGCTAAACAAGGTCAGTTTCTCCGGCTGAGCATGTAATCCATGTTTCAAGGCTCTCCTGTACTCACCAAAACACGGCTGTAGGAAAGTCCTTTTCCAGGAAGGCCCGGTCAGCTGCATTCTTCCAGTCGTCTGCCGTCTGCAGCAGCGGTCCCAGCCTCAGCGGTTCGGGGATGATGGGATCTGTGAACCGCAGTAGGATGACATCCGAGGGGTGGTCGACGCAGATCATGAAGTCATTCTGGGCGCCGTTGTTCTTATAATACGGCTCCTTGACGGCAATGATACATCCCTCGGGGACACCCGACAAGATGGACGAGTCGGCTTGGTTGTAGATTGCCAACTTCTCGGCGTTACCGAACTCGTCTTCCACAATGCTCACCGCGCCAGCGCCCACAAACGGTGGGCTGGCTGCCTTGACGATGATGCCCTTGCCTCGATGGTGTGACTCGGCACAGAGCTCATTTAATGGTATCTGAAGGACAAAATTAGTCATGCGAGTTTTGAGAAGCAGACGGTACTATTTACAATCTCGAGGTCTTTGATGGATTTGGTGGATGCCGGATATGCTTCCTCCAAGACGGGCTGCTTCACTGCCCGTGGCGCGTGCGGCGAGTTGTCTTGCTTTTCAAGATAGGTCTTGTGTGTGTTGACAAGCTCTTCTTTGCCCAGTCTCCGCACGGGGACGGCGGCAGCGCCGACTGTGTCCTTGGTCAGTGCCATGCTTGGTGCTGCAACGTCGACTGCCATGTTGAATCTGGATGACAACGCTGGACTTGAGTTTTGGAGAGATAATGGAGGGTTGAAGGAGCAATTCTTCAGCGAGCAGTGGTTTGTACATGTAGCAACTGACCGAGGCTGTCACGCGCTGGCATGTTTGAAGAAAGGTGTCATTCTCGGAGGCTGAAGAGCCGCAAACTATATCCGGACTTAGTGGACTGGGTCTATTAGCCGCGCTCCCGAAAACCCCAATGCGCAGGCGGGGAATGCGGAGAAGTCAATTCGAGTTTCAGGGGTTCAAGTGCCGCCAAGTGAACCCTTGCCTGCTTGGGGCTGAAAGTAAAGCGCCCAATGTTGTCATGCACTGACCAGCAACACGCGGTTCAACAACGCTGAGCGGGTGGCCTGGTTCCGAAATCACCAGGTTGATCAACCGTGACAACCAATTGGGCAGTAAAGGTGCCCTTGAAGGTCTTCACTTCGGAGCCCACAGGTCTCAACCTCAAATCTAAAGTACGACAGAGGAGACGCAAGCGTGGAGTCTTGAACATGTGGTCCCAATGGTTAAACGTCCCCCCCCAAAAAAAACAATTCGAGATCTGCAATAAATGCACCTGCACCGCTTCTTTGTTGCTTGCTATCCCTCATGTTTATCCTGACTCATCGCCCTTAGTCACCAGCTTCTCCGTACTAGCTCAGGCACTTTTCCGCTCCTCATGTTGGGTCACTGAGATCTCCGCTCTTCTGTCCTCCGAGATCCTGACTTCCTCCATTTTTGTGGCAATCGAGACGTCTTCGTCCCAGGAGATAACGAAATCTCTTCCACCGTACTGGGCTAGGATGCCTTCAAGTTGTTCATCAGCCTCAGTCTTGAAGGACTCTCCACGAAGGTCCATGTTAGTTTTCCTCAGGTCCGCAAAATGCCGGCCTTTGACAATGTTCAAGGGACTCCTTCCCCGAACATGTTGGAACCACTGGAGCATCGGCCCCCTCTCTGGTGTGCCAATATTTCCGCGTACATCCCCGATGTCGTTTGCGTCCACCCCAGCCTCGAGGAGGAGACGTGCTGTTTCAAGATCTCGGAGCGCGACGGCTTTCTGCAGTGACCCAATGGCGAACCCAGGGACTGTTGACTGTGCCCCAAGACGCAGCAGCCGCGTGAGAACAAGACAGCCCCCGCATTGAGACCTTGGGTTATTGTAGCTGTGTTGATGATGTGGCACGCACAACAGCATGAGTGTCGAGGGGTCGAAATGCCCTTGGGCAAAGTCGAGAAGCCTGTGCAGGCTCTGACTCGGCTGAACCAAAGTAACGGGAGGAAAATGGGCGTAGAATTCCAAAACTGAACCCCGAAAACGAAGAGTTTCGGAACGGAGTACGTTAAACTCCTCCAGGCTCATGCTGCTATTGAGGCCTTTGTAGAACACGCCTGGCTGAAACTCGACGTCAAGTTGGTACGCAAGATCTAGGCTTGTTCGGCCTAAAGTGGCCAGAAAGTTTTGCGCCAGGTAACCTCGCTCATCCATCTGTAGCATGCGGACGAGAGTTTCGAGATGGGACTCGGCGGGCGGCTTGAGGAACCGAAGTGTATGAGTTTGGCGGAAGGCCTGGATGGACGGGGTTATTGGATTTTCGAGAAAGTTGAGAGCGTCGAGGGTGTACCAGAAGTAGCTTCCCATGTCTGTTGTGCGAGTCTCTAGCAGTTGGACCACCGCAGTCATCCACGTCGTCCTCCTGGTTGCGGGGAGGATTCCAGCTTGCCAATGTAATAAAAGGACCGATGAATGAGCACAATACCGGTCGAAATCGGAATAGAAGTCGGAACCAGGATCTTGAGGTAACTCGCAGCCCCACCGCTCCGCAGAAGCAGTCGCCCCACGAAGAAGTACCATGGCATGCTCGACCATCACTTGTTCTCGGTCAAGCGCGAAGCGTACCGCAGGACCGCAGCGTATTCGAGCCGATTCTAGAAATTCAACGACCGAGTAATGCGCGAAAGATACCACGGGCATGTTCTCGATCGCCGAATCAGGCCCAACCGGGTAGTCTGTCACGGTTACTAAGCATCCACATAGTTCTCGAAGGAGCCCTTCATCAAAGACATAGCCGCTCAAGAGCATGGCGTCTGGCGAGTTATCCTTGGCTAGACTCTCCTGGACGGCCTGGAATAGGACCTCGCACGGAATATCGAGGCCAGAAGGGATATCGATCGGGGCGAAGCTGCAGCTCAACGTGCGTTGTGCCCCTGGGATGGCTTGGTGAAGCGATTGATGAGTGCTTAACCAGTGGAGGGTATGCTGAACGAACGAGCGGGATTCTTCCGGGATTCTCTGGAAAACACGCTCGTATGTTTCATCGAGGGTCCTGGGCAAGTTTGCCAACGCAGTTTCGATGATGCCGCGTTCTGGTTTCAGACGTTGGAGTGCGTCAATCTGGCACACCACCCAACGGAACCTAGCTTTCGGTGAGCAAAGCCGTCAAATAGCAAAGAGAACTTTCAGGGCAGATATAGTATGTGCTCACATTCCATTAGCTTTTGTAGACAGCGCTTCGAAAACGTTCTCTCGGATTTGATCGGGCCAGCGCTTTAGCCTGCGGTGAGTCGAGAGCTTTGAACGGACGTAGATGGCAATGTCTCGGTCCAAGAGGTAATTTCGCATAGATATCGGTATCGAGATGCTCGACATGACCTCCTCGATGTCGATGTACTGAAGGCGGAGAGAATGATTAGCTCGAAGACAAGGATGCGAGTGTGCCTCTGGCAACGGGTAGGGAGGTAAAGGCAGTGCTCACCTCACGGCTTGTGGCCAAGACTCGTAGATTCTTAAAGCGTTGATCTGTCGCTAAATCCTGAATAACGCGGAGCAGATTTTCACGGTGCAGGCTTTCATCTACCGCTTCAATGAATATGAATACTCTGTGAAACGCCTGGACAACCTGCCCGAGGGCGGTCATCAAGGCGCGAGGACTGGGCGTTCCTCCATGTCGATAGAGGTTATAAACCGCGAGCGGAACTCGGCCAACCTGCCGGCAGAGTTCGAGCAGGGTCCATTTGAGTAACGGTGCTGTCTCGTCTTGGGCATGGCCAAAATAGCAGTAATAATAGACGCATGCGTAGCCGGACCCTCGGTCCATGCAATAATCCCTAGCTGTTTCGATCAGATGGGAGGCGAAGATCGTTTTGCCAGCACCGGGAATTCCGTGAACCCAGAGACAACGGGTCTTCTCTTTGAGCCAAGAATCCCATGAAGGAGAGCGGAATAGCCACTCCCCTGTACCCGGTTCATAGGTATCGCAAGACCTTTCATGGAGGTCGGACGGGTCCGTGGCGTGAAGCCAGTTATAGACCTGTAACTCCTGCATCTCTTTTCAACGTCTTGTCAGCAAGCACTCAGGGTCCAGATCGCGCACTTTTGGCTCGGCATACCGGTGATAGCGGCGAATATCTCCTTGGTGTTGAACTTGATTCCTTCGGTGCCAACTTTTATTTCCTCCACTTCGACCTTGATTTCTTCCACCTCGGCCTTGATTTCCGTCACTGTGACATTGATTTCTTTGATATCCAAACTGAAGCAAGCAAGACACAGGTTGTCAGTGGTATGTGCTTAGGGTTGTCCTCACAGTTCAAAAATAGCGCGACGTACGAGGAGTCCATGGTAAGTGCCAAGGCAATGGTGCCTTTATACTCCCCCAACTCTTGCAGGAGTGCTTTGGCTTTGTGGTCCTTTGGAATCCAAGAGAGGGCGGCTAGGACGGCCTTCGTCTTAGACCCGGCGGTGAGGGCAGATTCGGCCGGCAAAAGATGTTCCAGTTCCCAAAGAACTTTCCTGCAGCCTTCGATCGGTCCATTACGGAGAGCAAGAGCGTCCAGCGCTGGTAGACCCTGGTTACATGAGACGAGAAGCTCCAGTTGAGTCAAGACGGCTCGAAGTGTGGAAACCTCGATGAGAATGATACGGAGCTCAGCGGGAGCATCCTCCACAGCTTCAAGGAACCTTTGGCACAGGCGAATAACCCGACCAGCGGCGTTGATGATGGCGATGATATTGGCTGCGGCACCGACGGGGTCCATCCTGGCTGAGGAACACGGAATGCACTCGGGCGAGCTCGGAAGGCGTGCCGTGAAGACACAAGCAAAGGAGCAACCTTGTCGGAGTGCTTGGTCAAGGCGAAGCTACCCGCTGTATTTGGGAACTGTCGAGGGTGGTGGCGAGGCGTCACCTCCGCACTCTGGCGCACTGAGATCGGGCGCATATGCAAGGCCCTGGTCGGGCGGCTCCGTTGCCAATGAAATCGAATTGCGAATGCAGAACTGCCCGACAAGGGAACACATGCAGCAACTTGTGTGGCGCAGCATGCATAACCTGCGGATGTTTGCATCTACGCCTGAATGCTATTGTACGACGGCATTCTTTACTGGCCTCCTCATGATCACGCTGCGCAAAACTCCGTCGGGAGCTGGACCAGCGAGCGGAATGGCATTCTTCGCCCCCCAGTTGCTCCCATCGTTGTTTGTTACACCCCACATTTCGGTAACGTTGAGATCTAGCACATCGAGATCTTCATAACCAAACTTCCTGTACAGGCCGTAACCGATGGGAGAGGCCTCGAGCCGACAAGGGAGGGCGAGGCTGTCGGCTAGGTCAACGCCCCACCTGAGAAGGGCTGATCCAGCCCCCAGGCGCTGATGGGTCGTCTGGCATGCGAGAATGCCGAGAACTACAGGGGGCACCAAAAAGTTAGAACTCACGATGACAACTTAAAGCGCAGGTGCCGACAACTTACACAGCGCCGCTTCGCCTTGGGCATGATCTCGTTGGATTCGTGTCATTTCGCCAATGAAGGCATTGACGATGGCCGTATCGCACCCCTCACCCCAAGTCTCCTCTGTTGCTTTGAAGGCCTCCCCTTTCCATTCTTCCTCGGTGCGCGGCTGGCGATGAAGGAGCCATTTGGCAAAGGCGACAACTTCACCTGGGCCGTCAGGGGTAGCATCCGACACCAACTCGGCAACGCAGATCAAAGGCTCGCCGCCCTTCACGGCACCCACCGCGTTGCCTTCTAGAGCAAGCTGTGAGAGCAAATTTGCGCCAAATTTTTCCCTGGCGTCGGCCGAAGGGCCGCCGGGGTACATCAGCTGGTTCATGACATTGTCGTCGAAAGCGGCGAAGTGGATGTCCACAATGGCATCGATATCGGCCGGGGTCGCCTCTCGGACGCGGATGCGGGGGTTGTTGGGTGCCATCCCGGGCTGCTTCTCGGACCGCGTCGCCTAAACCCGAAACATCGTGGAAGGGAAGGGTCGAAGCGGCCCGAGTGATGAAGGGTCTGGGTCTGTTCTTGATGCATAAATACCCGTCTGGTCCATGCCTGGACTGGACCCCGCTTGACCCAGTCACCCCGGCAGCGGAGGGGGGACGGGGGCGAAGGGCCGGGAGTTTCTACTTTTGTGCTCCGTGGGATGCCGCGCAAGGTTTGGTCAGCGGGTGCCAAGCACCTTGTCGCGACCCGTGCTCACCGTGCCCGGCAGGCCACAACCACACCAAGCCGTTGGGTTGGCGTTCTGTTCAGACGCCACGCGGGAGGTGTGGAACATGAGCACAACGGCGTGAGCTTGACGCGGCACGGATATCCCGCCTCTCCCGCCTCTCCCGCCAAACCCCGGGCTGGTCAGTTGCAAAGTGAAAGCCACTCTGAACTGGTGGTGGCGAGCTCAGCGGCTTTCCCATCGCGGAACGTGGGTGGGTTGATGGTGGAACTGCTGTAATCCAATTGAACCAATCGTATCCCTGGGTTTTATCAGCAGCCAGAACACCCCACCAGGAGCTTCAGCAGCTCAGTCAGTCCACTCGCCAGCTCTCCTCGCATCGTTCGACATCCCAGGCCTCGTCCGGCCGCCGCAATGGAACACCTCAAGACGAGATTCATCCTGTCCATCCCGTTCATTGTTTTGGGGTTTCTCTTGACCAACGCACCATTCATGATGACTTCCGTAACGCCTTCGCGACCTTGGGCCGATGGCCCCATGAAGCTGGTCACGACCCCCCAGTTCCTGACCAAGAAGGTATTGCGCTGTCCACTACATCACTTTCCCGCCTGAATGTTGCGTCTTGGATGCTGATTGACGGTGTCTGCAGACTGACATATTCACGTCGGGGGCGACACACATGGCGTTGCTCCGTGCGTTTCGTCCGAAGCCTCGAGGCGCGGACCCCGAAGAGCGGGACTGACCGAGATGCCACTGTAGACAACTCGATCCTCCGCGGCTACAATTCCATCTACCACCAAGCCCCGCTCATCCTAGACCAAGACAAGGCCGATTTTGTTGGGTATTGCCTCGCCTGGTTCAAGTTTGTCAAGTCGCACCATGACGACGAGGAAGCCACGCTCTTCACCAAGATCGAGGAGCTGCTGGGGGACAAGACGATTTTTGGGGAAACACATAAGGAGCATGGTGAGTTCTTGTGGGCTCAGCGCACTCGCTCGTCCAACTGCCGGCTGACACGGTTTGCGAACCGACAGAGTCCTTCCTCGGGGGCCTGGCCGAGTTCGAAAAATACCTGACGGGCCTCAAGAGCCCTGCCGACTTCTCAGGCGACGAACTCATTGCGGTGATGAAGTCCTTCCAGCAGCCATTTGAGCAACATTTCCACAGCGAGATCGCAACCATTTCCGAGTTCTCTGACCATCCGAACGCGCCAAAGGAAGGGACACCGGAGAAGGACGCCGCCGCGGCCACATTCAAGTCGTGGGGGAAAAGCACCGTGACCAAGGCAGGGATGACTGACGTTGTGCCATTTTTCCTCCTCAACCTCGATCGCACCGTTGAGGACGGCTTGTGGGCGAATTGGCCGCCCATGCCAGCGCCTATCAAGTGGGGCCTGATCAACATTGCCGGCGCCTGGCATTCGGGGTGGTGGAGGTTCGCCTCGTGCGATGCTGCCGGCCAGCCGCAAGAGTTATGGGCTTACCGGGCTGCGGATGCTAAAGCAAAGCGAGAGAGAGAGACGAAGGCCTGAATGGAGGTGTGGCGACCCTGGCGGAAGGTATGTCTGGCTGCTTGCCCGCCCTTTTTCTTTGTGAACTATAAATGGGTGCTTGTTTGGGTTGTTATGACACAGTGCGATACGTTGTCTCGGCTGGGTTTCCTCCGCACTGGGCATCCGCCACTGGAGGAGTAAGATGGTGCACTTAGTAACTGTTAGGCTCCCCTAGAGCCCCTTTTCGCCCAGGAGGTTTGGGTGCAGGCTGCCATCAGGAAACCCACGATCCCATGTGGATGATAGTCACGTTATGCTAGCCGTGTTGCCGATAGTGCAGCTGAGGAAAATAGTTGCGCGTTCTTTCAAGCGGATCTCGGGACCTAACTCGACTCGTCCGAGCACATGTTGGTGTTGAGGCTCCAAAGACGCTTGCTGACAAATCAGGTGGGCTCCAACGACACCCACTGTCCTTGCATCACTCCACTGCGCGCGGTGGCATCCCAGTCTCATGGACCATCTTCTTCCTTCACCAAGCACCAAGTCTCACACAATTTGGCCCGGAAACTTACGGCGGTGGCTTCATGGCGACAAAACCGCGGAGCGCCGGCGGCTGCTGGACGTGCCGTCTTCGGCGCAAAAAATGTGACGAGGCGCGACCAGTGTGCCGAGGCTGCTTCGCACTTGAGCTCGATTGCCTCTACACCGATGAGAAACCAGAATGGATGGATGGCGGCGAACTGCAGAAGAAAAGGGCCGAGTTGCTCAAGAAGGAGGTCAAAAGGAAGGCCACCCATCGGCGGGAGCGCCGTTACCTCCAAGGGCTGGAGGTCAGGCTCGAGTCTCTCGACGCCTCCCTCGCCGACGACAGCGATGCCACGGCCTCCAAGGATCTGATAAACGCCGCTCCACCGTCTGTCGCCACTGCTCATTCTTCAACATCGCATGCCGAGACCCGCGATTCCACCCCAAGGTCCGGAGTTGATGGTGCGATGACCGACTCGTCGTTTTCCACCACTCCTCCTCCTCCCGCCGAGCATCACACTGAGGGACTGGCGTTGCCTGCCGTCGATATCCGATCCGTATTATCCCAAGAAGCCGAAGCGCACTCGGCTATGATGTATCTCGACTATGTGTTCCCCTTCCTCTTTCCCTATTACCGGCCTTCCTTTGCCGACGCTGGGCGTGGGTGGCTGCTGGTTCTTCTCACCAAGAACAAGGCTCTCTTTCACTCTGCTCTCAGTCTCTCTGGCTACTTTTACGGCATTGTTCTCAGCAATATCCAAGACGCCCCTTCGCAGTGCACTACCCATAATCTGGAAGCACTCCACAAACAGCAGGGGTTAGCTCTTCAATGGTTGCAACGGGAGATGCAGGACATCATCACTCGTGGAGGTCCGTCAAGCTTGAGCCTTTTATGCCCTCTTTCAGCTGTCTCGGGAGCCCTCGGGGGTAGCTTTGCTCCCAAACTACTTCCGTCACTCCTTAAACAGGAAATTATTGGCTGACATTGCGGGACAGTGAAGAGCAACCTGGCCGATGCCAACCGTGTGATGGCGAGCATCATCCAGCTCATGGCGTGCGATGTCGCTATTGGGAAGCCTGGTAACTGGGCAATGCACTTGGACGCTGCAGCGGAACTCTTCAACGAGATCATGAAACAACACGCCGCCACAGAGGGCGGCCACCATTGCTACATGCTGGTGCTGCTGCAGCTCGGCTCGACACCATTCAACTGGACACCCAAAAATCACCCGTGGGGATCGGATCAGGCCATCTTGCGCTTTTTTACGGCCCAGCTACTGTTCTTTGATACGCTCGCGGGTACCTCACTCCAGCGGCCTCCCCGGCTTCAGCAATGGCACCATCATCTCCTATCGACACTAGATGAAGAAACCAGGAAGCAATTGCCGGACACCGAGAAGGAGCAAGTCACACCACATATTAATCTTCAAGAGTTTGTCGGCGTGGAAAATTGGGTCATTGTCTCCATTGGAGAGATAGCGGCCCTTGACTCATGGAAGAACGAGATGAAGAGGGCCGGATGCCTCTCCGTCTCGGAGCTCGTCGCCCGCGCTTCAGCAATCGAGCAGCGTCTTCGAACATCCCTAGACACGCTGGAGGAGGCCAGTATCAAGCAGGCTGGCTTAGCGTCAAAGGACGGGGATCTCCTCCGCTACTTTGCTGGAACCTTCTCGCCACAGGTGATGCACGGTACTGCTCTGAACACTCGAATATGGGCGCAAGCTGCAATCACCTACCTCGGTGTGGTCATGTCTGGATGGCAGCCGTCAATACCGGAGATCCGGAAATCTGTTGCACTGACGATCGAGCTGCTGCTGAGCCTCCCCCGACCGGACTGTCTGCGTGCCCTCGTCTGGCCGCTCACTGTCACCGGCTGCTTGGCGGACCCAAACCAAGAACAAACTTTCCGCGACATGGTAGCCGGCATGGGGTCGCTGAAAGTATTCGGCACCATCAGGGAGGGCTTTGCGATCATGGAGAGGATCTGGGTGTGCCGCGCAGAGATCGACAAGAATCCAGACCAGTGGGACATGGCTGCGTGCCTGAACTGTCTGTATCAGCCGGCGTTGCTGATATGAGCCATACAACCTGAGACTCTTACGCCAACATGGCGGTATGTTTTATCCGCGGTTGGAACAAAAACAGGTAGGATCCACATCCCACGTTTCGAGGCCAAAAATATGTACGAAGGATACTGATTTGGCACTGTTTCTAGAACACGAACCCCAACGCCACACCGAATTACAGAACATTTGAAGGATCATACTCTGCTTGCGGCGTGTAGATAACGCTGGCCAGTGCTCCCCACCACCCGCTCTCCGTCGCTTGCTCTTTCGTTTTTTGCCTCGCCGTCATCCCACTCCGGCCAACGCTCAGAGGCTTGGGCACCAATGACTCGTGCGGGCGAGCAAAGGTGCTAGACCCAGCCGATAGTGTTTTTGCCGCATCCCCAGATCCACCCCAATGGGCGGGAGTCGTCGGCTTTGCGCCCTGTGAGTTTGGGGGGAGATACTCGGCCTTTTCCTCTGCCGCCCCCTCGACCCAGTCCGCGCTGTTGTTTGTGGGCGCTTTGGTGATGGAAGTGGATTCTGAGGGCAATAATGCAACGGGGATTATGCCGCTGTTGTTGTCCCGGATCGTGCTGGCGGAGCTGGTATGTGTCCGTGGGCTGCGTGGTTTACCGCTCATTGAGGACATAACCAAGTTCTTCTCGGACCCGGCGAGCGTCTTTGAAGACGTATCATACAACCCGTCACGGAACGCCGTGGTGTTATTCAAGGCTGTTGTCCCCGCGATTTGCGTCCCGTCATTCACAGTTGCCGTCATTTGGCGTCTGTTCCCGCCCCTTCGACCAGGCACCCCGAATTCCTAGCCCGCGCGCGGATATCCGAACCCATTGTCTGGGCGCGTCCAAGCCGCCGGCTGACCGAATTGTTCCTCGTATCCCAGCCCTCCGACGGGCGCCCCGGTCCTCCCCCTTCCCTGAGCTACCGTCACCGGCCGATTGAGATTCAGACGGTCCTCACCGACACTCGGCCTCGGGGCATAAAAGTCCCCGCCATCACTTCCTCCCTGCTCCCTCTTGGCATATATCGCCTTCGTCAACTGCCTTTCCCCCAAATCCAAAAACCCCACCGACAACGCACTCAGCGCAAACAAAGCGCACACCACAATCAGTAGGACCCACACCGCGAAGAGCCTCTGACAAGCGGCTCTCCCGTCGCTGGGAAACGCGACTCTCCCGAAAGAGCTTCCGGGTGGCGTGGTGACTTCGAATCTTCCGGTTTGCGCCACAGCTACACAATTGGCCTTGGCCATTGGCAGACCGAGAAGGACAGTGATGACGACGAAGGGTACGATGATTACCGCGTCGGCACACCAAGTTGCCGCGTAGGGGAGGTATCGCTGGCTGTACCCCGTCCAGGAGAACAGAGTCCATACCAAGGCCGCACTCGCCTTGAAGAATTCGGCTCGTCAGCCATCTGTTCTAGATGGGGCTGGCGAGGGAGGAGAGGGGGATGATGCTTACGAAGAGAAGAACAATGACCAAGTTGGCTGGCGGACTCGGCTGTCCGCGGGTGGTGATGAAGATGAAGTGGCCTGCCAGACCCGTAATGACGGCGAGGGCGATGATCTGGGCGACCCGTGCGCCGAGAAAGGCATAGGCGTAGAACCCGGAAGGGCGAAGAGAGCGGATGTTGCGAACGGGCGGCATGGCGAAGGGTTGCCCGGGCTCGCGGATAGTTAAGTCTTTGTTGAAGGAGATGGGATGTAAACTGATGCGTTGAACAAGAAAGTTGACCAAGACTAGATCAAGAACATCGTTGAGTTGCAAAGGCAAGGACGTGAAGCCTGAGGGGGGTTGGGGGTAGAAAAGGGCCGGGAAGAGGCGGTGGCTGGGAAAGTCAAACCTGTACGGCGGTTGTCAAACACTACACGCACTGCGGGACTAGCAGGAACCGCCGACCGACATGACACAAGACGGCCAAGGACTGGAACTCGAGGCCGTGGTGATCAGACGGCGCTGATGTAGGCTCTGGGGTAGCACTCCCATGCACAGCATCAGACGAGGGCATAAATGACAGTCATGTCACCGGGACGGTGCTCGCTAAACAGGGACTAAGCTTGGGATGCTCTCCATCGCAGCGTTCTGAGTGTCTCGGACCACGGGCCCCGGCCCGGCCGGCGAAGTGGGGCCGGGCTCGGCCGGGCTTGCGGGGTAGGCCGGGGCAGTAAGACATGCGGCCGGGCCCGATTGATTGACGGCCGGAAGTAACGGTCCAGAGTCAAACATGGTAAACTCAAGTATACAAGGTGCGGAAGACGATTTTCAGGACAAAAGGCAGAATCGTGGGTTCGCGGGCTGTTGAGACCTGAGAGACTAAACGGGCAAGAACAACACAACCGCAGCGACAGACGTTGACGTATCTGCTCGTGTAGCAAGCATCATGTCTACTGCGCCGCAACAAAACAGCGAGCTCGGCATTCAGACGGGCGGATGCATTTTACCAGGCCCTCGGCCATGTGGTCATTTAAGCAGTATGCGGCGCTCCTGCGGCACAATCAGGCCGCGACCAGGAGGCCGGCCATGGAAAAGTAAATCATCAGTAAACCAGAGTTGTCGGGGAAACGAAAGCATACTAACAGCGCTCGATTTTGTACGCCTCTACTCCTACATGCCTGCCTAAGTGAGATCGCATGTGAGCCGAGGTTGTGGTGCCGTCTTCCAAACCACAAAAGAAAGCTTGTATCATCAAATCACCAACCCTAGAGTCCCGCACGCCCTGAAAATTGACAGGCGATTGCACGACAGAGATCTAGACTTACTAGCCCAGCAAGTCATCCAGTCCATTGCCAAGGGGTTTGTTGCCGTTGGCCGAGTTACCGGTAGTCGCAGGCGCCGGAGCGCCCCAGATGCCAGCACTGCTCTTCTCCTTGGCAAGTTGGCCCATGGCGACGCCGGGACCGGTTTGGGTGTTCTTCTTGATACCAACGCTAGCCTGGGACCACAGAGCACCAAATGCATCGCCACCCGTGGCGGGCTTGGCGGCCGAAGGAACTCCGGCAGGCTTCGCTCCCGTCAGGGCCGACAACCCGGCAGGCTGTTGCGGGGCGGCGGCTTGCACCGATGGCCGGCGGGGCGTTCCGGGGCGGACCCTGGAGTTGACCCTGCCGATGCGGTCCGG
>FTIZ01006590.1_pt1 | contig 24072 bp, 25 predicted proteins | sample 1658381 | NCBI WGS metagenome assembly FTIZ01 (sample SAMEA3914822, study PRJEB12502) | metagenome | biome: forest; material: soil | place: USA | collected 2012-03-12 | depth 0.1 m
CTCGACAACATCCTCCAGGGCAACGCGGGCAACAACCGCATCGACGGCGGGCAGGGCAATGACCGTTTGTTCGGCGGGGCAGGGGCGGACACCTTCGTCTTCAGCGCCAACTCGGGCGCCGACATCATCAAGGACTTCTCCGTCTCGGACAACGACCGCATCGACGTCTCGGCCTGGACCCACGGCGCCGCCGACCTGACGCTCATCCACACCGTCGGCGGCAACACCGTCATCGACTTCGGCTCTGGCAACACCGTCACCGTCGCCGCAACCGCACAGGCCGATGTCATCAGCCATTTGATCTGGTAGGGCGATTTTCGCCGGTTAACCTTCTCCTTCAACCGAAAGGCAAACCCTTCGCGCTAAGGTGGGCATCACACCCACTTCAGCCGGAGGCGTTTCCGTTTGTATTTCCTGTTGAACGATCTGATCCTCGATATCGAACCCGCGCGCATGATGCAACCGCTGGATGCCGACCGCTTTTCAGCGCTCAGCATCGATTACATCGCGCAGTTGGGCAAGGAAATGTTCGCCGAGGACGTGAACGTCCACCGCAAGAATCCGGAACGCGCCCGCAGGCTCGCCTACCTGATCACGCTGAAAATGCCGCGCGTCAACGCGGCCCAGTTCTTCGTCATGGCGCAGAACGGCGATCCCAACACTGTCGACGCCAGCTTCAAATCGCTCAACGAGATGGCCATGGGCATGATGTACGACCAGCAGATGCGCGGCCAGCTCGACGCCGGCAAGGTCGACCAGGCCGTCTGGCACCGCATGGCGGCGTAATCGCGACGCGATTACGCATTCTACGTAAGAGGTTGCGCGCAAACGTGCGCGGCGCGCGGTCGCGCTTGCCCCGGGCCGAGGCCCCTCGGAATTTGCGTAAGAGAGCGCCAATGTGCGCGGCTAAGGCCCCGGGAACACCGGCTTCCAGTCCTTGGCCTCTTTCCTTGCCTCAACCGCCTGGCTGGCGCCGATCCGGCTGAGAATCTGGCCGGCAACCTTCGTGGCGTCGGCCTTCAATTCCGGACTGCGGGCGTAAAGGGTCGCCAGGCTCGCCCACTTGTAGGCCTGCATGCCGTCGGCCGGCACGCCCTGGCCGATGAAATAGAACTGGGCCAGGAAATACTGGGCCGAACCATCCCCCTGGGCGGCGGCTTTCTGGAACCAGTCCGCGGCGGTGGCCAGATTCGTCTTGACGCCGTGGCCGCTCAGGTAAGCGATACCAAGGCCGGACTCGGCGCCGCCCACGTGCTGGTCGGCCGCCTTTTGCAGCCATTTTACCGCCTTGCCCTCGTCCTTCGCGACGCCGTCACCGTCAAGGTACATCATGCCGAGAAAGTATTGCGCGCCGGCATTGCCCTGACCGGCGGACTTTTCCAGCCATGCCACGCCTTGGGCGCCATCCTTGGTCACGCCCTCACCAAGGGCATACATGACGCCCAGCGTATATTGCGCCAGCGGATTGCCGTCGGTCGCCAGGGGCGTGAGGCGGGCGACGGCATCACCGGCCTTGCCGTCGTCTGCGGCCCTGCCGCCGGCTTCGGCCTGCTGCCACGGGCTGGGCGCCGCCGGCGTCCACGCCTTTTCCATCGCCTCGGCCTGGGTCATCTGGTCCGCCGTCAGGTGCGAGCGCGCCGCGTCCCTGTCTTCGATGAAGCCGTCGCCGAAAATCCGGCCGTCGGTCGCCTTTGTCGCCAGGTCCAGCCAGACATAGGCCTGCATCTCGTCCATGGCCACGCCTTGCCCGCTATCGAACATGCGGCCGAGCTGGCTCTGGGCGACGCCCAGTCCCTGGTCGGCCGCCTTGCGGTAACAATCCGCGGCCCTGGCGTCGTCCTTCGGAAAGCCTTCGCCCAGCCGGTACATCTGGCCGAGATGGAATTCCGCCCATCCATCGCCGTGATCGGCCGCCCGTTGCAGCCAGGCGGCGGCCAGGGTGTAGTCCTGCGGGATGTCGCGGCCGTTGAGATAGCGTTCTCCCAGTTCCGATTCCTGGCTGGGAACCCCGTCCCGGGCGGAATTGACCAGGCTGACCAGCATGGGGCCGTCGATCGGTATGGGTGGAACGGGAATCGGCGGCGGCGGCATGGGAATGGACGGCGGCGGCGGCACGGACTCCGCTTGCGGTATGGCGACGGAGGGCGGTGGCGGCCCATCGATCACCTGCGAGGGTGGCGCGGAAAGTGGCGCCGGCGGTGCTTCGGATCGCGGTACCGGCGGTACGGCGATCGGCGCCTGTGCATCCTGCGCCATGACCGGTGCAGCCACCGCCAGGGCCAGTCCAAGCGCGCTCACGGCCGTCACATATGTCTTGAGCATGCGAATCCCCCACAGGCCGGTCACTTCGCCGGCGCCCCAAGAACCCAGTCTAGCAGGATTTCGCCAGGCGCGAAACCGCCGCTTGACTCCGCTGCGCGCCGATGTATACACTGTATACATGACGACAAAGGAACGCATCATGGCCTGTGCCCTGGCCGAACTGACCGACAAGGGCGTCGAGGCCTTGAGCCTGCGTGCGGTGGGTCAGCGCGCCGGCCTGACCCCCATGGCGGTCTATCGCCATTTCGACGGCAAGGACGACCTGTTGCGCGCCCTCGGTCACGAAGCCTTCCATACATGGCGTGAACGCATCGCGGCGCTGGAGGGCTTGCAAGGCCGCGACTGGTTCGTCGCCGCCGGCACCGCCTCGGTCGATTTCGCCTTCGATGCGCCGGCGCTCTACGATGCCGCCTTCATCCTGCGCACCGGCGTCGAGCGCATCTACCCGGAGGATTTCCGCGCCGGCAAATCGCCGGTCATCAGCCAGTTCGCCACCCGTCTGGCCGAAGGCCAGGACGCGGGCTGGGTGCGCGCCGGCGATCCTCTCGAACTGGCCATGGGCGTATGGGGCGTGCTGCACGGTTTGATCGTGCTGCACCGTTCCGGCCGTTTCAACATGGCGCGCGCCGACTTCACCGCCCTGTGCTTGCGCCAAGCCGCCCGCATCTGCGTCACCGGAGACATGTCATGAGCAAAGAATGGGGCAGGGGTCTTGGCCTCGCCTGTGCGCTGGCGTCGGGCGTCCTGTGGCTGCTGTCGCGCGATATCGGACCGTTCGGCCCGCTGATCCTGGTCGCGCCCGTGCCGATCCTCGTCTACGCGCTCAAAAGCCGGCAAGCCTTGAGCGTGGCCTTTTTTTGCCTTCTCGCCCGCGTCATCGGCGGGGCCGGCCTGATCCTGGCCTATGGCCGGGTCATGTCGCTGATCTATGTCCTGGTGCTGGCGCAAGGGCTGCTGTTCGTCGCCATCGCCCGCTTCGTGGCCGCGCTCGACCGGCGCTTCCCGCCGTGGGTCGCTGCGATGGGTTTCGCCATCACCATCAGCGCGCTCGATTTCCTCATCGGCTTCATCTCGCCCAACGGCAGTTTCGGCGACCTCGGTTACAGCCTGGTCGACGTCCTGCCCTTGCTGCAGGTGGTGTCGCTGGGTGGCATCTGCGCCTTGAGCTTCCTCGCCGCCATCGTGCCCGGCGCCCTGAGCCTCATGATCGCGCGCGGTTTCCGCTGGTCCGTTTTGGCGGTGGCGGTCTTGCCCGTGATCGCCGCCTGTGCCTATGGGTTTTACCAGTTGCAGCCGCGGCCGTCGCTCCACGTCCGTGTCGCCGTCCTCGCCGATAACAGCCAGCCGCATCACGCCGAAACGGCGGCGCAAAGCCATGCCCTGGCCGAAACCTATGCCGGCGAGGCTGAAGCCCAACGAGCCCAATACATCGTCCTGCCGGAAAAGATCGTCATTCGCCGGCCGGGCTGGGGTGATCTCGATGCGCCTTTCCAGGCAGCGGCCGATCATACCGGTGCGACGGTCGTGGCCGGTTTCGACGACACGCCCGACCACGGCGCCCGCGTCAACACCGCTCATATTTACAGGCCTGACATGCCGTCCGTCCTTTATCTCAAGCGTCACATGGTGCCGGGACTGGAAGCGATGTTCACGCCGGGCAAGGTCTCTTACGTCGACGGTTCCGTCGGTGTCGCCATCTGCAAGGACATGGACTTCCCCATGACCATCCGCCAGTACGGCAAGGCCGGCGTGAAACTGATGCTGGTGCCGGCGTGGGATTTCGGCCTCGACGGCCGCCTGCACGCCCGCATGGCCACGGTCCGCGCCGTCGAAAACGGCTTTGCCCTGGCTCGCGCCGCTTCCGATGGACGGGTCACCATCAACGACGCCCAGGGTCGCGTCGTCGCCGAGGCGGATTCGACCCCGCCGCGTCCGGTGGCGGTGACGGCCGAGGTCGCCCTCGGTTCCGGCGCCACGGTCTACGGCCGCTATGGCGATGGTTTCGGCTGGCTGATGACCGTGGTTCTGGCCGCAGTCGCCACCATGCTTGTTGTGCGCCGCAATGATATAACATAAGTCTCTGAATATTTTCATAAAAAGCGACTGGCGGCCGCGCGGGAAAACGCGTAACCTCATGGCCATGGCACACGACCACCACGATCATGACCACGACCATGGGCATGCCCATGATCACCACCATGGCCACAGCCACGCGCCCACGTCGTTTGGCGGACGCTTCCTCCTGGCCGCCGCGCTCAATGCCGCCTTCATCGTCGCCGAGGTCGTCTATGGCTTCGCGTCGCACTCGCTGGCCCTGCTGGCCGACGCCGGCCATAATTTCAGCGACGTCGTCGGCCTGTTGATGGCATGGGGCGCGTGGTGGCTGGCGCAAAAGGCGCCCCGGCCGGGTTTCACCTACGGTTTTCGCGGCGCCTCGATCATGGCCGCCGTCGCCAATGCTCTGTTCCTCCTGGTCGCCATCGGCGGCATCGTCTTCGAAGCCATCCAGCGCCTCATGGCCGCCCAGGCCGCCGTGCAGGGCGAAACCGTCATGTGGGTGGCCGCCGCCGGCATCGTCGTCAATGGCGTCACCGCCTGGCTGTTCGCGAAAGGCCAGTCCGACCTCAATGTCCGCGCCGCCTTCGCCCACCTGCTCAGCGACGCGGTCGTCTCCGCCGCCGTCGTGGTCAGCGGCCTGGTCATGTGGCTGACGCACTGGAACTGGCTCGATCCGGTCCTGAGCCTGGTCGTCTCGGGCGTCATCGTCTGGGGCACTTGGGGCCTGCTGCGCGATTCGGTGAAGCTGTCGCTGCAGGGCGTGCCGCCAGGCATCGATTTCGACAAGGTCCGCGCCGACCTGGCCGCCCTGGCCGGCGTGGCCAGCGTGCACGACCTGCATGTCTGGGGCATGAGCACGACCGAGGTGGCGCTGACCGCCCATCTCGTCATGCCGGCCGGCCATCCCGGCGACGACTTCCTGCGCCACGCCTGTCACGCCATGGAGCACGATCACGGCATCGGCCACGTCACCCTGCAGATCGAAACCGGCGAGCACGCCTGCGAACTGGCATCGGAATCGGTGGTTTAGCTTTTATGGCGCATTGAGCGCCCGCGCCACGTTTGGCGCCTGGAAGCGATTATCCTGCGAATGACTTGCATTCGAGTCGCGGGCCTGCTATATGACAATCATTCGCATTGTCACCCGCTTGCAAGGCCCTTCGTGTACGTCTGTAACTGTAACGCCATCCGCGAACGCGACGCCCTTGCCGCCATCCATGCCGGCGCCGCCACGCCCAAGGCGGTCTTCCAGCACGCGCAATGCCGGCCGCAGTGCGCCAAGTGCGTCTGCGACATTCGCCAGATGATCGACGAGGTCTCGGCCACCGTTGCCCTCGCTGCCGAATAGCTGCGACTAAAACCTACAATCATTCTCAGTAAGTTTTTGTTTTCGCGTGCAAAAATCGCTTCACAGCGATAAGGGCGCGGATTAGTGTGCGTTGCATCAGCATTCCCGTTCCCGCGCAAGGACAACGCACATGAAGGGCCAGCCCGAGATCATCAAGCTCCTCAACAAGGTGCTGACCAACGAACTGACGGCGGTGAACCAGTATTTCCTGCACGCCCGCATGCTGGAAAACTGGGGCCTCTATCACCTGGGACGCATCGTCTACAAGGAATCGATCGAGGAGATGAAGCATGCCGACCTGCTGATCAAGCGGGTGCTGTTTCTCGACGGCCTGCCCAACCTGCAGGACCTGCACAAGCTGCGCATCGGCGAAACGGTCGGCGAATGCCTGGAGTCGGACCTCGGCGTCGAAACGCGCGGCCACGGCACCCTGGTCGACGGCGTCAAGTTCTGCGACGACCACAAGGACTATGTCAGCCGCGAAATCCTGCGCCGTATCCTGGAAGACACCGAGCACCACATCGATTTCCTCGAAACCCAGCTCAACCTGATCAAGCTGATGGGCGAGGCCAATTACATCCAGAGCGGCATGAAAGAAATCGAAGGCGAGGGCTGAGCCGCCGCCTTATCGCGGCGGCCCGAACCAGGTCGTCAGCGCCTCGGCAAGCCCGGCCCAATTGTTTTCGCCTGCCCACGCGACATAGCCATCGGGCCGGATCAGGATCGCCTTGGGCGCCGTAACCGATCCAATGACCGGCAAATCCCATGCGCCGTCATAGCTGGCCTCCACCGTTTTGACCCGGTCCGCCCATGGTGCGATGGCGAAGCCGCCAGGGCTTGTGAGATTGAGCCATACCGGCCGGGCGTCGTGCAGCAGGCTGAACGTCCGCACCTTGGCGCCGGCCACGACCAGGTCGAGATCGGGCATGCGCCGCCCCAGCAGCGGATGACCTTCACCGAAGCCGTAGCGAAGGCCGAGGCCGGACATCTCGGCGGCAAAGGCTTTACGCGGCTCGGCCATGCCCAGCAGTTCGGTCATGACGTCACGCAGGGCCCGGGTGCGGTCGTCGTCGCGGCGCAGCGCCACCGCCGCCAGGGTGTTGCGCAGCACGCGGGCGCCCACCGGATGGCGTTCGGCGTTGTAGCTATCCAGCAGGCTTTCGGGTACGACGCCCTTGATCACTTGGGCCAGTTTCCAACCCAGGTTGACCGCGTCCTGCATGCCGGTCTGCAGGCCCTGGCCGCCGTCGGGCGGATGGATATGGGCGGCGTCGCCGGCGACCAGCACACGTCCCTTGCGGTAGGTTTCGGCCTGGCGGGTGGCGTCGCTGAACCGCGAGATCGAGGTCAGGCTGTGGACGCCGTAATCGGTGCCGTAGACAGCGATCAGCGCTTCACGGAGATCGTCCAGCGTCGGTTCGGCGGTATGTACGGCCTCGCGTTCCGTCACCAAGATGCGCACCGGCCCATGGTCAGCGTAAACGATCTTGCCGTCGTGGATGTCGTAATCGACGCGGCCAAGGGAATGGATGCCGAGGACGTCGCGGCGGATACCCCATTCCGGCGGGGTTTCGGCCAGTTCGGCTTCGGCGATCAGGTTGCTGGTGGTCGGGTCCGATCCCGTAAAAGCGATGCTGGCAGCCTTGCGGACGCGGCTGCGCCCGCCGTCGCAGCCGACAAGGTAGCGGGTGCGACAGGCGCGGCCGTCGCCAAGCACGACGTCGATGCCGTTGTCGTCCTCGGTAAAGCTGGTCACCTCAACGCCGCGATAGACCGGTACCCCAAGTTCGCCGACCCAGCCGGCCAGGATGCGCTCGATACGGTTTTGCCATAGCCCCAGGGTGTAGGCATGGCGGGTGGGAAAAGCGCTGATGTCCAGGGAAACGCCGGCGAAGGCGACGGCCTGCGCCTTTTGCCCCTCGGCAAGGAAGCGATCGACGATGCCGCGCTGGTCAAGGATTTCCAGGGTGCGGGCATGCAGGCCGCCGGCGCGCGAGCCGGTGATGGCCTGGTCGGGGCGGCGTTCGACGATGGCGGCATCGATGCCGGCCAGGGCCAGTTCGCCCGCCAGCATCAACCCGGTCGGGCCGCCGCCGGCAATGATGACATCATGGTGGATCGCGGCCTGCATCGGTTTGCCTCCTCGTGGTCGAGGCCGGCTAATCTAAGCATAAAAACATATCTGCCAATTCTTGAAATAAAGTCATTGCGCCCAATGTAAGGTAGGGAAGGGCGCCTGCGGCAGCGGCGCGACCAAGGCATTTCCATCCGTTGCATCTGATACTTTCACGCAACAGTGACAGCGCTGTCTGCTGCAATGCGGCAAATTCGCTTGCGGACGATTTGCCGCAGGCCTAAAATGCCCATGCGGACAAAACTCAAGGTCCGCGCGGAGGCGTTCATCGGCATGCAGATGCCAGACCAGGGTGCCGCCAGGTCCATGTTCCTGTCCGGACCTGACGCGCGCAACGAGCCCAGACCCGGCAGCGATCCTGCCCCGCCCGCCTCGCTTTTTCCCATCTTTCTTTCCCACCCGCTTTTCCCAAGGAGAGTGCGCCAAGAAACCTGATCCTGGATTCCCGTCTGCCGTCGACCGTTTGTCTGTGCAACACGAGGGGGACACCATGCTGACCTACAGCACCAACGTCATACGCAGCTATATCCGCCAGCACCTGGACGGCACGCTGTGGAGCCTGAAGCGCCTGGATGCGGAAGGCGCCGATTATGCGCCGCTCTATCATGTTCAGGATTCCGGTTTCCTGCAGATCATCCCGAAGGACACGCGTACGCGGACGCTGCACGATTACAAGGCCCTGGTCCACGACGAGGCCTTGTGGGAGCGCTTCGAACCGCTGAAGCTCGATCCCTGCTTCAAGCACGAACCCGATTATCATCCGTTCGAAAAGCCCGAGGACCACCTGATCGGCGTGCCGGCCAACGATCACGCCGTTGCCGGCGACACCTGGTTCGAGGAAAGCGCCATCTCGCCCGACGCCATCGTCCGGTTGTCGCTCGGCAAGATCGAACACCGCTTCCCACCCGACCCCAGGGACGAAAACCTCGACCTGCCCGGCGACAACGACATCCGCGGCCTGATCTCGGCCCAGACCCACATCTTCCAGTTCAACTACCGCCACCTCAACCGCCGCCGGCTGTCGAACGTGCGCGGCTTCATGCGGGCGGCGCAGGTCGTCCAGGCGCTGTGGACGCTGTGGTTCCTCGAACATTGCGCCGGCGGCCACGGCTTCCGCCCGCTGCACGCGGCCCTTGCGGTGCTCGGCATCAATCCCGACGGCGCCAACCCGATGCTGAGCGTGCTCGGCAACCCCATCGCCTTCGCGGTGGTGACGATCGCGACCTATATTGCCTTGTTCAGCACGGCCGACTATTTCCACGGCCTGCAACGCCAGCGCTTCGCCGCCTTCACCCGCTCGTCCTCGGCCACCGTGTCGAAGTCGGTGACCACGCGCCAGGACAACCTGGTCTATCTCACCCGCGCCATGCTGGAAGAGATCGACCGCGGCAAGGAAGAGGCGTGGGACCAGAACCGGCTCAAGGCGTGGGCCGGCGAGACGCAGAAATGGGCCAAGCTGGTTTTCTGGTGCGACCAGCGCATCGAGGCCAACGAGGAACATCTGCGCATCCACATGAAGCTGGTGGGGCTGGCCTATGTCGGCCTGCGCAGCGAGGCCCGGTTCCAGGCCCTGCTGCTCATTGCCGGTCACCTGGCGCTGGCGGCCGTCATCGCCGGCGGCACATGGTGGACGGGCACGCACGTCTTAGGCTGGAGCCCGCGCGACGGCGTCGACGCCGGCTTCCTGACCGGTGCGGCCTGCTACGGCGCCTGCACGCTCGCCTTCATCGCCCTGGTTGTCCGGCTGCACAGCCTCATCCGCGCCATCGACCCGCCGCAGTCGGTCAACGACATGGTCCAGTGGGCGTCGACGCGCTACATGAAGGGCTACCGCGACTCGGCACTCTATCGTGAGGTCGCCGAGTTCATCACCCGCGACAAGCGCCGCCTGCTGCACGAGGAGGAAAAGCGCCGGGCGGCGTAACTTTCCCACCCTGGCAGGCGTAATCCTTAACCGCCGGTAAACGTGTGGCACGAGGTTTGAACCCTGAGACGCGAGCCGTCCCGAATTGAGACGCCGCGCAACACGAACTTTCAGGGGTTTTGAACCATGGCTACCGATATCGACCTGCACCTCGGCAAGCGTCTCCGCCGCCGCCGCCGCCTTCTGGGCCTGACGCAACAGCAACTGGCCCTGGCCGTCGGCATCCGCTTCCAGCAGATCCAGAAATACGAATGCGGCGCCAACCGCATCTCGGCCGCCCGCCTGTTCCAACTGGCCAAGGCGCTGGAAACCCCGATCAACTACTTCTATGACGGCCTGACCGACGACAAGACCGAAGTCGCCGCCGTCAACAACGAAGGCATCGAAGTGTTCTCGCGCAAGGAAACCCTGGACCTGATCCAGGCCTATTACCGCCTGTCGGAACGCCCGCGCCGCCGCCTGCTCGACCTGGCCAAGTCGCTCAACGGCGAAAACGAACAGGCCGCCTAACTGGAGTGCAACCCGATAAGTGCGCGGCACTTTCGGCTACATTGCGCGACCCAACAAAACCTGGAGCCGGCGTTTTGAATCCATCAAGACGCCGGCTTCAGGCCGCTCTTACAGGAACGCGCGCAGGTCCTTGTCGCTATCCGGCACCAGGTGGTCGTCCTGCCAGCCATCGCCGGTCGACAGGAAGCCGTCCTGGGCCGAAACCGGGGCAGCCTGTCCGCTCAGCACGGCATCGCGCTCGCGCTGTTCCAGCACGGCCCGGAAACGGTAATGCTCGAACACGTCGAGCACATGGACGGCGTAGGCCTGGGCCAGGCCCTGGTTGCCACGGATGATGACCAGGTTGTCGTCATTGCAGTAGGAGGCCTTGAAACCCAGGTTGTGGCTGCCGGTAATGATGGCGCAATCCGGCGAAAAGGGATCGATGACCACGATCTTGTCGTGGATGATGGCGAAACCGGCCGACAGAAGTTCCGGCTCCATGTCGCCGTAATGCGAACTGACCGCGGCTGCCCGCACCGTCAGCACGCGGGAAACACCTTCAGGCGAGAAGATGGCCGGCGGCGGCAGCTTGGGCGCGTCGGGATTGGCGGATTTCGGCGCGGCGACGAAGTTCGGCATCGCCTGGGGCGAACTGATGGCGCCCAGGACCAGCAGGTCGGGATTTTCCTTGCCGAGTTCGCAGGCCATGTCGATCACGCTGTTGCGCCCTTCCGGCGACGGCATGAAGGTCAGGAACAGGATCGCCTGGCGCGCCTGGCGCATCAGGGCGAACACGTCGGTCAGGTCGGCCGGCGGCGGTGAATCGTGGGTGTTGTGGGTGGCGGCGGTATTGGGCGAGCACCATAGCCGCGCCTCTGAGGTCTCCGCGCCCAGGCCGGTGGCAACGAAAGGCCTTGCGTCGGCGGTACGAAGCGGCTTCTGCTGGACATTGTTGTTGGCCGCGCCGGTATCGGCCTGAGGCGGGAAGGCGGCCGTATCCGCCTTGAGGCGCATCCAGTAGTCGTAATAGGCACCGGCCAGGCTGGCCGACCGGGAAACCAGGGTGTTGTTGGCCTGGCAGCACAGGCCGGTATCGGTCCAGTTGGTGCTGCCGGTCAGGACCGCTCTCGCCTTGCCGTCCGCGCCGACGATGACGGCGAACTTGTTATGGCCGATCCGGCTGGTGGTGTTGAACAGGCGGTCGATCATTTCGCCGGCGGTCGCATGCAAAGCCTCGCGCGCCGGATGATTTTCGCCGTCCCAGTTGGGATCGCTCTTGCTCGGGCCGCCGGCCGTCGACAGGATAAGATGAAGGTTCTTGCCCAGGCCCTTGAGAATCGCCACCAGTTCGGGGTCGGTCAGTTCGTAAAGCGCGGCATAAAGCTTTTCGCCGGCCTGCAGCGATCCGGCAAACTCCTTGAGCTTCGGCAGGATATCGCCGGCCAGGTAGGTACGGATCGCGTCATCGGGCACCTTGGTATGCTGGTCGCGCAGCTTCTTGGCGCTCGGCGGCTTGTCGCCTGTGATGCCAAGCTGCTTGCGCAGGTTCTGCGTCGACAATATGCCGTTGTTGAAGACCGCCGTGAAGTCGCCGAAATCCGTCGTCGCCGTAATGGTGTTGGTCTCGCGCATGTCGCCGCAGATGAACAGGGGCACCGCCGCGCCGGTCATCTTGGCCGGATCGGCGCCGGAAAAGACGCCGGGGTTGGCCTGCTTCCATTGCGCCACCGACGTGCGGCCCGCCGCCGCGGCGCCGACCGGCCAAATTTCGTAATGGCAGGTGATGCTGTCGCGGATGGCCAGGCTGTCGCGGCTGCGCCGCAGGGTCAGGTCGCGCCACGACAGCTTCTGGATCGGCCACACGCTGGTGTCCTGCGCTTCCCATTTCGGATTGGACTGGCCCGCGAAGGCCACCCAGGCCGGCAACAAACGCTTTTCGGTCGTGCCGTCGCCCTTTTCCTGCACGCGCACGATCATGAAGCCGAGCAGGCCGTCGATGCGCCCGTCCATGCCCCACGCCAGATACGCCACTTCGTTGTTACACCATGCACGCGCCTTCGTAATCCTTGCCATGATCGCCCCCGGGCTGCACCGGGCGTCAATGCCCGATTGGCGCGAAGGGTTAATTTTTCCCCCATGGGTTGTCAAGCTCGCTCTTGACGGAACAAGATGAGGCTGGACCCGCGCGGCCTTCCCGGCTATGCGGGTCTCCATGTCCCAGCCCGATTTCGCCGCCCTCGAAGCCTTCGCGCTCGACCTCGCCGCCGCCGCCGCCGAGGCCGCCCTGCCGCACTTTCGCCGGCGCGGCCTCGATACGGACAACAAGCTGGCCCACGTCGCCCTGTTCGATCCGGTCACCGAGGCGGACAAGGGCGCCGAACGCGCCATCCGCGCCCGGATCAACGCCACCTTCCCCGGCCATGGCATTATCGGCGAGGAGTACGGCAGCGAGAACGAGACCGCCGAATTCGTCTGGGTGCTCGATCCCATCGACGGCACGCGCGCCTTCATCTCCGGCCTGCCGCTGTGGACCAACCTGATCGGCCTGCGCCATCACGGCCACCCGGTGCTGGGCCTCATCGCCCAGCCGGTGCTGAAAGAGGTTTTTCTCGGTTCGCCGCTGGGCGCGCGCCTGGTCACGCCGTCGGGCAGCGCGGCCCTGAACGTGCGCGCCTGTTCGGCCTTGAGCGACGCCGTCATCGCCACCACCGATCCGTTCCTGTTCCAGGGCGCCGAGGCCGAGGCCTTCGGCCGTTTGCGCGCCGCCACCAAGCTGGCGCGCTATGGCTGCGACGCCTACGCCTTTGCCATGGTGGCGCAAGGGACGATGGACATGGCGCTGGAAACCGGCCTCAAGGCCTGGGACATCGACGCCATCATCCCGGTCATCGAAAACGCCGGCGGCGCGGTCACCGACTGGCGCGGCGATCCCGTCGGGTCCTATGGCGGCCAGGTCGTTGCCGCCTCGTCGCGCGGCCTGGTTGACCAGGCGCTGGCGCATCTGCAGGTGGCGGCGGTTTAGGGTCCGTACTCAATTAGGTTTCCGTCGCGACGCCTCCGTCGTGGCGCCAGTGGATTTTGCCCCTGAGCAGGCGAAGGGGCCGCCGGAGTGTCAACACTCCAAGGGCACTTCAACGCCCTCAGGGACAAAATCCGCGGCGCCCCTTCGTATCGCGGCGAAATCCTAATGGAGTACGGACCCTAAGCCGTCAGCCGCTCACGCACGCGCATCCAGATATCGGCCATGATGGCGCCGGGGATGGTGCGGCTGTCGTGGCGCACGCGATGGGTCAACAGGCGCTCGCCCGTCGCCAGCAGCGCTTTGCGCGCCTTGCCGTTCTGCGTGAACTTGGCCTCTATGGCCCGCTCCATCAGCGCCCAGTGTTCGGGACTGCCGGCGATGAGGACCTCGCCGCCATGGGAAACATAGTCGGCCGGCCCTTCGCCCGCCTTCTTGGCCTCGGGTCCCGACATGGCGGCAATCTCGCGCCGCCGGGCCGGATCGTCGCTTTTCAACGACTGCCAGAAGCCCTCGACGCTGGCATAGGCGACCCCTTCCAGTTCGAACGGCGTGTGCGCCAGGTTGGAGATCGCCTCGAACGGCGCCGCCACCGAGCGGGTGATGTTGAGCGGTTCGCGCCGGGCCAGCGCTTCCTCGCCGAGGTCATGCAGGGAAAAGCCGCGCGCGCTGCGGCCCGACAGGCGCAGTACGTGCCCGTCCAGCCGCGCCAGGGCGTCGCACAGGCCGGCGTCCTCGGGCGTTTCCGCCACCGCCACGAGCACGCCCTGGCTGAGGGACAGTTTCATGACCGGCTCCTGGGTTCTCCGGCAGGCGCGGCATCACCCGCCGTGGGCCGCCATGTAGGTCTGGTAGGCGTCATAGGCGTCCTGGGCCACCACACGGCCGCACATGTCCCATTTCTTGACGTCGCAATAGCCGTCGAGCCGGGTGACGGACTTGCCCGAGCCGAGCTTGAGGCTGACCGCATAGCCGGCCGTTTCGGCGCCGTTGCCGGCGTCGTAGCTGATGGCGTCGTCGACGCTGATCTTCAGGCCTTCGGGCGGCAGCTTGTCGGCGACCTGGAAGCGCGCATCGCCGGCGATGGCCGCGCGCACGCCTTCGGAAAAGGCATGGCTGTACTTGTCGCCGTCGTAAAGATCGAGCTTGACGGTAATCGGCGCCTGGGCGAGGGCGGGCAGGGCGCAGGCGGCCAGGGACGAAACCAGGACGGCAAGGGGCAGGACTTTCACGCGACGTCTCCTCAAGGAAATTATACGATATTTGCCCCGGATGATGGTTTTAGAGCGCAATCCGATAAAGTGGAAGCCACTTTTCGGATAGATTGCGCGACCAAACAAAAACCCAGAGCAGGAGTTTTGATGCCATCAAAACGCATCCTGCTCTAGGGGCCGCGCCCGGCTGGCAAGGCTCACGCGCTCTTCTGGTCGCCGGCCGGTGCGTCTTCCGGCAGGCCATCGGCCTCCGGTCCGGCGGCTTCGTCTTCCGGCAAGGCAGCGGGATCGGCAGCTTCCGCTTCGTCAGCCTGGGTTTCGCTGAACATTGTGTCCGTTTCCCGCGCCGGCCGGGCGAAGTCCTGCCAGCCCTGGTTTGTCAGGGCACGCGGCGCCACCGTCTCGGCCAGGGCGTCGAATTCGGCCAGGCACGGATCGCGATACGCGTCGGCCTCGATCAGCACCTCGTGCTCGGCGCCGGCAATCTCGACGCAGACGCCCTTGCCCAGTTTCTTGGCGAAGGGCTTGGCGAATGACTTGTTGATGACGTTGTCGTCGCCGGAAATTACCAGCGTCACAGGCGTCCTGACCTTCTTCAGCACCTTGCCCTTGTCCTTGAGCAGGGTTTCGCCCACCTTGAGCGCGAAGCTGAGCCAGCCCCAGGTCGGCGAGCCCACCGCCAGGTGCGGGCAGGCGAACAACTGCTCGCGCCACAACTCGTAGCGCGCCGCATCGTGGGTAAGGGCGTCGTTTTCGAAGGTGTGCTCGAACGGATCGTCGAAGATTTCAGGGATATAGTCGGTGCCGCGGCCGTGGTTGACCTGCCAGTTGGTCTGGAAATTGACCGACCACAGGCTGTGCTTGCCGGTCTTCATCCTGAGCATCGGGTTGGTGAACAAAGCCCCGGCGATGCGTGGCTCGCCCTTCATCAGGGTCAGAAGGTTCAAGGCCGCGCCCATCGAATGGCCCAGCATGAGCCACGGCTTGGGCGCCCGGTCCTCGAAACTGTCGAGCAGGCGCTGGTAATCGTCGAGGAACTCCTCGGCCGAGCGGGCGTGGCACTTCAGCCGGTCGGTCAGCAGCCGGGCCGACAGCCCCTGGCCGCGCCAGTCGTGCGCCACCACGCAGAAATCGCGCGCCAGCAGGTCGCGGATGACTTCGTAATATTTCTCGATCGGCTCCGAACGGCCCGGCGAGATGAAGACCGTGCCGCGCGGCGGGTTCTTGCACACCCACCAGCCCAGGCGAAGGCGCAGGCCGCCGGCGCCGCGGAACCATTCGCCGGTGCCGCCTTCGGGCACGCGCGATTCCGGGATCGACATCAGGGGGGCGGCGGTCGACAGGGCAGCGATCCGGCTCATTGCGGTTTCCTGAACTTGAGCGTCATCCGGTCGCTTTCTCCGATCGATTCGTAGAGGGTGCCGTCGAATTCCGGGTTCGGCGGCTGGCCGCGCGGCGCGGTCAGGCGCTGGGGCGGCAATGTCCATACTCCAAACGGGTGATCCTTGTCATCCTTTGGATTGGCGTTCATTTCCGAGGCGCCGACATATTGGAATCCGGCCTCGGCCGCCAACTGCTTGACGAAGGGTTCCTGGACGTAGCCGTTGGTGGCGGCCGGGTCCTGCACGTTGCCGATATCGGCGCGGTGCTGCTCCACGCCCAGCACGCCGCCGGGCGCCAGCGCGGCGAAGGCGTCGGCGAAGGCCTTTTCGGCGATGCCGGCCGACATCCAGTCCTGGATGACCAGCAGCATCAGCACCACATCGGCCGTGCCCGCCGCCACCAGCGGGCCGCTGTCCGGGCCGAAGGTGGTATAGACGGGCGTGCCGTAGATCTTCTTGTTGCTGCTGAAATGGGCCTGGTACTTGTCGCTCAGCGAGATGGCGGCCTTTTCGCCGAGATTGCTGGTCTCGAACAGGGCGGCGGCGTAGGTGCCCTTGCCGTGCGCCAGGTAGGGCGCCAGGATTTCGGTCATGTAACCGGCGCCCGGCCACATGTCGACCACCACGCTGCGCGGGCGGACCTCGAAAAAGGTCAGCATTTCAATGGGGTGGCGGTACTTGTCGCGGTCCTTGTCGGACGGGCTGCGCCACGGGCCCGAAACCGCCCATTCCAGCGTGCCGGCGTCCTTGGCCAGCTTCGGATCGACCACCTCGACCGGGTCGCCGTCGGGATCGGGCATGATCGCCGCCTCGGGCTTGCGTCCGCACGCCGCCAGGCCGAGCAGGCCAGGCAACAAACCTGCGCCGATGCCCGCCGTCAGGAGGTGTCTGCGGTTGATAACGCCCAAAAACTTCGCCCAATCTGCTACCTGGTGGCCGCCGTTCTTAACGGAAAAGTGCACAGTGTCATTGCAGGACACTTTTCCTGAACGGCGGAGAGTTCGTTTTTCAGGCGAAGTTAGGCCCCAAAAGGGCAAAGGTCAAAGCCGAATTGGTTAATTTCCAACCCGGCGCGGCTCAGGCTTCGAGGCCGGTGAAATGGGTGCCGAAGGCCTGGTGCAACATCTGCATCTGGCTCATCACCGGGTTGACGGCGGCGGTTTCGGCCTCCTCGTCGACGAACATGCGCTTGTCCATGTGCGAGATGCGGTCATAGAGGCGGTTCGAACGGTCGAGCAGGTTGAGCAGGCCGCCGGGCAGCACTGTGCTGCGGTCGCCGCTTTCGGCGTTGAGCGCGGCGATGCGGTACTTGTCGTCGCAGGCGTCCGACGCTTCCATGTCGCCTTCGCGCACGGCGCGCTGCACCAGCAGCCACGACGCGATCTGCATCAGGCGCGTGGTCAGGCGCATGCTTTCGCCGGCGTAGAGCAGGGCGTCCTCGCGGGAAAGCAGGCGCGAGTCGCGGCGGCCGTCGCCGTCCAGATAGGTGGCGGTTTCCTCGACCAGGGCCATGCCTTCCTTGAAGGTGCGGTCGAACAGGTCCGACGAGGCGAAGTCGCGGACGATGCTGACGCGGGCATTGAGTTGGGAAACGGAGCTGTCGGACATCGGAACAAGCCTTATGCTGAAATCGGGTAGCGCGGCTTCTGCCGTGCAATGCCTGTGCCATCCGCACAGCGCCTTCATGGTTATTAAGCCTTAACCACCCTTAAAAGAGAATAAAGCCTCGGCGGCCGAAAGACGATTTTTCTTCCTGTCGATCTGGTCGCGGACGCGGCGGATTTCGGTTTCCAGCATTTCGATGCGCAGTTGCAAATCCTCGGCGCTGTAAGGATCGAGGTCCTCGCGCGCCAGTCCCGCCAAGGCGGCGGCGCCCTGGCTCAGGTTGCGCAAGGATAGCGGCAGATCATCGTCGGTCATCAGCGATCCCCAGACTAAAATGCGGCCTTCGGTTGCCCCTTTTGGGCTTTAACCTTAAAGCGGATGAAACGCCTCTTGCGCGAAGACATCAAGGGAAAACTGCCGCCATGAAAGTCATTTCCATCGCGGGCGACGGGCAAAAAGCGGACGACCTGGTCGTATCGCAAGCAACCATGCCCGAAACGGCACAGGGTTCCGTCCTGATACGGACCAGTTTCGCCGGCGTGAACCGGCCCGACCTGCTGCAGCGGCGCGGGCTCTATCCGCCACCGCCGGGCGCGGCTACAGGTCTGGGGCTGGAGGTTTCGGGCGTGGTCGCGGGCACGGATCGCGAGGTTTGTGCCCTGGTGAACGGTGGCGGCTATGCGGAATATGTCGCCGTCGACGAACGCCACCTGCTGCCCATTCCTGCCGGCTGGTCGCTGGCCGAGGCGGCGACCCTGCCCGAGGCGGCATTGACCGTCTACGCCAATCTGATGGAACACGGCGCCTTGAGAGACGGCGAAACCGTGCTGGTTCATGGCGCCAATTCCGGCATCGGCGCCATGACCATCCAGATGGCCAAGGCCTTTGGCGCACGTGTCATCGCCACGGCGCGCGGCCACGCCAAGTGCGATTTCGCCGCCGGCCTCGGCGCCGACCTTGTCATCAACAGCGACGTCCAGGACTTTGTCGCGCCGGTCAAGGCGTTCGGCGGCGCCGACGTGGTTCTGGATATCGTCGCCGGCGATTTCGTCGCCAAGCATCTGCTGTGCCTCAATATGAAGGGCCGCATGGTCCAGGTCGGCAACGGCAAGGCGGCCGAGGTCATGATCGACCTCAGGCGCGTGATGCAGAAGCAGGCAGTGATCACCGGCTCGATGCTCAGGCCGCGTTCTCCTGACGAAAAGGCGCGCCTCACTGCCGCCGTGCGCGAACGCGTCTGGCCGCTGATCGAGGCGGGCAGGATCAAGCCCGTACTGAGCGAAGTGTTCGATTTTGCCGAGGCGTCGAAAGCCCACGCCTGGATGGAAGGCGATCACATGGGCAAGTGCGTGCTCAGGCTTTAGTTGACCACGCTGATGTCGCAGCCGAGATAGCCGGTTGGCGCGTCTTCCGGCGACGGCCACAGCTCAACCAAATCCGTCGCGTCGGCAATCGTTGGAATGTGGATCAGGACATGGCCGTCGTACGGTGTGAGTTCCTCTTCGATCGCCGGTCGGTCACCTTTGGCGATATAGATTGCGTACCTGATCCGTCCCGTGGTCACGACGCGGCAATCGGCCAGGCGGTCACCGCTCTCGGCGGGCGGGAGGCTGATGTCGATATGGCCTTCGTTGTGGATGTTCCAGAAATTGACCCCGATCTCACCGCCGTCCGCCGTGCCAACGACGAAGGACGGCTTCCAGACTTCGAAATGCGTGCCGTCGGCGGCATAGGGGCTGTCGGGCGTTAGGGTGATGGTTGCACTGAGCTTCTGACCGGAGACCTGTTGGCGCTCGGCGTCGCTGTAGCGTGGAATATAGGCCGCGCCTGGGATGCCGTCGTGCATGTAGCTGCTGAGCGTGGCAGCCGTAGTTGGTGCAGCGGCAAGGACGATGCAGAATGAAAGCCATTTCATATCAACATCCTTGAAGGCCAGTTCAATCGGGGTTGATTCTTGACCAGAGCCACATGCCGAGCGTGACCGGCAGATAACACACGGCTGTGACGATTATCGCGGTGGCGAAGAAATAACCCAGGAAATAGGCCACGCTATCGACAGAGTCGAATATGGGCGTGTGATATTGGAGAAAGGCCCAAGCCGAACCGATCACCAGCGAAACTATGCCGGCCCGTATGAACAGATTGTCCAGCATCAGGTCCCCCCCTTTTGAAATAGTCCTTGCCTAAACGTCAGCTTTGTCAAGGATAATTGGCGCAATAGAGTTGTGCGTAAATCCTTCTTCCCTTCACGGACAAATCGCTCTATAGGCTTGACCCAATCCCCGCGCCCGGCTGCAAAAGCCGGGCGTAGCTATTTCTGGACGGAGAATTGAGAGCATGTCCGAGATCCTGATGCCGAAGGCCACCGCCGTGTGGCTCGTCGATAACACCTCGCTCAGCTTCGGCCAGATCGCCGATTTCTGCGGCCTGCACCTGCTTGAGGTCAAGGGCATCGCCGACGGCGAAGTGGCGCGCGACATCCGCGGCGCCGACCCGATCGCCAACGGCCAGCTCACCCGCGAAGAGCTCGACAAGGCCGAGAAGAACGAAGACTACCGCATGAAGGCGCAGCAAAGCCGCCATGCCGAACTGCTGAAGCCACAGAAGAAGGCGCCGCGCTATACGCCGGTGTCGCGCCGCCAGGACCGTCCCGACGCCATCCTGTGGTTCGTCAAGCACCATCCGGAAATCACCGACGCGCAGATTTCCAAGCTGCTCGGCACCACCAAGTCGACCATCGAGCAGGTCCGTTCGCGCGGCCACTGGAATTCGGCCAATATCAAGCCGGTCGATCCGGTGACCTTGGGCCTGATCGGCCAGATCGAGCTCGACGCCGCGGTGAAGAAGGCCGCCGACGCCAAGCGCAAGCAGGCCGAGAAGCTGGGCATCCCGCTCGACGATCCGTCACTTAAGCCGGCCGTCACCGTCCAGCCCGCCATCGAGGACGAGGACGACAGCCCCTACGCCCGCAAGCCCGACCTGTCGGTCGAGGACGTTTTCGGCGCCGGCGGTGGCAAGCGCTCGGCGCCCGAAGAGGACGACGACGATATGTGATCGTCGGCTGCTTGTAAAAAATAAGCCCGTCGGATGTGTCCGGCGGGCTTTTTTACAGGCTCGGGGAAGAGCTCTCTTAAGCTTTGATATCGAGAATCTTGCCGGTCATGGCGTCGCTGGCCTTGGCGACCGAGATGTTGGCGGTCAGGGCGTGGCGCGCCTCCATCTGTTCGACCAGATCGCTGAGGATATCCTTGCCGCGCGAGGCGTCCGACGCCGTCCGCGTCGCCGCCTTGTCGAAGCGGTCATTGGCCGTGATGGTGCCGTACATGGCTGTGCTGATCATCGACATCGCAAACTCCGAAGGCGCGATACGCGCGCCCTTCGATGTTTCACGATACGCCGAACAGTTTAAAGCCGTGTCTAAACAGACGGTTAACGTCGGTTAGGGATAATTGCTGTCTTCCTCTCGCCCCGTTGCACGGGGAGAGGAAAAAGAAGTGAAACCTACCCCATGAAGCCGATATCCGCCGTGGCGAAATTGCCGATGCGCGGCAGGATGGCCGGGATGTCCGAGTTTGACGCGCCGAACCATTTCGCCAGGGTCGCCGCCATCTGGTCGACCGAGGTCGTCGGCAGCAGCCGGCCCTGGCCGACCTGGTCGTCGGTGTCGACCGAAACGTGCGGCGCCGTGCCGTAGTAGCGCCCGCCCTGGACCGCGCCGCCGACGATGAAGTGGTGCGAGCCCCAGCCGTGGTCCGAGCCGTTGCCGTTGGAACTGAGCGTACGGCCGAAGTCCGACGCCGTGAAGGTGGTCACCTTGTCGGCGACGCCCAGCTCGACCGTGGCGTCGTAGAAGGCGCCGACCGCCTCGCTGAAGCCGCGCATCAGGCCGGGGTGGTTTTCCATCAGGCCGTCGTGGGTATCGAAGCCGCCCATCGACACGAAGAAGACCTGGCGCTTGGAGCCCAGCGTATTGCGCGCGCCGATCATGCGCGCCACGATCTTGAGCTGGTCGGCCAGGCCGTTGGGCTTGCCCGACGGGTGGAAGTCGGTGGCCAGGGTCACCGGCGACAGGGCGCCGTTGACCAGGCCTTCGAGCTGCATCGAACGGGCGGTGACGCGCGCCCATTCGTTCTCCATCACGTTGCTGCTCGACTGGGTGATCAACTGGCGCAGCGTATCGCCGGGCATGGCGTTGTTGTAGGCGCCGTAAAGCGCCGGCCAGATCGGGATCGCCCCGTCGTTGCTGATCTGGTACTGCAACGCATTGCGCCCCGATACGAAGACGGCGTTGCCCGACGCCGAGATGCAGGTCAGCATGCTGGTGGTGTTGGAGGACAGCGCCAGGTCGCCCATGCGCCCGCCCCAGCCTTCGGTGGCGCCTTCGGAGCCCAGGGCCTGCCACACCGACTGCTGGTCGTTGTGCGAGAACAGCTTGGGCGGCAGCGGCACGGCGGCGGCGTCGAACTGGGCGCGCGTCGTCGGCACCACCAGCGGCCCGACGCTGAGCTGGACCGCCGCGTGGCCGGCATTGAACAGCGACGCCACTGCCGTCATTTCCGGCGCCAGGGCATAGTGCAGGTTGTCGGTCAGGGTCTGGGCCACCACCGGCGTCAGGGCCGTGCCGGACAGTTCGTCATAACCCAGGGCGATGCCGCCGCGCGTTCGGCCGGCCCCGCCGCCGCGGATGGCGCTGTAGAGGTCGTAATTGGCCAGGTCATACGGGATGACCGTATTGCCGTAGTCGTTGCCGCCATAGAAGAAGACGCAGACCAGCGCCTTGTAGTCGCTGGCGTCGAAGGCGGCGGCTTCACCCACGGAAGCCAGGTTCATGGCCAGGCCGGCCCCGGCGCCCACCCCCGCCAGGGCGGCGGCGCGCCCAAGGAAGGCGCGGCGGTTCATGTCGTTGATGCGATTGATAAACATGCTACGCGCCTACTTCTGGACGATGAATTCGGGGGACGCCATGAACAGCAGCACGGCGGCATGGATGCGGTCGTATTTGTCGCTATCGGGCGAGGCCGCCGTAATGGTCTTCGTATCCAGCGCCGCCTTGATCGTGGCCTTGGTGGCGGTGGATAACTGGTTGGCGGCCATGTGCAGGTTCAGCCAGTCGATCATGGCCTGGGTGTTGGTGACGAGCGCCATCAGCGGGGCATAGTTCGGCTTGACGTCGGAATAGCCGTCCTGGATCGTCGAGGCGAGGAAGTTGATATAGCCGGCGGTGGTGGTCTCGTTGTGGATCTGGAATTCCGGCGCCACCTGGCCGTTGTCGGCGATCGCCGTCTGCGGCGGCACGTAGCCGGGGCGGAAATAGTTGAACACCGACGGCGAGCGCAGCGGCGATTGCCCCAGGCCCCAGTCGCCGCCCGAGGTATCGTAGATTTCCCACTTGTCCGTCGCGCTGGAAACGGTGAAGGTGCGGGCCCATTGCAGCCAGCGGATCATCGGCTCGCGCACCTTGCCGGCCTTCGGATCGGTCGAAAGCGTGCGCGCCTCGCTATCGGTCAGGATGGCGGTCCACACGGACTTGAGATCACCGCGCACGCCCGAACCATTGTTGTTGAAGACGGCGGCGACGCGCCCGACATAGGCCGGCGTCGGGTTCGACGTCACCAGGCGCTGGATCATCTGCTTGGCGAAGAAAGGCCCGACATTGGGATGGTTGGCGATGGTGTCGAGCGCCATCTTCAGCGCGGCCTTGCCTTCGGTATTGGCCGGAATGGTGGAACCGAGGAAATTGACCTCGACGTTCGAATGCTTCGAGGCGTCGAAGGCCATCGGATTGCTGGCGAACTGCGGCGTCGGGATCGGATAGGGCAGCCACGACACGTTTTGCCAGACGACGTTGCTGTAATCCCAGTCCCAGCCGGTGAAGGTGTGGGCCAGGCTGGTGACGTCGGCCTGCTTGTAGGTCTCGGTCTTGTTGCCCAGCAGGTCGGTCTTTTCCGTGCCGTCGGTGTTCAGTTCGTAAAGACCGATGGTGAACAGCTGGATGACCTCGCGGGCGTAGTTTTCGTCGGGCTCGCGGCCGGTGGCCGGGTCTTCCTTCAGGTTGCCCTTCATGTTGAGGTAGAAGCCCATGGCCGCGTTGAGCGTGACGTTTTCCAGCAGGGTGCGGAAATTGCCGAAGACATTGGCGTTCAGCATGTCCCAGTAGCCGGCGATGACGTAGGGCGGATAGAAGCCGTCGATCGGCGACAGCGAGGCGACCATCATCTCCGACAACGCCAGGGACAGGCGTTTGCGCACCTGGTCGGCGCCGTTCATGGTGACGTGCCAGGCCATCCAGTCGCCCATGGTCGGGTCGAAATATTCGCCGGCGGCGGTGGGAATGTTAAGCCCGCGCGAATCCAGCCACGCCTTGCCGCTCTGGCTGAGGGCGGCACCATACTGGGCATTGAGCCAGGCGCCGTAGCCGAGCGTGCGCACGGACAGGATTTCGGCGTCGGTGGCGGTGAACTGCGCCTGCAGCAGGAAGCGCGCCGCCTCGGTATCGGTGTAGTTGAGCACCGGCGGTGGGGGTGGAGGTGGCGGGGAACTGAAGCCACCCCCGCCACCCCCGCCGCCGCCGCAC
>FTIZ01005937.1_pt1 | contig 23736 bp, 24 predicted proteins | sample 1658381 | NCBI WGS metagenome assembly FTIZ01 (sample SAMEA3914822, study PRJEB12502) | metagenome | biome: forest; material: soil | place: USA | collected 2012-03-12 | depth 0.1 m
TTTGATTGGCCTTTCACCCCTAACCACAGCTCATCACCTACCTTTTCAACGGGAGTGTGTTCGGTCCTCCAGCTGGTGTTACCCAACCTTCAACCTGGCCATGGCTAGATCACCTCGTTTCGGGTCTAATACGTGCAACTTGTCGCCCTATTCAGACTCGCTTTCGCTACGCCTACACCTATCGGCTTAAGCTTGCTGCACACACTAAGTCGCTGACCCATTATACAAGAGGTACGCTGTCAGGGACTAAATCCCCTTCAACTGCTTGTAAGCATCCGGTTTCAGGTACTATTTCACTCCCCTCGTCGGGGTGCTTTTCACCTTTCCATCACTGTACTGGTTCACTATCGGTCGGTAAGGAGTACTTAGGCTTGGATCGTGGTCGACCCATGTTCAGACAGGATTTCACGTGTCCCGCCTTACTCAAGGAAGTCTGCTGTTTTACTCGTACGGGGCTATCACCCGCTATGGCCCAACTTTCCAGATGGTTCCGATTATATCACAGACAACACTGGCCTGGTCCGCGTTCGCTCGTCACTACTAGCGGAGTCTCAATTGATGTCCTTTCCTGCGGCTACTGAGATATTTCAATTCACCGCGTTTGCTTAATAACCCTATGTATTCAGGTTACTATACCTCTCTACTGAGTTCATAAATCAGTCTTCAAGAACCGCGCTGGAAGGATGAATATTCATCACTTCAGGCACACCTCGCCCGTTGCCCAAGTGCCTGTGGATGAATTTCTTCACCTAAGTCACACTTGTAGCGACATCCAGTTCGGTATTTCCCGCAATGGATGCTGTCCGTAGACACAGGAGTAGCGCGCCTGGGTTCATCGAATTTTCACCCAGACCAGCATGGTCCTAAAAACTGTATTCTGAACTCAAGAGGTGGGTTGCCCCATTCGGAAATCTTCGGATCAGCGTTTTTTCACAACTTCCCGAAGCTTATCGCAGTGTAACACGTCCTTCATCGCCTCTTACCGCCAAGGCATTCACCAGATGCTCTTCTCATATTTATCTTAAATTCCAAGATCTATATAAATTTTGGCGCTTGATTGATGTTTGAATCACCTCACACACAGAACAAAACAGGCTCACTTTACCGTGACCGTTTGACGATGCATTGAGCTTTGGGGCTGCGGTCAAGACCGTCTCCTGCCCCTCACTTCACATCCGGCCGCGCCATGGAATGGCACAGTGTTGGACGCGCGTGGGTTAGAACTCATTTTCAATCAGCATCAACGTCTTTATGGCTGTCACTTCCGCCAGAAGCGGCGACTGCAGTTCCGTTCGTGGAGTCTGGTTAGACATTAGAACCACGATGGCTCGGAACCACGCTACATAAAGCGCGTTGTAGATACCTATTCACTGTTTCATTCAGCAGCGGCGCCAACCAACAAGGTTACTCATCTGGTCACCGACATTCCGAAGCGACACTCACTTGCGTGGGCACCCCTCGGAAGGGATGGGCGTTATAATAGCACGGGACGCCGAGTGTCAACGAAGAAAATGAAAATTTTCCACAGGGGCAAAAATACGAGGGTTTGCCTTGCATTGCGGCCACATCTAACCGGGTTTCGGCCGGTACTGAAACAAAAAAAATTTTGCATGTCAGGTTGATTTTTCCGTTTTCTCCCCTTTTTGGGTCCTTGATAACCCCGCCCCCTCTCCCCGGGCGCATCTTTATGCCCGCTTGCGTAGCTTGAGAGTGAACAACGACGACAAAACATCCGAAAACCACCTATCAAGGAGACTCCCATGAATACGCAGAAAACCGCCATTGCCCTTCTGGTTTGTATGCTCGCCCTTACCGCCTGCGGCGATAACCGCGGCGACCGCACCGGTTCCGGTGCGCTGCTCGGCGGTGCTGCCGGTGCCGCTGTTGGTGCCGCTGTGGCAGGCGATCCGTGGGCCGGCGCCGCTGTCGGCGGTGCGCTTGGCGCTGGCGCCGGTGCGCTGGTCGGCCATGTGACCAACAAGAATGATATCAATTTCGGTACGCCGATCTGGAAATAATTGCCCCCCTTGTGGCGGCGCAGTGATGTGCATTTCATGCGCCGCCACACCCTTCACGCCTACACTTTTACCCCTCAGGAGTTTTTATGATTAGCTATGCTGTTACCTTCTTTATTCTGGCCATTATCGCAGCCGTGCTCGGCTTCGGTGGCCTCGCCGGCACCTTCTCGGGTATTGCCCAACTGTTCCTGGTGCTTTTCGCCGTGCTGTTCCTTGCCAGCCTCGTGGTTGGCCTGGTCCGCGGCGGCCGCACCCCCATGCCCCCGGCTTAAATTAGCCGGCACTACCCAATTCCCCTTGAATCCCAAGTCTAAGGGAGGCGCTCCACCCGCCTCCCTTTTTACATGCCAAAACTAGGACCGCTTTTGGTGGGCGCACGGAATCCGGGCTCCAGCGCCTGCTGGCCATACGCGAACACATTCTTGATGGCGGTGCTCTCGCGCACATATTGCTCCGGACTGATCCGCGTCAGGTGCATTTGCGAATAATTCTCGAGCGCTTTCGCCACTATGCCGACCAGGCGCTCGATCTGGGCGTCGGTGAGTTCGATCCCCTTCTCCTTCAACTCCTTCAAAAGCTTGCGGATCAGCTGCTGGAAGGGATTGAATTGTCCCTCGCCCTCTTCCTGCCGGAAGAAGGGGATATCGGCCGCGCCGGTGCCGCCCACCCCGCCGCCGACCTCTTCCTCGCGCACCGGAATGCCGTACGCGCGCATCGTGTTCACCAGCCCCTGCACCCGGCCGCCATCACCATGCTGGTCGCGGCAGGCATAGATGAGATAGCCGTCGAGCGTCGAACAGCTATGCCGTGCGCCCTGCGCGTAGCGTTTGCCCCCATAGGCCGGGTCATCCAGGTGCGCCAGCAGGTAATCGAACGCCCCGCCGACCTTTTTTAGCCGCGAGTCATCCGTGCCCGAGGCGTAGATGGTAAATTGCAACTCGCGCATGCCGCCGGGGCCCTTGGCCAGCGTGAAAAGCTTCACGCCGCAATCCGACCAGTATTGCAGGATATCCCAGGCTTCCTCGGCATCACTCACAGGGTGGAGCGTCACCGGCTTCAGGTGTTCGGTATCATAGCGTTGCATAACCTTAATCTAACCTATTTCCGCCCCCGGCGCCTGTGAAGATTGCATGACAGGCCCCGCCGAACAGCACTGGCAATGGGCTGGAAATCGTCCTATATTTTCTCCAACGGCTTTAACGGAACATTAGGAATTCTATGACAGAGTGGGAATGTACAGGAATGGGCGACCAGACTTGTATGGGTGCACCAGGCGGCACCGGAGGGAACGGACAGCGTCCGCAAGGCGATTTAATGCTCGCCGAGCCAAAGACGCAAACGAAGCGCCCCCCGATGTACAAGGTGGTCCTGCTGAATGATGACTATACGCCGATGGATTTCGTGGTGAGTGTGCTGGAGCAGATATTCCGCAAGAGTCACTCAGAAGCGATGGAGCTGATGCTCCAGATCCATAACAAGGGCGCTGCAGTAGCCGGGATTTATACCCGGGATGTGGCGGAAACCAAGACGGACCAGGTCATCGAATACGCAAGGATCAACGACTACCCGCTGCAATGCACTCTGGAACAAGACTCCTAACGCACGCACAAAGGCAAAACCATGCTGTCGAAGAACTTAGAGACCACCCTCCATAACGCACTCGAGATTGCCAAGAAGCAACGCCATGAGTACGCCACCCTGGAACACCTGCTCCTCGCCCTGACGGAGGATGCGGATGCCGCACCGGTACTGCGCGGCGTCGGTGTGGAAATGGCCGAGCTGAAACGCTCGCTGATCGAATTCATGGCCAACGAACTGGCCTCCCTCGTGGTCGATGCGGTCGATGAAGCCCGCCCCACCGCTGGCTTCCAGCGTGTCGTCCACCGCGCCGCCATCCATGTGCAGAGCGCCGGCAAAACCGAAGTGAACGGCGCCAATGTGCTGGTCGCTCTCTTCTCGGAACGTGAATCGCACGCCGTATTTTTTCTGCAGGAGCAGGATGTCAGCCGCCTCGATGTGGTGAATTACATCAGCCACGGCATCGTGAAATTCGGCGATCTCAGCCTGCGCCAGATCGGCGCCGGCCACCGCGAACATACCGAGGAATCGCTGGAAGACGGCTCGATCCGCTACAGCAGCAAACCCTCGGAAGAAAAAGAAGCCGAGTCGAAAGACCCGCTGTCGCTCTATTGCGTCAACCTCAACAAAAAAGCGCAGAACGGCAAGACCGACATTCTCATCGGCCGCGAACAGGAAATCGAGCGCACCGTACAGATCCTCTGCCGCCGCACCAAGAACAACCCGCTGCTGGTGGGTGAAGCCGGCGTCGGCAAAACCGCCATCGCCGAAGGCCTGGCCCTGCGCGTCACCCGTGGCGAAGTGCCGCAGGTGCTGCGCAATGCCGTCATCTTCTCGCTGGATATGGGCTCGCTGCTGGCCGGCACCCGCTATCGCGGCGATTTTGAAGAGCGCATGAAAGCCGTCATCAAATCCATCGAGAAACTGCCGGGCGCCGTGCTGTTCATCGATGAAATCCACACCATCATGGGCGCGGGTTCCACCGCCGGCGGCGCGCTGGATGCCTGCAACCTGCTGAAGCCGTCACTGGCCCGCGGCACCCTGCGTTGCATGGGTAGCACCACGTTCAAGGAATATAATCAGACCATTGAAAAAGATCGTGCTTTGGCCCGTCGCTTCCAGAAAATTGATGTGTATGAACCGACTATTGAGGACAGCATCAAAATCCTTCGCGGCCTGAAACCTTATTACGAAGAGCACCATAAGGTGCGCTACCTCCCCGCCGCCATCGAGGCCGCGGTGGAACTCTCGGCCCGCTATATCCACGACCGCAAGCTGCCCGACAAGGCCATCGACGTGATCGACGAGGCCGGCGCCGCGCAAATGCTGTTGCCGGAGTCCAAACGCAAGAAGGCCATCACTGTGAAGGAAGTGGAAGAGGTCATCGCCAAAATGGCGCGCATGCCCTCCAAAACCGTGAGCATGGACGATGCCGAAACCCTCCGCAACCTCGAGAAAAACCTGAAACTGACCGTCTTCGGCCAGGACAAGGCCATCGAGGAACTCGCCAGCGCCGTGAAAATGGCCCGCGCCGGCCTGCGTGAGGAAACCAAGCCCATGGGCTGCTACCTCTTCACCGGCCCCACCGGCGTCGGCAAAACCGAAGTCGCCACCCAGCTGGCCAAGAGCATGGGCATGGAGCTGGTGCGCTTCGATATGTCCGAGTATATGGAAAAACACAGCGTCTCCGGCCTCATCGGCGCCCCTCCCGGCTATGTCGGCTACGAGCAGGGCGGCCAACTGACCGACGCCGTCGACAAAACCCCCTTCGCCGTGGTGCTGCTGGACGAGATCGAGAAAGCCCATCCGGATGTGTTCAACATCCTGCTGCAAGTCATGGATTACGGCCGCCTGACCGACCAGAACGGCAAGCAGGTGAACTTCCGCAACACCATCGTCATCATGACCAGCAATGTCGGCGCCGCCGATGCCGCTCGCGCCCCCATCGGCTTCACCCGCGACACCCGCTCGGGCGAGGAGAAGGAGGCGGTGAACAAGCTGTTTACCCCTGAGTTCCGCAACCGCCTGGATGCGGTAATCGGCTTCGATCACCTGACGCAGGATGTGGTTAAACACGTGGTCAGCAAATTTGTGTATAAGCTGGAATCGCAGCTCAGCGAGCGCAACGTCACCATCACCCTCACCGAGGGCGCGCAAGCCTGGCTGGCCGACAAGGGCTACGACAAAGCCATGGGCGCCCGCCCCCTCGCCCGCCTGATCGCCGACAAGATCAAGAAACCCCTGGCCGAGGAAGTGCTGTTCGGCAAACTGGCCAAGGGCGGCAATGTCACCATCGGCGAGGAAAACGGCGAGCTCACCTTCAAATACGGCACCGCCAAACCCAAAAAATCCAAGGCCAAGGCCGAGGACGGAGAATTGGTGTAAAGAAAACCCGTGGCACTGCCCCCGCCATGGGAATCGGAGAGCGGCGAAATAAGCGGCGAAGCGGCCACTGCTTCCCAGGCCCGCAGCATCGTCCATACGGCCATGGAGTCTCTCCACAAATCGCTGCGGAAGAATAATCACGTCCGCAATTGGAGCACGAACATTCAGGTTCGGGACCACGGATCGGCCGATCCCGATGCACGGTATGAAGCCATCGGAAAATATTCCTGCGAAACACGCCCTAAAGGCCCCCAGAAAAGCGTTTATCTCTAGCGTGACGCCGCGCCGCTAATCGGCTATGCTCGCGGGCATGTCGCCGCGTCTGCTTGCTTTGCTGCTCCCCCTCCTCGCCCTGCCCGCCTTGGCGCAACAAGTGGTCATGGTGAAAATCAGCGCCGGCACGGGGTTTTTCATCAGCCATCAGGGCGACCTCATCACCAATGCGCATGTGGTGAAGAACTGCCAGTCTATCTCCGTGAAAACGGCGGATGGCGAACGCGGGGCCACCCTGGTCGCCGCCGATGCCGGGCGCGACCTGGCGCTGCTGCGCGTCAGCGGCGGGGCCGACAGCATCGCCAACCTGCGCTGGAACATCCGCGACGTGAAACCCGGCGATGAGGTGGTGGTAATGGGCTTCCCCGGCCAGGAAGGCGTGGGCGGCCGCTACCAGTTCAAGAAAAGCACCGTACTGGGCCTCAACGGCCCCACCGGCGAGCCGCAATGGATCCAGCTTGAAAGCGTGGCCGAGCACGGCAATTCCGGCGGCCCGGTGCTGGATGCGGCGGGCAATGTGATCGGTGTCATCACCGGCAATGCCTTCACCTACCGCACCCTCACCAGCAACGGCCAGCCGGTGGCCGAGCCTTCACTGGTCGGCAAATCCGACATCGCCATCACCCTGCCGGTGCTGGAGGGCTTCCTGAACGACAACCACGTCTATTACAGCGAATCCTCCAGCGGTCTGGTCACCCATGCCGACGACCGGCTGCAGGAGGTCGCCAGCGCCTTTATTGTGCCGGTACGTTGTTATCTGGGGCCGCGCTAGGCACCGCCGAATCCGGAATCAGGATATGCGATCCGCGTAGCAGCAGCAGCGACACCCGGCGGTTCGTCTCGCTGCGCGGCGCCGCACCACTGAGCAGCGCCAGATCGGCCGCCCCCACCACCCGCTGCGGCCGCTCGGCCTCCAGCCCGTTTTCCACCATATAGCGCAGCGCTTCGTTGGCCCGGCCGGAGGAGAGCGCCCAGCGCGCCAGCCCGCCCGCCCCATCGGCCGAAGTGCTGTCCGTATAGCCGGTCACCGCCATGTAGTTCGGCAGTTTCTTGATGATGGGCACCAGCCGCACCAGCACCGCCCGCCCATGGTCGGAAAGCTCGGTCGAGCCGGGCTTGAACATGCCGTATTTATCCGAATCCTTAATGTCGATATTCAGCCCCTCCGGCGTCTGGCTCACCGCGATATTCTGCTGATACTGCATCAGCACCGGGTCCTGCGACATGGCGCGCGACACCGCGTCCTGCCCCTGCTTGAACAGGTTGCGGTCGGCCTCGCCATCGGCGGCGGCCGGGTTGTCGGTGCCGGCGATACTGCCGGCCTGGTGCTGCATCAGCCCCGGCTCCGACATGTTGATGCCTGCCTCCTTCTCCTGCATGGCCGAGGGCGAATTGGCATTGGTGCCCATCGGCAGCTTGCTGGCCACGCCGTTGGTGGGGGTAAAATATTCCGAAATCCCCTGCAGCGTCGCCTTCGAGCTGGTGGAAAGCAGCCACAGCAGCAGGAAGAACGCCATCATCGCCGTCACGAAATCGGCATAGGCCACCTTCCAGGCGCCGCCATGATGCGGCGCGCGCGCTGCCCGCCGCGGCTTGCGGATGAAGATCAGCTTCGGCTTCTCAGCCTTGCCGGTTTTGCCGCTGCTACCCGTGGAAGGTCGGTAAGGAGGCGCCATCTACTTGGCCTTGGGCACATATTGCGGCGGCTCGATATTGGTCGGCACCGCCGTCGGCACCGCGCCCGCCGGAATCAGGATATGCGATCCGCGCAGCATCAGCAAGGTAATCCGCCGGTTCTGCGGGTTACGCGGCTCGCTGGGCAGGATCAGCTCCTTATCGGCCATGCCGGTCACCTTCTGCGGCTGTTCCGCGCTGATGCCCGATTTCATCAGGAAGCGCCGCGCCGCCTGCGCCCGGTCGGAGGAAAGCTCCCAGTTGGTGTAATTCGCATTGCCCGATTCGGCCGGCGAGGCATCCGTATGGCCGGTAATCGACATGTAATTGGGCATTTTATCCAGCAGCTGGGCCATCTTGCCCAGCACCTTCTGGCCGTTTTCCGTCAGGGTTGCCGAACCGGTCTCGAACATCGGGTATTTATCCGAATCGCGGATGTCGATGCGCAGCCCGTCCGGCGTATTGCTGATGCTGATATTATTCTGGTACTGGCTCACCGCCGGGTCCTTCTGGAAGGCCTGGGAAATGGCCGTGGAGCCTTGCTCGAACAGGCTGTCATCCTGGTCGCCCGGCGTCGGCGCCTGCTTCTCCTGGTTCTGCGATACGGGGCCCATCGGCGTCATCCCCGTCACCACGCCCGGCTGGCTCATGGTGCTGCGCTCGATGCCGTTCACATCCGCCGTCGTGCCGCCCTTGAAGCCGATCCCCTTGGCATCCTTCACCCCGGTGGTGGGCGTGAAATATTCCGAAATCCCCTCCAGCGTTGCCTTCGAACTGGTTGAAAGCAGCCAAAGCAGCAGGAAGAACGCCATCATCGCCGTCACGAAATCGGCATAGGCCACCTTCCAGGCGCCGCCATGGTGGCCGCCGCCTTTCTTGATGATCTTCTTGACGATGATCGGGCGCTTATCGTCGGCCATGGCCGTCCCCTACTATGTCGGTATGGTGACGTTCGACAGCAGCGTTTCCATGTCGGCGAAGCTGGGCTCGTAGATGGTCGGGATGTTGGTGCGGCCGATCTCCACCGAAATCTGCGGCGCATTGCCGTTCAGGTGCGACACCAGCACCAGCTTGATGATGATGTAGAACAGATGCTCTTCATTATAAATCTGCCCCATCTTGCTGGCGAACGGCCCGATGAAACCATAGGCCAGGAACACGCCGAGGAACGTCCCCGTCAGTGCGCCGCCGATCATGGCGCCCAGTACCTCGACCGGCGCCGTGATGCTGCCCATGGTCTTGATCACCCCCAGCACCGCCGCCACGATACCCAGCGCGGGCATGCCATCGGCCATGGTCTGCATGGCATGCGAGCGGGCATGCAGCTCTTCATGGTGCTTTTCCAGCACCTTATCCATCATGTCTTCCACCTGGTGCGGGTCTTCGAAGCTCATGGTCATCATGCGAAGCGTGTCGCACAGAAAATCCACCGCGAAATGGTCGTGCACGATATGCGGATATTGCGAGAAAATCGCCGATTCATGCGGGTTTTCAATATGCTGCTCGATGGCAATCATCCCCTTGGTACGCACCAGCTTCAGCAGGGCGAACAGCAGGCTCAGCAAGTCCTTGTAATCCTGTGCTTTCCACTTGGCGCCCTTGAATACCTTCTTGATGTCCTTCACCGTGGCCTTGGCTACATCGCCCTTGTTGCCCAGCATGAAAGCGCCGATGGCCGCGCCGAAAATGGTCATCAGCTCGTGCGGCGCCGCCTCGATAATCACGCCCATCTTGCCGCCGGACATGACAAAGCTGCCGAAAACGCAGGCAAAAATAAATACAATTGCAATAATACCGATCATCGGCAGCCACCCCCAGTTTCGCCCAGAACCTAACGCAATCTACCGAAGTTTTTCGCTTTTTCCAATGAACAGCCCATAACCCGGCGCAGGTTTAAGCCACCTGTTGCAGCCGCGTCACTGCCCGCCGCCCGCCGTATAGAGTCCCGGCATGCCGATGATCGGCTCCAGCGCCGCATAGGCTTCTTCCAGCTCATCGACCAGCGCTATATCGCGTAGATCATCAAAGCACAGCCGGTCACGGTAATAGCGCTCCACCCATGCCTTGAGCTGGATATAACGCGCTTCCGTCAGCACCACCCCCGGGTGGATGGCTGCGGCCTCCTCCGGTGTCATCACCACCCGCAGGCGCAGGCAGGCGGGGCCCCCGCCATTGCGCATACTTTCACGAACGTCAATGTAATGCACGGTTGCAATTGCCCCCTCATCTTCAATCAGGCGGCGAACATTCATATGCGCATTTTTAAATTCCTGGCATTCCGCCGGTGCCACCAGCACCTTTCCCTTTTCACCCAGGTCAATCAACTGTGAGTTGAACAAGTAGCTTTGGACCGCCTCTTCAACCGACAGGTCTTTATCCTGAACTTCGATATAGCGGAACCCTGCCCCTGCCGCCTGCTTCAATTCAGAAATAAATCTTTCCCTATGAGTGAAAGCGGCCTCATGGCACACCATTAATGATGTGGTATTCATACCAATCACATCATGATGAAACACACCCCGATCAATCACACTTGGATTTTGCTGAACCATGACTGTCTTATCCACATTCAATCCATGTAATCGAGCCACGGAAGCACTTGCTTCCTGTTGCTGACGGGCAGGAAAAATACTTGTTTTATTGATATCATTTCTTCCTGCCCCATAGACAAATACTTCTATCCCTGAATCACCGTAATAATTGCAAACCCTCATGTGGTTTGCAGCCCCCTCATCCGCCAGGGAAGCTGTCGATGGCAATGAATTATGAATGGCAAATAATGAATCATTATGAAAAATTCTTTGAAGTAGCTGTTCCGTCCATTCCGCTTCCAGAGAACGGTGCAAATGACTGACTAAATTGGCTGGTGTCAGGTGCAGTTTACCATCACCCGTATCGCTGCTGGGTGATACTGTAGCGGCATTTGCTGCCCACATGAAAGAGGATGAATAGGCCGCGCTCAAGATGTGGGGTGCATTTTTGTAAACATTATCAATCGTTTCGGCAATTTTGAACCGGCCATTTTCACGTCCAAATCCCAATCGTTGCAATATCGAAATAATCGGCCTTTTCTGAGGTGGAAAGAATGCCTGAGGCGTACCAAGCCCGGAAATCAGCCGCATTTTTTCCAGCCCCTGCAATGCCGCCAGGCGTGGATTCGACACCGAGCCGGCATTTTTATCGGATGCCAGGTTGCCAAAAGCCAGCCCGGCATAGTGGTGCGTCGGCCCTACCAGCCCGTCAAATTGCCACTCCTGCGTGTATTTAACCATCGATCTGCATCCCAGACGGTAACTGCTCGGGCATCTCCACCTTGGTCGATTCGACAGAAGATACTGGATAAGAACAATAATCTGATGAATAATACCCCGCCGGACGGTGGTTGCCCGACAGGCCGATGCCCCCAAAAGGTCCCGCGCCAGACGCGCCAGTGGTCTGTTTATTCCAATTGATTAGCCCCGCCCGAAGACCGGCACTAAGCTGCTGAAACAGTGCTGCATCATCGCATAAAATTGCCGCGCTCAACCCGTAAAACGTCGCATTGGCGCGCGCAATTGCTTCCGTCGGCGTTTTTACCCGGTAAAGTTGCAAAAGCGGCCCGAAATATTCCTCGTCCGGCACTCCCTCCACGCCGGTCATATCAATAATTCCGGGGGTAATATAAGATGTATCTGGCCGCAGTAACCGCATCGGCAGCAGCACCTGCCCTCCAAGAGCCTGTAATTGCTCCTGTGCCAGCATCAACCGTTCCGCTTCACGGCGATTGATTAATGGCCCCATGAACGGCTCGGGTATTTCATCATACGCCCCCACCTTCAACCCCTCCGCCGCGCGCAATAATAGCGCCAGATAATCCTCCGTCTGCGGCCCCTCGATCACAATCAGCCGCCGCGCGCAGGTGCAGCGCTGCCCGGTACCCGTATAGGCCGAAAGCAGGGTCTCGTGCACGGCCGCCCGAACGTCGCCTACCTGCGAGACAATCAATGGGTTATTACCTCCCATCTCCAGCGCCAGAATCACCTCCGGCCGCCCGGCAAATTGCTGGTGCAACGCTTTTCCCGTCGCCGACGAACCGGTAAACAGCACCCCATCAACAGGCGCTTTGGCCAGGGCGATGCCCGTATCGCGCTCCCCCTGCACCAGGTTCAGTACTCCTGCCGGTAGCCCGGCCTTCTCCCATTGCCTCACCACCCACTCGGCCACGGCCGGGGTCTGCTCGCTGGGCTTGAACACCACCGTATTGCCCGCCAGCAGCGCCGGCATAATATGCCCGTTAGGCAGATGTGCCGGGAAATTATAAGGTCCGTAAACTGCCATCACCCCGTGTGGCCGATGGCGCACAAAGGCCGTTCCACCCGCTGCAGGGCGCGACCTAGTGCCCGTACGTTCCTCATAAGCTTCTGTGGTAAAAATAATTTTGCTGATCACCGCCGCTGCTTCCGATCGCGCATCCCACATTACTTTGCCTGTCTCCTGGGCAATCAACAGCGCCAGCGCTTCCTTCTGCTCCTCAACTAACACTCTGAATCGTTGCAGGATTTCCAGCCGAGCCGCTACCGACATCGCCGCCCAGCCGGCAAAAGCCGCCCGGGCCGCCGCTACGGCCGCCGCCACTTCGACCCCAGACGCTGCCGGCCCATGCCAGAGCTCCTGCCCATTGGCCGGATTGCAGGAAGCGAAGCGATGGCTTCCCCCTTCTACCCATAGCCCATTGATATAATGCATAATATGTCCTTCCTAGAGCAGATAATAGCGGACCGAATCTCCCAGCCTTACGTTCAAGCGTGCGGCGAGGCGCGGGGTGAGGATGACCGAGCCGTCCTCCGCTGGTTTCAGCCAGCCCATCGCACAGCGAAATTCGCTGAAAAGATCGTTGCTTACAATAGAACGGCCCGCCCGTTCCGGCAGTTCGTCGATAGCTGACACCACTGCCCGATGGCTATGTTGGATAATATGGAGTTGCTGGGTGGCCGCCTGCAAGGTTGGCCCCCCGTCAAAAATATCGATATAACCGTTATATTTGAACCCCTGCCGCTCCAGCATCGCTTTCGCCGGCTCCGACGCGGCATTGACCCGGCCGATCACCTGCCGGGCGGATTTCGGTAATAGGCTGATATAAATAGGATATTTAGGCATAAGGTCATTGATGAACTGGTTGCCCTGGGTCGCGTTGATATAATCGGCCTTGGTAAAGGGCATGCCAAAAAAATGACGCGGCAAGGCATTGTAAAACGGCGAAACACCATCATGATCATGCACCCCGCGCATCTCAGCGATCACCTGCTCGCCGAAATAATGGGGGAAGGCGGCGATGAACATAAAGCGGGAAAGCGATATCAGCTTGCCCATCCGGTCACGCCGGTAGCCAGGCTGCAGGAACAGGGCCCCAACCTCGGTAGCACCGGTTAAATCGTTGGTTACCTGCAATAATTCCTGTTTACTGAAGATATCGAGATAACTCGATGTCTGGGTGATGGTGGTGATCTTGTAGGAATAGAAAGGCTGGGTCAGTCCGATGCCCGCCATAATGCCGCAGATGCCGGCGATATGTCCTTTATTTTCATTATCTTCCAGCACGAAGAGAAAGGTTTCCTGCCCGCGCTTGGGAAAGCTGCCGTCGAAACTGGCCTGCGATGTCTCTATTTTCTTTTTCAATACAGCCGGATCAGGCGGTAACGAGGTCATGCCGAACCCGGCCTCTCTGGCCAGCGAGAGAATGGCGGCATGGTCGGCGAGGGTTGCGGGACGTAGGAACACGGGTCACCTCTTGTTCTAAACTAGGTAAAAAAGACAAAAATTCAACTCGCTAGTGGAAAATGGCCACTGTCGGACGGGATTATCCGCCGGCCAAGCGCATCAGCAACAGAGCGCTGAGCTTGGCCCGCTCTGCCAGCGAGTCGAGATAGACGATTTCTTCGGACGAATGGATATTGGCGCCGCGTACGCCGAGCGTATCGACATTGGGCAGCCCATGCGCCCAGAGGTTATTGCCGTCGCAGCAGCCGCCAGAGGGCTTAATACCGATCTCAAGCCCCAACGCGCGGCCACAGGAGAGCACTAAATCAAAGACTTGCCGGTTCTCCGGGCTCATTGGTTTGGGGCGACGGGTGAAGAAACCGTGGCGGCTGGCCGAAAGCCCATCCCGTTGGTTCAGCTCAGCGATTTGCTGATCGATTTTGCTTAAAATCCATTCCTCGTCAGATGCTTGCTGAATACGGATATTGAACCGCAGCACTGCCAGGTCGGGTACCACGTTCATGGCGCTGCCGCCATCGATTTTGGCGGGGTTGAGGGTGACGCCAGGGCGTTTACCATTAAGTTCGAAGAGAGACTGGGTTAATTCGGCAGCGGCAACAATAGCATTCCGCCCATCCTGCGGATTGCGGCCGGCATGGGCCGAGCGCCCCCGGATGGTAATGGAGAAATTGCCGCTGCCCTTACGCTCGCCCGCTAGCGAGCCATCAGCCAGAGCAGGCTCATAGATGAGACCCAGTTGTTTTCCCTTACACGCTTGTTTTAAAAGAAAATCAGAAGAGATCGAGCCGATTTCCTCATCCGGGTTCAATACCACCTGCCACCCCAGGCGATCAGCATAGGGTGAACGTTCGAATGCCTCGAGGGCTTTCAACATGACCACCAACCCGCCTTTCAGGTCAGCAACGCCAGGTCCATTAAGGATTGTTTCGTTTACGAAACGCGGTTCCTGGAACGGATGATCCAACCCATAGACCGTATCCATATGGCCGACGAGCAAAATCTGGATGGGCGCTTCGGGGCGTTTGCGGATGGTGAGGGCCTCGGCGATGGGGATGGAATGCTCATTTCCACGGGCATCGATACTGGTCAAGGGGGCCATCGGCACCACTTCCTGCTCGCCGCCAAGCCAGTGGAAATTATCGGCCAGCGCCACACGCATCGCGCGAATACCTTCGATATTATAACTGCCAGAGTTAATGCGTGACCACGCCTCGGTCAGGAAAATCATATGCTCGTTTTGTTGATCTATCCAGTCGAGCACTTCCTGCTGGGCGGGTTCAATCATAGGCCCGCTTTGGTTGTGGCGAGTGCCAGGCGCAACCGTGAAACGCCCTCTTTCAACTCCTCCTCCGTAATGGTGAGGGGGGGGAGGAAACGCAGCACGTTCGGGCCGGCGACCAGCATCAGCACCCCGGCCTTGCGGGCCGCTTCGGAGAAATCGTTGGCCTTGCCGGCATAGGCATCCACCAGCTCGGCCCCGACCATGAGGCCACGGCCGCGGATATCTTTGAACAGACCAAGTTCCTGATTTATTTTGTTAAGTTCAGCGCGCAGCCATTCGCCTTTGCGTTTTACGCCAGCCAACATACTGGGATGGTTAATTTTTGTCAGCGCGGTAAGGCCGACTGCCGCCATGATGGGGTTGCCGCCAAAGGTGCTGCCATGGCTGCCGAACTGGAAGGTCTGCGCCGCCCTGGCCCCTACCAGCATCGCGCCGATGGGAATGCCGCCGCCCAGCCCCTTGGCCAGGGTCATGATGTCGGGCTGGATGCCGTCTTCCTCGAAGGCATAGAGATAGCCGGTGCGGCCCATGCCGCTCTGAATTTCATCGACCACCAGCAGGGCGCCCACCTTGTCGCACAGCGCGCGCAGGTGCTTCAGGAAGCCCGGTTTGGCAGGCATCACCCCGCCCTCGCCCTGCACCGGCTCGACGAAGATGGCGCAGGTGTTTTCATCGACCAGCGCTTCGATGGCAGCTTCGTCGTTGAACGTGTCGCAATAAATGAACCCGCCCGGCAGCGGCTCATAGCCCTGCTGGTATTTCGGCTGGGCGGTGAGCGTCACCGCCGCCAGCGTGCGGCCATGGAACGAGCCGCCAAAGCTGATAATATTGCGTTTTTCCGGTCCCTTACCCTGGTCGGCGGCATATTTGCGCACCAGCTTGATGGCGGCCTCGTTGGCTTCCGTGCCGGAGTTGCAGAGGTAAACCCGCTCGGCGAATGCGGTGGAGTTCACCAGCGCCTCGGCCAGGCGGACGGGCGGTTCGGTGAAGAAGACGTTGCTGGTATGCCAGAGCTTGCGCGCCTGGCCTTCAAGGGCGGCGATTAGGTCGGGGTCCTGGTGACCCAGCGAGCAGACGGCGATGCCGGCCGCCAGGTCGATATATTCATTGCCATCCAGGTCCCACAGCCGGGCACCCTTGCCATGGTCGAGAATCATCTCACGCGGCTTGTAATTGGGCAGGTAATAATCCTTCCCCTTCTGTACCAGTTCGGCAGAAAGCGCGCCAAGGTTATGGGATTTGGGGGGCAGGTCGGACATGGCACTCTCGTTTTTATTTTTATCAGCGTATCACTAAATGCTAAGCACACAAGGGAGCGCCCATGCAATGCAGCAACGCCCAATCAGCCCGGAGAACGATATGAATCAGCCTTACTGTGTCCGCGTCACCATCCATGGGCGTGTGCAGGGCGTCGGCTACCGGGCATGGCTGGAGCGCAATGCGGTGAAGCGCGGCCTCACTGGCTGGGTGAAGAACCGCCGCCACGGCACGGTGGAAGCCCTGCTCTGCGGCGAGGCCAACGCGGTGGAGGAGATGGTGGAGGAATGCAGCCAGGGCCCGCTGGCCGCCCGCGTCGAACATGTCGACCGGCTGGATATCGTGACGGATGAGATTCCGGAGAAGTTCCGGACGCTGGCGACGGATTAAATGCGCTCAAAGCCCGATGGGCGCGAGCCGCTATAGCGCGCCAGGTTGCTCCCGATACTTTCGGATCTGTTATTCACGTTAGCGAATCGTCGTTATTATGCCTATAGAGGCTATACTTAATCCTTTAATGCCGCCCTTGGAGTCTGCCTGCCCCTGCAAATCATCCCGGATTTGGCCCATGATTTCGGCGCCCATTTTATAACGTTTCTCATTATGTGAATGTTGAGCTTTTATGACCATGGGAACCGGCGCTTAAGCGCCGCATCCACCTCGGCCATGCTTGCCCTCACGCCCAGCGCCTGCAGCGACGTAACCCCAAATTCGCGGATGCCGCAGGGCACGATGCCAGCGTAATGCGACAGGTCCGGCATCACATTGAGCGCGATGCCGTGGCTGGTCACCCATTGCTGCACCCGCACGCCCAAAGCAGCGATCTTGGCTTCGCCGGTAGGGGTATTCACCCAGACACCGATGCGCCCCTCGCGCAGGAAGCCTTCCACACCGAATTCGGCCAGCGTCGCGATGATCCAGTGTTCGAGCTGTTTCACATACACGCGCAGGTCCTTACCGCGCTTGTTCAAGTCCAGCATCAGGTAGCCCACCCGCTGGCCGGGGCCATGATAGGTATATTGCCCGCCGCGCCCTGTCTCATAAACCGGAAAGCCATTGCCGCCTAACAGGTCGGCCTCCCTGGCGCTGGTGCCGGCGGTGTAAAGCGGCGGATGTTCGACCAGCCAGGCCAGCTCCTGCCCCTCGCCTTTGCGCAGCGCGGCCACCCGCTCCCCCATGCGCGCCAGCGCATCGGGGTAGGAGATAAGGCCGGGTTCGGTGATCCATTCCATGCGCCCGATATAGCGGTTTCACGGCAAAAGAAAAGTTCGGCGCGCGACATATATCGAAGGCGTGGATACTTCAAAACTTCACACCTCACTGCCACTTTCCCCGCTAGAATCGCCACATGGCAGAGATCCAATCCGTCAAGGTTGCATACACGGCTGCGGTGTCGCATTTCCGCGCCTGGCCGATCGATGCGCTGCAGACCAAGGCGGCCGAGCTTTTTACCGAAGCCGCGGTACATTACCGTGCAGGTGAGCGCGCTATGGGCCTGCATCTCGGCACGCTGGGCGCAGCAGCGGAACGGGTGCTGGAAACCCGCGGCCTGAGCCTGCGCCGCTAGGGCCACCGCTTTTCGGTTGCGCCACCAAAAAACAACTGCTACTCCCCCCACCTCAGACTGGCACGCGACCGTGGCGGAATTGGTAGACGCACTACCTTGAGGTGGTAGCGGGGTGACCCGTGGAAGTTCGAGTCTTCTCGGTCGCACCAGTCTGGTTTGGAAACCATAGGACATAACATTATCGAGCAACGCAGTTTCACTGCATAACCAGGGGCGGCAGCGATGAGCAGCAACCATGATTCCGAATACGCCCCGCTCGATCCCGATACCGGTTTCAGCCTTAGCCCCGAATTCGTCGAGGAGGTGCAGGATGCCATCGCCCGGGCCGACCTTACCACCGCGCGCACCCTCGTCTATTCCCTGCCCGCCCCCGACCAGGCCGAGCTGTTCGAGCAGCTGAGTCAGGATGAGCGCCATTGGCTGACCGAAGCCATCGCCAGCAACTTCGATTCGGAAACCCTCGCCGAACTCTCGCCCGAGGCGGCGGAAGATGTGCTGGAAGCCCTCGGCGCCGAGAAATCCGCCGAGATGCTGGCCGAGATGGAAACCGACGATGCGGTGCACATCCTGGAAGACCTCTCCGCCCAGAGCCAGCAGGAAATCCTGGAGGAAATGCCCAGCGCCGCCCGCCAGGAGGTGGAGGAATCGCTCACCTACCCGGCAGCCTCCGCCGGCCGCCTGATGCGCAAGACCGTCGTCGCCGTGCCGGAAGGCTGGACGGTGGGCGACACCATCGATTTCCTGCGCGCCTCGGAACAGGACGACCTGCCGGAATTCTTCTACGTGCTCTATACCGTCGATGCCGCCTTCGCGCCCACCGGCCGCATCCTGCTTTCCGCCATCCTCAGCCACAAGCGCGATGTAAAGCTGACCGAGATTTACCATACCAACCTCTATGCCGTCGGCCCCGAGACCGACCAGGAGGAAGTCGCCTACCTCTTCCGCAAATACGCGCTGGTCGAAGCGCCGGTGGTGAATGAAACCGGCAAGCTGGTCGGCACCATCACTGTCGATGACGTGGTCGATGTGATCCAGGAAGAAGGCGAGGAGGATTACCTGCGCGCCGGGGGCGTCAGCTCGCAGGATTTCCAGGCCGGTGTCTGGCAGACGGCCAAGTCGCGCTTCTGGTGGCTGTTCGTCAACCTGCTCACCGCCGTGCTGGCTTCCAACGTGATCGGCCTGTTCGAACATTCCATCGAAAAGCTCGTCGCCCTCGCGGTGGTGATGCCGATGGTGGCCTCGATGGGTGGCAACACCGGCACCCAGTCCGTCACCGTGGCGGTGCGGGCGATTGCCGTCAAATTCCTCACCCCCGCCAATACTGCCTGGTTCATCCGCAAGGAGACCATGCTGGGCCTCATCAACGGGTTCGCGCTAGGCACCATTATGGGCATCGGCGCCTATTTCTATTTCCATGATTTCATGCTGTCGCTGGTGCTGCTGATGGCCGCGATGGTGACAATGACCATGGCCGGCCTGTTCGGCGCGCTCATCCCCATCATCCTGCAACGGCTGAAGATCGATCCGGCCATCTCGTCCGTCATCTTCCTCACCACGGTGACGGACTGCACCGGCTTCTTCAGTTTCCTCGGCCTGGCAACCCTGATTCTGCTGCACCACTAGCCCTTCACCGAAAGTGACCTATATGGCCTGCATGCGTTCTTTCCTCATCGCCCTGATGACCCTCATGTTAGGAGCTTCCGCCATGGCCGCTGAAACCAAAACCGCCATCTTCGCCGGGGGCTGCTTCTGGTGCATGCAGCCGGGGTTCGACAACACGCCCGGCGTCATCAAGACCGAAGTAGGCTATAGCGGCGGCCATGTCGCCAACCCTACGTATGAGCAGGTGATCAGCGACACGACCGGCCATTACGAAGCCATCCAGGTAACGTACGACCCCGCCAAAGTCAGCTACGACACGCTACTGGAAACCTATTGGGAGAATATCGACCCGCTGGATGCCGGCGGTCAGTTCGCCGACCGGGGCGAGCATTACCACACCATCATCTTTGTGGCAGATGATGCACAGCGCGCGGCAGCAGAGGCGTCGCGGGAAAAAGTGGCGGCGAAATTCGCCCCGCAGAAAGTAGCGACGCAAATCCTTCCGGCGAAACCATTCTATCCCGCCGAGGACTACCATCAGAAATATTACGAGAAAAACAAGCTGCGTTATAATGCATATAAATACGGCTCCGGCCGCGTCGGCCGCCTCAAGGAATTATGGAGCGACTAGTCGCCTAGTCTTCACCAAACCTTCATCCCGCACCCCGTATCAATTTGCTAGAAGGAGAGCGGGAGAGCATATGACACTGGATTTCGATTGGCGCGGCTCCATCCGCTGGATGAAACGCGAGGCAACCATCCTCGGCGTGCGGCATGGGATGGATTTACGCCATCACAATATGGCCAATGCCGGCCACGGGGTGCCGCTGGACAGCATTCCCGAATGGCTCGCCCAAACGCACGAGGCAGAGCATGCCCACTTGCTGCAACAGGCCGTACAGTTCGATACGCAGGAGTTTTTCTATCGTGGTTATAGCCGCGGTGAAGAAATCGGTAAGGCCGGCCTCCCCAACCCTTACGGCATCAGCGAAGCCCGCGCAGTGGAAGCCGCACCTATCATCGGCACGTTCCGCACGCTTTAGCGGCAAGTCACGTTGCGCGTCGGCAGGTATTCATTGCCGAGCACCGCGCCGCCCACGGCACCGCCGACAGTCGTCAGCGTTTTGCCCGAGCCTTTGCCGAACTGGTTGCCGACAACGCCCCCAGTCAGCCCACCGCCGACCGTGCCGACAATGTTATGGTCGTTGCAGGGCGGCGGCCCGCCGGCTGCCGGCTGCATGGCCGCCATGCGCGCGCCGTTGGCCGGGTGATGCACGGCCTGCGCCGTCACCGACGGCTCGTCGGTCATCGAACTGCGGGTGAAATAGGAAGCAGCGCCAGCCGTGGCGGCCAGCACCACGATGACGCCCAGCGTGGCGGCAATAATTTTCTTGTCATGTGCATTCATGGTTTTCTCCATTGGTGATGGAAAAACCCTACTCCTCCCCGCATCAAGGGGTGGAGGGCAAAACGGCAAATAACATAAGTGAAAGGTTAGCGCACCAGGCGCAGGTTCTCGAGAATCTTCACTTCGGCGTCGCCGTTGCTCAGCAACTCGTCGGCATCGTCGGCGGTGATGATGAGGTCTTCCGAAGCATGCGGTTTGCTGCTGCTGGCCGGCTCATCATCGATGAAGATCTTGTCGGTGCGCTTGAATTTGCCATCGACAAACGCGCCGTCTTCGATCGACAGCGACTCATGCATGATGGTGCCAACCACCTTGGCGCTGGTGTAAAGCATCACCATCTTGGCCTTGATCACGCCTTCCACGGTGCCGTACACATGCACGATCTCGGCGCTGATATCGCCGTTCACCCGGCCGTTGGGGCGGATGGAAGCGGTGTGGCAGCGCACGTTACCGTCGATTTTGCCATCGATATCCAGCACGCCGTCGCTGATGATATTGCCCAGCACATTCAGGTCCGCCGCAATGACGGAGGGCGTCATGCCCTTCTTGCCCAGCACGCCAGAGGGCGTGGGGCGCGGGGTGGCGGGCGGCGCCATGGTGCGGCCGTGGCCGTTATTTTTACCGAACATAGGTCTCTCCTGCCTTGAGGAAATTGGCCGGGTTAATGGCCTGGTCGTTATAGCGCACTTCGTAATGCAGATGGTTGCCGGTCGAACGGCCGGTCGAACCCTGGATACCGATCACATCGCCTTTCTTCACCACCTGGCCTTCTTTCACCAGAATCTGGCTGAGATGGCCATAGCGCGTAGCAAAGCCCATGCCATGGTCGACATCGATTTCGTTGCCGTAAGCCGCGAACCAGCCGGCATGCGTCACCTTGCCATCGTTGGTGACTTTGACACGGGTGCCTTCCGGCCCGGCCAGATCGACGCCGCTATGATAAGCCAGCCGGCCGCGGAACGGGTCGATACGCGTGCCGAAACCGCTGGTCTCACGATAATCGTCCGACGCCAGCGGGAAAGCGAGCGGCATGGTGTTGACGATGCTGTTCAGCGTCATCAGTTTTTTCAGGTTAAAATAAAGCTCGGTCTCTTTTTCCTGCAGCACGCTGCTTGGCACCGGCTCATACGGCCCACCCGAACCGCCTTCGATACGGCCATATTTCTCGTGCTGCGCCTGGGCTTGCTTGCGCTCGGCTTCGGCCTTCTGCTCCAGCGGCGCCGCATCCACACCCGTGGCGGCGATCACCTTCTCCAGCTCAGCGATCTTGCCACCGGTGGTATTTTTAATATCGGCCATCATCTGGTCGTGGGTGCTTTGCAGTTCTTTCACCTTGTTCTCGAGGTAATCAATGCGGGCGAACACCGCGTTATATTTCGCCGCAGCATCGTCTTCAGGCGCGGCGGCGGCCTGTTGGCCGGGCTGCTGACCGTCCTTATATTGCTCGGTCACCATCTTGGCATATTCGCCGAGATGGCCGTTTTTGCCGTTCTTCTCTTCCTCGGCCATTTTCATCAGGTCGCGCTTCAGCAGCGAGAACTCGGCGCCGACGCGGGCGTTTTCCTGCGATTCGGAAGCGATCTTGCGGTCTTTCTCCACCAGCACCTGCTGGGCGGCCATGTAGGACCCGCTGGAATAGGATGCCCAGCCGACCACGCCCATCACTGCCAGCATGGCGCCAAGCTGCATGCCAATGGCGAACGGTACATGCTGCGTTTTATGCTCGGAAATGATGATGATGCTGCGCTTGCAGAACAGGCGGCCGAACAAACTGTTCCAGGCCTTGCCGACACGTGTTTTGGGCTTCTTGCCCATGGATGGTTTTGCCATATGCCCTCGAACCGGTTTAGTCCCTAGATTCACCAGATAAGTTAGAAACTTAATGAACCCGACACGGTACGTCACGCCGGGCTGGCGTCATTGGTGAGAATGGCTCCGAAGAAACCATCCGTCCCGTCTTTATGCGGGCTGAGTTGTAGGTATGGGCCAAGGCCCTCCTGCAAGATGACGTGGTTATTCCACATCTTGTCCGGGGTGGCAACCCGAAATGACGGGCTGTGGGTAAGGAACTGTTTCACCTGCCACGTATTCTCGTCCGGGAAAATCGAACAGGTGATGTATACCAGTTTCCCCCCCGGTTTGACAAGGCGCGAGGCCTGTTGGAGGATGCTTTGTTGCAAAGATTTAACCTCCTGCAGATCCTCCGCCGCGAAGCGCCATTTCAGGTCCGGGTTGCGCCGCCAGGTGCCTGAACCCGAGCAGGGCGCATCCACCACCACCCAGTCGGCGCTGCCGACATGGCGTTTCAGGAAGGCATCCGATTCGCTTTTCAATACATGCGTCTGTACGTTATCGACCCCTGCCCTGGCCAGGCGTTTGTTGATCTGTTCCAGCCGTCTCTCATTCACATCCCATGCCAGGATGCGGCCCTTGTTCTGCATGGTCGCCGCGATGGCCAGGGTTTTGCCGCCGGCGCCGGCGCAGAAATCGATCACCTTCTGGCCCGGCCTGGCCTGCACCAGCAGGCTGACGATCTGGCTGCCCTCGTCCTGCATTTCGTAGAGCCCGTCCTTGAAAGCCTGGGTGTTGAAGGCCGGCAGGCGCTTCTTCAGCCGCACGCCGATGGGCGAATGCGGCGTGGGCACGCCGAAATACCCGTCACGGTCGAGCGCCAGGATGAGGTCGGCCTGGCTTTTACACTTCAGCAGGTTCACCCGCAGGTCGATGGGCGCCTGCGCATTCAGCGCCGCCATGGCTTCCGGCAGTTCGTCGCCGAACGTGTTCTTCAGCCGGCCATCCAACCAGTCGGGATAGTTATAGCGCGCAGCATCCGGCATCATGGCCGAAGTGAACTCGCGGCCTTCGCAGCGCGCCAGCATCAGCGACTCGGGCTCGGTAATGGCCGGCGGCGCATATTGCGCGCCCGAGAACAGCG
>FTIZ01006415.1_pt1 | contig 23119 bp, 22 predicted proteins | sample 1658381 | NCBI WGS metagenome assembly FTIZ01 (sample SAMEA3914822, study PRJEB12502) | metagenome | biome: forest; material: soil | place: USA | collected 2012-03-12 | depth 0.1 m
CAAGTCGGAAACCAGAACCTGCGCCTTGGCGACGGACATGCCACGATGGAGACCGGCGTGGAGAGCAAGGTCGTCGACGGCGGAAATGATCCGTTTCGATCCTGCCTTCGCTTTGAGGGCCAGGGGCACATCACGAGGCGGCGCGCTGCCATCCACCCGGCGCAGCCGATCGGTCGGCCACGTCGGAAGAAAGATGGATAAGACCCTCGCCATTACATGCCTCGACTTCGAACTCGGCGCAGTCCCCTCCCCTGCACCGCATCAACTCCAAAAACCAACGCGCCGGCCCGACGCCTTGGACAGGCAAGGGATGAGAATTCATCTCCGTCACGCGCCAGCGCGTGTAGGCGGCCGTCGGATTGCCGAAATCCCGCGCGTCGACCGGCCGCTTCCAGCGTCGCAAGGCGATCGCCATGGTTCCTGTCGTTTCGGCAGCCAACTGCAGACGTTGCGAGGAGACGCGCGACAATTTAGCGACCTCGCCCACAACGGCGGTTAGTCCGCCATGTCGCAGCGCCTCCTCGCAACCACCCAAAATGGTGTCGTCGTCCCGCGCTTCGAAGAAGACCACTCGATCCTCCCGCAGCCCTGCCTGCGCCAGGGCGGGCATGAACAGATCAGGCTGACTGAAACACCACAGGACCCTGCCACCGGTACGCGCGGCAATGCCGGCAGCGAACAAGCTGGCGGCGGCGCCGTCTACGGCACCATTGGCACCACCGGCCACTTCATGGAGAGCTCCGACGGCAAGGCCTCCCTTCGGTAGGTGACCATCGATCTCGGGAATATGGAATGGAAGGATCGATCGCGCACGCGTGCCGACACTTCCGATCCGTTCGATTTGGTCGCGAAGCTCGGCAAGGCGGGCGGCATCTTGTCGTAACATAGCATGAATTGTCCCTTCTGGAGCGCGCTATTACTGACACCTAATGGTAGTGAGTTAAGATATTTGTTCTATGTTTGTTCTTTTTCCATTCACCGTCAAGCCTTGCGGCAGTTGAGCAGGTGCCGCCAACGCGCTGCTAATGAAGGTTGCTCCAAAAATATTCCGGTGCATCAGATATTTAAACGACGATCCGGCCTCTCAAATTTTTTGCCGTTTCTTGGGGACAACGTCGCTCAGGCCTTTACGATGACGCTCAAATCGCCGGACGTGTATGGTTCGGTATTCCGGAAACGGTCCAGGTCGACGAAGGACCGCCCAGTGTCGTTGCCGGACCATCCCCGCTATGCCAAGGCCGCAATTCTAAAACTGTGTCGCCGACATCGAGCACTAAGCGACCGAGTCCGAAGGCTTTGACGAGCCATTCCTCGCCGCCACCTTGAAAATCGAGCACCAAGGTGTCTCCAACAATCAATCGGCTGCCAGCAATAGTGATAATGGCTCCGATTTCGGGCCGGGACCGATCAAGGCGGGCTTTGTGCTTCATGCAAAATTCATAACGCGTGCGAGCACGAAGTAAATACTTCTGACTTCCTCAAGGCCTAAAGATTAGCGCCGCGCGAGTTGAGCGCTGGGCGCACGACGTCGATTGCTTCGGTCACACCCTGGCCGGTCTTGCCTACCGCGACAACCGTCTTAACGTCATCCACATATTCGTTCTCGAGAGGAAGACGCAAAGAACTCACTGCTGCCGCGTTGATCCAGATCGGCGATGCATTAGGACGCGTCAGTTTGACGAACTTCCCTACAATCTTGAGCCGGCTCATGAAATCGTCGGGTGTTTCCGCGATTCTAACTACCGCCGCAGTGATTCCGTAGACACCTGTGACGGTTTGCCCGGTGCTTGCGTCGCGATCCGTAATAATCGTCACGACCTTCGGGTCGAAAATATATTGATAGCCTTCAACAGTAGTGACCTCAGCCATGATTTTGCCTCCCGACGATAAATAATTGAATGTAGTAAACTTATTGCGCTCGGAAATCCTTGTCACCTATGCCGATCGGTTCAGTCAGCGTAGGACGTAGCATTTTGATTAAGGCATGACACCTTCAACCTAGCACTGAACACCTTAAACGGCGCGCGTGCACCGAGCGTGATAACGCCGTTCATATTCAATTCATGCGGGAATATTCACAAGTGAAAAAATGGGCTGTATTTGCGCGCGCTCAACTTTCCACACAGTTCTACATTGGCTTGGGCTCAGAGCCACGCTGATGCCATTAGAGCTGGACATGACGGGACCTCAGCCCAAACCGTCAAAGACAAATACATTTGGCTTGCCGACTATCATAACAAGGAGGGTGGACAGATTCTTTGGTCCTCTAGGCGTCGACGTAAAAATCCATTCCCTCTAGGTAAAACGTGCACTTCACCGAAACGCGTCCGTCAGAGGTTCTCTACGCCCCACACTTGCTTGTACCACCAGCACTGAAGCCTCCGACCGAAAATGTTCCCAACCGCTCAAACGTATCTTTGCTAAGATCCTGAACAAATGTCACATCGCTTTGTCCATGCGATAAACAGTCATGACGATCTACAGAGATCCCACCGATTGTTTGAGACAGCGGCTTTCCTTTGGTGTCATAAAGGTTGAATGTCAACTGAGCTGAAGCGCCAACCGAGTCATCGTGATTTCTGTTATACCGGTGAAACGTTACTGTCGCCAGATACCTCTCCTTTCCGCTCAGGAGCGTAATTTTCGACGCAACAACTGTGACTTCGCTGAGAACAACGCTTAGATAATGTGGCGGATTTTGATCAAACAGGTTGATCTCGCCCTTATACATTACTTTCGACTCGGCGGTCCCATCAGGCATCGGTGACACCCCTTTCGAAGCCAAGCTCACCGTATGCGCCTTTGAAGTGTGACGATGGTGAGGGGCCGCGTGGCTCAGTGAAGGAACCGAAAGGCAAATCAAACTATCGCAAGAGCGCGCATAACATTTCCCCAGCCCGAATGATAAAAACATAATTGTAACGACGTTATTCCGTCAAGTACCGGAGCACCAAAAACGACGGTTAATAGCGGTTGACTAACCTCAACAGCCCCAGCCAAATAGCCAAAAAAGAAGGCTTGCATGTGCAATCTCTATTCAATGGTCAGCAACAAGGAAGCGATCCGGGCTTTCGCGAACGTCCTTCGCTTCACGCCAGGAACCGACAACCTGCCGCCGCAGCCGGCGATCTTTGCCAATGGCTGGGGTCCGATTGTCAGGGCCACCGACGATGGTAGCCGCGAACTGGCCCGTGTCCGCTGGGGTCTACCGACACCCCCCGACAAGCTCAAAGGCAACGCTGATACCGGCGTCAGGAATCTGCGGAATCTTTGGTTCTGGAAGGACGACCTTGACGTGCTTGACCGTCGTTGTGTCGTGCCGGCGACCTCGTTCTGCGAACCTGACCAAGTCGGTGGCTCGAATGCGAACTACTGGTTCGCCCTGAACGACGAACGGCCGCTCTTCTTCTTCGCCGGCGTCTGGCGCCCACAATGGACATCGGTGCGCAAGGTCAAGGATGGACCTACGACTGACGACCTGTATGCGTTTCTGACAACCGACGCGAATACGGAAGTCGCCGAGGTTCACAACAAGGCCATGCCCGTCATTCTGCGGACACCGGAGGAGGTCGAGCGCTGGTTCACGATCCCTGGGGCAGTGATCAAAAAGGAAATGCAAAAGCCATTGCCGAACGGTACCCTGAAGGTCGTCAGCATCGGTCCCAAGATGGACGGCGTGGGCACACCGATCGGCGAAGCGACCGAAGCTCCGGCCCAGGCCTCGCTTTTCTAATCAACGTGCCAAGGTGATTGAAAACCTGTCCGCCGACGGCGGGGTCATCAGGTCGAGATCCTCGGCGCCATCGAGCCAGGGCGCGCACTCATTCATTTCGAGGACCAGCGGGAAGCGATCGTTGATCTCTTCAAGACCCGCGCTGGCTGGCCGGGTAAGCATTGCGCAGGACAGGAACAACCCGGTCGGCCGCTTGATCGCGCTGTAGATACCGGCAACCGCCAACGGCTGACCGTCAGCACGTCCGATCTTGACGCGAACCTCCTTGGCCGACTGGCCGAACAGATCCTGCATGCCGGAGGTCTTCTGGAGATAGTGCTCCATCGGAAACAGGACGCGCCACTTCTTGGCCCAGCTTTCGCGGAAACTCGGCAGCTCATCGACAGTCTCGATACGGGCGTGGCTGGTGTTGCCATGCCATTCGTCAGGGTAGCCGTGGAAGTGCGGCGGAACGAGCCCCCATTTCATCTGCTTGATGACGTGATGACAGGTCCGATCGCGCGCCAGAACGTCGACCATGCCGCCGGCTTTCATCCGGGTGTTTCCGTTCTGAGCGACGGCTGTTTGATCGTCCATGTCCAGCCCTAGTCGAACCGAAAGAAAGGGCCGTATGCGTCACGGGGCGCCGCCTCGCCCTCGTTGTGCATCGCCCAGACCTCCCGAACGAAATTACGCTCCGAAGCCCTGGTCACTTGCACCAGGTCCTGAGCCGCGTCGTAGGGCGGCATGATGCGTTCAGCAGCGAGCGACACGGCGTTCTTGATGGCATGCAGCAAGGCAGGCTCTACCGGAACAGGAACACCGGCGTGCAAACACACCTCGCCGACTGCCTCCTCCTCCGTCATGTCTCCGCCGGCAACGAGCCGCGTGAGTTCAAGGAACCGCGGATCCATAACCATCGGATCGCCGCCGGGAAAGGTCACGTACAAAACGCACATTTCCGGATTGAAGCCGACGAAGGTCGTCGATGCGTTCCACTCTTCGCCTTCCTCCCCGACGGCCATTGGAATGCCGCGGAATTGCAAGATATCGAAAGCCATAGTCGGGTCCAGACCCGAGCCAGCGCACAGCGCCAAAAAATCGGCATGGCTGATTTCCAGGTTCAGCCTTTCGGTGATGTAGTCTCGCGCCCACTCGCCGATTTTTTCGAGTCGCGCGACGATGTCCTTTGTGAGATCGACGCCAATGCTTCGCTGCGCCCGGCTTGACCGTTCCACCAAACTGTCCCGCCGGAGAATGATCGCGAGCGGTTCGAAGGGATCGCGCGGCAGCACGTCGGCGCGCTCCACGAAGCATTCGACCACGTAGCGGACGATGTTCGGATAGTCGAAAACTAGGAGCTGGGCCCCCAGCACCGGATAGTCCGCACATTCCAGCTGTGACTGGATGTCCCCGTCCAGGCTTTTTACGTAGAAGCGAAGCGGCTGCATGCCATCCTCCGGAACAATAATGTTCCATATTTGTTCCAAGGTTTTTCAAGAGTCAAGCCCGCGCCACCCTCTGCGCCTTTCTCAGTCGATGCCGATGTCCTTTCCTCGCCCGATCGACCAATTGATTCCGGCGGACCGCATGATACCCGACACGTCTCTGCCGACATGCTTTTCCAGGACATCGCGCCAGGGAACCAGCGTGAAGTCCCGCGACCTTTCGACGACAGCAAACTTGCCCATCCCCGTCGCCACGGCCTGACGTAATTTCCCCTCGATCAGCTCACCCGGGCGAGCTTCGGTAAACGGCTTCGCGATGGCTCGTGACAGATCGCCCGCCACCTGGGCCAACTCACGGCGCTGGAGGCTGACAAGGAGATCTTTCGACACGACGACATGGCCAGTCGGCGGCGATGTCGCTAGGCGTTCTTCGATTAGCCATTGCTGCCGCAGTCGGAGCGCGTTCCGCGCCTCGCCTCCGAAACCGCAGGTCGCATAAGCAGGACCGTTCCCTTCGATCAATTCCTGGTCCAACCAGGTCACACCATTGAACCGGGTCTGCGCCTCCAGCGACTTGGTCGACAGCACCTCGATCTTGACCGGAGACCTTGCCGCTTCGCGCTGCTCGTAGGCCAACGCCTTGTCGAGATAGTCGGCCCCGATAACGAAGCGTCCATCCGGTTCACGGACGAGACCGCCTGTCCCTTTCCGGATCGCTTCCAGCCGCCTGACATGGGTTTCGGCAAACGCCTGCCTTGCCGTCGGATCTGCCTTCAGGTGCGCATCGATATCATAGCGTCCGCCATTGCGCTCCGCGACGTCGACGATCGTCCGGTCGACGGCCTTTATTGCCGGCGCCTTCGGCGTCATGCGGATAACTGTCCCTTTGGCGAGACTGTCCGTCCGATCGCCCTCCCCGATATCGACGTAATGGACGCGCCCATCCGTGCCCTCCAACAGTACGAAGTGCCGATCGGAATGTTCGTCTGCCAGGCCGCGCGTCAACAGGCGCCCGGTGATCGGCACAGGCGGTTGGCCGTCAGCGGTCCTATCGTGGATGACGCTGTCAGTGAGCGCGGCTTCCATGTGTCGTGCGGTCAGTTCGCGGTGCATGGTCTTGATGATATCGCCGCGCTCACCGAGTTGCCGTAACGTCGCCTCCATATCCGGCCGCAAGCGCCAACGGCCCTCTCCTTCGTCAACGGCCAGTCCGAGTGCTCCGAGCTTGGCAAGCCGGCCCGCGCGAAGCGCTTGATTTAGCGGGTCATGATGGCTGGCCAAAACCAGACCATTTTCGTCTGCGTCACGACGCAGATACCGGTCTATCGAGGTCAGTCGTTGCTGGTCGACTTCGGCCTGTCTCTGGGCGTTGATCTCAAGGTCGGAGCGCGGGCCAAGGTCGAGCGTCACCAGGGCTTCCGCCCGTTGCCGAATCCCCTGGCTGAGATATTCACGCGCGATGACCAAATCCTTGCCCTGATCGTCGCGCCCGCGGACGATGATGTGACTATGCGGATGGCCGGTGTTGAAGTGATCGACCGCGACCCAATCAAGAGTCGTGTTCAGGTCCTTCTCCATGGCCGCCATCAGGCGCCGGGTGTAGGCTTTCAGGTCGTCAATCTGGGCGCCGTCTTCCGGCGCGACGATGAAGCGAAACTGTTGACGATCGTTCGCGCCACGCTCGCTGAAGGCGGCTCCGTCGGCACGGTCGGTATCGCGACCGTAAAGCTCGCCCGGACGGCCCTCACGCGTGACGCCGTCGCGCTGGATATAACTGAGGTGCGCGGCCGCCGCCCTCAGCCCTTTTCCGGCGAGTTTTACGAAGCGCGCCTTGACCACGACGCGACGTTGCGTCGGTCCTGTCCGCGGAGCAGCAACCAGGACGCGGCCGACGCCGGCGCCGCGTCCAAACGCCCTCTTCGCCGAGGCTCCGGACTGGGCACCTTTCGACGGCGATTTCAGGCCTCCGGCACGGCCGGCGGCATGCATGACTTTCGAATGAAAGGACTTCGGTGCCTTGGGCGCTTGAGCGCGAATCTTGCCGAGCTTCGGTTCGAAGGGGTCGTCGGGGCGCATGGCAGGAGACAGACTTTCGCGAAGGAATACAGACGATTGAGAGCTTAACGTCTCTCGGCCCGGCCTGCCTGTCTCGTGAAAATCCGATGTGCAGACAAACACTTAGGCGGCCGAAGAGACGCCCTTTTATCTTGCCCTAACCCTGTCTTTCGACATATCGCGCCTTCGTCCTCCCTTGTGCGATCTGGCTCATAACAGGCAAGAAAGTGGCCTTTGGCTCTTCCGCCCAAAGGCCTCAATTTGCCGGCGCTTTTGTCGCGCTTAACGGCACGAACAGTCCTGAAGACTGTTCGTCGGCGGTGGACGGAACGGCCGCCGACAGCGCGACAAACAGCGTCGGCCGAGGCGCCGGAGACACCGTTTTATGTGTCAAACGCGCCAGATAGATCCGCGTTTCGGACGGCAGTTTGCCGCCGGACAAACTGGCCGAAAACGTGGTCGGCCCGGCATTGTAGGCGCCGAACAAACCAGGATATCCGAAGCGATCGAACATCAGCCTGAGATAGGCCGAACCCGCCAGAATATTGTCATGCGGGTCGTAGGGATCAGACCCCAGGCCGTAGGTCTTCTGCATGTCGGCGTAGGTTGCCGGCATCAGTTGCATAAGGCCCATCGCGCCTTTTCGGGAGGTAGTCGGGCGACCATTCAATGTCGTTCGCCCGGCACTTTCGGCGAGAATGACGGCCTCGATCCAATCACGCGGGAGCCTGAACTTCTCCGCCGCTTCGGTGACGAATTCAGTCCAGGGAGACAGCCTAGGGTCGTCCGGCTGCGCTCTGGCCGAACTGTCTCCCCACAGCAGGCTTGCGACGCTCGCCAAGGCGAGCCAGAGCTTTGCCCGTTTCATAAGGCACGCAGCTTGCCGACGATCAGCGAGGCCGACACCGGACCGAAATAGCGGCTATCGAACGACAGCGGCGACGATCGATTGAGCAAAAAGACTTCGCCCGGCTGTAAGGTTTGGCAACCGTTCCACCACCAAGGCATGGGGCGATATTGGCTGTCCCTGCGCTGGCGGACGGCGAGAATTCCGCCATTGATCGAGATGGTTTCGTCTTGCGCGCATACCGTATCGCCGGACGATGCAGCGATGTATTTGATCATCGGAACTGTCTTCGGAAGGTAGCGACGGGCGTCGGCGAGTTCGCGGGCAATCGCTGGGGTTTGCACCAAGACCAGGTCGCCGGTGCCGATATCGTCCGGGTAGGTCACGCGATAGAATCCGACAGGGACCGACGCGCTGGCATTGAAGACGATCAATGGCCAATGACGGGTCAGGCCGGAGACGACCAGCAAGGTAACGCCCGCTTTCATGATGAAGCCTATTGCGCCCTTGGTCAGCCATTTGCGGGTCAAAAAGCCGCGAAAGTTCGGTTGCCAGCGGATCATGATTTGCCCGCCGTCTTGACCGGCCCGCCCTCGCCCTTCGACCAGGAATCGAGGTCGTCGATGTGGTAGCGAATATAGCGACCGTGCCGCCTGAAGCTTGGCCCTCCGCCATGGGTCCGCATCTTTTCGAGGGTTCGACGGGACAGGCCGACATAGAAAGCGGCCTGGGCTGTATTGAGAAACGGACTGCCTTTTTTGGCATCTGTGGCCCGGCTGATATCATCGCTCATGAAGAGACATCCTTGCTGAAACGCGCGCGCATTCGGTGCGGCGCGAGGGCAAGGGTGGCGGCGATAGATGGTTTGCGGGACGCTCGGAAAAGCCCCCTGTCCGTATTCGTCCCCCTATCGCGAGCCATGCCCTGGCATGGCGAGCCACCGGGTCAAGCCTGGGCGGCAAAAGGTAGCCGTGCGGCTCGGAACCGCACGGCGGAAACAATAATCAGGCCACTGCGGCCATCAACTTCTTGGCCTTGCCTTCCAAGTCAAGACGGGTGTCCTGATGGGTTTTCGTACGGGCCAGGGCCGTAATGCCCTGCACGAAATCGAAAACGCTTTCCGGCTTCTTGCCTTCTTCGTTCAGAACCGTCTGGATGATTTTTGTTGTATCGGGCTTGCTGAAACCGCGTTTCGTCAGGAAGGTTTCGCGGTCTTCATCGGACCTGGCAACGACCTGCTCACGGGCGGCTTTAATGCCTGCGATGAACCCTGCCGGTGAGGAATTGGCGAAGTTCGTCAGGGCTGGCGCGGCTTCATAGGCGAAGCGTTGAGCCGCGAATTTGGAATGCCGAATGCTGATTTGCTGGAAGCCTTCGACGCCCCAGAGGTTACGGTTCTGGCAGACGGCGCGAAGATAAAACGACGCGATGCCAAGCGTCTTTGAGCCGACTTCGCTATTCCACGCATAGAAACCCCGGAAATACAAATCGGGTTCGCCATTCGGCAAACGGCCTGCTTCGATGGGGTGGGTATCATCGACTAGGAACAAAAAGACGTCCCGGTCGCTGGCATAAAGCGTCGTGGTGTCCTTGCTGACATCGACGTAGGGATTGTGCGTCATGGTGGTCCAGTCGAGAACACCCGGCACCTTCCAGCGCGTGTCACCCGTGCCATTGCCCGCGATCTTTTGAACGGCGGACACGAGCTCATGATCCCAAATCCGGCCGTAGTCCGGACCGGTCACAGCCCGCAATTCGACCCGCCCGTCGTCCGCTTCCAAGGTCTTGATCAATTCGGCCCGGTGGTTCAAAAGACCATGTTGCAGGTTGATGGCTGCGAGCGGTGCAGGCAGGCCACGAAGGTAACCCGACGGCGCGCCGACAAGCTGCGTTAGTTGGCCGAAACTCCAATGGGTGGGCGCGACAGGGTCGGCTCTGCCGGGGCAAAGCAGGGTCAGGCTTTCCATGTCGTCGCGGCTGGCTTCGACGCGGACGGCGTCGCTTTTGACGGTGCGGACGTGGGCGAATTCCGCGCGGCGGCGGGTCGAGTGATAGAGGTCGTCGAGGTTCAGAAAGCGCTCGTCATCGGGCCGGGAAAACCATTGCGACGACACGCGGCCATCACGGCTTCCGCGCGAAACATCGACGCTGTAGGCACCGGACACACGGGTGGCGTTGTCGATCAAAACAGATGTGGTCATTGAGGGATCTCCTATTGGGCTTGGGGTTCAGCGGCTTTCTTGGCGCGCTGAAACCCTGCCCGTCGGCGAGACCGGGGTAGCAAGGGCAAGGACGGCCTGGCGGAGGGGGATCACCCGGCCTGCACGAAGGCCACTTGGCCGAGGAAGGTTGGGGATACCGCCTGAGCCGGTCCCTCTTCGGGACTTCATCCTGGCCCGCGCGAGGGCTGTGCCCTTAGCGCTTTTTTTCTCGCCTAAAGGTTGATCCTCGTGTTAGGAAAACGAACCGCGCCAGGCTCCCCCCAGAGAGCCTGGTTGCGAGCGGATGTCCTTGCCCCCCAAGGGCATCCGCATCTCCCTTTCAACGGCACAAAAAACCCCGCGACCTGCGCCACGGGGCTTCTGTTTCGGCTTCAGCTTGAGCGGGGGCGCGACCAGAGAAGGTTATAGGTGTCAGGGTCTTCACCCTGGAACAGGCTAGCGTAGATCGGTTGGGCCAAGGACGGATCGTCCAGCTTGAGCGACACATAGTCGCGGCCGTTTTCGCTGCTCTTTTTCCAGCCGGCGCCGATTTCGACGGGACCGGCGTAGACGCGATAGTCCGGCGAGCTTTCTGAGCCGCCTTCGGCGGGAACAAGCTTGGCTTTGACGTTCAGGGTGAGCGTCTTGATGGCGCCGATGAAGCCATTTTCCGACTTGGTGAAGGTGCCGATGGTGGTCATGGGTTTCAGTCCTTTTCGCTGTCGGGCCGCGCCAATCGCGACCTCGATGGCGGTCGTGCGAACGGAGCTGGACGGCGAGTGCCCACAGGGCGAAACGACGAGTGAGAGGCAGACAGAGACGGCTTTTTTGCTTCGCGATGCAAAGCGCGCAGCGCGGCGGAAAAAAGCTGGCGGAGGCTGTCGCGAAGCCGGTCCAGGATCGTTCAGACCCCAATCGTCGAGGTCGTTCTTGACCGCGCCCTTTCCGCGAAATGGTTTGGATCGTGAACCGCCGAACTGGCTCAATCGGGGCACCGGCGCCTAAGGCAGAATCAAGAAAGTCGACAAACACCGAGTTCGACCAGGCTTTCCCGGCTCACGACTGGCTCGCTATATGCTTGACGGTCTTGCCGCTGGGCACCAAGAGCCTGGGCTCGCTGGAGGCTCAAGCCAACGCCGAGCCGCTGGCCGCTAGGACCGGACCTGCCCAGGGTCGCCAAAAGTTTGCCGGCCCTGCCAAAACGGGTCATGAACCCTGTCGCCGGCACCGAAACGGTGTTTGGCCACGTGGCTGGTATGAGTGGTAGCCGGAAGGTGATCAGGGGCATTCAGGACGCGAACTGCACGCTTCGCGCCATTCGCAATGGTACCGAGCTAAGAAATGTTCGAACCAGAGCGCGAGATGGCGGCCCCCAGATCCGCCTGGCAAGGCAATGACGCGGCAGGCGTGCGCGCCTTGTGCGCGACCATCATGCACGCAGGTTGGCGGCCCTGCCCCGCATAATTGCTCTCGCCTAGACCGTGCCGATCGACAAGGGATGGCCACTATACTTCGGTCGCTTGACTTTCGAATGGACCGAGAGCCTAATGCCCTCAAAAGTTTAAATACATAAAGTTCCATATTTGGTTGTTTTGGTCCATTGCGCCCTGGCCGATGGAAATGCGTTCGTTTCCACGGCAACGCCGTGACGCCTGAGCCTATATCGACTTCCAACATATCAGCGCCACGGCGCCCGCCGTCGCGCATTCAAATTCCGGGATACAAAAATGTCTGGTCACCACAGCACGCCTCCGCGCGGCCTCACGGTCCCGCGCTCTCCTCTCTCGCAAGGCCGCTTTGGCCGAATGTTCCGAAACCTGCGTCCCGCCAGCTTCGGCGCGACTCCCGATCTCAACCGGCAGAACCTAAAAAACCTAGCTGACCGTATGTCAGCCGGCCTGGACGACCCGAAAGACGGCCAGGACGGCGAGGAAAGCGGCATCCCCGCGCTCTACACCTATTTTGGCCAGTTCATCGACCACGACATCACTTTCGATCCAGTCTCAAGCCTGACCAAGGCCAGCGATCCAGATGGTCTTGTCGATTTCCGGACGCCTGCGCTCGACCTGGACAATCTTTATGGCCGGGGTCCGGGTGACCAGCCGTACATGTACGCCGCCGACGGCAAGCAGCTTGCCCTCGGGGAGACGCTTGTAGGGGATGGCGTGCCCGACGCGTTCGACCTGCCGCGTTTCAACGGCCATGCGCTGATCGGTGATCCGCGAAACGACGAGAACAGCATCGTCTCGCAGCTGCAGGGCCTCTTCCAGCGGTTCCACAATCGGCTATGCCAGGACAACCCGACCCTGGACCTGCCGACGATCCAGAAGCTTGTGCGCTTTCACTACCAGTATGTGATCCTCAACGACTTCCTGCCCCGGTTGATCAGTAAGCCGGTTCTGGAGGCTCTCAAGACCAATGGCCATTTCGACCAGAAGGCGCTCAAGTTCTACCACTGGCATCAAACGCCATTCATGCCTATCGAGTTCTCGGTCGCGGCTTATCGACTGGGTCACTCCATGATCCGACCCGGTTATCGCTTGAACGACGCCGACGACATGCTTCTTCCCATCTTTCCCACGGAAACCCATCCGGTCGGACTGGCGGGTTTCACGATCATGGCGAAGGGCCGTGCTATCGACTGGGGCCGGTTCATCGACATCGATACTCGAGCATACGACGGCGACGATGCGGCCAAGAAGAAACGCTTGCAGTTAGCATATCGGATCGATCCCTCGCTCGTCTTTCCGCTCTCCAAGCTTCCACCGGAGGTCGCACCAGACTTTCCGCCGTCGCTCGGATATCGCAATCTTGAGCGCGGTTGGCTTCTCGGTCTGCCAAGCGGCCAGGCCGTCGCCCGGGCCATGCATATCGATCCCTTGAAGGACAAGGATATCTTGATCTGCAAGGCCACCGACAAGGTCGACCCGGAAGATCCAAATACGAAGCGGGTGCCTATCACGGAAGGGGCTCCCCATTTCGCCGACAACTGCCCGCTTTGGGTCTATATCCTGGCCGAGGCAGCGCATCACAAGACCAAGGTCGAGGCTCCAGTCACGGAAAAGACCAAGATCACGACGCCGCAACTTGGCCCGGTCGGTGGCAGAATTGTCGCCGAGGTCTTCCTGGGGATGCTCTTTGGCGACGGCAGTTCGCTGCTGTCGCTGGATCCGCAGTGGGTTCCCGTAAGTGGCTCCGACTTCAGGCTCAAGGACATCGTGCTATACGCGCTCGGCCAAGGCTTCGCTCTCTCGTACCCGAACGGCTGAGGCACACCTCCACCTGTCACACCTGAAATATTCGGAGAATTTCAGGACTATTCAGGGCGTGATCCCAAGCGCGAATTTAGCCTCCAGGTCCCATGATCCCATGGCCATTCATGGGACGAAGGAGATTGCCATGGCCTAGACCAACGAAGCGGCCCTGCGCGCCGATGACGTCATCGACTCGGCGCACGGGGCCGGTTTCGCTACCGCCCAAGTCCCGCTCCGGTGCAACCGTCAGGTTTTGCAGGATGCCCTTGGCGACGATACTGGCCGTCAAGGCAGACAGTGTCACCTCGCCGTGCGGCGTCTTGCGAACATTGACGGGAGATTTTTTGAGTTTGTCGAGGGGCAGAAAAACCTGAGCGCCAGTTGTCCGGGTGGCTGTCTTGGTGTGCTTGGTCGTGGTCAAAATCCTTTTCGGGCTTGGGTTTCAGCAGCCAGGTGGCGCGCTGAAACCCTGCCCGTCGGCGAGACCGGGGTAGCAAGGGCAAGGGCCGGGGCCGCGGAGGGGGATCACCCGGCCTGCACAAGCGCTTCGCAGCGTCGCCGACCGGAACCTGTTCGCGCAGAAGGTCGGGGACACCCGGCCACCGCCCTTGCGCGCGAGGGCGGAGCCCTTAGCAGCTCGCCCTTGCCATCTCGGATTGCATCGCCGCAACCGCTCAGGTTGCGAATGCACGCGAAAAGTGCCATCGTTTCACCGGGCACACCTGCTTCGGAGCGTGCTGTCCAGGGATCCTGGCAATGATGCATACAAGCGGCCACGCGCAAACGAGCGCCACGGCCAGATCCGAAACGGATCTGGCGACGGCCACTCGCGCGTTGTTCGCAGACATCGCCGGCGCGTCTGGCGATGCGACCCTGATTGACACGGTCAAGCACCTCAACAGACGTCTTGAAGCGATCCGGCCCTACGAAGCCGCCTTTTTCCAGGATCGTGACGCCGAGCTGACTGCGCTCTCGGAAACCTGGAACCGGCGCGACATGTCTGGCTTGCGAGATTTGATCGTGACCTATTTCCGCCGACGCCAGGCCATCGTGCCTGATGTGCTGGCAATGATCCGCAATCCGAACTGATCGCCCTGAGAGGAAAGAGGCATGGCAAAAGGGTCCGCCGTCGAACAGCTCTATCGCGAGGTCAAAGCCGAGCTGACCGAGCGAACGCATTTGCCCGGCCAGCGGATCGACGTAGCCGAGCTGTGCGAACGCTACGCGATCAGCCCGACACCGATGCGCAACGTCCTGAACCGGCTGGTGGGTGAAGGTATCGTCGAAGCCCACTCTCATGACGGCTTCTATATTCCCCGGCTGACAGAGACTTCCTTGCGCGACTTGCTGTCGTGGAACGAGCAGCTTTTGCTTCTGGCGATCGATACGATTGACAGCGCCACACCACCTCCGCCCCTGCCGGAACGAACTCCTGATATCGTCGCCGAAACCGAGATCCTATTCGAAGGTGTGGCAAAACTGAATTCGAACGGAGAGCTTACCCAGGCGGTCCGGGACGTCAACGACCGGATGCGGGCGTTTCGGCGCCTGCCCGACGCAGGCATCGTCGATAGCGAGAATGAACTAAGTGCATTCCGGCAAGAATGGACGAACGGCAATCTTGCGGGGATTCGCGACTGGGTTGCCCAATACCATTCGGCACGGCAGTCCGCATTGAAGCAGTTGATCGGCCTTGCCTACACAGCGCCGCTCGTCGATCGGGAGCGCGGTCCGTCCGGTCGGTCCTGAGTGAAGCGGCTCATCGAAAAATCACGCGCTGGATAATCGGAAAATTCCAGAAGTATTCATTTAACGATCCGGACGCGCCGGCCCTACCTTCGCGACGCCATGATGACATGGCGATTTCTGAACCGAAGGAGGTTAACATGACCAAGAGCAACCAAACGGCCCCGAAGGCCCACGACCTGATCGACCTGGGCGCCATCACGTCCGAAACCAAGGGCGGCGCACCCTACAAGGGCCTGGACGGCACGATCGTCCAGTTCCGCGACACGCCGGGCATGGCGCACGACTGATGGCCGGCGCCGGCGCGCGTCGTCCCTGACGTGCGCCGGCAACTCTCTTCTATTCCAGGACATGACATATGGGGCTTCGGTTACATCCGGATGTGCGCTGGTGCATTGCCGGCGGGCGGATCGTCCTGTTCGACCTGCGCGCCGACCGGTGCTTTTGTCTCCACGATACGGTGGACGCGGCTTTCCAGCGACTGACGCACTCGCCCGCCCTGCCCGACATCGACATTGCAAGCCTGCAACCTCTCCTGGCGCGCGGCATTCTCAGCGCCTGCCCGGAGCTCGTCACACTGCCGCCACAGGACAGCCTCCCCACCGTCCAGACCAGCGCCCTCGACGTGCCATTGCCGGCCGCGTCGCGCCTGGCGTCGGTAGAGGCGTGGGCCACGCAAATTCAGGCCGGTGTCAAGCTTAGTTATTTCCCATTTTTACGAATATTAAACATCATCAAACGCCGAAAAGGCCGTCGGGCGATGCAAGCTTTTCAAACATCCGGCGATCTTCCCCGGGATCTTTCAGCGTATCTGCGAAGCCGAAGGGCGATATCGGTTCAGGACAAATGCCTGCGAACGTCCGTCGGATTGATCGACTTTCTGGCGCGCCGTGACTGCTTCCCTTGCCTTGTCATTGGCGTGCGCATGTACCCGTTCGCCTCACACGCCTGGGTGCAAGACGGATTAATGGTCCTCAACGACACTGTCGACCAAGTCGCGCCCTACACGCCGATTGTGGTGATCTGAGATGGCTCTCAGATATCTGGCCATTGTCGCAAAATCGGGCGACGCAGCCCTCGCCAGCCAAGGCAAAATACCGGCAGACATGACCTCGGCATTGGTGACCGCTCGCATGACAGTCTATGCGAGCGCATCGAAAGACTGGCTTGTGTCCCATGACGGCAGTTCCGTCATGCTCGGTCATCTGTTTGAAAAAAACACCGGGAAGCCCGTCCAGCCGGGCTTCAAGATAGATATTTCTGAAAAACTCGATATTAGAAGGCTTCTTTCGACTTGCTTCGGCGGCTACGTCGTTCTGAACCAAACGACCAACGGCCAGGTCGAGTGTTTCCGAGATCCGTCCGGAGCCCTACCCTGTTATGTAATCGAAACAGACGAGTACTGGCTCGTCACATCCGACGTACAGACGGCTCGTTCTGTGGGTCTTTGGCCCCCACAAATAGATTGGGCGTTTCTGCCGCAACATCTGTTCGCCTTTGACAGGCGCACCGCCCGAACGGGCCTGATAAACGTGACGGAACTGCTTGCCGGTCAGAGCGTGACATTGACTCCGGCAACGGCAATTACACGACAAGTCTGGTCGCCCTGGGACTATGTCGCCAAATCGCATAACCAAAGTTCAGAACAGCTTGCCGGCCAACTTAGGGAGACGATCGAGCGCTGCGTCTCGGCCTGGGGAAAGCGCTTTGACCGTGTGTTGCTGGGGGCGTCGGGCGGTCTGGACTCGTCGATCATCGCCCTATGCCTTGCGCAAACAAATGCACTCGCGGGATGCCTGACAATGGCCACGGATGAACCCGAAGGCGACGAGCGCGCCTACGCGCGGATCATCGCCGAAGCGGTCTGTACTTCTCTTACCGAGGCGTTCCACGACCTGGCGGATATCGACGTCACCCGATCGTCCTCGGCACACCTGCCACGGCCGATCCAGTTCGCGTTCGGGCAAAGCGAATACCGCACGAAGGCAAGGCTGGCCGAAAGCGGCAAAATTGACGCCTATTTCACGGGGATCGGCGGCGACAATGTCTTCTGCCACATGCGCTCCGCGACACCGGTCATCGACCGGATCCGCAGCGAAGGCCTCAGCGCAGGTGCTATTCAAACCCTCAATGATGTCTGCAGGCTGACCGGCGCCAGCGCCGGCACAGCCGTCGGCATGGCAATACAGCGCGCTTTGAGGCCGTCCACATATGATTGGCGAGGCGACGCCAGCTACTTGAATGCCACGCGCATTGGACCGCTGCTCCCACATCCCTGGCTGGAGACACCAGCTGACGCACTTCCAGGCAAAGCGGTCCACATCGCCATGCTCGCCCGCATCCAGGGGACGATAGACGGCTTCCCGCGCGCAAGCATGGGACCGATGGTCAATCCGCTTCTGTCGCAGCCGATCGTCGAGTTATGTCTGAGCATTCCGACCTGGGAATGGTGCGAAGGCGGTCAGGACCGCGCCGTGGCGCGGCGTGCTTTTGCCGACGTCATGCCGCCGGCATTGTTGAACAGGCGGTCGAAGGGCGGGCCGGACAGCTTCGCATTCCGGATCGTCGAAACACAACGCAAGGCGATCCGCGACCAACTCCTGGGCGGATTGCTGCGCGCCCACGACGTCCTTGATGTCGAAGCCCTGCAGACCCTGTTTGACGATCCAAGGCCAATCCGCGCACCCGACCATATTCGGCTGCTGGCCCTGGCCGAGGCAGAAGCCTGGGCGCGGCATTGGCACCGTCTGGGCTAACGGGGCAAAGCAGGACGACGCAAAAGCAAACACGAAAAACAGCAGAGCAAAAGAGATAGTGGCCCTGCCAGAATACGCGTGCAGGGCCACCGACGAGCGCCTTTTGCCTATTTGCCCGGAGAGGCGCTCGTGTTCGTGACCGATGCGGCGCGCAAGGCGTCCCAGCGGGCATATTGCGCCGCCTTGGCCGGATCGGGGTCCTTAAAGTCCTTCAACCAGTAATCGAACCAGTCGAGGCTGCGATTGAAGTCGGCCAGGCGGTGCGCCGGCTGCCATTTGATATGGTACTCATCGGGGAAGACGTAGAGCTCGACCGGCTTATGGCGTTCGGACAGCGCCGAGTAGGATTCAAGAGCCGCGAGATATTCGCGGTCAGGGAGTTGCATCAAGAGCGGCGTATCGACCGCAGCGGCGTTCAAACGGTACGACTGCGGTTGCCAGAAAGACGCGATGTCCCCGGTCAAACCCGGGAAGCCCAGGCTGCGCAGCCATTGGCTGCCAACAGGCCCGTTGAGGACATCGACGCCGAAAGCCTCATCGCAGCAAGTCCCGACAGCGGCAGCCGCGAACAGATGATCGTGGATCAGGGCATATTGAACGGTCGACGCACCGTCGCTCAACCCGGTAAGGCCTATGCGCGCAGGATCGGCGATGCCACGATCGATGACCATTCGAACACCTGCCAGCAACGACGCGTTGACAGTCTCCCGGTCCGCCCAGTTTTGGATGTTGAGTTGATTGAGCTCGTCCCAGGTTCTGGCGCCCTTGAGGCTGCCGGCGTCCAACGGCCGCTCGAGGCTCAAGACGGCATAGCCATGAGCGGCAAAGAGCTGGATGGGGAACTCGTCGCCCGTGCCGCCGCGCAGGAAGCCACGCGTCGCATACTGGACGACGATCAAGGGCAGCCTGCTGCCCGCCCGATAATCAGGCGGCAGGACTAGGTCTCCAAACGATGAAACGCCGCCGGCCATGGTCCAATGAAGCCGCTCCACCGAACCCAGGCGAATGGGCGCGAATTGTGGATTTGGGTCGAACAGGATCGTCTGCTTCCCAGTCTCCAGGTGCAGAGCCACAAGACGTCGCGGCTGAAGAGAGCCTTCCCGTCCGCAGACCAGGCGCGGCCCCGCCAATACACACCCCAGAAGCACGTCTTCCGTGGTCAAAACGGCCTTGGGCAGAACACTGCCGGCGCGCCAACGATAAAGCCCCGACGCGCTCTCACTGGCCCGGTGGCGAAGATAGACGAGCGTGCGGTCGTCCTGCCACCACAGGCTGACAACGCCTAAACAGTCTGGGAGGCGACACGTCGTCTCACTGCCGCCGGGCCATTTGACATGCAGGTCGAGCGGTGATGTCACGACATCCGCATCGATCCGCGCCGTCCAAGCGATGGCGCCATCTGGTCCGCGGGCAGTAACGACCGCGCCAGGCGGAGCGGCCGCGGCGTCGGCCAGGTCGCCAGAGCCCCCGGTGCCCTGCGTCACAACAGGGCGCAAACGCTTATCCGCCAACCTGACGATCAAGGTCTGCAACGGGATGGGGTCGCGGGGTTGGGGCACAACAGCGACGACCGGCATGGCGCGATCATCGTAAAGATAACCACGCCGGCCTTCCGCCGCGATGGCGGCGCGAGCCTCGGCGAGGCCAGGGCGCCCTGTGACGACCAGCGACGTCCCGTCCAGCGACCAGGACACATCCTCCACATCGAAACCCAGCGCGGTTAGGGGTTCAGCCCCCTCTCCGTCAGCCTTCGCGCGCCACGCCTGGGTGACGCCATGATCGCGGCGCAGATAGGCAATCGATTGGCCATCGGGCGACCATTTGGGCGTGACCGTCGCGGGCATACCGGGCGGCGTGCTGACGGCGAATCCCATGGCCCCGAAGCTCGCCGGGATAAATTCGCCACCGCGATCGACCTCGATTGCAGATCCCGGTCGATCAAGGTCCAGCACGTACATCCCCAAACAATAGGTGTTGGCACCAGCGTCGGCGCGCCGAACCTGAAAGGCGATCTTACGGCCGTCCGGCGACAGACTGAGGATCGGCGCGCGCGCGTCGGAATTGCTGACCGGCCCGATGTCGCGAAGGCCAACCAAATCGCCTGCCGTGACTGTGCGCGATCCACCGTCAGCAAACGTTCTGCTTTCGGCCAATGGATCGCAAGGCGCCGCCGGGTCCGCCGGCGCCAGGACAGCGCCGGCCACCATCAGAGCTGCAATTGACATGGGCTCACCAAGCCTTTGCCACCGTCAGGCTGACAAATCGCCCGATGACCGAGCTGTTGGTGCTGTCGAACTGAATGCCTTGCGGATAGGACTGACCGGGGCTGACGGCACGGGGGGGCGCACGATCGAACAGATTGGACGCGGACAGCACGAGCCTTACACCTTGAAGACCGCTTGAACGGTCGCCGAAGCGATAGGCCAGCGTCGCATCGGCCGTCGTCCACGAGGCTATGCGGACACTCGGCATAATGCCTGTGTCGAGCTCTGAAGAGACGTAGTTGACGATGCCCGTCGCGCTCCAACCGCGCCGCGTCCATGTCACGCCGGCACGCGCCTTGACGTCGGGCACATTGAAAATCGTTCCGGACAGGCGAAGGCTCGGGCTCGTGGAGATGGTCTGCTGGTCGAGCCTTATCCAGGTCGCGTTTGCGAACGCGTCCAACTGGGCGCCCGGCACGGCGAACGTCTGGCGATAGGACAGATCGATGCCCTTCGCAGTTTGCGCCGTCGCGTTGCTGTCGACATCTTTCAGCACGGCCACCACCGAGGTGGGATCGTAAGATCCGCCCGTAAAATTGGAAAAGCTGTCCGACGCAGACACGAGCTCCGTCTGCCGATCGGCCGACGGCGAGCGTTCGACAAACGGCGCATAGGCTGGATCGCTGAGGCCGGCCAGCAAATCGGCGATGGGTTCGACGACCCGGTCACGGTAGGCGATGTGGAAATAGGTGGCGGACAGCTTCAACCCGTGGATACGCGCCGGTTGAAAATCGCCGCCGAAAGTCCACGAGGTCGACCGCTCCGGCTTGAGCTTCGGATTGCCGCCATAGGTGATCAGGACGGTTTCCGAACCCGTATAGTCGAAGAAAGCGCCTGGATAGAGGTAAAGGTCGGAGCTACCGTACATCTGCAGAAAGGACGGCGCCTTGAACGAGCGGCCCCAGGTCGCGCGCAAGGTGACGTCGTCGGAAGGCACATATCGGATGCCGATGCGTGGGCTGGTCGCACGCCCGAAGTCGCTGTAGCGCTCGGTTCGGCCCGACACATTCAGGTCGAGCGCGTGCAGGCCAAGCCGGGCCACGTCGGAGGCGACGAGCGGGATGGTCGCCTCGGCGTAAGCGTAATCTATGCCGCGCGCACCTTGCGCGTAGCCGATCGACACAAAGCTTTCGCGTCGATGACCGATGCCGAAGGCTGTCTTGACCGCGCCTGACGGCAAGGGGAGCAAGGTCCCGTCAGCCGTCAGTTCGCCATACTGTGAGTCGTTCTTGAAACTGCCGGCATTGTCGAAGGCGATAGCGGGAATGCTGGTCAGAAACCTGTTGCGGCTGCCGGCAGCAACACCTGTCGCATGCAACGTCCAATCCCCCGCCAGACCGATGTCGGCGGTCAGGGCTGCGCTATAGCTCGGCGTATACATGTAAGAGAAGTTCTCCGGCGCGGTGGCGCCATACTGCGCGACACCAACCGTCGACCGCTCGCTGGCCAGAGCATCGAAGGTAAGCGACACCCGATCCGAAAACCGCCGGCCAGCGCTGACGAACAAGCTATTGCGGGTCTGTGGCTGCAAAAGAGTGGTGGTCGGCGGCGCATCGGCGGTCACGTCGCGTTGCGACGCAACGATGGCGTCCTGACGAGAGTATTCGTAGTTGCCCAACAGGTAGCCGTCATAGGACGACACCCCACCCAAGAGGCTATAGGTATGCTCGGTGCCGCCTCCCTGTGATGAGGTTCCGACACGGGCACTGACCTCAGCGCCGGAATAGTTGCGGCGAACGATGAAGTTGACGACGCCGGCGACGGCATCGGACCCGTAGAAGGCTGAAGCGCCGTCCGGCACCACCTCGATGCGCTGCAGCGCCGCCAACGGAATGCCGGATATGTCGGCGCCTTGGTAGAAGCTGTCCGCGCTCAGACGGTGGCCGTTCAACAGCACCAGGGTCGCGTCGGTACCAAGGCCTCGCAGGTTGACCGTCGAGGCGTTGGACGAATTGTGGTTGGCGCTATTGGTCGCCGACGCAGCGATGACGCCGGGATTCTGACCACCCGAGAAATTCTCCGGCAGGCTACGAACCAGATCGCCGACCTGGCTGTATCCAGAGGCGTCGATATCCGACCGGCTGACCGTATGCACCGGCGACGTCGGATTGCCGCCGCGGATATGCGTCCCGGTGACGATGACGTCGAGGCCTGCACCGACAGAAGCGGAACCGCGTTGGCCGGCCTCCACACGCAGCGAAATCACAGTCTCGGTTTCGGAAGCGATCTCAAGGCCCGTCCCAACCAACAGCCTGGCCAAAACCTCGTCGCGCGAGAACGTGCCCCGCGCGCCCTGCGACGATACCTTGGTCGCTGCATCGAACGGAAACAGGACCTGCACGCCGGCCTGGCGAGAAAAGTCGTTGAAGGCCTGGGCGGCATTTTCAGGCGGGATATTGAACGCGAAGGTCGACGTCGTGGCCTCAGCGGAGGCCCCGGACGCCCAGGCCAATGCGCAACTGCAAACCGCGCCGGCAGCAGCCGTCGACCAAAGCGTCTTCCGAATGTCGTGTCTCATCGCGTAGTCCCCTCGCTTCACAGATTTGTGTCAATGCGAAGGGACGCGAGCCGGCCACGCCCGCACCTGAAAATAGAAAAATATTCCGGACACACACAAATGCCCAAGATGTTAGACATTGGCGCACTGGGCGTCTCCAGGCTGGCTTGGACCGTCAAGCCGCTGATCGCGAAGACTTATTCTCATATTCTTTTTGTCTAGGCGCGCAGGCAGCCCAGTCCGTTTCTTGCCAAATACCGGGAGCAGCTTATGGGCGATTTGATAGTGGCGGGCCGGGTCAAGGCGGTGCAATACGTGCGCGCCTCGACGGAACATCAG
>FTIZ01003462.1_pt2 | contig 23055 bp, 24 predicted proteins | sample 1658381 | NCBI WGS metagenome assembly FTIZ01 (sample SAMEA3914822, study PRJEB12502) | metagenome | biome: forest; material: soil | place: USA | collected 2012-03-12 | depth 0.1 m
CCTGTGTTGGCTCAACGGTCGCAACCTCGGAACCTTTGCCACGCACCCACGGTCCCACGCTCGAGCCGCGCACCCTCGCTTCCCCGCCACACGACGTTCGGTTTCCTTAAATGGAGAAGACCATCTCCTCTCTTCGGCCAAGAGACTCGAGAGAGGATAGCTCAAGGATGGGCTAGCGATTGCGCTTCTGCGCATTCCAACGTTCGGAGCGAGGTCTGGTCGCGGGGTGGCTCCACGGGCATGGCCGGTTTTCATTTCCGGGGTTTCTTCTCCCTTTTTTGCCCCATGCCTCTTTCCCCTCTTACTCCCGACTGCGTATTGTCTGTCTCCTCTCCCTGACGTTCCCGGCTGCCTTCTCTCGCGTCAGTTAAACACCAATAAGACAGATTTTCCCCTGCTTTTTCGCGGTTGCAAGTCGTCTGGTTTAACTTCTGACACGCGAGGAGCCGATGTCACCTCTGGAACCCGCTAAGCAGGGGTGCTGTCGGCAGCTAACCTCAACTCGCACAAACATCAAGGACGCATTGACGTCAAAACATTATTCCCGATCTGAGAGCAAACAACGTTGAGACGGCTGGCCAGCAAACATCTATCTCTCCGACACGCAACCGATCCGCTGCCCGAAGATAGCACCACCCTCCTCTCACCCCACCGGTCGCGGTGTCATCCCGAGCCGTGAGCGCGCCCACGATCCTGCCGCCCCCGTCTGATGCCACCGCACTCTTCACTCACTTGGACAACGGCTTGGCAGCCCACCCGATACTCGGCGGGTTCCCTCCGTTGAACACCACAAACGCCACCTTGAAGGCTACGTCCCCCCAGATGTTGATGCCGACCCCACTGCTGCTCTGCAGCCCGCCGAAGCAGGTCGACGATCCCGGAGTCACGGGCGCATAGTTCATGTGGGCTGCGGGGACGGTGAACCTGGCTTCGCCCACGCCAAAGGTGAATGTGGGCAGCTTCGAGCTGCAGGGGTACACGTAGCCGCCGTAGTTGCGGCTGTTGGTGGCGCCCTGGACTTGGCGATAGTATGCCGTGACGATGGCCGTCGGCAGGTAGATGAGCGAGGTGCCCGTGTCGGCGATGCCCTCAATGGGGCTGCTGCTGAAGTTGCCCGACCCGACCGCGTAGCCTGACGACGTGAAGGTCCAGTAGCCCGGGTCGCTGTTGATAGGCACGTAGGTGATGTTGCCCGTGTACTTGGCCTTGTCAATGTAGCCAAAGTCGTAAGTGCCGGCTGCGTAAGAGAAACACACCAGGTCAGCCTCTGACAAGAGCTCAAGACACATCCGGCAACAGTCTACCCAGGAATTAGACCAAAACGGGCACCACACATACCTTCCTTGTACTTCAGGTCCGCCGTGAACACCGGCGTCTCCAGCGTCGACTTGGCATTGTCGAAGAAGGTCAGCTGGCTCTTGGGGCTGACGGTGTTCATGGTGCTGAACCCAAGGCCGACAAGCCCGTCAACATGGCCCTCGCTGGTGAAGCTTGACGACACCTGCTGCGCAGTCTCGATCGCCTGGCTCACCACCGTGAGACCGCCCACCGTGACGTTGTCGGTGTAAACATTGCCTCGAGATCCGGACCCGTCCCCGTACATGATGCTCCATGAGTGTCCGTCGAGGAGCTTGGCCGTGCTGGATTTGTTTGGCGTGTAGATTCGCTGGCCGCGCACCTGCGACGTCGGCAAGTGGCTTGAAAAGACCCATAAATCTGACGACCCGCTATCGAAGTCGAGCTGAAGGGTCTGTGGCGGGGTGCCCAGGGTGACTGGAGTGATGTAGGCGATGTCAAACTCGGTGTTGATGGGCACGGCTGCAGCGCTACCCGAGGCGCGCTTCTTTACTTCGGCATAGTAAAGTGCGTCCGTGTGGGCTACGGCCTTGATGATGTCGTCGGGCACCGGGACGCCGTACTTCAGATACGTCTTGTAGACCGCCCGGGCGCCGTTGAAGCGGTAGGGCGAACCGCGGACCTGTTTGAAGGAGGCCCTGCCGCTGCCGAGACCCGCGTCATTTCCGTTACCAATCCTTGTTGTGCCGATTTTTGGCGGGAAGGCCGAGGCAAGACCCAATGCCGTGAGCGTGCTGGTTAGCACGAGACTGGCCACGGTCACCATGCTGGCCGTGTTAGGGATGGATGTCGTGAGAGGGTGTGTGTGTTTCAGACGGGGACCTAACCCGGGATACAAGCTGGCTGGGAGCTTCGTAGGGTTTCTCGGCGAGACAAGAGGCAACCCGGACAACCCAAGAGCAAACGCCTCGAGTGTCTCTTCTCTCATGGCGAGCTGTTGCCGGGCCAGGACGGCCTTATCTACCCTCTTTCCGTCCGCTCTACCGGGGCAATATGGACCGAGATGGCGATACTCATCCCCAGGAGCACGAAAATCTGATCCATCTCTATGTTCTCGCCCTGGGGAGCCGACCCGAGGGCGGGTCTGTGATGCCAAGCCCCCATCAAGATGACCAACATGGCCGGCAGTCCATCAGCTTCGTCAACTGGTCCCGTGAAGGAGTGGCGAGGAGACTCAGAGACGGCTATGCAAACTGACGGCAGTCGTCTCCGCTCCGGTAGAAGTTGCAAGGCCCAGTGCGAGTCCCTATCCAGCTGCCCCTTTGGGTAACGGTTTCGTCGATGTCTGGATCTGGTACTTCGTCGCCCGACGTGAGAACCCCGATCGACATATCGCGATGACAGCGTCCACGGAGAAATGAGGTGCTCTGTGTGATAGCCTTGCGGGCGAATTGGACGCCACTAAATCTTATTGCTCGTCCCGCAGCATGGCTTCGGCAGTTTAGCCAGATACCCGCCATCGGACCGGCAGCAGCCTATCAGGCCTGGCCAGGAGGACCCCAGGTCGCCGCGTAGAGGTGCCGTGAAGGGAATACCACCCCCAATCTGTGCAACTCCCGGCTCCCAGCGGCAGTGCTCACCCCCAACCCATATGGCGGCTGGTGGCTGACCCTGCCTGCAATGCAGTCATGAGCCAAGAAGCGCTTTGCGGCATTTGCAACCCCTGCCTAACACCGAAACCTCGATACTAGCGTTTGCGGTAGGTGGGATTGTGTTTGTCCGGGTCGTTCGTTGGAATTGAGTAGGCTCAACACACCTCCATGATCCGAGCGAAACGAGGGGCCTTGTTCTAGGCCCTTTCCCTCCGTTTCGCCTTGATGATGCCGAGGGGTTTGGCGAGTCCGACACTGGAATCATCTGGGTCTCCTGATCTCCAGAACATGCCGTGCAGGACCTCGTCTAGCGTTATCACTCAACCTCTATGCGGCACGCCGCCGATCGCTCGATCGGATGGTTACTGGGTCGCGGATAGGCGCTCGAACGGAAGAACACGGCGAGATCCCACACCGGGAGCAACGCAGGACGCAAACAGCTAAAACCGAGTCTTCAATGACATATAAACTAACCACGAATTAGTATGTTCCCCTCCGCCGTGAAAATCCCAACCCGAAACCTACACCAGACATAACCCAGCACAGCCAACTTCTAGGTTTATAGACGAATGCCCCGCTAATCGTACATTCCGTTACATCGAAGCCCTGTCGATCGTTCATTAAGCGGGCCCTGCTGGACTTCTCGCCGGCCGCATTCTCTGGGAGCCGCAACGCGGGGCATGAGGAGGACACGCCTTCCCTCGCGACCCCCCTGAACCATCCCAAATCCCCTTTCCGCAGCCGCGTTGCCGACCAGCCCTCTTTTTGTGTGCAAGCCCAAACAAAGCACTGGTCTCATCCTTCGAGCCCCTTCATTCTTCTTGTCCAGCGGGTGCGCGGCAAGGCCGCATCGGTGTCTAGTTCTCGTATGCGTATCTCCCGGGCGCGCGGCATGCGTGGCAATGGGACAGCAATTTGCTGTTCCTCATCGTGGGATGATTGCGGACCCTAGCGCGCAAACACCTTGACCACTCCGTCACCGCCGCCGCTGACAACCCACCGGCCGTCTTGGCTCCAGACGACCGTGCAGACGCCTTCGCCGCGCATGACGCGGTGGCTAGTGATCTCTTGGGTGCAAGACCGCTTCTCGAGCGACCAGAAGCGCAAGGAGGCATCGTGCCCCGCGCTGACCAGCTCCCTCCCATCGGGGCTGAGCGACAGGCTGGAGATGGACGCCGGATGGGCGACCATATTGTACGTGCACTGGCCTACCCAAGGAGTCAGTTCCATGGTATCGGAGAGAGTGGCGATCCATCAACATACCGCTATTGGCATCAAAGAACCTCACGTAGCAATCTTCGTGGCCAGAGATGATTACGCCCTCGACCCCAGATCCAGCCATGGCTCGGCCGCCCCCTGTTGGCCCGCCGCCGGCGGTGTCCTCTTCACTCAGGCCTTGGTGAGGCTGCTGATCCAACCCGACGGTGGTAGCCACGACTGCATTCACACTCGTCGACACGGTGCCGTCGTATGTCTCTAAGCTGGCCATGTTGCCAATTTCCTCTCCGGAGCGTGTGTCGTACACAATGATGGCGGCATCCGAATAGCTAACGATAAAGGTTTCGCCGTTCGGGCTCAGAGGGGTGATGCATGTCGGGCTGGCCTTTGAGTTCGCACGCGAGATACTGTGGATTAGCGTGTGGTGGAATGGCGAGTTGGAGGCTGTTGAGGGCTGCGGAGAATTGGGAAACGCCGAGCCAGAGCTCATCGAGTTACCCCTGACACGACCGCCCTGCGCGCGACGCCCTCCAGCAGGTTGGGGAGACGTGAGCTGCGGGGGCGAGCTGACCGCCCACACCTTGACGGTGCCATCCGCCGCCCCGGACACAAGAAGGATGCGGTCGGGGGTTCCATGCGCGTTGGACTGGCCAAAGATGGTACCTAGGTTGGCCGGGAGAACGCAAAGCGCCCAGACCGCGTCCGTGTGACCATCCAGGGTCGATTTCGGATCCGCCCTTCCTCGCTCCCAGACCCGAATGGTGGCGTCTTGTCCTCCAGAGAAGATCCAACCGTCGCCCTGGGCGCGCCCACCCGTCGAGAAGTTCGGGGATGGCGACCAAGCCGTCAGCGAGAGGACTGCTCCAATGTGGCCACGATGAGTGAAGTCAGCAATGACGTCAAGATCAGTGCTCGCGCCCATGTGGCCGGGCTGCCGATCTGGGATGTGGAACCGTTTGATCGTCCCGTCATCCCCGGCGGTGCAGATCTCGGGCTCCCCAGGGCTGCCACCCCCAGAGAAGATCACGGTCCGAACGGTGTCCAGATGACCCCGCAGGCCGAACTTGAGCTTGAAGTTGACATTCTCAGCCTTCTGGCCCAGCCCGTAGAGCGAGAGCTCATGCTCTGCGCTCCTCCTGCGGGCCATTGAGCTTGAGCTCTTTCTCCGGTGTGCGAGTGGCCCCCGGTTTGGCGACCTCGGGATGTTATCAGTGGTAGGGAACACGTCGGTATCCGGGCGGTTGGATGAGACCTGCTGTGGCTGGTTAGGCACCGTTGCATCCGGAAAGCTGGCGTCGTTGAAGTCCCAGCTGTCTTGCTCGGCCACGCTGCGTTTCTCGGCGCCATCTTCCTTTTGTTCACTTTTACTGGCATTCTTTTGTTGATTCGCCAACTCAAGTCCCTGCTCTGCTGCCGACTTCCCAGAAGGGGGCCCATGAGCCGACCACTCCGTAGCGCTGCCGTATCCCGCATGAGAATGCTCTGTGTTTGAGGTACGGACCATCGGTGCAGACTGGGTATCGGCTGGCTTGGAGGCAAAGCTTCCCGCCGCCGGTGGTGCTGGAGCCTGACTGTTTGGGGCCGGAGCTGGCCGAGATTGCGAGGCTAGGAACTCGCGGGCATGGTTTTGTTGGGTCTGCTGCTGCTGCTGCTGCTGCTGTCGTAATCCCTGCTGGTACGATTGCTCTTGTAGAGGCTGGCCGAATGCGTCTCCTTCTCGCAAATCTTCAATCATCGGCAGGGGTGGAGAGTCTCTCGGCGGTATTGGGTTCGCGGGGGTTATCATCAGGTAAGTAAACTCGGCCTGGCACTGGTCGAGGAACGATTTCAGCTCGTTGCGCGATGCTTCTTCGTCGGCAAGGCCGGCCTCGAGCGAGCCGGCCTCCATCGGGGAAGAGTTGGGTTTCTCTGAAGACGCTGCGTCTCCCACGCACAAGTTAGCCTCGCAGCTTCTGAAACAGTGACCAGGAGAAGGGAAGAAGGACTCACGCCGCAGCTTCTCCTGAAGTAACGAAGCACGGTCGAGCTTTGGCTCCGTATCGTCGGCCTTGTTATCCGACTTTAACAGTACTGCCTGGTCCTTGATCTTCTTCTCGAGTATTGTGACATATTTTTTCAAGGCCTTTTGTGTCGCGTCGGCCCTTCGGCCTTGCCCCTCGAGGCTGGCTATCCTGCTCTTCATCTCCTGCTTCTCGATCTCCCAGGCATTGCGGTCGCGTTCGTGGCGGTGCCATTCGGTCTGGAGAAAGCGCATTACACCTGTGCACGCGTGACGTCAGATTTCTGGATGCCCCCGTCTCGCGCCTCGATGGCGACACCAACCTTGAAGGGTGTACTCGGTGGTTGGCGGTTGGTTGGCATTGTTTCCCATCATGCCGCCCGCGTCGCCCAACCCGCCGCTCCCTCCGTTTGTGCCCATGGCGGTCGCCGAGGGCGAGACTTAGATGTTGCAGATCCCGTGGTTCCGGTCTGTCAATCTGGCCATGGACGGGCCGACCGCGCGGCGATGGCAATCGCTGTGTGGGGGCTGGGCAGAAGCTCGGGAGCTCTCGGTGGTGTCTGTCGCTCAGGGGATCCGAAACGAATGCGCGTTGCAGTCAAGAGAAAAACACCCAGCAGGTCGGCAAAGGAGAGCGCGGCGCGCAAATGCTCGTGCGACGATGGAATCGGGGATTGTGACTTGTCAGGGTCCGCTGGCGTGTGTGGGAAGGACGGGACTCTTCTATTTTTTCCTCGACTTGCCAAATCAGTTCTGCAGCTGGGCGGCAACGCTTGCCTGTGCCTGGTGATGCTGGCCAAAACCGAACAGTGCCCCCAGCACGGGAGCTTGTCGGGTCCACAATTTGCAGGCCCACCTGTCGAATCACGGCGCGCCGCTGGCTGTGAGGCTGCAAGGCATCCGTACTGGGCAGCCACTGGCTGACGCCAAGGGTGCAACACCACTCAGCTCAGGGGCTCGAGCTCTGTCGCGTGCGTACTTTTGGTCCCCAGCAGCTGGCACCAGGTTGGCTAGAACATCACCACTCATCACCCCGCATTGCGAGAACGGACATGGGTATGTTAACTACCCTCCTACCGCATCCTCGGGTCTGCATCCTTGTTCGCGAGAGCCCAGCCTCTTCACACGTTCACAGCTCCATCTCCTCCACCTCCATGCCGCAAGTCAAGCACGTCTTGGCCGTCATGCCCTCCTCGTTCTCGACAGTCCGTCCCCATTCGTGTACATGTTTCCCGTTGCCCCCGATGGCGTCTCCGAACTTGGTCGCCTTTCCTATTCCCCCCACTCCGCCGGCGCTGCTTCCTGCTTTTGCATTGTTCCGCCGGAAAGCGTCGGTCCTGGTCTTGCGCTTCAGGTCCAGGAGCTTTTCCTTGAACTTGGCCTCCTTGCGCCGTTTCTTGTCCCCCTCGCGCTTCTCGAACTCGGCATCCAGCGCCTCGGCCGAGCCCCACTTGTGCTTGAATGCGTACTCTTCGACCTGGTAGCGTAGGAAAAGCATCATGTCGTGCCAGTGTGACTTGTGTGGGTTCGGTTTGGACAGGTGCGGGAGAAGCTCGGGGTCCTTGAGCTCGGCTGCGCAGGATGGTTAGCCGCCACACGAGAGGTGCGGGACGGGAGACGGCGACACACGTACGGTCTGTCAACAGATAGTCCTCCTTGCACTCCGTCTTGGTGAGAAGACTATAGCGTTCCGGGTATTTCTCCTTGCAGGCGTTGCACACTGCGCAGCCAAACACCTCTTCCCAGACAAAGTCGATCTCCACGGTACGACACTCTCGACATCGCTTCCTGGTCTTCTCGTCAGCGAGGACACTCAGGGAGGGCTCAAACGGGCCGGCCTTGTTGCGCTGCAGCTTTCTGATCGTCTGCATCCGCTCCCACTCGGCCGCCGTCATATGTGCCGGCTTCTGCTCAGCCCCGGGCGGGCCCGAGGAGGCACCTGTCGACATGCTCTTGTTCCATGGGTCGTCCTCCGTGCTCAGAAAACCACCCTTGGTGTCGGTCATGGCACTGAAGTCGTAGTCGACGTATTTGGTGAACTTGCGCGAGATGGGGGGCAGAGCGCCGCCCCCAGTGCCGGCCCCATCCTCGGAAGGGGCTGTGCGCGCATCGCGGTTCGTTGCGGGCACTTGGGTTTGTGATATAGACGCATACGGTCGCTTCTTCCCAGCGGGGCCCGCGAGTTGAATATCGTCTGTTGCGACAAGACCGGAGGCTGTTCGTGGCTCGGAAGGAGTGCTGGCGGACCGTCGCTCTGCGTCGCGCTGGTCGCGGATGGCTTTTGCACGCAGCCGCGACTCTTCCTGCAATCGCAAGGGTTAGGAAAAGCCGGAAAATCGAGGGCGGCATTGAGCGGCATTAAGCTTACTATCCGGCGAGTGGCCTCTGGTGTTGGTGGGGAGGGTGGTCGTCGTGAAGCAGAAGCTCGTGTTGCTCGTGGTGGGGTGCCTGGGTGTTCCATTGCGACTCGGCAAGCCTCGGAGCCTAGCACGCGAGGGTAGAGTTCGGTATTACGAATACACAGCAGTAATAAGGATTTAGATTCAGAACTAGATCGCGGCTTGTTTGAAGCGAGCGCAAATGTCCTGAGCGCCCGGCCGTCGTTGGAAAAGAAAGGCGAGGTCTCAGCGATGGCCCCGGGGAGCGGCAAACCCCGCCGCCCCGAATCCGGCAGGCAACAAGAAAGGGCGGGAGGGCGAGCTGAATGACAGCAGCGCCACGCGACAGCGCCTCCTGACGCGTGGCATCGCTCCCAGGTTCTACCGAGTCTTTTCGAGTCAGTTACACCCAGCACGGTTCAAGACACCGGTTTAGCCGAAAGTTGTTCCGCATTGAAGGAGCGACCAAGGCTGCAATTGTGCGATTCATCGGACTTGAAGCCGCGGATCGCCCGCCCCCTTGCACACGCGCCCCGTCTATTACCGTGTCATGATGCCCGTAACCCGCGTTGTACTGTACAAAACTTTCGCAAAATATCCACACAGCGCACTACTACGGCCTCGCATTGTTTACTCCTCCTTGACGCCACCTCGGCCAGCGCGCTCGGCCGCCTCGACCGCCTTCTTGTCGGCCTGGGCGGGACCGCTCTGGAGCCCGCTCATGAATCCGGCAGCCGCCTTGAAGGGCCTCTTGAGGTCGCCAACCGCCGGCTGGCCCCAGATGTGGATCTTGGTCAGGTTGGCCTCGAGCGCGCCCTTGAGGGGAATGATGCTCTGGATAAGCAGAGGGTTGGTGTACTTGAAGTAGATGTGCATGACGCCCATCATGAGCACGCCCATACCCTGCGAGCGCATGAGGCTCTTGAGCTGGCCGACGTCGTAGGCGTGAACCGTCGTGGTGACGAGCTTGCCCTCCTCGCTTGAGCCCATTGGCGCCGGCTCGACGTACTTGAGCGTGGTCAGGTCTGCGGGAGCGTTCGGTTAGCTTGGTATTCGCGGCCGGGGGAGGGAGGAGACAGTGAGAGGCAGAGAACAACATACCCTTCTTCTTGTCAATGGTGGTCTTGATGTAGAGATAGATGCCCAGGATGATCAGGTTGCTGGCGACGTAGAGGGCGCGGCAGATGTTGAGCACGTTCGGATCATCGAAGGGGATCCGCTTCGCGACCTGCATCATACCGAGGATGATGACCAGGTTTGTTCTGTACCACGGCAAAACATCAGCATCCCGTCGCTGCCTGCCCATGGTGGTGGTAGTGTCGGGCCTGGAGCTGCTCGCGTGTTCTTACATCTGGGGGCTGAGGCCGGCCATTGTGACTGCGTGTCGAGTGTCGCGCGCGGAATGCGGGTTGGTCTTCTCAGTTACCGGCTTGCGCGACTGGTTTGAAGGGGGTGCTTTTTGGTTTGCGGATGCAGTTGGGAAGTGGAAGGATCAGGGGGCGGTCCCGAGAGATTTTAAGATCTGAAGGTGTCCCCACAAGTCGCTGGCCGCAGTGCCGCCAAACAAGCACGGAATGCGTGGGAGGCGATTGAGTTGCGCCAGCCGCACTGCCTGCGCTGCTCCACAGCCCCCTAGCGCCAATTGTTCCGCTCGCTGGGAGGGCCGGTGCTGCTGTTGTTCCGGGGACTCCCTCTCCCCTGCTGCGGCTCGGTGACGTGACTGGCCGGCCACGTTTCTCGACCCACAGGCCGCATGAGCCCAGAAAAGGCCACGTTCTCCTAAGCTGGACCAGTCAATCCGCTGCCTTCTTCGCGTTTCCACAACTCCGACCATCACGCAACCAGGAGCTCAGGGCGTTCACCCTCGTGAAGAAGCTCAGACACGCAGGCGCCTTGATGAACGCCCGCAACTGTAGTTATTCTGTATTCTACAAAATGATGCTCCTGTGTAAGCATGTCCGCCCATGCTGGGTGTGTATTGGCTCAGGGCTGCTGCATGGAGAGACGACAAGAACATGGAGTGTTTGTCAGGCTAACTATCTAGCAATAACTATGAACCAAGGCTTCTGCTATTGATGCCCCCTGGACTGCATCGTAGGCCCGTCTTTGACCAGAACCACTGGCATGCTAGTCGTGGCTGTGCAAGTTCTTCCTCCAGAACGGTATTTACACGACCTCGCCGACGACACCAACTCCTCCATGCCTGAACGATGCTCTACCTGACATCAACGCAAGCTATCCCCTGGTCCGCGCCGATGAAGCTACTGTCATACTATGTAGGTATGTGGCCGAACTTGTCGTTGCCGCAGCATTGTATTGTATAGACCTTCTTCGTGGTCGTCGGCAGCAGGAACTTGGACGTAAGTTTGCTTACATCCCACCATAATACAGTCCCTTCAAACCTTTGTCGTTGTATGTTCTAGGCGGCGGACTATTCGTGGTGCGATGGAAGGGCTGGTGCATTCGGGGCGCGTGGCTCGGGCATGATGGGTGCATTTGCCGGCATTGTGGGAAGGTTGGAGAGGGTCCTGTCTATTTTGACTGTGAGGGTTTTGGGGTTGGGATTGTTGGAGGTGGCAATAGCTTCGACTGAAGTTGACGCGATATTAAGCTCAATACAGTTCTTCTCAAAGGCATCGGCGAGCCAAGCCACCCGGGCCGGGAAGTTGTGAATGGAGAGCTAGGTTTGAGCCGAGACTTTGATTGCTTCTCGGACATGGATCGTCTTCGATTCCTCGTACGACCTCCCATCCCATAATCCTCAACTAACGCCAATCACAGCCCATTGGCTCGTGGAGGGTGATGTTTAGAGACGGGAATGAAACAAATTGTGCCGGATACTATGGTAATTTAGCCCATCACCGTTGCTGTGTGTCAGAGTTGTGTCTGTGGGAACTTGGGAAGACAGCTTACACTTCACTCAGCGCTTTACGTAACCTCCAACACCTTCATAGACCTTGCCAATTCCAACTCCTCCTACCCTTGAGCACTTTCCCGCGAAACCGAGCGTACCTAAACATACCAGGCGCGTCATGAAGGAAAGGATTCGGTCACGGCCCTGCTGCTGCTTCTCTTCCAGGGCCCGCACGCAAGGCCGAGAGCATCAACTCGCCCATCCCGTCACAAAGAATCTGCCGTAGGGTAAGCAAATAAAGATAGGTCCCGTTCGGCCGGTCAGCCGGAGAATGGGCAACGAACCTGGAAACCGACACCGCGCTTGATTTTCAATGACGCCAAGCGCGGAATCATATCTAGGTCCAGACACGAGGGCCTAGGCTCGCACCGAGCCAAGCCGGTGTGTTCTTCTTTGCACGGATTGACCCCACAGACTTAGATGATATGCCGCTGTTGAATGATTCAGCCTAGGATCATCAGGATAAACTCTCCAAGGACAGCTGCCCGTGGGAATGGGTACCTCCAAAACAGGCAGCCATCACCCGTCTGGGAAGTCCAAGTGTCGGCTGCCATGTGCTATAGGGCCCCTGACGCTGAAGGGGCAATTGACCAGTAGCTGAATAGTTGTTCCTGGGCCAGGGGTGGTGGGCGACAGCCTACCAATGGGAGCAGCCGGGGATCCCGAAGGGGTGCTGTCCCGGCGGGGACTGGCATCACGAGGTACGAGGGAAGATGCCCAGCAATATACGTTAGAAGCCGATGATAATATGCGGGCCCCCAACTGCTTGGATGAGCTCCCCGCACAGGTAGATTGACAGGATGCACCCCAGACAAGCTCGTTGGGCCGAGCCGTGTGTTCTCGCTGCCACGTTATGGGGATCCCGCTGTCTCGGCTAATATGTAGATGGAGAGTTCCCCAACCTGCACCGACGCCTGGGGAAAAGTCTCCGCATCCCGGGTCTGGGGGAAAAAAAGATGGGGGGAAGGGCCTCTGGCGGCCAGTCTCTAGCTGGAGACGGGGTGAAGTGTTTGGAAGCCGGGGGGTCTGGGTTGGGAGCCTTAAGAAGTCCTGGTTTTCCTCGACAAGGTCGGAGCCGAGACTCGTGCTTGTCCTTTCTGCTGATTATCCACTCCGTGGCCCATTGCACCGTATATCCACATATCCCAAGCTGAGCCGGCATGCACGTCTCTTCTAAGCTGGTGGTGGCCGGGGGCGCCCTGGCTCTGTGTAAGTGAACAAGGTACGCGAATCGTGCCGCTTCCACTGACCCTCCCCAGGGCTGCAGCCAGCCGCCGTCCAGGCGCAATGCACCAATGTCGCTTCGACGGAGACATACGACTACATTGTCGTGGGCTCCGGTGCTGGCGGTATCCCCATGGCGGACCGCCTGAGCGAGGCAGGCAAGAAGGTTCTCCTGATCGAAAAGGGGCCGCCGTCGACCGGAAGATGGGGCGGAACAGTAAAGCCAAGCTGGCTGTCCAACACGAACCTCACTCGATTTGATGTTCCCGGCCTCTGCAACCAAATTTGGGTCGACCCGAATGGCATTGTTTGCACCGATGTCGACCAGATGGCGGGCTGTGTGCTCGGCGGCGGAACTGCAGTCAACTCGGGCCTGTGGTGGAAGCCTCACCCCGCTGACTGGGACACCAACTTTCCAGACGGCTGGCAGAGCAAGGACGTGGCGGCTGCCACGGACCGTCTTTTTGCCCGAATCCCCGGCACCACCGCTCCCTCGATGGACGGCAAGAATTACCTTTCGCAGGGCTTCGACATGCTGTCCGGCAGCCTCAAGTCAGCAGGCTGGGAGGTCGTCGTCCCGAACGACCATCCGGATAAGAAAAACCGCACTGTTGGGCACAGCACGTTCATGTTCTCAGGGGGTGAGAGAGGCGGCCCGTTGGCGACTTACCTTGTCTCGGCAAGCGGCCGCAAGAACTTCACCCTTTGGACAAACACGGTTGTGAACCGCATCGTCCGGCAAGGTGGCCATGCTACTGGCGTCGAGGTGTCATGCAACGGTGCCGGCCATTCCGGCACCGTCTCGCTCACCCCAAAGACGGGCCGGGTCATCGTCTCGGCGGGAGCCTTTGGCTCTGCCAAGCTGCTGTTCCGGAGTAAGTTTCTGGATTCCGGCGAGAAGTAGAAAGGTGCGCCAGGCTGACAGCATCCAGGCGGCATTGGCCCGACAGACCAGCTGAACATCGTCAAGGGCTCGAATGACGGCTCTACCATGATCTCCTCAGACCAATGGATCAACCTACCGGTCGGCTACAACTTGAATGACCATGTCGGGGTAAGCAATTCTACCCCAGACCTAGAGGGTCGAGGAAATTGAGTCTGGCTGGAGTTTGCTGACACTGCTGGGCCTTTGCGTCAAACAGACCGATGTTGAGATCTCCCACCCGAGCGTTGTCTTTTATGATTATTACGGCGCTTGGAGATCGCCCATTTCTAGCGATACTCAACAATACCTCAGTACGTCTCTCTAAAATCTAGCTTTGGTATTCACAGAAAAGGGGCTGACAGCTTGTAGACAGCAGATCTGGCCCATTGGCCCAGGCGGCTCCTAATCTCGGACCGATTGTAAGTCAATCTGGAAAGCGCTCGTGCCTCGAGGGGGAAGTGTGGTGAGACTGACGGTTTGGCTACAGGCCTGGGAGATTATCACAGGAACCGACGGCATCTTGCGCCATATCCAGTGGCAAGCCCGAGTCGAGGGTAGCCAGAAAAGTAAGCCTTCCCGGGATGTCCCCAAATAATTCGCACAACAGGTAAGCTGACGGGCGCAGCCTCTATGACCATCACCCAGTACTTGGGCACCGGCACTCTGTCCCGAGGACGGATGACCATCACCAAGCAGCTGAACACCGTCGTTTCTACCGCTCCGTACCTCCGAGATTCGCACGACAGGGAGGCTGTCATCTTGGGCATCAACAGCCTCCGAGCCTCGCTGAAGGGCGTGTCCAACTTGGCGTGGATCTCGCCACGCGCAGACCAGGCGACCGAGCAGTTTGTGGATTCGGTAAGTGGAAGCCCACACAGGGATGGCTCGCGGGAAACATGCTGACACAGGGATAGATCCCCGCCACTCCTGGGCGCCGCTGTTCCAACCACTGGATCGGTGAGTCCTCTTGGCCCCTCCCTCTCTCGCATATGGAGCACAACCTCTGACGCTATTTGACCGCAGGCACTGCCAAGATGGGCACAGATGATGGGCGTACGGGCGGCACGGCTGTGGTGGACCTGAACGCCAAGGTGTACGGGACCGACAACATCTTTGTCGTTGATGCCTCGATTTTCCCCGGCCACGTTACCGGAAACCCTTCGGCGGCTATCATCATTGCGGCCGAGCATGCGGCGCCCAAGATTTTGGCACTGGCGTAATGTTGCCCGGAAACGGCTGTCCGACGTGGCCCGGAACGAGCCTCTGGATACATAGGTAGACAGAGGGGTGGCTGGTGACAGCACTCAACGCATTTGCAAAAATGAGACTCCGACTTATTGCCCCTGTTCTGCATCTCGGAATTGATAGAACACTCTTGCCCGGCCTCGTCTGAGACTTGGCCATGGAGACGTCTAGGGCGTCCTTGTTCTCCTTGCTTAATCAGACACTCCAGTGATGCCAACAAGAACCGCGGTTACCCAAGCGTTGGGCTCCCCTGATTGGGCCGGGTTTTGATTTTCGGATCGCGGCAGTCCAAGAATCTACGGCCAAAGGATAATAGGAGATCAAGGCAGCGTGAGAGTACCGGGCAAACATATCCCTGAAGTGCGGGTTGGTTCGCAAGCATTCACGTAAGGGGATGGAAGGTGAGAAGAGGCGCAGTGCCTTGTGGACCTTCCGGATTGTTGACGCTGCCCTGTATGGTGAAACGAAAAGCACGATATTCTTCTAGATCAAGACGTTATGCTGAACGGACCATGCATGGATACCCGAATGGAACAGCCAAGACATGACACGCTCCGGATAGGGCTCTGTTGGCTTCCAGAAGAGAGATCCCGCGTCGCTTGCGTGAGTTTCACTATCCATGCACCCCACAATCGGCTGGCAGGATAGGTGTTAGTGGTTGTGGAACACGCGCGGGGGTGAAGTGCTTGTGATCTGACAGAGAGTGTCAGTAATATCGGCGAGTTTTGTAAGTGGTGGACACTACTTTTAGCCGGCCGGGACAAGGCGGTAGGTGGCTGCCGGAACCCAGGATGGGCAACTATGGGAGCAAGGAATCCGGGGATGGCGCCTCTTGCCAAGAAGAGTAACTCGGCCCATGCACGGGGGTCATTCAATATGGGGAAGATTTGCAATACCGGTGGTCGCAGACGGCTCAGCATCGATATATAAGAGGGGGCTTTCCTGTCATCCATCCTCTGGGGCCCCTGAGCGGGAGAGCACGGAGACTGACATCTTAGCAACATCCATCATCGCTTTCACTTCTGAAGAGTCACCGAGTATTCAGGTTCAGGACGCAAGATAGCGCAGTCTCGTCATGTTGTCAACGACTTTCGTTCTCCTCAGTGCCGCACTCGGCGTCAGCGGGCACTATACTTTCCCCAAGGTAGGGGGCGGTGCCGACTGGCAGCAAGTCCGCAAGGCCGATAACTGGCAAAACAACGGTTTCGTCGGTGATGTCACCTCGGCGCAGATCCGGTGCTTCCAGTCGACCCCGGCTTCGGCTTCGGCGACACTCAACGTCACAGCTGGCTCCACGGTGACCTACTCAGCCGCTCCCAACGTTTATCATCCCGGCCCCATGCAGTTTTACCTGGCTCGTGTGCCAGACGGACAAACTATCACCTCATGGAACGGCGATGGCGCTGTGTGGTTCAAGGTGTTCCACGAGCAGCCCAACTTTGGCGCCCAGCTGACATGGCCCAGCAATGGTAAAGCACCCTTGACGAGGATATAGGACGGCCCGTGATATGTAATGCTGAGTAGCTAACGCACTTTGCCTTGTAGGCAAGAGCTCGTTCACCGTCCCCATCCCCAAGTGCATCAAATCTGGTTACTACCTCCTCCGGGCCGAGCACATTGGCCTGCACGCCGCCACAAGCTCAGGAGGTGCCCAGTTCTACATCTCATGCGCCCAACTTGGCATCACAGGCGGTGGAAGCACTGAGCCCACAAACAAAGTTGCCTTCCCCGGCGCCTACAAGGCGTCCGATCCGGGCATCCTCATCAACATTAACTACCCCGTCCCTACGTCGTACCAGAATCCCGGTCCGGCTGTCTTCAGCTGCTGAGTGCGCGAAGGGAGGTGGGCTTGGGTGTGATGTCCAAGGGGAGAAACCTGTTTTTGGCTTCTTCGAGTACGCCGAGGGCATGTCGAGCATCGCATCGTTTGCAAAGCGGTGCGTCTCGCCCGACTGTTTATCGACCTTGGTAATATGACATGATCTGTACATAGCATTTTATCTCACTATGAACATACATTCTACTGAGTTTGCGCTCGCATCTAAGTACTATTTGCATCCAAAAGGCGTCAAAGCACACTTCTGGATGATGGGGTACTGCCTGGCACGGAGTTCATTGGGTCCAACTTGCCTGTTGTTGGAGTCGACAATGGCGAGCCGAGATTAAGTCGTGCCTTGCTGTAGATCAAAGAGGCTAGGCATCATTTAGGAAGCGCTTTAGAAACTCCCCTAGGATGCTTGTCAACACCTCGGGACTGACTACGGAGGTCATGGTAGGTGCCCGAGAAAGGACAAGGCTGTGGGGATGCCGGGAGATGGCGTGTTAGCGTTGGGAAACCGAGGCACACCTCGTTAGAAGCAGGGTTTGCCGAAGCATCAAATATAAGTTAATACCCGGCGTCCTTGTCATCCGTATTCCAGCGCCCAGATATGAATACCCCGAAATTCGGCAGTTGCATTCGGATCCTGGCCCATCCCACAAGATTTCCGTGAGTAGCGCTGTAGGCTCAGCGGCCCAAGGGGTAATATTGCATGGCCAATCGCTTTACTCTGCTTCTATTCAAGATCGACTCTTGTGCGTGCTGGCTTAGTTGGCTTGATATGCCGGTCCTGGTGCAGACAGCTGTGGCCAAGCGCTTCTTAGATATAAGAGCACGAGAAAGCGCTACACTCTTCATCTGAGACTTGGACAGAGAGAGTCCCAAACACTGCCAGTTCTATAGAAACTTGCAGAAACTTGCCGAAAATCAAGATGCACCTCCTCACGGGGTTGCTGCTTGCAGCTGGGGCTGCCCAAGCACACTGTGTGTTTTCTCTGAAACCCGGAAACCAGGGGCATGCGGACTAATTTGGAACTATCTTCACCAGACACGTTCCCGAGACTGGTAGTGGACGGAAAATCCGAAGAAAAGGACTGGTCCGTCACTCGTATGACTAAGAATGCGCAGAGCAAGCAGGGCGTTGAGAACCCAACGAGCGCCGACATCCGCTGCTACACGTCGCAGACAGCCCCGAACGTGGCGACGGTGCCAGCTGGATCCACAGTGCATTATATCTCGACCCAGCAAATCAACCATCCGGGGCCGACGCAGTACTACCTCGCCAAAGTTCCTGCGGGATCATCAGCCAAGACGTTTGACGGGTCAGGGGCTGTGTGGTTTAAGATCGGCACGGCAAAGCCCACCATGGACAACAACAAGCAACTGGTGTGGCCGGCGCAAAGTAGCGAACCCCGAACACTCCTTGAAGCGACCAAAGTGACGATTGGCTAACTCCACCCTAGACACGTACGCAACGGCCAATGTCACCATCCCGACCGGGACGCCTGATGGCGAGTACCTCCTCCGAGTTGAGCAGATTGCCCTTCACATGGCAATGCAGGCCAACAAGGCGCAGTTCTACCTTGCTTGCTCGCAGATTCAAATTACTGGCGGCGGGAATGGCACGCCCGGCCCGCTGGTTGCGTTGCCAGGGGCTTACAAGAGCAATGACCCAGGCATTTTGGTCAACATCAACGCCATGCAGCCGGATGCATACCAGCCCCCAGGGCCGGCTGTGTGGAGTGGCTGAGTCAAAGCCCAGCATTATTCTACCTGCATTTTGACCACCGGTAGCAACTTCTCGACGATGGGCACCGCAAGAGGCCCACACCCACTTATCTTATACTCTTGAGTAGTAATAAACACTGAGGTAGTCATTCCCATGGGCATGCATGTTTACAGTATACCAGCTGTATTAGTTGTTCTTTATCTGTTCGTTACCTACCTCGTCGGTTATACGAGGCCTATTGGAAACTACAGTGTTCCCTATGGCTGCTACCTGAAAACGTCGATTCCCCTCGGCCACTTCATTCATGCTCCTGAATTGAAGGAGCCTCAAAACAGGCGTCACAGCGGCTAACAAGCATGGCAGCTCACCGACAACCTGGACATCCCCAATAAAAAGAAGCTTAAGGCGCCGTATCCTATCTTTGTGAGACAATTCAAACCTCGGATGTGAGAGTTTTCTAGACACACAAAGCCATCGATGCACCCTAACCCAAGCCGTAAAAACCACGACGATGCATTTGTCCGGGGAAGCTTTCGACCCGGAATACTTTGCCTCAGGCACGTCGTTGCTAGGAAAACAATGATAGGGCACCAAGTTCGAGTCAAGTCTAGGAAGTAAAGCTTCCGAGGCTGGCTTCTCTGCTGTCACCGTGATGTTGGAAATTTGGTCAAGACACCAGCCCCATCAAAGACCGCCTCGGCCATGCACACGCACCGAGCGGGAACCACAGGACGACGACATCGAGAGCCGTCGTCAGAAGTACCTTTCGCTGAGGACTAATACGCCTCTCAATTGAGCATACACAAATCCTGTCTGTGAAGACAGGTAAGGAGACGAGAGTGGCAGGAGTGCTGGTGGGCTAGAATGTGATCGCAAGACAGGGATTTTGGGGGGTCTCAAGAACAGCTTCTGTGGAAACTTGGGGTAACATCCACCCGTCGAACAAGTTCAAGACAGGAAGATAGTTTGGTCAATAACCCTGACAGCCATTCAAATGGGCCGAGAAACGGGTACCAAACAGTTAGCCTTTGGTTCCATCCGTCTCAGTGACTCACTCATCTCGGCATCCCAGGTCCCGATGCAAGTTTCCGTTGAGAAGCGGGGCTGCCTGTAAGTTTCCGAAGCAACAACGCCGGCATCTAAACGCTTCGAGCTTGTAGGTGTCGCCTGTACCGGGAATCCGCAGTTTAGATTTCGGTGTCTCTTTGCAGTCACACAACAGCGGCGGAGGAACGACCTTGACGCACATGATCCCAAGTGACGGTTGCCCCGAGAAACAATGTTATGCAGTTGGCGCAACCGACCTTGAGGGCCAAAGGTGATTTTGTTCTAGCTTGTGTTATTCTCGCGTCTTCCAAGACCGCCCCATATGTCCAAAGGCTGCCATCGATGCTTTGCCCGTGACCTCTGCAAAACTGTCAAGCTGCCCGTCTACGCCGAAACCAGGCCCACCCCAAATCCCCGAGACCTACCACCAACCAGTGCGAAAAATGAAACCCAACGATGCTCTCGCCCTCATCATTCTCGCCTACGTCGTTCTCAGCTTCCTCGTTTGCTTTTGTATCATCCGCTTCGCCCTGGCGATACGCCGGCACATCCACGGCTCAACATCAACGGCCTCCACCTCCTTGAAATCGACCTCGTCGACAGGCTCAGCCGCAAACTACGGAAACAGTGAAACCAGCGAGTCCAGTGCTTCGACCCCGGGGTTCGAACCGGCTACGGGCCCCCTGCCTCCTGCTCCGCCTCCCGTTGGGCCATATCCATATCCCCATCCTCCGCCTCCTGTTGGCTTGGGGGGTCCAGGATATGTTCCCGGCACGGTGCCGCCACCGCCACCGCCAGTGAATTGAAGAAACACGGTCAGGGGTAAGCAGGGTGATGAGGAAGTGGAAGGCACGAGCAAAGGAAAAGGCAACGACATGGAATTAGGGGCGAGGGGTGAGAGACGGATTCTGGAAGAGGGAAAAAGGGGTTGGAGCTACATCAAAGGTCTTGTTTTTCAATGGAGAGCTGTGCTGTGCTGTCATGCTAGAAAGCTGGTACAACCAGTGGTCAATAGCAAACGCTTGGTTCCCATCGGGGCCTCATTGTACGACCTCGAGGCTTCCGTTCACGTGGACGTCTCGCTGGACTGTGAATCTAGGGGGTGCGAGATGTGAAGCCTCACTTTCCAGTTTCATGGAGAGATTGATGCAAGCAATACGTAGGTACATAGTCCATCCTTCCCCTCTCGACGAACGAGAAGCTCGGGTCTGGCCCAGGTCCGAAAGCGAGCTCGGTACCAGGCTAGTAGAGAGCTGTTCATGCATTTGGCCCAAAAGTCTCGCTGCTCTGGGAACCTAAACTGCGGCTGGTGCACTGCCGTGGGGGGGCCAAAACTGCCAGCTTCGTTGGGGCCTGGCACAAAAATACATCTTTTTGTACGGAGTGCTTCAGCTGAGATTAGTGCCTGCTGGGGTCGGACCATCACGTTGCATGGTCGTACAACGCCACAATTGGCGGGCAAATGCGGCACATTTATATTAATGGGAACGTGCATTTGCAACCCTGAGCTCGGCCAGTTGCGGGGGGTGGGGGGCGGGAACGCCCATTGTCAAGTCTCGGGCTGTGGACGAAGTCAAGAGCTGCGGTGAAGCAAGCCGCCTCGAATACCTGTACAAGGTCGCGAAGGCAAGAATTACGAACTGGTTTAGCATGCGATGGGATATATTCTGCAGACTTAATACCTGATGAACCCTTGCTCAAACGAAGAACTCCCAATGATGTCCTGAAACCCGACCCTCCGACCTGCCGCATAACTCTCGAGGATCTATCCAACAATATCCAAGTGCTCGTCGTAGCCTACTCTGACCTAAACAATGGCAGCTTCCCACAAGGTTGCACTTCTCAGCAAGTCCTTGCCGAACTGCCGCTGCAGGCTCGTCATCTTGTCGATGAGATGACCGGTAGCGATGGACTTGGGACCCCAGACCACCAGCGCTATTGACGCAGCTCGTTCCAGCCAGGTGATACACTGCTCCATGTCGCCGCGCCGCTGGTGGATCTCGGCAATGTCCTCCATCGTGTGGGCCGCAATGCTGTCCTCGTAGAAGGCGGGCTCCCCCTGCAATCCCGAAGCCGGTGGCGGCCGCGTGACCACAGACATGCAGTGGCCGAGTGCGAGATCGGACTGGTCGGTGAGCATGTAAAAGTGCGCCAGCTCGTTCTCGACCGAGCGTACTTGGTCCGAGTCCGGCCCAAACACTGGGCGGGACGATTTGAGCAGCTCCGAGACGATCTCCAGTCCGGCCTGGTACTCGCCGCTCCGGCGGAGGAGGGTTGCGAGCGAGTCGAGGAGCTTGAAGGTGATGGCCCTGGACCGCCCAAGCCGGCTGTTGAAGATGTCGAGCATGCATTGCAGGCTGCGTTGTGAGATCTCCTGGCAGCCCTCGTCCTGCTGCAGGGCCTTGCAGATCTGAGTGATGGGGTGGTTGGACGAGAGGCTGCTCTGGGCTTCGCTGGTGAGGAATTGGAGGAGAATGCCCCGAAGCTCGGGGCGGGCGTTGGTGTTTACCGGAGAGAGGGTAGCAAACAGGTTCCGCAGAAAATCGAACGGTTGGGTGGTCATGGCACCGGCCGCGAGAGTCCCCGCCTCGGCGAAGGCAGACCATGCTCGCCGGTCCGGCCGGTGGTCGGGGTCTTCATCCACGGAGCTCGCTGAGACCTTGACGAGGTAGATGGCATGCTTGAGAGTGTCCCAATAGCGTGTCGACTCGTCAGGGGTTCTGTTTCCAAGGTAGTCATCCGGGAGGACGCCTTGGGGAATGTTGTCAAGCTGCCAGTCGTAATACTCGCGGAGCTTGAGAGTGATGATGCCCATCGTCCGGGTTTTAGACTCGGGGGAGATGGAATACGTAGGCGCTCTGAAGAGATCCTGGAGTCGAGCCCGGTAAGCGGCCAGGCCGGGACCCGGAGTCCCTGACCTAACGAGAACAACACGGTTGTCTTGCTCTTGGACACTCTCATCCGGAGGGGCTGGGCTTGAACCCGGCGTATTGGTGGACGCGTCGACCGACGAGGACGGCGTTAACGGAGTTATCTCCCGGCCTAGGAACTCGGGAATGGTGATTCTCGGTGCGTCGTCCTCCTGCTTGATCAGGTCCGAGATGCTGATACTTCGTCGAGGCTGCTGATTGGGCTCTGGAGGAGGCGTGCTCCGGGTCACGACAGGGCTGGCAGGAGAGCCCGTTGCTGGTGCCCGACGGACTCCCTGCTGGATGGTCCTGGCGCATCGTATGGTTCTGCGCAGGTCTTCATGGTCGAAGGTACTCTCACCGTCTCCTCTATCCGAGGGCGACGCAGAGCGCGGAGTCCGTCGGGCGGCACGCGCTTTATCATCACTGTTGACGTTCTTGAAGACATTCCACTCCCGGAACCGCTTATCATACATGCGCTTGCTGTCGTGGGAATCAGTGAGTGTGATCAAGGTCATGGTGATAAGGTTGAGTAAGACGTGAGGGTAGGATAGCTTTGTTGGGCTAAATCAGGGGGCGGGGGGCTTTGAGCAGATGGGAGAGAGAGGAGATGCTTCTTTCTAAGTCTTGCGAGAGAAGATCGGAGTAGATTAAGTCGACATGGTCAAGGAGGATACGAAGGGAAAAAAGAAGGGGGTGG
>FTIZ01002119.1_pt3 | contig 22894 bp, 22 predicted proteins | sample 1658381 | NCBI WGS metagenome assembly FTIZ01 (sample SAMEA3914822, study PRJEB12502) | metagenome | biome: forest; material: soil | place: USA | collected 2012-03-12 | depth 0.1 m
GGCCGCGTGGTTATGGGCCTGGGCTTCTACGGCCGTAGTTTTACCATGAAGTCGTCGTCGTGTATGCACTCCGGCTGTGAATTTACTGACGGTGCTCGCGGCGGCACGTGTACCGGTACTCCCGGCGTGCTGTCTGCTGCGGAGATCAACACCATTATTGCTAATGGGGCGACTGTCACAACGGACCAGGCGGCGGCGGTCAAAATTGTGACGTGGGATTCGAATCAGTGGGTGAGCTACGATGATGCGCAGACGCTCAAGATGAAGTTGGATTATGCCAACTTGAGGTGTCTTGGAGGGTGAGTCTTTTCTCTCTTTCTTATCTTCTTCTAAATTTTTGCTGTGTGCTTTCTTTGGGGTAGGGTGAATGCTAACTGACCGTTTGAAATACTTAGAACAATGATTTGGGCGATCGACCTTGATGACGGGACGTTGATCAACGCACTTGGGTCGGATCTCTCAAGGCCCAAGTCGGTGCTCTCGGACAGCATGATGTTCTACCCCGACTTTGATACACGCTTCGATGACCTCTAGATGTTGATAAACTGTGGTTTCTGTAGGTATTTTGGTTAGCTTAACACGGAATGGGATTGACCGGGCAACATGTGGTTTTGATTTACCTTGTACTTTGACACAAGTCATGATTCCCATATAATAAGCCCCATGTAACTGTTCCCACAATTCTGCTCTGCTCTGGCCCAATAGGTAAGTGTCTAGGTAGGTAACGTAGCCGGGTCCCTAAGATAAGACACTTAGGTAGGTAGTTTGTAGTTTTCAGACCTTCATGAATGATGTCCAAGCTATGTCTCGCTTTTAGCTTGAGAGCAAAATGTCTCTACCTGCCTAAGTACCTAAAGTTCAAGCGATTTCAATGAGGGGAAAAAATTGATGTATGTGGTCGACAGTCTAGGTAGGTAGGCTAAGAACAAAGGTTATAATTCGGCTTGGCAGGGGCATGTTCAAAGTACACGGGATCGAGGGTTTAGAAGAGGTATTGTTGTGTAAATAGGTGGCTGCTCTAGAGGTGGGTAACTACGGTACTGAGCTACGTGGCATTCTCCTCCCAAGCGTGATCAACATTGCTATGTCAGGTAGGTAAATACTCCTAGGCATCGAAACACAGCCCTGGCCACCTCTGACCCTAGCCCAACGTTTCCTCGCCGCAGCTTAGAGCCCAGCCCCGGATGTTGGTAATGCGAAAACTCCATTTATAGACAGGAAGCGTCCGCGTCCTTCTTCCTGATAGTCTTGACCTTGTTGAAGAGTTTACTGGTGGAAGCCCCCAGATTCCCAATAAAGCCCTTATCAATCTTGACGCCATACATCTTTTTCAGGCCCTTCACGTCCTGCTGGCTCGGCTTGGAGTTGGGTTGGATCAGATCACCGTTCGGCTTGGTGATGACGTTTTGCTTCACGCCGTCGACGGTTTTGCCGCCTGCGTTGCTTGGATCTGGGAAGGTGTGCTGTCAGCGGAGTTGACTGGGTCGGCTGGCAAAAAGGTGTTGAGAAAATAAGCTCACAAAGCATGATTGAGTCCCAGTCGGGCTCGCTCTTGTCGCCGTCAATCATGTCCTCGGAATCCATTGGCAGGTAATTGAGTCCGCCGGCGAACTTTGACCTCTGTGCGTAGGCCTGCTTCCGGCAGAGACTATTCCGTTCATTGGTGTACATCCACGCTTGTGGCCCGGTCTGGCTATATCCCGCCATATGCTCAGCAAAGTCGACCAAGTTCTCGCAGTGGAAATTGTCCTCGCTAAAATAGATCTTGTCCCGCTGGGTATCGACAAATGGATTGGTCCACCACTTGGGATTCTGATGCTCGTGGTGCATCCCCCAGACGTGCTGTGGTTGCAAAATTAGACCATGTGGTCGACGCACGCACGCGGAAGGTAAGTTACTTACGCCCATCTCGTGCGCATAGTTGGCCACCACGTTCATCATACCGATATCTAGAATATCGGTGAGGGTCATGCTGGGGCCGAGATACAGACTGTCGCCGGTACCCCCAGGTTCGCCCAGCGGGAGAATCACGCCCACGGTCGAGGTCATCTTGCGGACGTTCTCGCCGGCATAGATAATGAGCAGGTGCGTAGACCGCAGTGCCCGGGCACACCCGGGGTCATTGTCGGGAAGGATGTTGAACTGGAAGTTGCCGCCCTTGTCATCGAGCCCGGCTTGCCGCCAGAGTTCACGCGCCGCGATGAGATTGTCATACAGAATGTCACGCGTGGATACGCCATTCACGCCCTTATGCGTGTGAGTGGCCGTGTCAAAGCAGGCATCGATGTTGCCGTTCGGCCAGAGACGGGGGTAGTCGCTGGAGCCGGACGGGGTGCTGAGGCCGAAGTAGCGCTTCTGGTGGCCGTGCTGGGTAGACGAGACGTTTGTGCCATTGAAGTAAATGTTATTGACGCCCGAAAGGTCGCGGACGGCGATGCCCGCTGCGACGGCCGCCTTCGCGTGTGTGATAGGGGGTTGCCATAACCGGCTGCCAGCCTCGACGCCGGTGGCAGCGAGAAGTATGGCAACAAGACAGGGGCTGAAGGCCAACATGTTGCAAGAGACGTCGAAGAGCCCGCGAGAGGGAGGAGACGAAGACCACGACGAGAGAGTGACGGGCGTGGTTGTGGATGAGTCCCGGAGCCGTAGGGTTGAAGACCCTGAGTCTTCACTGCCCGTCCCTCGCAGTGTCTGACAGTCTGTCCCTCTGGTGTTAGTCGGCAATTGGTGCCGCTGACCCCGGCGGACCCTGGCCGTCAATGTTACCATGGCATTGGACCCATCGACCACCTTGCCGCCGAGTACCCGGAGCCAGGGGTGGCTGATTCAGCGCATCGCCAGGCTTCCACATTCCCGCGTGCCTTGCAGTAGCGAGCCCTAGCAAAACCCAATCTTAACATCATCACACGACAGTGGTAGGGTGGGGTAAGATATCCACCGATGGCGGGCTGCTCCAGACTAGGTCGATGGGGCCGAGCCGTCCGGCCGATGCTGACAAGTTTGGCTGGTTGGCCCCAAAGGCCACAAAGGATTTTTTTTTCGCTTCTCCCGGCGCTATAATCTCACGCTCGGGGTCCTCCTTGCATCCGATGCGACTCTCCCGCAGCCAAGAATGTGCACGTACCGGTACTTTGCAGGGGTCAGACTCTTCACCCCTGGTCGAGATCTTCAACCTCAACCCACATCCCACCCTACTTCCTCACGTTACCTTGCATATCTCGATTTGAGAATCCCGGAAGAGAGCTCTCTTGACAGTTGCCTACGCCAAGACACACCACCATTGCCACCATCACCGCTACGGTGCCAGTGCACTGTGTCGGCATCGCTCCGGAGACATGGGCGCTGAGAAAGGGCCCATTGGGGAGGGTATGAGCTGACATGGTGGGTTGAGCCTACTGGCGTCTGCTTACATAGTAGGGGTAACATGCCGACCTACCCAAGAGATGGGCCGAGGCCGCGGCGTCCACGTTAGCAAGTCAGGGATATTTGGTGGATCTCTCTGGGTCACTCCGCAGCGCATGTCTACGCGAAGAAGATAATCCGCGGGGACCTCACCTGTGCCCGATTACATGTGCGAAACCTCCTCGCTCTGACCCTCCCGGACAGGCGAGAATCGGCAGTCCTCGTCCTTCCTTCCCCTCTCCACCTCTCGCCTCGCCCCCCTTCTCATATCTTCGGGGCCTCGTCACTCTCTGCCTCTGGTCTCGGTGGGCGAGCAGGTTGCTGGTCAGAGGCGCACAACACTTCGTTCGCCTATCTCAGGCTTCTCGGGCTTTACCATGATCCCGCTCCTTTCACTTGGCCTCGCCGCAACCTTCGCGGCGGCCTTGTCCATCCCTCGCCAGAATGCCAACCACACACCGGTGGACGGCCTCCAGGCGCGCCAAATCGGCTCTGACCCGACTTCGTTCAACTGGGTCCGGCGCTTCGCTGCCGTCGGCGACAGCTACACGGCCGGCATTGGCTCAGGCGAACAACTAGGCGGCTTGTTCCACAACTTCAACGACTGGAGCTGCTCGCGCTACGACCTGAGCTACCCCATGATATTGCAGCAGTGGGTGGGTTCGTCCATCGAGGATTTCCAGTATCCCGCCTGCACCGGCGACCAGACGTGGCAAATCTACAACCAGATCAACGCTCTCGCGGGCAACCTCGATCTGGTGACGCTGACCGCCGGCGGCAATGACCTGTGCCTGGTCGACATCATCAAAGACTGCATCGTTCTGGCCTTTTACGATGAGGCTACGTGCACCGCTATCCTGGAGAAGGCCGAGCAGAATCTAGCCAACATCATGCGCGGTAATATCAAGGAGATGTTGCTCGCGCTCAACTCCAAGATAGCCACCAACGGCATCGTCGTTTACAACAGCTACGCCCGCTTCTTCAACACCGACAACGAGAAGTGCGCCACGGATGAGGACTGGGGCCTCTTCCCCTGGGTTGCCTACACCTGGCTCGGCATTCGGTCCACGCCGTTGCCCCTGACCATTGCTCGCCGCCAGCGTTTCAACACGCTGACGGCAGGGTTAAACGACCTCATCCGCGAGGTTATCCACGACGTCGCCGACGAGGTCAATTACAAGATCGGCTTTAACAACTGGGACCTGTGGCCAATCGAAGGCGTCGACGGCCAAATGTGCTCGCCCTCCTCGTCGGGCGCGTATCCGGACAGGAACCAACCCGACCTGCTCTTCTTCAAGCCCGACACGCGCAAGACCCTCTTCCGCTCGCCCTTTTTCAAGCGAGACCTCGAGCTACAAGTCGAGAACGGTACGGCAACCCCGATTACCAGCGGGACTCCTCCCATCCCTGGGCCGTCTGACTCCCCGCTTCCTCCGCTGGAAGAAGCCGACATCGACCCGGTCCTTAAAGCCCGCCTGGAATCCCTCCGCGACTCTATCCCCGCCCGAGACCTTGATGAGAACGGTGTAGACCGTGCCATCTACCGCTCTTCCCTCTGGAACTCGGTCAACCCCCGCGCAGCGGCTCTCCACGCCCTCGACAAGCGCGCGCCCACCGTCCCGTCCTGCCCCTCGGACGCACGCGGCTGGCTTCCCTCCCTGGGCTTCCTCCTCCCCGACTTCTTCGGGCGCATCTTCCACCCCAACGAAAAAGGTCACAACGCGATCGCGTCCTTCGCCCTCCTCGAGACCATGGACCTGCGCGCCAAGGTGCTGGGCGTGTCGCCCGAGGTGTGCGAGATCACCGAGGTCTTCCAGTGCTGGCGCGCCGGCGGCCGCACCGAGTACGTCACGGCCGACCGCGCCGACGCCAACCTCAAGGACTTTTGCGCGACGGTCGAGGGCCCCGGGAGCGGGTACACCAACTGGGTGCGCAGCAAGAAGTATCACGAGGGCACGCCCGACGAGATGGAGTTTTTCTTGAAAGGGGGGAATGTGGATAACGTAAATCGGGAGGAGTGTGTTGAGGCGTTTACCAAGATTGTGCATGGCTGTGATAATGGGGATAGCGACAACCCGATGAACTGGAAATTTGGCGGGCGGTGGCAGGCCGGCGAGTATGAGTACGACTTGAGCCCCAACGCGAGGCGGCCCTGGCCGCCGATGAAGGCACCGAACGGGCAGTGCACGGGGAAGTACAAGTTCTTGTTTAGTGACTTTGAGATGTACGGTAAGTCGCAGTGGTCCCCTGGGATTTATCCCTCCTCTTTTTGCTCGGTTACTTTGCTGACAACTGGCAACAGGCGCTGGATTCAGCAGCTGGGATTGGGGTCAGGAGACCCTCTTGCCACAGTCCAAGGGGTGCCTGGGTCTTGGTGTGACCAAGTGGCAGTTCGTGTATTTGCCGGAACCGGACGAGAACGGCATGGAGTGGAGGGCGACGTGGCGGACTCCCGTGTTTGTGAGCAACCGGTGCTACAGGAACAACAAGGTCGTCAACTCCATCGGCGGGGATACGCACGGCTGCGGTGGCGACGCGGGGGCATAACCGTCGTTGACAAGTCATCTTCAACACTGTTCCGTATTTTTCGATGTGAATAATCTTGAATTGTTGTGTACTTGCCTGGCGCTTTAAAAACTTTGAAGCACAAGTGGTGAACTTTATATAGAGTTCACGGGTTGGAGTCTGCGCTGTCAACGGGAATGCCCGGACCAACTAGGGGCGAGCACCTGCGCGCCACTGCTGTGGGCCAGTGAGTGGATTGGCTTGATTTCCCGCTGATTCGCGTCCGACTGTGGCATCTTGAACCTTGGCACAACACTTGAATCTCTCCACGGCAGAGTCGTCGATGGCTTCCCAACCACCCAGACTTATTGCCATTGCGCCGGCGGCACCCGGATCATGCAACCAAGACTCTTCTAATGTCCAACCGGCCATGCCGTACACATGCCAGACATGTGCGAAGCGCAAGGTCAGGTGCGACAAGGCGAGCCCGATCTGCTCCACCTGTCGCAGAAGCAAGCTCGAGTGCATCTACGAAGCACCTCGACCGCGAACACGAAAGAGGAAGCTGAGCGGTGATGTAATCGAACGGCTCGCTCGATACGAGCGTCTTCTTCGCCAACACGGCCTGCTTGACTCAGATACCGACCAGCCATCGCCGGCAGGGGCGGGGGCGGCAATCTCATCGGAGCCCATATCGCTCCTCTGGGACGAACCTGAGGGCACAGGGACCGGCAAAGTACTTATAAGCAATGGCAAGTCGAGATACGTGAACAGCAAGCTTTGGAGAACCATCGGAGGTGACGACACGGACAATGATCTTGACAAAGACGACGACGGCGAAATTGACGACGAGAGCGAAAACAGCAGTGGCTCGCTGGATGGTGCTGGCCCGATGCCTCCAGCGGGCCCCTTTTCGGATCCCCTTACGGGCGCATTTCTCCAAACCCCTCAATTGAACCTTCTTCAGTACCATCCATCCCACGATGAAGCCATGGCTATGTGGGAGACATACGTTGAGAACGTGGAGCCCCTTTGCAAGCTGCTCCACGTCCCATCGACTAGATGCATGGTCGAGACAGTTTCGAAACAGCCAGAGTCGGCGTCCAGGTCCAATGAGTGTCTCCTCTTTGCGATATACCACTTTGCCGTCTTCTCGTCGACTGAAGAGGAATGCGTCAGGAAGTTCGGGCGGTCTCGGGATGTCCTCCGGCCACGATACCATGGCGCAGTCCGCCAAGCACTCGCCAATGCCTCTTTTCTTGAGACAACCGACTTCACCATTCTGCAAGCCTTGGTACTCCTTCTCCTGCCGTCTCGAGACCAGTACGAACCGCAGACATACTGGATCCTCACAGGCGTTGCCATCCGCATCGGCCGACGCCTCGGAGTTCACCGAGACGGTCAAAAGCTAGGCTTGCCACCATTCCAAGTTGAAATGAGCCGACGGCTGTTCTACCAACTCATGCCGCTCGACGCCAGAGCAGGCCAAATGGCGGACATGGGTGCCTCGGTACTTCCGGAGGCGTGGGACGTGCAAGCGCCGCTCAACATCAACGATGACCAGATCTGGCCGGGTATGGCCGAGCTACCGCAGGCGCACACAGGAGCCACAGACATGATATTTTGCTTGTCACGCGCCTGTGTCGGCGAGTTTTTTGCTAAAGGAGTCGGCGCAGGGTCGTGGACCTTCAAGGACTCGGGGGCAGCAGACCAAGTCGTCAACCAAGCCGAGAGAACCGTCGAGGAGAGATACATACGCTACTGCGACGTCGTGAACCCGTTGCATTTCTTGGCCATCTGCATGGCCAGATCCGGCATCGCAGTCATGCGCCTTCGAGTTCGGCTGTCCAAAGCCATGAACGACAGCGCCACCAACGCTGAAGCCAGGGAGGCCGTCCAATTAGCCCTCAAAATCTTGAATACGGACGCAGCCGTATGCTCCCACCCGGGATTGAAAAAGTATCGGTGGCATACCGCGTCCTTCTCGATCTGGGGCACGTGGGACTCCTCCATCGTTGTCTTGACAACTCTGGCACGCCGGAGTGGTCTCTTCTCCGCCAAGGAGGCCGATGACGCCTGGGCCGCAGTGGAGGCTTTGTATTGTCACCACGAAGAGCTCTTTCAATCCAAGCGAGCCTTGTATGTTGCTCTGGGGCGCCTCACACTCAAGGCTTGGGAGGCCACACCACGGAGCACAGCGAACGGCGGCAATCCTGAGCCCGAATTCATCACTACCTTGCGTGCGATAAATACCCGGAAAAGGCAAGGAAAAGATACGACGGCCAGCGACGACACTCAGGAAAACACCGACTCCGGCATATCGACTGCGTTTTCCCCTGAGATTTGCTGGGATCCCGGTCTCGGCTCCAGTTCAGGGGGTTTCAACACCGATTTCGGCAACGAGATCGATCTCGATGCAACAGACTGGACGTTTTGGGACCGATTGATCCAAGATCATGGATTAGAGACTTCCAAGGAAGAAGAGAACTCCAAAATTCGCCAGGAGTAAGCTCAATCGCTCCAGGAATTGGGCATTCCTCGAGACGTCCACTTGAAATTGCTTGCCCCTGATTGGTCAAAAGCTCGGGTGGCCATCGGCCGAGCCGGAGCTGACGAAAACCCGGGTCTCGGTCAAAAGCGAAAGGAGTGCAGGTTTCTAGACTCTATATATTGTAGTCACTCTTGTCCCCCATATCCCCAGTGCTCTTCATGCATCTCGAAGCTTCCTAGGATATCTTGTCCACACTCTCGACTTGACCCATCCATCCCCAGCCCTGTTCGCTCCCAACCAACACCATGACCAAACCCCGCCAACTCCGGATCCTCATCGTGGGAGCCTCCATTGCAGGCCCAGCTACCGCGTACTGGCTCGCCAAAGCCGGCGCCCACGTCACCGTCATTGAACGGTTCCCTCGGCTGCGAGCAAATGGGCAAAATGTCGACATCCGCACCGTCGGCGTCACAGCTATGCGCAAGATACCCGGCATGGAAGCCTCGGTGCGAGCCAAAACAGTCCCCATAGACGGCTTCAGTTTCGTTTCTAGCACCGGTCAGCCCTTCGCTACCATTCGCAAGACAGGCGACCCCGACCGGCAGTCCCTCGTTTCCGAGTACGAAATCTACCGCGGGGATCTTTCCCAGATCCTTTTCGACCTCACCAAAGACAACCCCAACATCCACTACATATTCAACACCCAAATCTCCTCCATCTACCCCCAACTTTCCGCCGACAACAACGACGACACCCCCCTAACCGTCCACTTCGCCTCCCCCCACCCGCACCCCCCTCCGCAAAGCCAAATCTTCGACGTCATCGTGGCCTGCGACGGCGCCACCTCCCGCACCCGGGCCCTTGCATTTCCCAACGCACACTTGCACACCCAGCCCGTCAACAGCTGGGTGGCCTACTTCACCCTCCCGCCCGGCGCCCTCCCCTCGTCCAGCACTGCCGCCTCCACCACCAACAACAGCACCAGCACTTCCAACACTAACAACACCATCACCGGCCAAAGCTACAGCGCCCCAGGCGGCCGGTTTTCCGCCCTCGGTTACGATCCCGTCTCTGGCCAGCACCGCGTCGTCCTAATGGGCATGTACCCCCGCTCCAGCACCACAGCGATGGCCCCCTTCCGGGCAGCAGCAGCGGCACAGAAGCAAGGCAACGATGACGAACAAGCGGGTGTCAAAGGGTTCATTGCTCACGAGTTCAGCGGCGCCGGGTGGCGGTGTGCCGAGATTGTTCGGGGAATGATGCAGCTCGGCGAGGAAGAGGATAATTTCTATGCTGCTGAGGTGGTGCAGGTTAAAATGCCGAGTTGGTCCTCGGGGCGGGTGGTGTTGGTGGGTGATGCCGGGTATGCAGCTGGTCCGACGGGGGCGGGGACGAGCCTCGCGCTGGCGGGGGCGTATGTCCTTGCTGGGGAGGTGGGGAGGCATATTGAAGAGGGAGGTGGGTTGGATGAGGCGTTGAAGCGGTATGAGGAGGTGATGAGGCCGATTGTGGGAGAGTTGCAGCAGATTTCGTGGGGCGTGCAGGTGGTGATGGCGCCGCAGACGTGGTGGGGGTTGGCGGTCAGGAATGCGGTGTTGTGGTTTGTGTTTCGGACGGGGGTGGTGGGTTTGGTGCAGAGGGTGTTTGGGGGGGTGTTCAAGGGGAGGGAGGAGGAGGTGTTGCCTGAGTATGAGTGGCTTGCTGAGCATGAGTGAGTATCAGCAGGCTGTTTAAGTCCCTTAGGCTTGTTTGTAATGGGTTTTTTTGTTGATAGAAAGGGCTGTATTATTAACGAAAATCTCTCTCCTCCCTTCGTGGATGTTCGAACTTGGTTCTTCCGATATCTGTTTCCAATGCCCCTGAGTCCACGCCTACAACCTCGCAGTCACCCCCTCCCCCCTCAAGTCCTCACACAGCCCCTGCGCAATCCAATCGGAGATCGCCATCGTCGTAACCATGGGGTTCACCCCACTAGCACTCGGAAACACGCTCGCATCAGCCACATACAGGCCCTCGGTTCCCCAGACCCGTCCCTTCGGATCGACAACCCCGTCCTTCGGCTTGGCACTCATCCTGCAGGTGCCCATCTGGTGCGCCGACGCAAACGGCGTGACAGGCGGCTTGTTGCCGTAGGCCTTGAGCTTGGCCAGCCATTTCTCAAAAGCCTGCTTCTCCTTCTCCTTGTCAGTGTTTTCGCGGCGGACAAAGGGTGGGAAGCCGGCGATGCCCGGGTGGATCTCGCGGGCGTTGCGGGCAAAGAGGATGCGCGACAGCTCGAGCACGCCGCGTAGGTTGTGAGCGCGGTCGAAGTCGGAGGGGTGGTAGGCGATGCGGGGGCGCCCTGTAGCCGGATCGCGGTGGACATGGCCGGTCTCGCGGTCACGGCAGATGGCAATGAAGCAGGCCAGGTGGCGGTACTTGGCTGTGAGGAGCTTGTAGTCGGTTCCAGAGGTCCATGGGAGGAAGGGAAGGCAGAAGGTTGGCTGGGGGGTGTTTAGTTTTTGTGCTGGTTTGTGTTTGAGAGACGGAAAGGGACGCACCATCATGGACATGACTTCGAGCTTGACGCCGTGACCCTTGGCGTCGAGGTTCTCAAAGGAGCCGACTACCGAGGTGAGACTACCGCCTACGAAATGGTTAGCTAGCTGTGAGATTCGGAGTGTAGGGCTGGGCTGCGTACCCTCCCATGGCTGGATGTCCTCGTCAAAGACCGCTGACACAAAGTTGGTCGGGTGCAGGTAGAGGTTCTTGCCAAGCTGGGGGTTCTGTCCGTGTTGTCAGTGTTGTTCTGTGATTTTCCGAGGTCAGGCACACTCACCTTCAACTCGCTGTTCATCAGCACGACCGGGCTCCAGAGCGTGCCGCAGCTGACAACAACCCTCTTAGCCCTGACCACCACTTTGACCTCCACTCCCTCTTTCGACGTCCACACACCCTCCACCCCCTTCGCAACCTTGGTGCCATTCTTCTGCTCAAACAGCACCCTTTCGACCTTGAACCCTTCCGCAAACTTGACCCCCGCCTCGGCCGCCTCAGGAAACCACCCATTCACCGGCCCCATCTTCTCCCCCTTCCAGCACCCGAGCGTGCAATATCCACAATCATGCCTCTCCCCCTTTACATTCTGCGGCACAATCTTCGCCTGAAGCCCCAACTCCTTCGCCCCATCCAACAACACCCGATTCGCATAATTCGGCACAACCACCTCCCCCTTACACCCCATCTTCTCATACACCCGATCCAGACACGCCTGGAACTCCCCATCCGCCCCAAAGAAAGGCAACCCCCGATCCGCCCACTCCTGCCGCACAAAATCCTGCGTCTGCAAGGCCGCGCTCCAGTTGACCGTCCCGCCGCCGCCAAAGCACGACCCAGCCGAAACCGTCATCGACCCGTCGTCCACTTCAATCACACCGCCAGCCTCAAAGAGACTTGCCAGCCCGGCGCTCTGCGACATCGGGAAGTGGCTGGCGTCAAAGTGCCGGCCCTTTTCGAGCACGAGCACATTGAGCGAGGCGCCGAATTCCGCGGCCAGCTTGTTAGCGACCACGCCCGCGCCGCAGCCTGAGCCGAGGATCACCACGTCGGTGGCGAGTTCTACGGGGTTGATCTGCCCTTCGGCGGGGGGCTGGAATTGGAGGAACTCGTACGGGTGGGAGGCAGAGCCGGTGACCCACGCCGAAGGGACTTCGGGGAAGCCGGTCAGTGGGGAGAAGGTGGTGCTGGTGCGGATGTGGGCGAGTTTGCCGAGGGTGGTCATGGATTTGAAGAGGCATTTGATGGCCCAGAGGGAGGAGGTGCCCCAGCCTTGGAGGATTTTGATGCGGTCGGCAATGGGAAGGGAAGGGAGGGGGGTGGTGTAGGAGGTGAGGAGGAGGCTGCCTGGACGGGTGCTGCGGGATGGTTAGCAATCAGTGAAGCAAAAGCTGCAATGAAGGCACGGACCTGAGGATAGATAGCAGCAGGCGCATTTCCTTCTGCTTGTGAGGGGGGACGTTGGAGAGCACGGATTTGAGAAGCTGCGTGAAGGCGGGGTTATCAGAGGGCCGCTCGGCGAGGTAGGCCTCGAGGACGTCAGAGGAGTGGTTGAGAGGTGTGGAGGCGTTCCGGAGCTTGATGGCGGTCTCGGAGTACTCGCCGCTGGGGAGGTAGATGGTCGAGGCATCTTGCTGCTTTGCGTTTGCAGACGCGTCCTGGATGCGGACGGCCGGAATGACAGTGTCCATGATGGCCATGAGGACCTTCCATTGGGCCTCGTTGAGGATGTCGGGGGCGTCGGGCAGCCTCACGGCCACGGGCCCCGAGGGAGTGGCTGTTACGACTGTGTCGGCCATCTTGAGTTGGCTTGGTTCTGTTGACCTGGGTACCGTGTTGAGTTTGGATCGAGAATGAGTGACTGGGCGATATAGACGTGTACTTTTTGTCGTGTGTTACGGAGTAATTATGACAACAGCAAAGTGCCAAAGTGTTGAGCCGGGGCTGGGACGATGCAACCTGCGCCCCGCAGCGGAACCCCAGGTTTTTCGTCCGGACCTGGGGTCGTCCCTGGTCGGATTTGGGGTCCAGTCAGGGGTGCCAGGATCGAAAGCGTCCGACCATGCGGGATTCATGGGGTGACCGAGGCAGGGTTCTCATGTCCCACAGCGGCATTCCGGCTCCACGTGAAAGGGGGTTGGTTGCTGGGACGAGCGGGACAGGGATGGTGTGGAATTTCTCCAAGCCACCATGTCGTGATTGGCGCGGGAGCGTTCCGATATCAAACCTGGGAAAGAATCCTGGAGTTCGCGGATCGGATGTCATGGACAGCAAAGGTTTGGCGGGGTGTTCAGTGTGATCCCGGAACACTGAGTTGTACCTATATTCCGTATTCTGTACTTGCTATGTCGGTATGTCCACATCCCGAACGATATACCGCCCTGTACATCGTTGGACCCTTCACAGTCACATAGAACGTACACTCTTGCCCTTCACCCCCACTGCCGGAAGAACTCGAGAATGATGCTCGACGCGTTAAACGACGCCGGCCCGTCGCCATTCTCCTTATTGTCACAATTCGGGATCGTGGCCGGCCAGCTATGCCCGATATGTGCCCCATCAAACACATGCGTGACGAGCCCCAACTGGGCGCCCGTCCCGTACTGATACACGGTCGCGCTTACCGTGAGGTTGTAGCTCGAGTTCGTCGTTCCCAACCCATCCCTGACAGCCCACTCCTGCACCCAGTGCGGAATATACGGCAGGCAGGCGTTCCTGCGTACGCCGCCGAGGTACGGGATCACGGAGTCGTTGCCGCCGTGGAACTCGATCATGGGGATGTTGTCACGGCTGTTGTTGCAAGCGTTGACCAATGTGTAGGGGTCGCACCCGGCGCCATTGTTGGTGTTGTTCGGTGCGTAGAAGGCGCCCGACACAGGCGCAAAGGCCGCTACCCGCAGCGAGAGCATCGCGTCGCAGGCCAGCACGTCGCCTACAAAGCCGCCCCCGTCACTCTTGCCCGTGGCGAAGATCCGGCTGCTGTCGAGGCACAGCTTCGCCTCGAGCGCATCAAGGATTTGGGAGGTGAAGGCTGTATCGTTGGTGGTAACTCCGGGCACGCCCTCCCACCGATCCTGGCGGGCGAGTTACTCATTCACTGAGCGCATGTAGACGTGACAACGAGGGAAACTCACGTGGATACCCTGAGGATACGCGACGACATATTCCGTGTTGAAGAACGGAGACGTGAGGAGGTCGAGCGCAGCCTGTTGCGAGGCGTTGCGGTCGCCGCCGTGGTAGGATAGGATGAGCGGTGCCGGCGACGCGCGAGATACGTATGATTTGGGGACGAAGAGCAGGTAGCTTCTGCCACTTGGGAGCGTCTCATTCACGAGTTTGCCTGTGGCGATACCCGCGGGGTTCGGGACGCACGCGCTAGCAACAGCCGCAAGCGCGGCGATGAGAACTCGGCGAGCCATAACTTGAAGGGAGCGAATAGTCGGATCCGCTTCTTTCGAAATTAATAAGAAAGTGTGTCGCAGGCACATAGGCTGGCGATATTGCGTCTGCTACTGTTGAAGAAGGTTGCGGAAAGAAGAAGTCCTGCCCGGAGAGAAGATGGTGGAGGCGGACGGTCTTGCCTAGCAAACGGGCCTAGCAACCACGGGCCCTTCCGCAACAAAGCCAGGTATCGGAAATCATGCATGAGAACACAGCGCAAAATATACGTGGTAGACGGCTTCGTGTTTCTTTCATTAAAGCACTGGCTTTTTCGGAGAGGCGCTCAGACGGAACAACAAACACAACACACAGACGCTCGGACAACCGGCTCCTCGCTTCGATGAAGGTCATGACTGACAAGCTGTCGTTGGGAACAGACCTTGACCGAGCGTCTGACAAGCGCAGTACTTCAAGATGGATATCAGGATGCCGGCCGTGTGCTGGAAAACCGGGATAAGCCATCAACTACTAACTGGTGGCCCCTTGGCACTTGGAAACAAGGTGACGTAGCGAGTTGGGAGAGGTCGGATAGAGGATGGGAAGTATAAGATCATGGGGGAACTACTTGCACAGGTTTCGTAGCAGGGATATGAGTACATAAAATCCATGAAATCTAGTTTGACACTGGCCAGAACAACCCCGTGAACCACGCCCGCATCCGCTTCGTGGCATCCCCGTCGATCCCGTCGGATCCCTCCATCAAGATCCAGTCGTGTGCCTCGTCCTTGGAGAGGTCCAACTTCAGCGTCACGCCAGGATTCCCCCTTCTTACCGCATCAGCAAACGCCACCCCCTGATCCCGCAGAATCTCCTGTTCACCCGCCGTGACATACACATGCTTCACGACCCTCTCCAGCCCCCTAAACCAGCTCTCAGGATCCTTCAAGTCCATCGGCATAGCCCACCCCTTCTGCGCCACGACCTCAGCCGCATACCCCTCAGGCTCAACCACCCACTGCGCCAACGTGTCCGTCGTCTTCGACGAGAGCATGTCAATCCCCCCATTCCTCGCCACGCTCCCCCAGCACTCATTCCGGAAACTCAACAGCGGCGACACCAAGAACGCCCCCGCCAACGGCTCCGCGAGCCGCACCTCTCCGACTTCGGGATGCGCCCTGACCAAATGCCCCAACACCTGCGCCGTCAGGTTGCCCCCCGCCGAGTCCCCGCCAATCACCAAACTCCCCGGCTTCACCCCGCTCGCGAGCAAGTGGTTCAGCGCGTAGGCCGCCTGCCGCAGCTGCGTAGGATACATCTCGCCCGGGCAGAGCGTGTACTGCAGAAAGGCGACAGCCACCTCTTCCTTGTCGGCATTGCTGGCCGCAGCCGGCGACGCGAGTAGGTAAGCACGCGTGCACCACTCCATGTGGCCGGGCAGCGCGGGCGCGATGTATCCGCCGCCATGGAAGAAGAGGACGAACTTGGTGGCCTTGTGGCGGTCGCCGATCCAGAGGAGGGAGGACTGGCCGTCCGGGAGGGCCTCGACGTCGTGGGTGAGGCGGGAGGCGAGGAAGGCGGATTCTTTGGTCGGGTTGGTGCTGGTGGAGCGGAGGGCGCGGGCGTGGCGGCGCGCGAGCCAGGTCTTGTAGGTGGCTTTGGTGCTCGGGGAGATGAACTGCAGCTGGTACGGGGTGAGGTTGTGTAGGGCGAAGCGGTAGGTGGCGCACCGGGCGTAGTGGCGGAAGGAGATGCCGCGGACGGCGGCTAGAGTGTAGCAGCGGAGGAGGTTGATTAGGAGTGAAGGAGGTCCTTGAGGGGTGTTAGTGGAGGTGAGGGCAGAAACCCGGGGTGCAATGAGTGAGTGATTGACGCACCGAGAACAAACAGCTTGAACAGCAGGCTCAACCCCCCGGTAAGGGAGAGCCCCGCTGCTTTTGTTCGCGGTGTCTGATGAGTTTGTGAGCCACTATTCTAGAGACTGGATGGACAAGTCAACTCACCATTTGGACCTGCAAGGGTTTGTTTGACACGTTGTGGATGGGGCGATGAATGGTGGACTCGGTTGGTGGGCGCGACGTCGTGCCTTATACAGGGCCTTTCGCGCCCTGCGAGCTTCGATTAATTGCGCCGGGTCCGTTCCGGGCTGCATCTCGCATCCTCCAGTTCAGCTTGGCGACTCTCAGCCCCGCCCCACCATCTGCGGCGAGATCCGCCATGGTTCGGTTAACTGTTTGATTAGCAAGCCAGCCACTGGCGAGCCCGACCCGACCCCTGTGTGAGGCATTGCGAACAAACCACGGCCGGTTCAAAAACACCCCGGCGGAGCATCGTGTTCCTCCAAAGCCCGTCAATTCGAGCTCTCCCTCCACTTGGCCAGATTCACCCCTGACCCCTGAATTCACGCCTTACGCTACAGCGACTTACACACAAGTTGCACCTCTGAACATGGCCACACACCGCGAAAACGGCGGGCTCCACTTTGATGCTGTCATCCGCAGCATCCGCAAGACCCTCCTCAACGAGTGGCTTGCTCTCCCTCTGGCCGGAGCCGTGACCTGGCTCTTGAAACCCTCCTCGTCCACCCACCTCCACCAGCTGCAAGACCTCGCATCTTCCCTGAACATCGACCTCAGCTCCTTCGACCTCCCTCAACTCGCCCGCATCGCCCTCTACCTCGGGGGCGCAGGCCTCTTCCTCTCTGCCAACGCCCTCCTCAACAAATGGACCGTCAACAACTGGACCGCCTCCCGGGCGGGTGAGTGGTCGCACTGGGAGCGCGAGATCGTCGTCGTGACGGGCGGCAGCAGCGGCATCGGCGCGCAGGTGGTGCAGGGCCTGCTGGCGCGCAACCCGCAGACGCGGATCGCCATCATCGACTTCGCGCCGCTGGCCTGGACGCCGCCCGCCGGCATGCTCGGCGCCAACCTGCACTACTTCCAGGCGGATCTGAGCAAGTCTGACGAGATCCGCGCCGTGTGCGCTCGCGTGCGCGACGAGGTCGGCCACCCCACCGTGCTGGTCAACAATGCCGGCCTGTCGCGCGGGTTTGGCGTGTTGGATGGAACGTATGCGGATGTCGAGGTGACGCTGAAGACGAACCTGACGGCGCCCTTCTTGTTGGTCAAGGAGTTTGTGCCGGAGATGGCGCGCAACAACCACGGGCATGTGCTCAATGTGTGCTCGATGAGCGCCGTCGTGCCGCCGCCAGGCATTGTCGACTACGCGGCCAGCAAGGCCGGCGTGCAGGCGCTGCACGAGGGGCTCAGCATGGAGTTGAAGCATCGGTACAATGCGCCGAGGGTGAGGTTGACGAATTGCGTGTTCAGCTTCATTAGGACTCCGCTCCTTCGGGGGTCACGCCCGAACCAGCCGCAGTTTCTGTCACCGCTGTTGCATGTTGAGACGGTCAGCCAGGCGATTGTCGATGCTTTGTACAGCGGGTATGGGAGCGTCATTTATCTGCCAGGGGTTATGAGATATGCCACGATGCTGGTAGGTGGTCACGCTCTGCCTCGGTTTGCTGCATGTTCGCTGACTTTCTCACAGAGGGCCGCTCCGGAGTGGCTCTTCCGTCTTCTCATCGCCAATGGGACTGCCAAGCTCGCGGTTGGGTTTAAGGGACGTCAAGCTCTTGATGAAGCGGGAGGACTCCTGGCGGAGACAAAGTGATCATGGATTCGCAGCGAGGGCGATGGATCAAAGATCAACAGTAGTTTTGATGAGAATTTCCTCGCACTTGGCTCTGTTTTATCATCATAGGCATTAAACTTCAAGTTATGTAAGGTAGGTATTTGAGGTCTCTAGTCTACCTGCTCTGCAAACAACCTTGTGGAGCTTGGGGTCCGTCAAACTAACAATCCAGTTCCATTTCACATCTGCAGCACCTCGGTAAAAGTTTTGCCACTTTCACTCAGCGAAACAGACCCAGTACTTTGTACATATAGTTTGAACACAATCTGTCGCAAGGCACGCAGAGAGCAAAAGAGAGTGGCGATACTGCGTGTCGTACTACGCGGTGTTGTGGAAGAGAGGTAGTAGAAAGGAAAAGCCCTACCCAACGAACCAACGAAGAGAAGAAAGACGGTGGGGGTTTCGGGCGTTTGGTCTGGCAAACGGACCAGGTGTGGCCACAGGGCTGGTGCCCGGTAACACAATCTCGTGGTACACCGTATGGTATCACTTCCCCGGAATCCGTCGGGCGGTGTTCTCCACTGTCGGAAACATTCCGCTCACCTTACCCCTTTTCTCCCCATCCCCCAATCCCCGCACGACGATCATGAACCAACCTTCTTATTAGCGTCCCCATTTCCCCGCATCCCCATTGTCGCACAACTTGGCATGGCCGCATGCATGAGCCGAGGCAAGCACCTGACAGGAACTTTGACAACCTCATCCCCTCAAACAAGCAACTCATCGCCATTCGCTCCCACCCGAGACACGCAACTCACCAGGCCCTATTCCCGCCTGCAACCGGCTCCCACCAACACAACACTCAACCACGTGTCTCCACACCAAACCAACCTCCACCATGTCTCCAACAAACCCCCCACCAAGCTACACCCACATAGCCTGCATCGGCACAGGCATCTCAGGCATCTGCCTCGCCACAACCCTCGTGCGCTGGCACGGCCTCAACGACCCCACCTCCATCCGCCTCTTCTCGCGCGACGCCGCCCCCGGCGGCACCTGGACGTCCAACACCTACCCCGGCGTGGCCTGCGACATCCCCTCGGCGCTGTACTCCTTCTCGTACGCGAGCAACCCCGACTGGAGCAGGGTGCTGCCGCCTGCCGCGGAGCTCAAGGCGTATTTGGGGAGGGTGGTGGATGAGTATGGGGTGAGAGAGAGGATGGTTTTTGGGGTGGAGGTTGTGAGGGCGGTGTGGGATGGGGCGAGGGGGAGGTGGGTGTTGACGGTTAGGGAGGTGGAGGGAGGGAGGGAGTTTGTGCATGAGTGCCGGGTGTTATTTTCGGGGGTGGGGCATTTTTCGAAGGTGAGGGAGCTGGGGGTGCCCGGGTTGGAGCGGTTTCGGGGGCAGGTGGTTCACTCGGCGAGGTGGAGGGAGGATGTGTCGTTGGAGGGGAAGAGGGTGGTGCTGTTTGGCAATGGGTGCACCGCGGCGCAGATTGTGCCGACGATTGTTGGGAAGGCAGCGCATCTGACGCAAGTGGTGAGGTCCAAGCATTGGGTGTATCCGCCCATCGATGGGAGGATGCCCGGGTGGGGGAAAGCGTTGCTGGGGAGTGTGCCCGGGTTGGCGAGGGCGCAGAGGCTACTGGTATATTTGCTAGCCGAGGCCGACTGGAAGGGGTTCAAGTTGGATGATGCCGGGGCTAGGTTTCGGGAGAAGAAGAGGAGAGAGGTGGAGAAGTACATGCGGGCAACGGCGCCCGAGAAGTACCATGATCTGTTGATTCCGGACTTTCAGCTCGGGTGTAAGAGGCGCATCTTCGACTCCGGGTATTTGGCGAGCCTGCATGCCGACAACGTCACGCTCACAAACGAGCGGGCAGCCGAGATCTTGCCTAACGGAGTGCGAATGGAGAGTGGTGATGTCGTCGAGGCCGATGTCATCATCATGGCGAACGGTTTTTCTACAAACAACTTCCTCGGAGACGTCGAGCTCATTGGCGAAGGAGGTGTGACGCCCCAGAAGCACTGGGAGTCTTTCGGTGGCCCTGAGGCGTACAACTGTACTGCTCTCAGCGGCTTCCCCAACATGTTCTTCCTCCTGGGTAAGTTCCGTTTAGCTGGCCCCAGGCACTGTCCGGTAGTGACTAACGCATGCTCCAGGTCCCAACACGAGCACGGGGCACACCTCCACCCTTCTGGCCATTGAGAACGCAGTGAACTACTCGCTTCGTGTTCTCAAGCCGGTCCTCGAGGGCCGTGCCAGCGTGGTGACTCTGAAACGGTCTGCCGAGGAGGCCTACTCCAACCGCATCCAAACCGCCCTAAAAGACACGGTTTGGATGATGGGCTGCAACAACTGGTACACCCGCGGTGTGGAAGGCAAGGTCTGGAATGGAATGACATACCCGTGGAGTCAAGCTCGATTCTGGTACGAATGTCTGTTTCCTGTGTGGCAGGATTGGGAGTACACCGTAAGTCATTTCGATTTTTTCTCACAAGGAATGAGTGGATTGTTGACAGTTCCAGGGCGGACCATCCACTCCAATCGTGGCTAAACAAAGGCATCTCGGACTTTGGTTCATCAACTTTGCGGTCCTGGTCGCCGGTGGACTGTTCGCATGGGTCAGAAGCCACCCGGATTCGATGCTTGCGTCTCTGGTGGCAGCCAAGGCGGCAGATTTGCCTGCGATGAAGACTTGGGTGCTGGGCCTCTTACCTAAGCTTCGCCAAATCTGAGCGAGTAGCACTAATTAAGGGCCCGAAGGGTTTCAGTGTGACAAGTATTGTTGAGTAATGGTTGTAATAGGAGCTAACAAAAGAGGATGCAGTTCTCAGTGAGGTGTAGTTCATGCAACTCGCCCAGTAATCATTTCAAATGCCCCCTGTTAATAGGCGAGAGACCGACGTCGACACCTAACATCGAACGTTGCTCTCCGAAGCTTAGGTATCCAGCCCAGAGGAGCATTAGTAAGACCCTACCAACACCATCTCCACAGCCGGCTTGACCCAATTCATGGCGAGCCCGCAAGGTGACGCATGGCGATATCGCCAATCAAGCTCCGTTGGCCATGGCGAGAGTTTCGCGCAGCTGGGTCCGGAAACGGCCATTTAACAGTCCCTCAGTTCCGACAGCTGTTCCCATCCCTACTGTGCGAGATCTTACGAACCCTGTGACGTAAAGCGCCCGTTCTGGTTGCTGGATATCGCGTAATCTATCTTAGAACGGTGAGCTCCCCTGATGTTGGCTGGTGTTCTTCAACGGAAGCAACCCGGCATGTTACGGAGAAGCAGTTCAATTTTAGCGTTATTTCGAACAAGAACCTTTTTCTCAAATGGGCAGCATTGTGGGGTTTGACGGCTCGTAAGTTTGGGTTGAACCAACAGTTTCGGCACGCCCCTACCATCGCTCTGTTGGATCATCCCCTCTTCACATCCTGCTTGGCGGTCTGGGCCCAAACCGGTCAACTTCACCCCATCTCGCCACAAAGTTTCCAATATATTCCGCCCTCATGGCCCTAAACTCCATGGCTTCTCATGAGAAATGCAGATTTTTCGACCTGCCTCGCCACGTCCGCGATGTTATCTACCGAGAGGTGCTCGAGGTGGCGCACCCGCTCTACCTATTCAAGGACTCGCGTTCTCCCAAAGTCGAGCTCTTTGCGCCAGAAAAACGGCGGCGATGGCTAGCGCTGCTCTTCACCAATCGACAGCTGCACGCCGAGGCTCGCGCAATCCTCTACTCCAACCATTTCACCTTTGTCGACAACGCCAAACCAGGCCGGCCTCGTGCAAGCGTTCCTCGACCAAATCGGATCTGTCAACGCATCCCATCTATCTCATCTTTCCATCAGCTTTCCGGTCGCCGAAAGTCAGGAGGGGATAGTCGTGCTCCGAGAATCTGACTTGCGCGTCCTGGAGCTGCTTCAAACGAAATGCATCGGCCTCACGACACTGGAGGCACTCGTACAGTATGGCAACTTCAAGGGCCTGACGGCGGCGGCCCAGGCTCAGGACGGCTTGCAGTTCGTGAGGGAGGCGTTGGCGCAGATTGACGTCCAGTTCAAGGGCATCCCTTCGCTTCGCAAGATCATCGTCAGATTCTACAGTGGAAGCCCAGCCCCCATAGTGGCCGAGTTGATGCAAGGTTATGGCTGGGTTATCTTGCCCGGGAGATGAGAGGCAGATGAAGTTTCATGGAAAGTGGCGGGTGAAGGCAAGCTGGAGAGTGAATCCGGAAGAACTGGGTGATGTAGTTGGGAGTCGACTGAGTTGAGTGGTTGTAGCGGACACAACCAACACCTTACTAGGATATGTGGCCGCCGCATTAGGTAGGGAGCCTGCTGTATAGGCATGACGATACCTAAAAATTGTTTTGCCGTGTGGTCTCGGAGAGAATAAACGAGCGAAACAAGACACAAAAGAAGAGGTGGCGCGGTTCGGATAGCTAAGGAGTCAAGCGCCATGTCCGGTAAACAATACAATCCGGAAGTGGTTTCTCGCGTTGTATTACACCCTTTCGACCGGTTCATTGACAAGACCTTCATCACGTTCTAGTAGCCCCTTTATTCTATCAGGAATTCCGACAATTTGAGGGCATTGCTACGTCCGGTTTTCCATGCTGGACAGCAGCCCCCTCTTTGCTCTCGCCGTTGACAAGCGGGGCAGTCTCAGACACCTTCTCCTCGATAGGTTGGGAGTCTTCTTGAGGGCAAACCGGCGTATGTCCAACGGCGGTTTCCGCTGCTTCCGCTGCTTCCGCGTGGATTCAGGAAGACGTTGCGCATAAAAGCATGTGAGCAATGGCACGACACAAAGAGCGCTGCCTAGCGAGCAGCGACGATAAACTGCCTTCTGTTGTCGATAACTCCAAAGCATGAAGTTAAACAATAACAAACTCCTTGTATCCCACCTCGTTCCGCACAAACCCACGAACAACCTCTTCCATTT
>FTIZ01000097.1_pt1 | contig 22840 bp, 30 predicted proteins | sample 1658381 | NCBI WGS metagenome assembly FTIZ01 (sample SAMEA3914822, study PRJEB12502) | metagenome | biome: forest; material: soil | place: USA | collected 2012-03-12 | depth 0.1 m
GGTATAATGGGTGGTGTCGTTCGTGTTGGCCGCCGTGATGACCGAACCATGCTGCATGGCGCCGATGGAAGCCGAACAATGGCCGCCCCACGAAGCCGTGCCCGCAGCGCAGCCGGTGAAGCCGATTTTATTGCCGTAGATCACCACATCGTCGAAGAAGTTATTGCTGGTATTATTGCCGTTATTGAAGTCCGACGCGTAGAAGACGGCGTTCGACATATCGCAGTTCTCGGCGTCGGTACGGAGGTTGGAAAGCGAGCAGCTGATCTTGGTGCCGCTGTAGTTGCGGCCGCTGGCGCCCAGCGCATCCTGCCCATGGCTGACCACCACCCATGCCGCCGACATATCGAGGTTGATCGCGCTGCTGCGCGTGCCGGCATAGACATTGATGACCCCGCCGCTGCCCGCCGCCTGGTAGCCAGCCGAGGTGGTGAGGCCATACGTCACCGCGTAGGTGAATTTATTGCCCCAGCAATCCGCCGCCAGGCTGGCGTTCAGGCCCAGGCTCTGGAACGGCAGGGCGCCGATAAGCACCGTCGGGCTGGTGGAGGGAATCTGGAAAACGGCGCTCAGGTTCGTGGGGCTGACCGAGCGGCCGTAAAGCGGGTTGGTAACGCCGATATTGGGAATGGCCGGCAGCGGGTAGGACAGGTTGGCCCGCACATAACTGTCGATCCCCGCCCGGATCTCGCGCATCTGCGCCTGCGTCTGCGGATAACAGGTGCTGGTCGTGTTCGTCTGCAGCGCCTGCATCGAAAAACCAGCCATCACACTCACCAAAACCAGCACCACAGCCAGTTCTAGCAGCGTGAATCCACGCCGACTATGCGTTAGTCGCTTAAACACCCACAACCTATTTTTATATTTTTTAATTGGGTTAACTATAGCCGCATTAAGAAACACTTAATAGTGAATTCTTACCTAATTGTCATATACGCTTTCACCCGGTACGGGCTTAAGGTTATGCACCAGAATGCCGTTGGCATAATAAGTATGATCGCCATCGAGGCCGGGATTATAAAGAGTTAGCACTTTACCCAGGTGGTGCGCATCGATGGATTTTACCTTCATCGAGCCGCCCCCGTGCAGCAATAACTGATCGCCGATTTTAAGCTGCGCCACATGGTGTGTGCCATGGCTTTCCTTCAACGCCAGCGACGGGCTAATGCAACGCCAGCCGCGCGTGGTCATCAGCATATGTTCGCCCGTGACGAAAGGTGCGCCGCCATTGAAGCCATACATAGGCTCGTCGCTCTGGTGTGTGGCGGGGACGATGACTTCGTTGACCGAAGTTTTCCCCTGTACCGTGTCGCCTTTTTTCAGGTCGGAAATCGGTTTTTCGCTGCCATCGGCCATGGTCACCAGGGTGGTGCCGAGGAAGCAGCCGTGACCGCCGTAGCTGCCGCCGCCGCCGCCGCTGCCGCCGCCGGAAGTGACGCAACCGTTGATAGCGGTCAGCTGCACGCGCACCCACTGATAGTCTGAACCGTTGTTACGGGTGAAGCTTGCAGTTGCATAAATATTGCACCCGCCATCATAAATGACGTTGACTGTAGTACTCTTCGATTTCGAATCGTAGGGCGTATAGGTTTCCGTCACCACCGTGCCGCGCACGAAGGTCCAGGTATGGGTCTCGGCATGCCAGCTGCTGCCGGCGGTGTCAGTAGTGATGGCAAAGGCCTGGCCCGCCGTGGTGACGGCGCTGCAGATGTTATAGGTCGGCGTCTGCACCGGCCCATGCCAGCCTGTGCCGGAATCATAGCCACTGATGGCCGTGTTGCTGCAACTCGTGCAGGGCGTATTATCGGCTCCGGTGCAGGCAACGCTGCTGCCGCTGCCATCGCCCGCGCAGGTCCAGGTCGGCGTGCCGCCGCAACTGCTGCCGGTATAGTTGGCGTTGTAGCCGGTGGGGTTGCCGGCCATGCAGGTGTTGGCCGTATTGGCGCAGGCACCGTTGGAGTTGCCGTTACAGGAGACGATATCGCCCCCTGCCGGGCCGTTGGGTGTGCCAGTGGTGCCGGTGATGTCGGTGTTCGACTGAATCTGCTGCGGTGCATTGCATGCGCCGTTGACGCAATAGGTATCAGTACAGGCATAGGCGAAAGTGCAGGTCGGCGGATTATTGGCCCCATTGGCGCAGGTGGTAGCCGTGCAATGCGACGTGTTCGGCGAACCGGAATCCGTCCACCCTGCTGAGCACGAGGTCCGTGTCTGGTTCTGGGTCGTATAGCTGTCGCCGGTGTAGCCGGCGCCGCACGAGCCGGTGCGTACGGTGGTCAGCCCCAACCCGTCGCTGCAGGTATCGCAGGTCGGCGGGTTGGTGGCCCCGTTGGCGCAGGCCTGGTAAGGGATGCTGCTATGCGTGACACTTGAGACGATATCGTCGAAATACGTGCTGCTGGTCGCGGTGGATGGCGTGTTCGACGAAGAGGTGTAGAAATTAAGGTCGCCGTTGCAGTTCTCCTCCCGCGTGGTGCTGCCCGTGCAGGTGAAGCCCACCGTAGTAGAATTGCGGGTGATGGCGCCCAGGTGGTCGGGCCCGTAACTGATCAGCATGAAATCCGGCGCGGCGAGCGTGGTGTTGGTCGTCAGGTCCTTGAGGGTGGGATAGCTGCTACCGGTGCCGCTGCCTGAGGTCGTCAACTGGCGGTTCACCACGTACATGATGCGGTTGCCCCAGCTGTCGAATGCCTCAGTGTTGTCGATGCCGTAAGCCGCCAGCGCCCGCACCGGCACCATGCCGCGGATCATCTCGCCGCCGCTGAGCACATCGATGCCGCCGGGCGTGCCCGACTGGCAACCCGTCACTTCCGAACCGAACGCCGAGCCGGTGGGCAGCACATTGTAAGCTGCCGGGCAGGGGTAACGGTATTGCGTCGTGGCATTGAAGTAATAAGCCTGCACGATCGCGTTCGACAGGCGCGTCAGTTCTGCCCGCGTGCTGGCGGCGCGGTCGATCTTCTGCTGCACGGTGTTGCGGTCCATGTAGGCCACGGAAACGGCGGCGAAGGCGGTGAACAGCAACACCACCACCACCAGCGCATATCCCTGCTGGTGGTCGGCGAATCGGCGAAGCATGCGGTTCAGTTTCATCATCATGGGCAGGGCACATTATTGGCAGGATAACCATAAATGCACAAGGCCGTGCAGTTACTGGCATCGACGATTGTACGCTGGCAGACCACATAAGTCGAGAAAGCGGGCGCCGGGCCGGCGCATTTGGCGCACCATGTCTGGCAGACACCGGTACAGCCCGCCCCCGGCCCACCTTTCGAAGTGGGCAGGCGGTCGAGCATATTGCTGCCCCACACCACGTAATCATCAAAATAAACGGAGGCTTGGTTGCCATCATTGAAGGGGGCATCGGTGAAGGTCATGTCGCTATCGTCGCAGTTCGCCGCGTCGAGCGTGCTGGCGGCGCAGGCTTGGCCGACCGAGGTGCCGTTAAGCGGCCATGCGCCCTTGCCGTCTTTACCGTGGCTGATCACGACATAGGTGGCGCCGGGCCCAGGTTGATTGGCGCCCAGCGGGGTAGAGCGCGCTGTAGTAAGCGTGAAGCTGCCGGTATTGACGGTAATCGGCCCATCGACGATGGCATAGCTGCCGACGGTTACATGCGCCGCACTCACCGCGTAGGTGAACTTGTTGCCCCATGCATCGCCGGCATAGGCGTCGGGCAGCCCCAGCGAACGTACCGGCACCGCACCGATGAACACATAGGTGGCGCCGGTAGCGGGCGCCCGCACCAGGCCGGTGGTAGTGGTGCAGGTGGTGTGGCTCACGGTGTCGCGGTTTTCGATGCCGAAGCTGGCGCTCGACGACACCAGCGCCCGGCTGGCCGGGCAGGGCAGGTAGCCCGTCGATTTGGCATAATTATCGAGCGCCGACTGGATGGTGGCCAGGCGGCTGCGCGTCGTCATGCGGCTGGCATTCACCACTGCATTGGTGCCGATGGTAACACCAAAGGTAACGAGGATGCTGACAATGACCAGCACCACAGCAAGCTCGACCAGCGTGAAGCCCTTACGCCCGCTCATAGCTGCCCCTTGGTCTGCCAGATGATCACATCGTCATCGTGGCTCACCGTGTTGGTGCCGGCATTGTAGCGGCTGTCATAAAAAATACCCGGCAGAATGGTCGGGCTGGTAATCGAATAGCTGGGTGCCGAGCCCGCATTGAACTGGCAATTAGCGCTGTCGATCATCGCATAGTAATTGCCCATGGCGCAGGGCGGCCCATTCACGGCGCCGCGTTTGTCGGCGCCGAAGCTCAGCACCACATAGGCGGCGGTGGCAATGTCCTGGCAGACGGTGCTGCAGGTGCTTTCCAGCTGCCCGGTGCGGATGATGATGCCGTTCGACGTCGAAGTGTAGGTGCTGGCATCCGACGAGGTGAAACCCGATACCACCACATAACGCAGCTTGTCGTTATAGCCGTCTTTCATATAGCTCAGCGGCAGTTCCAGGTCGCGTACCGGCACATCGCCGAAGAGAATCGAATCCTTCGTCACCGCCCCGCCGACCAGCGTGTTGGTCAACGCGTTCGAGGAATTGCAGGCGCCGGTACCGTCGCGTGTTTCCTTGCCGTAGGTGCTGTTGGTGTAGTTCACGCCCATATTGGCGGGGCAGGGCAGGTAGCCATAGACATAACGGTGCTTGGCCAGCGCCTTTTTAATCACCACCAGCTTGTCCTGTGTGGTCTGGTAGGCGGTGCGATTGACGAACATGGCGATGCCGTCGAGCCCCATCACGATCACTACCGCCATAATGGCGCAGACCACGGAAAGCTCGACCAGGCTGAAACCCTGGTGACGACAATCGGCTTTGGCGCGGATGGAAGACATGTGTCGAGCCTAACACAAATCCTTTAAGCGCAGGTTAATAGCGTGCATTTGATCTAATTTGCGCCTTCTTCTCGCGCCCCTGTTGCGGCCACGCCGCAAGCCGGATGCCCGGCCGGCAAAATCACTATCAAGCGGCGCGATAATTTGTTACGCCAAAGCACATGGGGGGTTAGCTCAGCGGTTAGAGCAGGGCGCTCATAACGCCTTGGTCGCCGGTTCAAATCCGGCACCCCCCACCACTGCTTCGCCCATCGCTTCATCGAAGAAGGGCTGGCCTATCCTTCATGCATAAACAAAGGGCGCGAAACATGGCTTCGCGCCCTTAAGCTTGGGGGAGTAATTTCGGGGCCTAGGCCGGGCAGGCCTCCAGCATGCGGTCGAGCGCATGGCGCATTTCATGCACCTGCACGCCGTCGCGTTTCATGACCAGTTGGATAATGGGTTCGGCGAAGAGTTCTTCGATGCTTGGCTCGTCGCTTAAGGGACGGGCACCAGATGTAAAGTCGTTGCTTGCCATGGGGGTCTCCTGTTAGTGACTTTTATTTTCTTATTATTTTATTGTTATGCGTTTTTGTATAACCGATTATGCACCGGCTGTATATAAAAATTCTGTAAGCATTCGCTGAAAAATGCACGTATAAGCGTGTTGCGCCGCATCATGTATATGCAAATAGTTTGATGTTCCGGAGGCTTAGAAACGCCCAGCCAGCCATATGGCGGCTTTACAACCGGTCTTAACCATTCCGGTTAAAAGGTAGTAAAAAGGTGCGCCCTCTGCATCGTGCTGCAGGCCGATATCGTGATGCTCCATCTCCTCGTCGCGGAACTGCTGGATGGTCGCACCCAACGCCGGCCCGGTGACCTCCGGCTGCGCCAGCTGGCTGTCGTAATGTTCGGTGATGACGGATTCGACGGCCACGGTGCAGGCCATCGCCGCCCGCTCGCCCATCAGCGCAGTGATGGCGCCCAGCGCATAGCCCGCCACATGCCACAGCGGCAACAGTGCCGAGGGCCGCACGCCACGTTCGGGCAGGATGCGGTTGAAGCTGTCGAGATGTACCTGCTCCTGCGCCGCCATATGCTCCAGCTCGGCGGCGACAGGCTGGCCTTTCAGCACCGCAATCTGCCCGGCATAGATGCGCTTGGCGCCATATTCGCCCGCATGGTTGACGCGCAGCATGCGCGCCAAGCTGGGTGCGGCGAGCCCGACATCGCCCGGCAAAGCGCGGCTGTGTAGCGATTCACTGCCCATAACGCCGCCGATACTCGAAGCGGTATTGCAGGTAGGTAAGCATGATCAGCGCCGCGGCGAACAGACTGTTCCAGCCGGCCATCGACAGGCCGAGGAACGATACCCGCACCTCGTTGCAGGCCACGATCGGCGCATTCATAATCGAGGCAGTCAGCCCCGCCAACGAACTGTCGGCCGAGGCCTGGGCCACGCAGCCGCCGGTATAATGCAGGAAGCCGCTTTCAATGCCGGTATGCACCAGCCCCAGCACGCCGGTGGCGAGGAAAGCCAGCATCCCCACCGCTACGCAGAAACGCCAGCGCAGCGACAGGCGCGGCACCAACAGCGACAGCATGCCGGCGACAATCGCCACCCCATAAGGCCAGCGCTGCAGGATGCAGAAATGGCAGGGCGCCAGATGATAGACATGTTGCGCCACCAGCGCCACGCATAGCGGCACCACCCCGCCCAGGATGAGGATCGATGCCATCGATTCGATTGGCTTATCGGGATTGCGTTTGCAGAACATACGGTCGATCTATCACGAAGCGAGGAAGCTTTCCAGCTGCTCGAACGTGCCGCCCCACCCCTGGTTCATGCTGCCCATGCCGGCCATGAAGGTGGCGTGTTCGGTAGCGTTGGCATCCAGCGGTTCCCAGGTGAGGGTAACGCGCGTGCCGTCAACCTCGTCGGTGAAGGTGACGGTGGTCAGCAATTTCATCGGCCAGTCTTTTTGCATCGGGTGGCGAACGGCATCGCCCGCTTCATCGGCGAAGAAATGCTCCCAGACCAGCTTGCGTTGTTCCTCTACTTCGCGGAAGACGAATCTGCCCCACATCTCCACCCCGCCAGGCATGGTGAGGCGGCTATGCACGCTGCCGCCAGGGCGCACATCGAAGGTTTTCACCTCGCAGGTAAAGTCGCGCGGGCCGAACCATTTCACGAATTGCGCGGGGTCCGTCCAGGCACGCCAGACGCGGGCGCGGGGAGCATGGAAAACGCGAGTGATGGTGAAGATATCAGTCATACGCTGCCTTTCAGTAATACATGTTTTCCTGTTTCAGTAGCGCATCGAGCGCTTCGAAGCGTGCTTCCCACTGCGCACGCATTTGCATTACCCAACCCTGTATCTCCAGTACCCCGGCAGGGTTCAGCCGGTAGATGCGCTGCTGCTTACGCACTTCGGCCTCCACCAGTTTCGCTTCCTTCAGCACCTTCAAATGCTGTGAAATTGCCGAGGGCGTCATCCTGAACTCCCGCGCAATCTCGCTGGCCGCCAGCTGTTGCTGCGCCCCCAGCATCTCTACAATGCGTAGGCGCGTCGGATCAGCCAGTGCAGTAAATGCGTTCATGTGCAATTGTTACAGTTATTACTTAATTAAGTCAATACTAAATGCAATTAATATATTAATACAGAGTATTAAATATAGAATAAATAACACACAACGTAAAACCAGATGCTGATTTAGGAAACTTTGAAAGCGGCAATCTTCATCAATCCGTCATCCTGAATGCCGCACACATCCGGTACTATGAAAGGATGACAGAAGTGTCCCCAGAGCGTCGCGACAACGCACCACCGCAGGAAAAACACACCGTGACCCGGTTGGCGGTGGCTGCTGCTGCTTGGGAAGTCGGCAGTAAAATCGGCTGGATCGGCACCGCCATCGATGCGGGACGTCTGTTGAAAGGCACGGAAAATCTAAGTCTGAAGGCGCGTGGCAAGGCAGTGCTGGATGCCATGAAGCACGTAGCTGCCCAGGAAAAACATTGGTATGTCGGCTGGCCAAAGGCCGTTTTTAAGGTCGGTAAATTCTCTGTCCTGCTCGGTATTGGCGGCGGCCTTGCATTTGGGGTGCTGGGCTGGATACGCGCTGAAAAACTCGGCGGTGCCGGCGATATTCTGCGTCACCCCGTCCACTCGATGAAAATCCTTGTTGGCCTGGAAAATCCGCCTGCATCGCCGCTGCCATCGGCCGAGCCCATGCCGCTGATGGAAACTAACGACCAGTCGCCGAAACGCTTCACCGACAGCATCAAATCGCGCGGCCAGAATTATCAGCAGGCGCTGGCCGATGAACCCGCCACTGCCGCCCCGCCGCTAGCCCGCTGACCAGATCCGCGCCTGCGTCGCCGGGTCGATATTGCCGCCCGACAGCATCACCAGCGCCGTCTTACCGCGATTGGCCGTGTCCGCAAACCAGCGGGCGCAGGCGGCGGCCGCCACCGCGCTGGTCGGTTCGGCGGTGATTTTCAGTTGCATCGCCAGCTGCCGCGTCCAGTCGATAATGGTGGCCTCGTCGATCTCCATCACATCCTGCAACTGGCGGATATAGGCAAAGGTACGCGGCGCGATGGAAGGCGTGCGGGCGCCATCGGCGATGGTTTCGGGCATGCTGGCGAAGCGATGGATTTCACCGCTGCGAAAGCTGCGGGCCGCGTCGTTCACCGCCGCCGGTTCGGCGCCGATCACCATGCTGCGCGGGCTGAGCAGCTGCGCCGCCAGCCAGGTGCCGCTGATCCACCCGCCGCCGCCGATGGTGGCGAAAATGACATCCGGCGATGGGCCGTCCTGCAGCGCTTCGAAACAGCTGGTGCCCTGGCCGGCGATAATCAGGTCGCTGTCGAACGGCGGTATCAGCACCGCGCCATTTTCCACCTCACGCTGGCAGGCTTGCTCTGCCGCATCGCGCGTTTCGGTAACCACCACTTCCGCCCCATGCGCCCGCGTCGCCGCGATTTTATAGGGCGAGGAAAAACCGGGAATATAGATGGTGGCGCGCACGCTCAGCAGCTTCGCCGCATACGCCACCGCCTGCGCATGATTGCCGGAGCTGTAAGCCACCACGCGTTCGGGCAATGCGCCCTGTTCTTTCAGCGACAGCAGGGCATTCAGCGCCCCGCGCAGTTTGAATGCACCGGTTTTCTGAAACCCTTCGAACTTGAAAAGCACCCGCCCGCCCAGCTGCGCATTCAGCGCCTCGCTCTCCAGCAGCGGCGTACGCACAATATACGGTGCGATGCGGGCATGGGCTTCAGCAATAGCAGCAGGATGAATCATAATGGTGCCCCGGGTCGGACTCGAACCGACACACCCGTGAGGATACAAGATTTTGAGTCTAGCGCGTCTACCAATTCCACCACCGGGGCACGAGGGCGCTACTATAGGCAGGAAAACGGGACGGTCAACATCCATGGGCGGAGTGAATGCCCATGGATGCTTCTCGAGGAACCAAGGTTAAGCGGCAGCAATGGCCTGCAGGCCGCGATCGATATCCTCCACGCCTTGTGCGGCGGTTTGCATGTTGGAGGAAATTTCACGGGTGACGGCGCCTTGCTCTTCCACCGCGCCAGCGACGCCGGAGACGAATTCGCGCACCGAGTTCACGCCGTCTGAAATGGCGAGCAGTGCTGAGGTTACTTCACCGGAAATCGATTGCATGCCGGAGATTTCCTTGGAAATCTGGCTGGTGGCGCTGGAGGTCTGCTGCGCCAGGTTCTTCACCTCGCTGGCGACCACTGCAAAGCCCCGGCCAGCCTCGCCGGCGCGCGCCGATTCGATGGTGGCATTCAGCGCCAGCAGGTTGATCTGCGATGCGATCCGTTCGATCAGCTGGACGATTTCATCCATCGCTCCCGAGGCGCGCTCGAGGTTGCGGGTGGCGCTGTCAGCTGCGGTGGTCTTGCTGTGGATGTCGTCCACCGCACTACGCGTCATGCTCATGTTCTTGGCGATTTCACCGGTGGAGGCGCTCAGTTCTTCCGACGCCGCCGCGATCGACTGCACATTCTGCAATGTCGCCTGCGAGGCATTAGCCACCTGCTGTGTTGCATGCACCTTGGCGGTGATATCAGTCGCGTATTTTACCACCTTGAACGGCTTGCCGTTCATGTCGTAGATGGGGTTGTAGGAAGCCTGAATCCAGATTTCCCGACCGCCGGCGCCATAGCGTTTATATTGCGCGGCATCGTATTCCCCACGCGCCAGCTTGCGCCAGAAATTGGTATATTCTTCCGAGCGCGCATAGGCGGGGTCGACGAACATGCGGTGGTGTTTGCCCTTCACATCCTCCAGCCGGTAGCCCATGGCGTTGAGGAAATTTTCATTCGCCTCGAGGATATTGCCCTCCAGGTCGAAATGAATGACGGCCTGCGCACGGTTGATAGCATCGATCTGCCCGGCGAGGTCAGCGGCTTTCAGCTTCTGTTCGGTAATGTCGGTGGCGAATTTCACGACTTTCACCGGCTTGCCGTTCATGTCGTAGATGGGGTTGTAGGAAGCCTGAATCCAGATCTCCCGACCGCCCTTGCCGATGCGTTTATATTCATTCGCATCATATTCGCCGCGGTTCAGCTTGGCCCAGAATTGCTTATAGGCGAGGCTGTCGCGTTCCTCCGCCGGCATGAACATGCTGTGGTGCTTGCCGCGAATCTCATCCATCGTATAGCCGACGGCGTTAAGGAAATTCTCGTTCGCCTCAACAATGGTGCCATTCATATCGAACTGGATGACTGCCTGTGCCTTGTTGATGGCATCGATCTGCCCCTCATACTGGGCGTTCTTCATTTTCTGTTCGGTAATATCGGTGGCGAATTTCACCACCTTCAGCGGCTTATGCGTGCGCTCGTCCATGATCGGATTGTAGCTGGCCTGAATCCATACTTCCTTACCGTCTTTGCCGATGCGTTTATATTCCGCCACCTGGTATTCACCATGACGCAGCTTGTCCCAGAACTCGCGATAGGCGCGCTCATGCGCCTCGTCATGCTCGACGAACATGCTGTGGTGCTTGCCCTTAATCTCGTCGCGCTGATAACCGAGCGTTTGGAGGAAATTTTCATTCGCGTCGATAATGGTACCGTCCGGGGTGAATTCGATGACCGCCTGCGATTTGTTCAATGCATCCAATTTCGCTTCCGATTCGGTCTCTCTTGCGTGCACGAGCTTGAGCATATTATATTCTCCCTATGGTTGCATTTTTGCACTCTGTGGTGCACGCAGGGGTAGCACAATCGGGGTTATAAAGAAAGCATAAATTTCCCATCAAGCCTTTGATGAAATATGCAAAAAATTCATAAGTGAATGTCGATTCGTTTGTGAATAACCGCTAGGAATCCAACGATAATTCCCATTCCTCACCGATCAGGCCCTCACCGAACAGACTGGTAGGTTCTTCTTTGACGCAGTGAAAGCCAAGCTGGGCGTAAATACGCCGCGCGGTGGTAAGATTTTGTGTGGTGAACAGCCGCACACTTCGATAGCCGGCATGGCGGGCGAAGGCGATGGCTTTGCCCATCAGCCGCCGGGCCAGGCCGCTGCCGCGCGCCTCGGGCTCGATATAGAGCAGGCGCAGCCGGCAGGTTTCGGCATCCTCGCGCACCAGCAGCAGCGAGCCGAGGATGCGGCCGTCGCGCTCCACCACCCAGCTGCGCTCGGCGGCCGGGTCGTAGCGGCGGATGAAATCGGCCATGATCTGTGCCGCCAGGGCTTCGAATTTGATGTCCCACCCCATCTCGCGGGCGATCAGCGCGCCATGGCGATGGATGATCCACCCCGCATCGCCCAGCTGCAGATGGCGGAACGTGACGGGAGCGGTGTCGGCCTTAGGCAGTGCGGCTTGCAGCGGTATCGGCAGGTTATCCCATCCTTGCTCCACGGCTGCATCTACCTCGGTGGCCAGCACCTTGCCCCGCGCCGTTAGCCCCAGCAGCGAGGCGCGCTTGTCGCGCGGTGAGGGGCTGCGCTTCAGCCAGCGTTGCTTCTCGAACCGCGTAAGCATGCGGCTGAGATAGCCCGCATCCACCCCCAGCCGGACAATGAGGTCGCGTGCCAGCACGCCGTCCTGCGCGGCGATCTCTACCAGCACGCGGCCCTCGGTGGCGGTGAGGTTTTCCGGCAGCGCCACGGTTTCGTCCTGCTGGCGCAGCTGATCTTGTAATCGACGGATGGCGGCGGCTTTCATCCCACCATCAAAGCGGTTTGTTTGACCGAGTCAAGCATCATCAGGAAAATGCTCGCAACTACGAAGGGATATTTGACCTGGGCCCCCCATATAAGCTAACTTGCGCGCCCAAGGAGAACTGTATGAGCCAAGCCCGTACCGCCCGCGTCGCCCGCGACACCAAGGAAACCCAGATTGAAGTCGAGGTAAATCTCGACGGTTCGGGCCAATATGAGGTCAGCACCGGCATCGGCTTTCTCGACCATATGCTCGAGCAACTGGCCAAGCACAGCCTGATCGACCTGAAGGTGAAAGCCAGGGGCGACCTGCACATCGACTATCACCACACCACCGAGGATACCGGCCTCGCCATCGGCAAGGCCGTGGCCGATGCGCTGGGCGAGCGCAAAGGCATCACCCGCTTCGGCAGCGCGCTGAGTCCGATGGATGAGACGCTGACCCGCGTGGCGATGGACCTCTCCGGCCGTCCCTATTTCGTGTGGCATGTCGAGTTCAGCAAACCCAAACTGGGCGATATGGATACCGAGCTGTTCCGCGAATGGTTCCAGGCCTTCGCCCAGCAATCCGGCGCCACGTTGCATATCGAAAATCTATACGGCGTGAACAACCATCACATCGTCGAGAGCTGTTACAAGGGCCTGGCGCGTGCCTTGCGCGAGGCCATCACCATCGACCCGCGCAAACAGGGCGCGGTGCCCTCCACCAAAGGCGTGCTGACGCAAAGCTAGTATGTTCAACTCCGGAAAAATCTACACCACCCACGAAAAGCCCGATGCTGCCGAGCCGGCCGACCGGCTGGTGCTGGTGCGCGAAGGGTTCTCATTCTGGGCCTTCGTCTTTCACGGACTCTGGCTTCTGGCGCACAAATTATGGATTCCCTTCTGCTATTATGTGCTCACCATCGCCGTGCTGATTTTCGCCGGCCATAAGCTGGGATTTGGTGACGCTGCGCTGGCTGTGCTGCAGCTGGGCCTGCAACTGCTGATCGGCCTTAACGCGCGCGATATTCAGCGCTGGCAGCTGGCCCGCAATGGCTACCGCATGACCGGCATCGTCGTCGGCAGCTCCGAGCTGCTCGCCACCCAGCGCGCTTACGACCTGCGAGCCGCCTAATGCCGCTGGCGATCATCGATTGCGGTGCAGGCAACCTGCACTCAGTGCGCAAGGCATTCGCTGCCGTACTGCCCGAGGGCGAAACCCCTACCATCACCACCGACCCGGCCGTGGTGCGCGCCGCCAGCCATATCGTGCTCCCCGGCGTCGGCGCGTTTGGCGATTGCATGGCCGGCCTCAACGCGCTGCCCGGCATGCGCGAGGCGCTGGAGGAAAAGGTGCATCATGGCAGCACGCCCTTCCTCGGCATCTGTGTCGGCATGCAGATGTTGTTCGAAAAGGGGCACGAGCATGGGGTGCATGACGGGCTTGGCTGGTTCAAAGGCGAAGTCGCCCCCTTGCAGATAACGGATCAGTCTCTCAAAATTCCCCAGATGGGCTGGAACATCCTGCGCCTGCGCCGGAAACACCCGATTCTTGATGGCATTGAAGAGAAATCCTTCGTCTATTTTGTGCATTCCTACGCCGCGCGTGATGCAGCGCCGCATGACATTCTCGCCGACGTTGACTATGGTGGGGCGGTTGTGGCAATCATCGGCCGCGATCATATCATCGGCACCCAGTTTCACCCGGAAAAGAGCCAGGCAATAGGCCTGCGCCTCCTTTCCAATTTTCTGAAGATGTAATTCATGCCCGTCGCCCAGACCAAATCCGTCCCCAAGCTCGTCGCCGAAAAGAAAACGGCGCTGTCGCCCACCGAGCTCGAGGAACTTTGCATCGCCACCGAAGATGCCATCCGCGACGGCATCGGCTTCAACTGGATGGCGCCGCCCATGCGCGAAACGCTTGAGAGCTACTGGAACGGCGTGCTGATGGTGCCCAGCCGCAGCCTGTTCGTCGGCAAGCTCGATGGCATCGTCGCCGCCAGCGTGCAGCTGCTGCGTCCCAGCAAGGCCAAGGAAACATCGGCCTTCGCCGCCACTATCGAGGCGCATTTCGTCGCCCCCTGGGCGCGCGGCCACGGCCTGGCCAAGATGCTGCTCGAAACCGCCGAGCGCGAAGCGGCGAAGGATGGCTTCTCCGTCATCAACCTCTCGGTGCGCGAGACGCAGGAGCGCGCCCTGAAAGTCTATCGCGAAAACGGCTACCACGAATGGGGCACCATGCCCTTTTACGAGTATGTGAACGCCGGCATGGTGAGCGGCCATTACTTCTACAAAAAGCTCGACCCCATTTCGAATTTGATATGAGGCTCTACCCCGCCATCGACCTGAAGGACGGCCAATGCGTCCGCCTCCTCAAGGGCGAGATGGGGGCGGCGACGGTCTATAACGACAATGCCGCCGCCCAGGCGCAGCAATTCGCGGCGATGGGTTTCGACTATCTGCACGTGGTGGATTTGAATGGCGCGGTGAGCGGCGATTCGGTGAACCATGCGGCAGTAAAAAATATTCTTGCCGCAGCAAAAACGCCGGTGCAGCTGGGTGGCGGTATCCGCACGGTCGATGCGGTGAAACGCTGGTTGGATGCGGGGTTGACGCGTATCATCCTCGGCACCATCGCGCTGAAGAATCCCGCACTGGTCAAAGAAGTCGCCAAACAATATCCCAATCAGATCGTGGTCGGCATCGATGCGCGCGGCGGCATGGTCGCCACCGAAGGCTGGGTCGATACCAGCGATGTGCGCGCCGTCGACCTGGCGCGGATGTTCGAGGATGCCGGCGTCAGCGCCATCATCTACACCGACATCGCGCGCGACGGCACATTGGCCGGCCCCAACCTTGACGAAACCGCCGCACTTGCTGCCGCCGTGCGCATCCCCGTCATTCTCTCCGGCGGTATCGCCAACCTTGCGAATGTCGAAGCCGTGAAAGCTGCCGGCAACATCGAAGGCATCATCATCGGCCGCGCGCTTTACGAAAAAACGCTCGACCCGATTGCTGCGCTGAAGGCTGCAGCATGAGCTTTCCGGTTCGCATCATACCATGCCTGGATGTAACCGGCGGCCGCGTGGTGAAAGGCGTCAATTTTCTCGATCTCATCGATGCCGGCGACCCGGTCGAGCAAGCCACGGTTTACGACGCCCAGGGCGCCGATGAGCTCTGCTTCCTCGACATTACCGCCACCTCCGACGATCGCGGCATTCTCTACGACATGGTCGATCAGGTCGCCTCGCGCTGCTTTATGCCCTTCACCGTCGGCGGCGGCATCCGTGAGCTGGGTGACATCCGCACCCTGTTGCTGGCGGGGGCTGACAAAGTCTCCATCAACTCCACCGCCGTGAAGCGCCCGGAATTCGTCGCCGAGGCGGCGGCGAAATTCGGCAGCCAATGCATCACCGTCGCCATCGATGCCAAGCGCACCGCGCCGGGCCGGTGGGAAATCTTCACCCATGGCGGCCGTCAGGCCACGGGGCTGGATGCCATCGCCTGGGCCGAGCGCATGGCGGCACTGGGGGCCGGCGAACTGCTCGTCACTTCGATGGACCGCGACGGCACCAAGGAAGGCTATGACCTTGAGCTCATCCAGAAAATAAACCGCGTGACGCGTGTGCCCATCATCGCCTCCGGCGGTGTCGGCAAGCTGGCGGATTTCGCGGCAGGTGCAGCGGCGGGAGCCACCGGGCTGCTGGCGGCCAGCGTATTCCATTTCGGCCAGTTCACCATCGCCCAGGTGAAAGAGGCTTTATCCGCCGATGGAATTGCGGTAAGAAAAACCGCATGAGCAAATTCGCCTATCTCGATGATCTCGTCGCCACCATCGCCATCCGCGCGAAGGGCGATCCTGCCACTTCACACGTTGCCAAGCTGCTGAAAAAAGGTCCTAAAAAAGCCGCCAAAAAGGTGGGTGAAGAGGCGGTGGAAGTCGCCATCGCTTCGGCCATGCACGATTCCACCGAGATTATTTATGAGAGCGCTGATTTACTTTTCCATCTGTTGGTCTTGTGGCAGGCGCACGGCATCGTCCCGGAAGTGGTGATGGCCGAGCTGAAACGCCGCGAGGGCACAAGCGGCATCACCGAAAAAGCATCACGCACCGAGGAGTAACCACCATGCCCGAACTCGACAGCGCCGGCTTCGACCTGCTGTTCAACAGCGCACGCACTTACACCGCCTGGCTTGATAAACCGGTGGATGCCGGAATTCTGAAACAGGCCTATGATCTCGCGAAAATGGCCCCTACCAGCGCCAACAACCAGCCGATGCATATCACCTTCGTCAGCAGCAAAGAGGCGAAGGAAAAACTGAAGCCATGCCTGGATGCCGGCAATGTCGACAAAACCATGAGCGCGCCCACCACGGCCATCATCGCCTATGACGAAAAATTCCAGGACCAGCTGGCCCGCTGGTGGCCGCACAATGCCGACAAAATGAAAACCATGTACGACAGCAAACCCGAACTGGCGCATGACACGGCCTTCCGCAACGGCTCGCTGCAAGGCGGCTATTTCATCCTCGCCGCGCGTGCGCTGGGGCTGGATTGCGGCCCCATGTCCGGCTTCAACAATGCGAAGGTGGATGAGGCGTTTTTTGCCGGCACCAGCCTGAAATCGAACTTCCTGATCAACCTCGGCTATGGCGATGCCAGCAAGCTCTACCCGCGCGGACCCCGCCCCAGCTTCGACGAATATTGCAGTATCCTTTAATTCCCTGCTCGCGCTACTGCGCTCCCAATGGAACGCCGCTTCGCGGGCTGACGGCTTACTCGGTCTATTGACCTCATGGAGTGAAAATGGCCTACGACAGCAATAATGTGTTCGCTAAAATCCTGCGCGGTGAAATTCCGTGCCGCAAAATTTATGAGGATGAGTTCGCTTTCGCCTTCCACGACATCGCCCCAAATGCGCCGGTGCATGCGGTAGTGATTCCTAAGGGCAGCTACACGAACTACGCCGATTTCATCAACCATGCCAGCGAGGCGGAGGTGAGCGGTTTCTTCAAGGCCGTGCACACGGTGGCGCATGGCGAGGGCGTGGGCGATGCCTTCCGCCTCATCACCAACAACGGCGAGAAAGTCGGCCAGAGCGTACACCATTTCCACATGCATGTGCTGGGCGGCAGGAAACTGAATAAGCTAGTGGCGGACTAGCTTTTTAAGCAACATCGCCGTCTCATGCAGCGGCAGCCCCACCACATTGCTGTGCGATCCGGCAATGAATGGAATATGCGCCGCAAAGGGTCCTTGGATGCCATAGGCACCCGCCTTACCGCGCCAGTCGTTGCTGGCGATATACCCGTTGATATCCGCCACGCTTAAGCGGGCGCAACGCACCACGGTGGTACAGAGTTTTTCGTGAAATTTACCATCCGGCGTTACCAGGCAGATGGCGGTCATCACCTTATGACGGCGGCCGCTCATCAGGTTCAGCATCTGCCGTGCTTCGGTTTCGTCTCCGGCTTTGCCGAGAATGCGGCGGCCCATCACCACCGTGGTATCGGCACTCAGGATTGCTTTGCCGGGGTGCAGTGCGGCGATGGCCTCGGCCTTGCCCCGCGCCACCCGGCGCACGTAATCCGCCGGCAACTCACGCGGCAGCGGTGTCTCATCGATATCGGCAGGGATAATGGCATCGGGCGTCACGCCCAGCAGTTTCAATAATGCGACGCGGCGCGGCGAAGCGGAGGCGAGGATCATAGCGTGAAGCCAGCAGGCGAACGAACCATCAGCCCGTGAAGCGGCGTTCCATTGCGCAGGCCAGTAGGCCAGGCAGGGAACATCATATTATTTCTCACGGAACTTGATGCGACCTTTGGACAGGTCATACGGTGTCATCTCGACAATCACCTTATCGCCCGCCAGCACGCGGATGCGGTTTTTGCGCATCGAGCCGGAAGCATGGGCCAGCACTTCATGGCCGTTTTCCAGCTTCACCTTGAACATGGTGTTAGGCAGGACTTCGGCCACGACGCCTTTGAATTCGAGTAACTCTTCTTTGGTCATGGCGGGGCTTATAGCATGGCAAACGATGGATGCAAGTCGCTTTCCGAGCCGACCGGCGAGACGTGTAGCGCCGGGGTCAGCGAAGGGAGGGAGCGAGCCCCCTTCAATGACTATTTAATGTGCAAGACGCAGATTAAGGTGAATAAACGCCGCGCCGAGTCAAAATCCATCACCATGGCCTCTTCCAGCATGCCCTGCAGCATTTCCGAGCCCTCGTTATGCACGGCGCGGCGGGCCATATCGATGGTCTGGATGCGGTCGGGCGGCGCGTGTTTAATAGCTTCGAAATAGCTTTCGCACATCAGGAAATAGTCTTTGATGATGCTGCGGAACGGGGCGAGGGCGAGCACGCTGTCCTGCGTCGCGTCGTTGCTGCCGGTGAAGCGCAGGGTCAGCCGGTTGTCGCGCACCGAGATGAACAGGGCATACGGCCCCTCCACCTTTTCTCCTAAAACACCAAGCAGGCGAAGCCTGTTGCTATGGGTGAGGTCGACCATCGCCACGCGGCGCTCATGTTCCACCTCCGGCGTACGGCGGATGATGCTGGCGTCGTCGAGCGTCACCGAATGAATGCGATGCGGCGATTCGTTCATACCGCTATGCTAGCGCGCAGTCGCGTCAAAGACAAAGCCGAAAGGAATTCACATAGTCGTCTCGCATACGTAGCGCGTAAGCGCGAGCCGCTTGTGGCAGGGTCAGCGGTAGCGAAGGGGGCAAGCCTCTTCTTCTAAACAATAACGACTAACGAAGCCGCAGGCGTAGCGACAGGGCGTGGGCCGGCAAACCTTCCGCATCGGCCAAACAAGCAGCATCCGGCGCCAGCTGCTGCACGGCTTCGGCGGAGCAGCCGATGAGGCTGGTGCGGTTCAGGAAATCGAACACCGAGAGACCGCTGGAGAAGCGCGCGGCGCGGCTGGTGGGCAGCACGTGGCTGGGGCCGGCGATGTAGTCGCCGATGGCCTCGGGCGTGTGGCGACCGAGGAAGATGGCGCCGGCGCCGCGGATTTTGGGGGCCAGCGCCTCGGCCTCGTCGAGCGCCAGCTCGGCATGCTCAGGCGCCACGGTGGCGATGATGGGCAGCGCCTCATGCCAGTGATCGACCAGGATGATGGCGCCATGTGCCTCCCACGACGCGCGGGCGATGTGGCGGCTGGGCATATGCTCGAGCAGAGCTTCGATTTCGGCGGCGACGGCATTGGCGAAATTGCCGTCGTTGGTGATGAGGATGGATTGCGCCATCTCATCATGCTCGGCCTGGCTGAGCAGATCGGCCGCAATCCAGCGCGGGTCGTTCTTCGCATCGGCGACAACCAGAATTTCCGACGGGCCGGCGATGGTGTCGATGCCCACGGTGCCATATACCTGCCGCTTCGCCTCGGCGACATAGGCATTGCCGGGCCCCGCCACCTTGGCGACGGGGGCGATGCTGGCAGTGCCATAGGCCAGCGCCGCAATCGCCTGCGCGCCGCCGATGCGGTAGATTTCATCGACCCCGGCTATTTCAGCGGCGGCCATCACGGCCGGGTTCACCGCGCCATCCGGCGTCGGCACCACCATCACCAGCCGCTCGACGCCGGCGACTTTGGCGGGCACCGCATTCATAAGCACGCTCGACGGATAGCTCGCCTTGCCACCGGGCACATAGAGGCCAACAGATTCCAGCGGCGCGTATTGCCAGCCCAGCTGCACGCCCAACGCATCGGTATAGCGGTGCGCCTTGGGCATCTGGATCTCGTGATAGGCGCGGATGCGCTCGGCGGCATGGGCCAGCGCCTGTTTCACTTTCAGGTCGCAGGCAGCGGCATGGCGGGCGATTTCTTCGCGGCTGAAATGCAGCGCATCGAGGGTGAGGCGGTCGAACTTGGCGGTGTAATCGCGCAGCGCATCGTCGCCCCGGGCGCGCACATCGGCGATGATGTCGCGCACCACGGGGCCGACATCGGCAACCGTGCGGTTACGCGCATCCAGCAGCGCCATCAGCGCCTGCTGGAAATCGGGCTGGCTGCTGCGCAGGCGGGCGGTCACGCAGCGGCCTGCACGGCGCCGCGGAATTGCTCGACCAGCGCGCCCACATCGGCGCGGGTTTTGAAGGCGGCGCGGTTGACGATGAGGCGCGAGGAAACATCCATGATCTTCTCGACCTCCACCAGCCCGTTGGCCTTCAGCGTCGCCCCGCTCGATACCAGGTCGACGATGCGCTGCGACAGACCGATGGCGGGTGCCAGCTCCATCGCCCCGCTCAGCTTGATGCATTCCGCCTGCACGCCACGCGCCGCGAAATGACGCTGGGTGATGTTGGGGTATTTGGTGGCGATTTTCACATGTGTCCATTGCGTCGGGTCGTCGGCGGCAGCCACGGCGGCCGGCTCCGCCACGCTGAGGCGGCATTTGCCGATGCCGAGATCGAGTGGTGCATACAGATCGGGGTAGCTGAATTCCTCCATCACATCGCTGCCGCAGACGCCCAGCTGCGCCGCACCGTAAGCCACGAATGTCGCCACATCGAACGAACGTACGCGAATGATGGAAAGCCCCGCCACATTGGTGGCGAACTGCAGGGCACGGTCGTCTTCATTGAAAAAATTCTTCTCGGGAACAATGCCGATATGCTGCAGCACCGGCGCCAGTTCGCTGAAGATGCGGCCCTTCGGCACCGCGATGGTGATGGGTGCGCTCATGGGTTCGCCGCGATCAGCTTCGGTGCGAAGGTGACAATAAGGTCCCCCTCGCGCGACGCCACGTTCGGGTCGGCCGCCGGCGCATAGAGATTGATCGTCACCGGCGATTTGCCGACCAGCGTGATACCCGCCACGCTCGCCACCTGGATACGTTTGCCGCCCACCTCATGGCTTTGCAGCACGCTCAGCAGCACTACATTCTCGTTCTGGAAGATCACACCCTGCGCGGCGGCCTGTACGGTGCCTTTGCCTTCCATGCTGCCATCGGCGAGGGCCTGGTCGGCGGCGGCGCTGGCCTGTGCCATGCCCTGTGCCATCAGGTTCGGGTTGGTATTGATCATTTTCGTCGCCATGGTGAGATAAGCGGCGCGGTCCATGTCGAGCTGGGTTTTCTGCTCCAGGATCGTGCCGTAATGCATGAGATTGTCGCGCTTGTTCTGCGCCAGTGCGCTCAGCTCGTCGCAATTGGCGAAGGCGACCACCAGGTGGTTACCGCCCTGGATCGCGCCCTGTAGCGCCTCGAACATCGACCGCTCGGCCGGCTTGCTGACATCCAACGGGCACATGCCCGAGGGCAGCGAGGTAATGTTCAGTGCGAACGCATTAAGCGGCAGCAGGACGGTAAGGCTGAGAAACAGGCGGCGCATATCATTGTCCCGGTGGGTTGAGGGGGGGTGGTGCGACAGGCGCCGCGGCTGGCGCAACGGCTGCCGGCGTCTGGTTGGCGGCAAACATGCTGGCAATGTAGGAATCGGCAATGCTGGCGAGTTTAGTATAAGCATCCGCACTGTCGAGCGGCGCATAGAGGTTAAGCGTGACGATCTTATCGTCCATCACCGTCAACGCTGTCACCGCTGCCACCGCATATTGCAGGTGATGGCCAAGATGGCGTTGCTCGGAGGCGAAAATCACCACGTTCGGCCGCTGGATCAGCACCCCATGCACCGAGGCATTGAGGTTTTTCAGGTTCGGTCGGTTGGCGCTGGCCAGATCGGCCATAATGGCATGTTCGTTATAGGCCTTGGCCGAGGTAGCGCCCGATAGCCCCAGCGCATCGCTGATGATGGCGATGGCGTTTTCGCGCGTAGTGCCGGGGGGCAGGGTATCTTTCTGCACGAACAGCACGCCGTAATGGCTGAGGTTGGGAATGCGGCCGTGGCGCGTGCCCGACAGTTCGCCGCATTCGGCGAACAGCGCCTTCAGGTCGGCCCCGTGCTGCATGATGAGATGCATATAGGGCAGCGCATTGCCATCCTCCTCGCTGTTGAGCGTGCAGGTGCCGTCGGGCAACGGCGGCAGGTTGAGGGCGAGCGCAGGTTGGGCCAGCATCAGCGCCAGCAGGCATGTGAGCAGGTAACGCATGGGCCTAGCGTAGCCGCTCGATATGAGCGCCGCAAGCACCGAGTTTCTCCTCCAGCCGCTCATAGCCGCGGTCGAGGTGATAGATGCGGGAAATGGTGGTCTCGCCCTCGGCCGCCAGGGCCGCCAGCACCAGCGATACCGAGGCGCGCAGGTCGGTCGCCATCACGGGGGCGCCTTTCAGCGGTGCACCGCCATGCACCGTGGCGCAATTGCCCTCGATGCTGATGCGCGCGCCCATGCGCGACAGTTCCGGCACATGCATGAAGCGGTTTTCGAAAATAGTTTCGCAGATGCGCGAATCCCCCTGGGCGCGGGTGAGCACGGCCATCAGCTGCGCCTGCATGTCGGTCGGGAAATCGGGGTAGGGGGCGGTGGTGAGGTTCACCGCGCGCAGCGGCTGGCCGTCGTAAGCCACGCGAATGCCGCTATCCGTCGGGCTGACGGTGAGGCCGATATGGCGCAGGCAATCGATCACCGCGCCCAGCGTGTCGTGGCGGGCATCCAGCAGCTCCAGTTCGCCGCCGGCCATGGCGACGGCGCAGAGGAAGGTGCCGGTCTCGATGCGGTCGGCGATGACGGCGTGCTTCGCGCCGTGCAGTTCACTGACGCCCTGGATCACCAGGCGGTCGGTGCCGATGCCCTCGATCTGCGCGCCCATGGACACCAGCAGGCGCGCCAGGTCGGTCACCTCGGGTTCGCGCGCGGCGTTTTCCAGCACCGTCTCGCCTTCGGCCAGGGTGGCGGCCATCAGCAGGTTCTCGGTGCCGGT
>FTIZ01003324.1_pt3 | contig 22515 bp, 17 predicted proteins | sample 1658381 | NCBI WGS metagenome assembly FTIZ01 (sample SAMEA3914822, study PRJEB12502) | metagenome | biome: forest; material: soil | place: USA | collected 2012-03-12 | depth 0.1 m
TGCAGCCACGGGCGGGCGCCCTCGATGTACTTGAGCTTGCCCTTGGGGGTGTAGTCGGCCAGCGCCTGGCGCTTGACCTTGACGTCCATGATGGCCTCGATGTCCTCGACGGTGACGTGGCCGTCATCGACAGCGACGAGCGCGCCCTTGGAGTCGGAGAGCGAGACGACGGTGGCGCCGAGCTCAATGCACTTGAGGGCGGCGTACTGGGCGACGTTGCCGGAACCCGAGATGGCGACGCGCTTGCCCGCGTAGGTGCCGGCACCGGCATACTCGAGCATGTGGCCGACGTAGTAGACGAGGCCGTAGCCGGTGGCCTCGGGGCGGATGAGCGATCCACCCCAGTCGAGGCCCTTGCCGGTAAGGACACCCTCGAACTTGTTGCGCTCACGGCGGTAGGCACCGAAGAGGTAGCCGATCTCGCGGCCACCAACGCCAATGTCGCCAGCGGGAACATCGGTGTCGGCACCGATGTGGCGGGACAGCTCGCGCATGAAGGAGACGCAGAAGCGGCGGATCTCGGCATCAGACTTGCCCTTGGGGTCGAAGTCGGCACCACCCTTGCCACCACCCATCATCAGGCCGGTGAGGGCATTCTTGAAGATCTGCTCGAAGCCGAGGAACTTGAGACTGTTTTCTTTTGTCAGCCTCCGCGCTCTTTCGTTTCTTTCCCCCCCCTCTCCTCGTCGTTGGGTTTTTTTCTTACATGGAGAGGTTGACCGAGGGGTGGAGTCTCAGGCCGCCCTTGTAGGGGCCGAGCGCCGAGTTGAACTGAACGCGGTAGCCGCGGTTGACCTGGAGGTTGCCGGCATCGTCCTCCCAGACGACGCGGAACTGGATGACGCGCTCGGGGATGGCGGAGACCTTGAGGGCGGTGCGGAGCTCGGGCCTCTTCTGGAAGAGGGAGCTGTTCTCGAGAGTGAGGGCGAGCTCTGCGAAAAGGAATCTGTCAGATCGAGTCGCGTGTGGGTCAAGCGATGCCAAGCGGTATCCTCTTACCCTTGTACGCCTGCTCGAACTCGGGCTCGGGGGCGAGGTGCGAGGCCGACATGGTGATGGTTGGTTGGGTAGAGTGTCTCGGAAAGGTTGGAGGTCTGGGATCACTTTCACTGTCGACTCGAACTTCGCTGCGAGAATGCGAAAGGGAGAGAGAGGCAGAGGCAAGAGGGTAGAGGGAGGCGAGAGAGAAGCCGGAATATATACCAATCGACCGGACCGGCTGGGTGGGGGGTGGAGGGGACTAGCGATCTCTTGGAGTTGGGACGAGGAACGGCCTTCCCCTGCTCCGAGAACAGGGACGGCCGAAAAAGGCGGCTGTTGTTCGAGGCCTTCGCAGCGTGTAGCTCCGTTTCACAACTCGGCCCCGTTCGATTGGACATGTCGGGCATGGACAGGCGGCGAAGTCGACTGCATACCCACACGAGGGGCCCCCCTGTGCGGGACGAGTTGCCACCTCTTGGCAAGGGTTCGCTGCTCGAGCCGCGCCGGTTTTCGCTCGCTCAGGAAGAACGGCACCCGTCATCCCACGCCGGCACCACCGCATCGCACCACTCACTGGACGACTGGACATGTCCACCGAACGTTATTAGTCGTTGGCAGTTGCCTGGTTGCATTTGCCAATCTGCCTACTTGTGTACGCGGTACGTGCAATGGCGATCATCCTGTGGCCAGAGACGGGCGATGGACTGGCCATGTCGGCCTCTCCGCGCGCGATATTTCTCTCTCTCTTGCCCACGCACACGCACGCACGCACGCACGACGCACGCCCGCACTTATCATGATTGCTCTCGTGCCCCGCGCGTGGTTGACTCGCGCTGCTCACGTTGCTGCACCCCTCCATCGTTATCGATATCGATAAAGTCCTGTAGCATGTGCTTCTTCAGCTTCCTCAGGTTGGACAGGGCCTTGAGCGGGCCACAAGCCATCCATCGGATGCCCCGCATGCTCGCGTGCCCGCCCTGCAGGCCGGCGCCGTGAGTGGCCAGCCGGCGGTTGGGGGTCGTGGAAATAACTTATCCGCGGACCTCGATTGGCCGCCTCCAAAGAATTACCATGTCGGATTTACCCAACCTTTGGCGGGGTCGACGGGAGCCGTCCCGAGCAATGCACCTCGGAGTGGTGGGGCTCAGTGGTCGGGGGCCAGAAACGCGTCAAAATTATGACAACTCACCCGGTCTGTTTTCGCCCTCTCCGACCTCGCTGGGCCCGACAGTGGGCACCCGCCGGCCCTCAGCGCCCTCTCCAGCGCTCGCCAGCGCCCTCGCCCCCGGGTCATTCCGAAACGGGCAAGTCGGCGCAGGGTACCCCAGCTTCCCCTCCACCCCCGGACGCTGCCGGACGTGGGTTGTCCCAGCCCTCCGATCCCGACTCTCCACCGAGGCCGCAATGCTTATCTCGCAGTTGTAATGTCAACTGGTAATGAATTGCACGCCGCCGGTGATAGGCAGAGAGGCAATTCTCGAGTCGGTCCTTTGGCCCTGCGAGCTCATGCGAATCAAACCCGTCGACCCCTCCTTCGTCCGGCCGCTCGAAGGAGGGGAGTCCAAACCCCCTCCCCACCTCGCACGCATCCATTCCTTCGACTTCTGGGACACCGGCCACGGCTACGCCGGCGATGAGGCCAGCGAGACCAGCGCCAAGCGGTCGGCGTCATGGACAAAGTCGAAATGCCATGTCGCCCCGTGGGCCATGCGACAGCCAAGGTTGCGGCTCGTGTGTCCGTCGAGGGGGTCGATGTAACGTTCGACTCCGAAAGCGTGCCGAGTGTGGGGAACCGCCTCAAACACCAAGACCGACGGCGTGAGGTGAGGGACGAGACATGGGGAAACTTCACGTCTTTAAGTATTCCTACGGGCCCCCCCCCGTCTCACATGCCCTCGTCCGTCTTATCGGGTCAGATGCTCTCTCGTCGTGCCGGATCGTGAGAGATACCCTACCGAGCGTCCCGTGGTCATTCGTCCACGTGCTGATGCGCCAGAGCCGCCTCGTCGCGAACCGCGGAAATGCAGGGTCCTTGTCGGAAAGATAACGTTCACTAAACCTTATCTCTGGAGACGAGAACTCCAATCATGTCGAATCCACCCCGACCAGAGGGCCTGGTGGAACTCCCTGCTGGCGTCCGGCTGGGCTGTCTGTGCTTGCCGGCCGCCATCCCGGTGGTAAAACGTTATCGGGCCCTTCCTTCTTCCGCGAACCCCTTCCAAAAGTCCGGTCCCCCCGTGGCGGCAGGGATGTGTTGCTCTCGGGTTCGTCAACAAGCGCGAGAATACACGTGTACTCCAGACGGGCGGTCAACGCGGTGAAGAGCCCTCCCGGGAATGCCCCTGTCTCGCGTGCTGGATGCATGACATCGGCTGGAAGTGGACAGGCTAATTCAAAGATGGATCGGGCAGGGATCGTGATGGGCTTTCTGCTGGTTAAAACGTCGTTACTAGTGCGGGAGACTTCGGTTCTTCCGGAGGTTGGACATGAAATCGGGGCGAGTTTGCCGGCCAAGCCTCTGCCCGGCCCGAGTCCGGTCTAAGTGGGCTTGGAGAAAGTCGGCATTCGGGGATAGCCGGTCCGTGAGATTACTACTATTAGTTCTATGTACTGTGCTGTGTAGTTTGTGCTGTCTCGGCTGACTTCGGACGACTGGCTCTGTGATTCAAAGAGAGAACACGTCTCACTGGCGGAGTGTACACTAAGAACGAGTTGGTGTTGGGGTGGCTCAGGTGGCAATCTTTGGTATTGTCAACAAGGAAAAACCCGTCTTGTAACCGCGGCCACTCCTTTCCCTCGAGCATTCCAGACATGCCCCACCGGCCCCGACTCTCCACTCAAATGATTTTCTGCAACAAATGAACGGCGGCGAGAAGAAGGGGGCAAATGACAGAAAACATGTTTGACGTCGGAGGATGGCAGCCATTTAGGTGGCTCGAGGGTGGGAATGGTTTTGGTTGTGCGAGGTCCAACTATGGCTCGCCCACTATGCAGATCCTCGAAACATTGATGACTTCGCCTATTTGCCTCTCTCTAAACACGTGGCGGGTTATCTTAACCCCTGAGAACCCCACCCTCTTCCACCTTTTCGTAACAGCCCGGGACTAAACATAGACGAGATAGAGTAGAGACATAGCACAAGGGAGACAACGTGAGAGGCTAAGCAAAATATCACACCACAACCCCTTCTTCCAATTCAAGTAATATCTGAACAAGCTCCTGTCTATATACAGGCTATGTACCTCAACAGCGGCAAGTAATGTACTCGTAGCCCCCGCCCCCCAGAGAATCGAAAAACTGAACGAGAGATATGAAGAATATAAAAAGGGACATAATAAAGATCTCTTTTCGGGTATTAGGTCTGGTCTGGTCTGGACTAAGCATTCCCCGAACAAGCCTGACCATCAGCATCTTGGGCCGAGGCGCGGAGCTTCAACCTTTTCAGCAAAGGATGCGAGTCCAGACTCAGTCCAGACCAACCAACAACACCCCCACACGCCCTTCCCTTCACTCCCTTCCCTTTCCTTCCTCACAACAGCTTACGACACCTGCATCACCATGGGCCCAGCCACAATGATATCGTCCGTAAGCTTGCCGGTCAAAGGCCCGGCGCTGGCCAGGTTGACGTACGTGACGCCCGCCAGGCCCTGGGGTACCTGGCATCCGGCGGCTTGGTCAAAGGTGGTGAAGAGAGTGCCGCCAGGGAGGCCGCCCGTGGTGAAGGCGCAGTGGGTGGCGCCGGCCGCGGCGTCGCTCTGCAGCTGGATGGTCGCGCCGGCCGCGACGGCGGTAGCGCTCGCACCGGCGGCCATGGCGAGGGTCGGGAAGGCGGTGAGGATGAGGTTGGAGCCCTCCGGGCAGCTCTGGATGAAGGGCGCGGCGAGCGAGAAGACCTGCTTGGGGGAGAGGGGCGTGTCGAAGGCCTGGGGCACGGCGACGGCCTTGGAGGCGGTGCGGATGAAGGTCTGGTGGCGAGCCTCGACCGTCAGGATAGAGCCGGCAGTGGTGAGGATAGAGCCGTCCGAGACGAGGGCGGCGGCACCGAGGTAGGCCGACACGCCGACGTTTTCGAGCACGGCGGCGGTGCCGACCATGGAGGCGGCGTCGGTGAAGCCAAAGTTGTATGTGCACGGCTGGACGGGCTTGACGCCGGCCTGCGCGATGGCGCCCTGCAAGAGGCTGACGTGGTCTTCTTCTGTCTTGCCGATCTTGAGCAGGCTGTCGATCTGCTGCTGCTCGAGGCCGAGCGCCTGGAAGTCGGTCGCCGGGAACTTGGCGAATCCTTGCTGGTAGAAGGTCGCTTCGAGCCACTCGAGTGTGAGGGCGCTGGAAGGGAGTGAGGCGTCAGCGGCATGTCTCACGGCCAGGCGTGGTGGGTTTGGTTGTCTTACAATTGCAGGATGTCGATATCGGTGAGACCCAGCGCCGCGGCAGCGGCGTTCTGGCGCTTCGCGTGCTCATACATCTTCATCTGGGTCTTGCTCAGCTTGGGGAAGGCTGGTAGCGCCGACGAGACGGCCGCCAACCCCGCCACGACCACCCCGAGAGTCTTCTTGAAGGAAGGCATGCTGCGCGGTGTGTATGTCGATTAAGAGTCTAAGTGTTCCTCTTTTGTTTCGTTCCTATCCCTTGTCCTGGGTTCGTAATCGGCCGAAGCAGAGTGAGCGTCGGGTAGAAGCGCAAAGACCAGCCTGGCTGAAGAATCGAAGAAGGCCTGTCCGAGGGTGGCTATTACAAAAATATTAAGAAGGTGGAAGTCGTGTATGGAGAGCGAGTGGTGTTGAAAGAAGGACAGGCTGAGCCGCTTGAAGGAGAGTGAAAGCAGACCAGCGCTTTGGGCGAGAGAAGAGCAAACAGGACAGGAGGCGTGGGATGGGGAAGAAGAAGAAGAAGGGAATCCCGGCATGTGCAGGTGGGAAACGGGTCTTGAATAAGACGACCTGCCAAGATCGCCATCTCATCGCAGCCAGCGGCTGCTGACCTTTCCGGGATCCGCGTCATGTCGGGCTGGCCCCTTTGGCACCCAGACAGGGAGGCGGGATCGAGAACAAGCAGCACCGGCTAGAACAATGCTGCCGGGGTAGACACAAGCCGCCCCCCCTCATCCTTCGTTGCGAGCGCTCAGGGCGTGCCCAGAACCCCCCGGGCGCTCCGTCGAGTCGGGTTTCCGGCCTAGGCTGCCTCTGGTTGGGCCGAGCGAAGAGCCAAGAGGGACATCAGATGGCAAGGAGTGAGGGGAGAGACATCGCGATGTTTCGTTTCCTCGTCTCTGCCCTACCATGGGACACGGTCAGCACCTCCTTGCCCCAGGCGCCGTGATAGCGACCCGTGCGACCCCTTGCGCGGTTGTGCGACTCGGGCATGAGGCTCGGGGTGGCCAATCAGACCGGAGCGGGTGATGTTTAAGGTTGGGATGAGAAGGGTGGCACCCATGCCCCAGTGTCTTGGCTCTGCGGAACGGTTGTGGGGGGCCCTCCGAGTGCAGTGCGCGGGCTTGAGGCGCTCGCATTTCCATTGGCCACTGGGGACCCGGAGCCAAATCCCCTGCCAGGGGGCGCACGGCTGCCACGCTGCAGGGATTTGCGACAGTGGCGCCCACGATGCTCGTCTCAGGCATGTTTCAATCCAACGGACCGCAGCAGGACCGAGGCATCGGGAAGGTCTTGGTCTGGCATCTGCGACAACAGTAATCTGCTTCCGAACAATGCCTGACGCGACGCGTACTGTAGTCGCTATCTGCTGTGTATTGCTCGGTGAGATGGCTGGGGATGCATTCGTCTTTTTTCCCAGGGCCATGAATGTTGGAGTGGAAGGAGTCGAGTTGGCCTGAGTTGGAACATGTTTTGGTGAGCTGCATGCAGTGAGCGCTGGAGCGGGGACACCGCTACCATCGCAAACATCTGATGTCAACTCGTCCATGATGCAACAACTGACTGACAAGATGCAACATCTCGCCGTGGATATGCTCGCTTGCGGGAGGCGACCTGCCTGGCGAGAGGCCGTGCAGCGCTGCAGCCTGCCTGGGTTCCCCATTACCTCAGCGTCGCCATCATCCCCGGCACGACTCGGGAACACAACTCGCCGCATGATCAGGTTGACCTCTTCGAGTTTTGCCGGGATGGGTGAGAGAGCTTGTCTCCGGGATCTGCAACCGGCTTTGCAGCTTGTGCGACATGCACGAGCACTGTTTCCCGTCGATGAGTCCGGCAGGCTTCTAGATCTCGACTTCCAGTGCTGCAGCAGGCTATCGCTATGGGTCGTTTCAAGGGCAAGCAAGGTAGTATCGTCTTGAAGCTTCTCTGCACGGAGCCGTGGAAACGAGACCAAGGAAGAGGGTGTGTATCCGTATGGATCCGCAGCCGAGTCTGGTGTTGAATAGGAACAAGCTCATCGTGTGGGTCGTCTCACTCCACTCATCGGAGCGACATTTCCGGATCCTCGAGTGCTTATCTCCCTGTGTAACTCCCATGTGTCGGTCGGGGTTAGTACCTAAGGAGAAAGAAAAGCTTCCATTCCGTCTTGGTCACTGCTATGCTGCTCCTCTTCTTGTATCCCAAGTCCAGGCCACCACCGAGTAACGCACACAACCCTCTCGCACACCAATGGCCAGCACCGAGGTGTTGTTTCGAGGAATGGGAGATGCCACCACCGGGGACCGGAAGGCAGAAGCAGGTTTCGCCCGGAGCCGTGGCTCGGGTGATCCAAATGACACCCTCTGCCCGAAGCACTTCCGGTGCCATTATGCCGGCGCAAGGTGGATTTTCTCCTGGCCGCATCTCCGGGTCGTACAAAACCCCAAGCCATGAAACCGGCTGTGCATGTTAAAACAACCGAATCTAGCAAGGGCCAAAGACAACAATAATGACAACGGTACTTCATTCACTATTAGATGGCTGCCCTATGTGCTCTGCCCACTCTCCACCCCCCTTCAATCTTCTTCCATCTCCCCTTTTAACGCATCCACAGCTGGCCATTGCAAAAACTACTACCGTCTCTGCAATGCTCGCCACCGCAAATCTCCCTCCCCCAATAAATGCTGCCCATGCCATACAAAAACTATACCATCTTGGTAAAACTCTCTCTATAGGGAGCCGCCGTTTATCAATCTTCCACTTCCTCATTGACAACCATCATCGAGCGATGATGGTGCCTTCTTGGATCCATAAAACATGATTTTGACGGCCAAGTACTCCACTTATTGCAGACCCTTCCCTCCGTGGAAGGCCCTGTCTACAACGCGTATGGGTTCAGCGACCGGATGGTCAAGCACCTGAGACTCCGTTAGTTGGCTGCGGCCCAGAAGAATTCATAGGTGGGTTAACACTTACGGTGGGCTCTTGGTGAGGTCAGTCTTGAGAATGACCGGCACCCGCGTCATCTCGGTCACGTCTTGAATGTAGTCGCCTCCCTCCTCCCTGAGCTTGAAGAGCTTCAGGTACTTCTCCTTGTTGGTCAGGCGTGTCTCCGGCACGTCGGCCGTGGGCACCTTGGAGTCCGACCGGGTGCGGTGGAGATTACCGGCATCCGCTGAAGCCCGGGTCGGCGATCCAGGAACGCTCTGTGTCGGCCGCTCGGCCAGGGACGCGCCCGCCATCGCCTCCGTAAAGTCTTCGTCGTCATCCGACGCGTTTTCTTCGTCGTCATCGAAGAGTGCGTTGACCTCATCCGTCGAGATAGTGCCGGTCTCGGTCTGCTTTCTGGTCGCCTCCTCGCGTTCCTTCTTGGCTCGCTCTGCCTCCTCGGCCTGGCGAGCGGCAGCCAGCGCGTTGGAGAAGCGCTGGGACATGGCAGCCTTGGGACGCTCGTCCTCGGGCACGTATGCCGAGCTAGGCACGCCCTTCTCCCAGTAGAGTTCCAAGACCCTCTTCTCCTTCCTGAACTCGGCCTTCTTCAAGGGAAGCTGGTCGCAATGCACACGCTTCTCGAAGCCCCACTCGGGGATGAGGACATCGAATGCCGACTCATACACGCAGACGACGATGCCCTCGCTGATCAGGTCGCCGTTCACTTCCTGGCGCTTCTTGTCCATCACACGGCACGCCTCGATGTGGACGCTCTGTTCCTGAGCATTTTGAGCCGAGTCCTTCTTGGTGTTGCAGGCTTCCACCGTCTTAACGAGATTCTCTAGATCTTCCGTGTATTCGACCTTGCCCTCGGAGAGGGCTGCCTCCAGTTGACGGTGGACCAGGACATCGGCATAGCGTCGGGTCGGGCTGGTGAAGTGGGTGTAGAGCGGCAAGTTGAGGGCGTAGTGAGGCCAGATGTGCTGGGCCGTCTTCCCTGCGATGAAATACTTGGCGCGCTGCATCGACTTAAGGAGTAGGGTTTCCATGCCCTTTCTGGTATCAGCATCCTCAACCTTGAAGAGGCTGTTCTGGAGCGTGCCGCTGCTCGAGGGATCCATGTCGTAGCCGAGGGCTGTCATGCGTTCCACAAAGGTCTGCAGACGGCGCGAGTTGGGTGCCGCCTGCCTGCGCAAGAGAGCCTTCTCGGGAAGGGCGCGCGCCAAGTACTGAGCCACATATGCGTTGGCCTTGTGAACGAGCTCCTCAGCCAGCTCCGTCGCCGGGGTCGTGTCGAAGACGTTGTGCTTGACGGGGATGTTCTCGTCGTCCAGTTGCTGCAGGAGGCGGAGAGGGGCGATGGGCTCGCCACCAGCACCGAGCCGTGCCTCACGGAACTTCTGAGTGAGGACCTATCCCAAACTGTTAGCACCTTTCTGCGGCATAGACAAGTGGAGGCTGTAACTCACGTTGAGGATCTGGATCTCCTTAGCCTCGACGGCTTCATGGGCGAACCCGGCAGCGCCAGAGAGCGCCTCATCCATCTGGGTGAGGGAGAGCTTGCCGCCGCTCTTGACGATGCCCTTCCCAATCCAGACATCTCCTTCGGCAACAGCACCAGTGTGAGGGTTGACGTGGAAAACGACGCTGACGGTCAGCCGATCCTGGTTCGGGGTGAGCGAACACAGTTCACCCGAAAGCTTGGGGGGGAGCAGGGCACAGAATCGGTTGACGAGCTGAACGGCAGTGCCGCGCTTCTTGGCCTCGCGGTCGAGAAGCGAGTTCGGCTTCACGAAGTGGGTGACATCCGGGACGTGGATACCAATTTCAATCTTGCCGTCAGGCAGGGACTTGACATGGACACCGTTTCCGAGCTCGGCGGAGCTGTCCAGGTCGAGTGTGAAGACCTTTTCGTTACGGAAGTCCCGGCGAGCGGCGATGGCAGCCTCGTCTTCCTTGGCAATCGTCCAGTCCTGGAGACCAACACTGCGCAGCACGGCGTCGGCGAACTCGTCTGAAGCGAAGTTGTTGTCGCGGAGAAGGGCATCCGTTTCGACCTTGAGATCGCCCATCCTGCCGAGCTTCTCGACCAGAGTACCGAACGGGTGAAGCGAGGTGATGGGCCAGCGCTTGATGCAGGCCACAAAAATCTGGTCCGCATAATCCTGGTGCTTCTCAACAAAGTCGCGAGGGGCCTGCTCCGTGGGGATGGCGATCAGCGGAACACGCTTATCCGTCGGCTTGAACCACACAATCTTGGGCTTCTCATGGGCCCGCGAGTCTTGGTGGCGCGACATGCTCCCGTCCCGCGCAGCGCGTTCGGCTTCTTGTTTTTCCTTGGTCGCCTGGCTGCTGGGCCGAAGCAGACCAAGCGTGCCGGAGAACATCTGACCCGCCACGCGCTCGATGACGGCGACAATGTGGCCGGCGTAAAGGGGCTTCTGCTCGTCGCTGATCTCCTCTTCTTCAACGAGGAGCAGACTCTGACCCTCGACTTCCACGTCATCGTTCTTCTTCTGAGTGGGACGCTGCCTCAGACTGCCACGACGGCGGATCCCGCCTTCGCCAGCGTCGTTGCTGTCGCCATTACCGCCACCTTGGCTGGTACCTGCGGTAGATCCAGAACGTGTGTCGGTGATATCCTTGCGCTTCTTCTTCTCCTCCTTCTCGCGCTTCTGACCCCAAACCTCGTCAACGTCCAGGAGCTCGACCGCGACCAAATCTCCCTCGAGAGCGCGGTTGCGGTCCTTGCTGCCGCAAATGAAGATATCGGCGTCAAGCAGGCCATCCTGGGTCGAGACATAGGCATCACTCCTGTTCTTCTTGTTGACGCGAAGGATGCCCGAGACGAGCTGTCCATCGCCTAGGAGGGCGGGAAGCGTAGCCTGCGGCAGGTATGGAGTGAAGAGAGTCTTGCGTTGCTGCTGCTGCTGCTGCTGCTGCTGGGGCTGTTGGGCAGCCAGCTGAGGGGCATGCTGGCTCGCCTGAAGCCCGCCCATGTGCTGGCCGCCCATGGCCGCGACCTGGAGAGCCTGCAGCTGATTGACCTGCATGGGATTCAAGGCCTGGCCGGCATAAATGTTGGGAATCATCATCTGGCCGGGCATCTGCATCAGCTGGGGCTGACCAGGGTATTGGAAGGCACCGATGCCTGAGATGGATTGGTGGCTGATTGAGCTGCGGGCCCGGTGGCCCGGTTGGAATCCCTGATTCTGGCCGGCGCCACCGGTCTGATCATGGCCCTGGTTCTGGCTTTGAGTGCGCCAGTTGCTGTCGAAGTTCCGAGAGGATGTGCGGGCGTGGCCCCCGCCACCACCACGGCGGGCGAAGTCGCCTCCAAGGCCACCGCGAGCGTTCGCACCAACAGCCATGCTCTGGCTTCGGCCGTGGCCGCCGCGGCCACCACGGAACGCCGGTCCCGGTCCCGGGGCCGGTGCCGGCTGGCTTTCAGGGACGGGAGGGACGGGAGTCGCGCCCTTGGCTTCCTCCTCCGGCCTTTCGGCGGAGGCTGAAGCACCAGGGGCAGGGAACTGGAAGGCAGAGGTGGTACGCTTCTGCTGGGCGATCTCGGCGGCCTTCTTGGCATCGGCAAGGGCCAACGAGTGACGTCTCTGATGACCACCTCCAGGGGGGCCGCCTCGACCACCACGGCCGCCAGCGTTTTCTCTGCCCTGTGGCTGCGTGTGTTCAAAGTTGCCAAAGGCGGATCCTGACGCGCCGGACGAGGGCGCCGGGGGAGGGCCCAAGCCCATGTTTGGGATGGCCGACTGATTACGGCGATGTGACAGGGGCTGGGTCGGCGGCGCTAGGGGGACGTTCTGCTGCGGGAGCTGGGTCGGGAACTGAAAGCCGGCTTGGGGTGACATGTTGGCCATGGTCGCCTGTAGCGGGGCATAGCCGCCAGCGCCGATGGGCTGGCCCGGCAGCATGCTCATCTGCTGATACGTAGCTTGGAGCTGCTGTTGCTGTTGCTGCAGCAACTCGATCTGCTGCTGGATGGCTAGCTGTTCCACTGCGACGAGAACTCCGGGTCAGCGTCATAGACCCATGCGGAAGGGGGCGGCGACAAGACATGAGCATGGCATTCGTCAAACCGCAGCAGTATGCGGCACGATGTGAGGTAGCAGGGCCAAGCTAGGGGAGGGAGCGGGGAGAGGCGAAAACATCGACTTACTGCCCGGATTCGCAAACATGCTCATCAATGGGGTCAGCTCCGAGGGACTTCTGCGATGGGCGATGTGCAGTCGGCGGCCAGTCGGGCCGGGGACGCCTCCAGGCTGAGGCTGCGGTTGGTGTTGCTGCTGCTGCTGCTGATCCATGGCGGCTATCCGTCGTCGTCGACGACGTTGAGCTCAAGCGGCGGGGAGGGCAGGCACGGCAGGCAGGGTCTATGGGTGGATGCACGTCGAGTGCGAAACAGACTGTTGGTCGGATGTGTTTGCAGGCGGCAGTGGACAGGAGCTGGCCGTCGTGTATGTGCGTGTCTCTGCTGTGTGGGTACTAGACGGACGGGGTATTCTGCTCGTTGTTGTGGTGTGTTTTTGGGGGTTTGTGCGGAGGTGTTGCTCGCGGAGAGGGTGCTGCAGGCTTTGGAGCCCAAGGAGGGGTTAATGAAAGATCGAAAAAAGCCACGGGCTTGATGTTCGAAAGCTTAGATGCCGGAAGGCTGAATGGGGGAATGGTTGTTGAAGGAAGGTTGGCTGAAGTGGGTTGGGAGGAGAAGAGAGAGGAACTCGAGCCCTGCGTATGACGACTGAGAGGAGCTGGGTTGCTGCGGGTTGCTGGTTGGGAAAGCAAAGGATGCTTGCTCCGTGCTCAGTGCCCCAAGCAACGCTAGCAGCAGACAGAAAGGGAATAGGAGGTGGGGCGACACTGCAAGGCCCCGCAGTGAGGGGCTGCATCTGGATCCGTGGCTGCACCCTAAACCCCTGTCTCTTCAGCAGCAGCACGCCCCAGGGCTGCAAATACGGGTCATTGGATCGTCAACGAGGGATGCTGACACCGTACTTGTAGACAGCGACTTGCATCTGTAGTCAGTTGGTTTACCAATTCGACCGTGAGGACGCCAACAAACTGGCCGGCGTGTGCGGAAGAGTCGCTGCAGACCTTTTGCACCTTTCTTCGCCGCCTTTTCGTCTCTCGACAGAGCAGAGCCGCGCGTGTTTCCCAGACAGAATACGAGACACCAGAAGACTGGGGGCGGGTCCACATGAGCTTGCAATCGTGTCCACAAGTTGCCTACTTGGGACTATACAGGAATACTTCTGTAGGTACTAGTAGACGATGGTAGGGACCTGTGCGCCGTCTGTGAGGCACGACAGGGTGTTGGCTCTCAGCAGGATGACAACTCTCACCCAGCCGTTGCTGCGGCGCGGGGAGGAGACGGGGAATATAAATAACGTTTAACCCAATCCAGAGAAGTCGTGCCGATGTCATCTTTGCCGCTCGGTAGCCGCCATCCAACAATCTGGGTTGCATGGGTTCTGTTACACCACGGCACTGCCCGAGCAGAGCGTTGGCTCGTTTCGGACGCGAACCGCACTCGGACGAGGGCCGCGAGTCTGTGACAAGGAGACTCGTCGACATTCGCACTGCTTTTCTGTCGCCCGTCGCCCCTCCGTCATGGCCAATGTTTTCGGGCGTCAATTAATATCTCGCGCTTGACTCCAACCGACTCGAATCGAGGCTTTGGCGCCGTTCCGCTGTCGATCCTGCATACGACTTGTCGTGGCCGTTGTCCCGCCATTGCCATTGCCATTGCCATTGCCGTCGCCATTGGCCTTGGTTCTGCCATAGAACCCATCCAAAACATTCCATGGGACATTCTTGCCAACAAGCCCAACCCTGTCAAGTCAGGCACTTCATTGCAGGTTTCCTTCGAACCGACCTGGTGCTGTCAAGCCTAGAGTTCTCGACCCGAGCCTGGGGATGAGTGGCATCCAGAAAGGGGTTAGGGTTGACATGCAGTTCTTGGCACGCTAGACTAAATCCGGGACGAGCAGCTGCAAGGACGGCTAGACCGGCAGCCGCAAACACCTGAGGGTGACCCTAGCCGCTGCGCCCCAGGAGTGTTAAATTGGTTCAACAAACAGCTGGGGCAGCACGACTTGTCGCGACGACATCAACAACCGCGACGGTATAATCGCCAGAGAACATGGCCTTATAGACACCGGCGAAACCAAACGGCCCACGAATTCGACAATGGCAGGCCCCTCCCCGTCCCACCGGCAGAGCCACCATTGGGCGTCGGGGAGTCCCCAGCAGCGAAGCGTGCTGGAGGAAATCCTCGCCGACGACAGGAACTCGGAGGCGCGACATAGACTTCTTCTCGAGGCCGCGAAGAGAGAACACGAGAGGGTCCGGGAGGACGCGGAACGAGTCTACCGGGAGCAGCTGCAGAAGGAGGAGAGACAGCGGCTGCTCGACGAGCGGCGGAAAGAGGAGGAACGGATCCGACTCGAAGAGCAACTCGCGGCCGAGCGCGTGCGGTTGAATGCCCTCAAGGCCAAGAAGATTGCAATACCCGCTCCTTTACCAGACCCCGAACCGCCTGCCGCGCCAGCTGCCAATGGCAAGACGCCTGCGCCGCCGTCTGTCAGCAACCATGCCCTAGCGCAACCTAATGGGACGACACCGCAGCAAGCGGCAGCACCCGCAGCGCCTGCAGCGGCGAGCTTGAAGCCTCCCGCTGCGTTCCCGACAGCGCAACCTCAAAACCAGGCTCCCGCGACTCTCCCGACCAAAGCGCCAGAGCCGGCACGACCCGCGAGCGCCGTGCTGGGGATCAATGGCCTTCTCAACAAAGCGCCGCAGCCAAACGGCGTCACTTCAAACTCGGGGACGTCTCGATCACCCGCTCCGCCTCCAGCACAGACGCCACCCGACAGATACTCGGAAATCCACAAGAATCTCAAAGTTTTGCGGAAATCCATGGCTGATCAGGCCAAATCAAACCCGGCGCTGAAAGAAAGAATGGGCGACATGCGGCGAGATATACGCAAATCTGTCGGGCAGCTCACTGTCACGTCAGGGGTTGCAGGGGTGAATAAGCTCCAGGTATGGACTGCCTCTCGTCCCAACACTTAGTTGGTGCAGCGACCTTACTGACTCCTCCATCACAGACACAAAAGATTTTCCAGCTGCTGCGCGAGGCGCTTGCAAACCAAGTGCGGTCACAGTTGATGGATCCCAACAATTTCATTCGGACACCGAGGAATCCAGTTGAAGGGGCCGTAAACAACGAGCCGACTCTCCCTTCAATATTTCTCTACCTCATCAACGTCTTTGGCAAGGCGGTCATCTCCCAGTTCATCAATGAGGCCGGGGCGCGGCCAGAGACGGCGGACCCGGTTGGGATCTGCGTTGCCGCGACCCTCTCGGAGCCGGATTTCCTCTGGCGCGGCGAGTCGCTGATTGACATGCTGCTCGCCAAGTTCAGGGTGGTCTGCCCGGTCCTCTTCGGCTACCGGGGCAGCGAGAAGACGGAGCAGGGTAGGCAGAGGCTGGGCTGGTGGAAAGACGGCGGCCGGTGGATTTCGGAGCAGCAACACATGGACCGCATGACGGGTCTCGGGGCCGGGTTCGCGGCCATATCGCTCCGGAATTTCGCCATGTCCAAGAAGACGAACCCGTTTCCGCCTCGGGAATACTGGGCGGCCATGTCGCGGATCGTCAACACGCCGCCGGGGGAAATTTCCAACACACAATGTGTCGTGTTGAAGGCTATGGTGGAGAATTACGAGCAGAAGTTTATCGAGTTTTACGGGACCGCCGGCGTCGCGGCTCTTCGGACGGCATTGCTTGAGTTTTCAGCCAGGGCGCCACAGAAGTCGGCGGCGGTGAATTCACTAGAGGTTTTAGCCCAGCTGCTGAAGCGGGATACAGGCTTGGTTCTTGGATAACGAATCAGGGTGCAGCACGGGGATGGCGTGCCGAACGTCTGGGTTCACTTTCGGCTGGGATAGGGAGGCGTCACCAGGTCATTTCGGCAACTGTGGTTCATAAATCGGTGGAGAGGTCACGGGCGTGCCATGACAATAACATGTATCTCGGCGGCTATGGTGAATGTACCTAGATACCCAATATCTCAAGAGACGAAGGGGGGACAAAAAAAGCAAGAAACCAAAACGCCCAGTTGCAGCAACCCTATCTATCGATGCTCTCAGGTATTATGCAATGGCTGTGCCCCAAAAACAGCAACATAACCAACCCCTTCCTTGTACACCCCGGCCAACTCACAACAGCAGCAACAAAATCAACAAAATCACCAACACCACAATCAACACCCCAATGCAGCAGCTGCTTAGCCGGTCCTCGTTGCGCCGCATGACGTACTTGAGCTTGTCCATGCCTGTCTGCAGCCGCCCGCCGACCCGGTCCGCGAGCTGGTCCACCACCTCGAGCATCTCGGCCTGCTCCTCCAGCTCCCGGCCCATGTCGTCCGCCTGCCGCCGCAGGTTGCCCACCGTCTGGAACACCCCGTCCAGCTGCTCGTCCTGCTCGCGCATCATCACCTGCTGCTGGTCGCGCTCGAACTCGGCCGCGTAGTCGTTGTTGTCGTTGGTGGTGTCGCCGTCGTGGATGGCGAAGGAGGAGGGGTCGGGGAGGTCGGAACCGCCTCTTTTGCCTTGGCGGCCCGTCGTGGTGGTGGCTTGCGAGAGCTGCTCGTGCATGTCGTCTACCTCGCCCCCGACCTCCTGCACTAGGCGCTTGCGCCGGGCGACTTCGGCGGTGGTGAGGCCATATTGGGAGGGGTTGGACTCGACTGCGCGGACGGACTCGACGAGGTCGGCGAGGTCTTCGGCGAGGGAGGTCAGGGAGGATTCAAGGTCGGCGCGGGCCGAGGCAAGCTCGGGGGAGGTGGCTGAGGTGCTGAGGGAGCGGATGCGCAGGTACGAGGTGAAGAGGGGGCGGGCGGATTGAAGTTGGGTTAGGACATCTCTGTTTGGTTTTGTTGCTGGTTAGTCAATCCGTCCGGCGGGCAAGGATGCATTCGGAAGGGAAGGATGGCCACGCACTGTTGGACCTGGAGGAACGGGTCCTCGTCGTGTGTCGAGGACATCATCCCGCACCGTGGAGGCCGGGGGGTCACGTTATAAGGCGGGTGCTGGCATTAGAGAGCCAGTATCTGAGCATATCGCCCGATAGTGTCGGGAGGTCGTAGAGTCGTCGTGTCGAGGTCCCAAGGCCAGTTCCGTCGGAGGATGACGTTGCAGCCAAAGAGGTGCCTGGCCTGGGAGACACTTCGGTTCCGATCCGAGTCTCGGGCTGTTACATGCACGGTCGGCGTGTTTGCCGTAATTACAAACAAAGCGCTGCGAATTGTGAAAGCGCTTGGCTGCCGTGGTGACACTGTGCCCCGCACACTAACTCGCCTCCTGCGACTCTGGCGTGCCGCATGAGCAGCGACCCCTGTCGACAACCCGCTTTACGACTTGGGGGTTGGGAGCTTCTGTCAAGTTGAAACGTAGCTTCAACACTGCACCTCTCGGCGCTGGCCATATCTTTGCTCGCCTTCCCCGTTCTTCCATCCAATTGATTTGGATTTTTGTTCTTCGTCTGCTGCTCTGACTCCGAATCTCGCGTGCCAGACAACCGACCGCAACAATGTTCAACCTCAAGCGCCTCGTTATCGCCGCCTCGCTGATGGTGGGCGCTGGCTTGATGTTCGCCCAGCCCGCCGAAGCCACCAAGGGCCCCAAGATCACCCACAAGGTCTACTTCGACATCCAGCACGGCGATGAGTCCCTTGGCCGTATTGTCATGGGCCTCTACGGCAAGACCGTTCCCAAGACGGCCGAGAACTTCCGCGCTCTTGCCACCGGCGAGAAGGGCTTCGGCTACGAGGGCTCCACTTTCCACCGCGTCATCAAGCAGTTCATGATCCAGGGCGGTGACTTCACCAAGGGTGACGGCACTGGCGGCAAGTCGAGTACGTATTACCTGTCTCTTCTGCCGTTATCAACACGCAATTGATCGCTGACAATGGTGGCTGCAGTCTACGGCGAGAAGTTTGAGGACGAGAACTTCAAGCTCAAGCACACCAAGAAGGGCATCCTCTCCATGGCCAACGCCGGCAAGGACACCAACGGCTCCCAGTTCTTCATCACCACCGTTGTCACCTCGTAAGTCGCCGCCGCGGAAACAAACAGAAACAATTGGGACAGCTCTCGCTAACACATCCGGTATCAGGTGGCTCGATGGCCGTCACGTCGTCTTCGGCGAGGTCCTTGAGGGCTACGACGTCGTGGAGAAGATCGAGAACGTCCAGACTTCCCCGGGCGACAAGCCGGCCGCAACAGTCAAGATCGCCAAGAGCGGTGAGCTGGAGGTCCCTCCTGAAGGTATCCACGTGGAGCTCTAAAGCCCTTCCCGCAATGTGTGCCAATATCCCCATCTTCCCTTGACAATTCTGTGGATATAAAAAGTACAATACACTGGCAAATGGCTCTACCGTCTTCAATTCCAAGCTGCACTTCATCGTTGCCGGATCATGGGATACCTGAGAGACTATGTGCTGATCGTTGATTCTTTGCTCTCGCTCGCCTAGGCCTGGATGCGCCTGACGATGAGGTGAAAGCTGTGCCTAGCAAAGACAAGCCGGTCCCTGCGGCGGAAACCGGTGAAGACTGGCCTCTTGAGGTCAAGGTTGCTCTCTTTGGCATCGTCCTGGCGGTTATCGCGGTCTGGGTTAGGTTCTCGAGAGGCCAGCGCCGGGACGAGGTTGGCCATGAGAAGACGTTGGCTTGAGCTATCGAAATGTGTCGCATCCCTAGGAATAATCTGTGTGTGAATAGAAGGCGTTTTGTTGAGACAAACTGTTTCCGAGCAGCCATCACCCTGTTTTGAGCATCTAGCGTGCTATCTTCTCATCCGGCCCGACCTCGCCTAGCTCACAATCGTTCTGTTTTCCGGTCGACTATCTCGGTATATCCCAAGGCTCTGCTGTCCCTTGAAAGTTGTGTCAGTCCCTAAACTGGGCCTGCTAGCAGCTAGTTTTGTGTCCAGTGCCCGTTTTCATCGACAATGAGTGTAAGAAGCAGTTTGGGTATGCTGGGCGCTAAAGCGCTCGTCAGCCTCTGCAGTTGAGTCGGTTGACGTTTGATGAACGACGATGGGTATAGTATATCTCGAGTGCGTGTTGAAATAGGACGTGTTATATTATGCTTCGAGGAAACGGAAGGACTTGTTAGCAGCCAGTTTTCAACCCTCTGAACAGCTGATTCCACTTAACTAGTTTTATATCACTTGGTAGAAAATGATTGCATCGGTCCTGTGAAGAGGGCATCATCCGACGACATAAGGATCTCGCTCACAGACCCCGTCCAGACCATCTCGTTCTCAAAACACAACATGTACTCTACATTAATATCGCTAGCATGCTCATGCCGTTTCGCGGCTCCAAGTTACCCCCTGGCTTTTGTCACATCGCAAAATTCGAAGTACAGCAGCATGGCGCAAACCCACCCGACGCCAGCCTTGGTCTTATGTTTATGTACTCTACACATGACGCCTGGCTTCTGTGCTCGTTCTGGAGCTCGCTCGTCAAAGGATAGCGGCATCAATTAAATTTAAGTTAGTATTCCAGCCGATATTCTCTATTGTTCATCTCTACCAACCAAGTGATATGAGGCTGCCCCCGTACACCTCAAATCATCCCTTCAAGTGAAAGACGCAGAAAACAGCAAGTCAAGAAGATATTGATGCCGTGGCTGTTCACTTCCAATTGGTTAGCTTTCACGTCCTCGACGCCCAGCATTGGTTCGCACAGCCTCAGTTTCTGCTGTGTCACGTCCCCCTTTTCGAAGAAGAGGTGACCCCTTCAAGCAGCTCCGAACAACCAATATGCACCTCAACCTTTGCACCCCAAATTTCGCCCCCAGCTACATTTGCACCCAACCTCGTTGCCCAACCTTGTTTGCACCCAACTTCGTTCGCCCCCAGCCCCGTTCGCACCCCAAAACTACTGGCACATTCACCGCACCCTAAACTTTCGAGCTCCACGAGGCAACTGAGCTCCCCAAATATCCAGTAGGTTGACACCACCTCTTTGCAACAAGTCAGAGGCATAGACGCAGTACTTCCACCATCCGTTTCTCACCCTATATACTTGGCCTCTGAAACCTCTTCTCCCACGACAAAAACGCCGGAGTGTCCGAAGCCTCATCAGCGCGCAATACACACGGCTCTAAAACCGCACACGTAGCACCAAAGCTTCGTACTACCCCAGAATTTACATTTTCGAGACAGAAAACAACTTGCTGTCAACACTTGAGATCTTAGTTTTATTCGCAATCCTGTTGACTGAGATCCTGTTGACCGAGGTATTTACACACTAGCTGATGAAGCTGCAGCCCAATACTCGTTGTGTTCTGAGTACTAATTATCCCGAACAGAGGGAGGCAAGTTGCTCTGAATCGCCCTCTGGTTGGCATATTACCGGCGTCATCTCCTGCTTGCTTCTTCGGAGGCTCGCGACAGATTTCGGCCTTCATCGCTACTACGATGGATGGACGAGCTGCTTAAGCACCCTTATGACCTCTTGGAAGCAAGTGGGTCCTTGGACACCTGCTTATTATGTTGCCCGTCGTTGATTCTGTCTAGCCATCACCGCATCTGGATCACCGAAACTATCCGCAGATTTTGATGATACATGGTGGACCACCTCTGAGTACCACAACCCTACGGTTGACTGTGCTGAGGTCTTGGGTCCCATTGGCCCCTGCTCCTTTGGGTCCCCCAGCACGCTTGTTACGGGAGTCACAAGTGAAGGTGAGCGGCTGTTGGCCGAATTCTTGATGCCGCAGCCAGACCAGGCTAGCGGCACGCATTTTCCAGCCAGTGTGAGGGGGCTTTCGACTTCCACTGTGATACGAGGGAACCATCGTCAGCCGCAATTCAACCAACCAGATGGAGGGAAAGCGTTAGAATTGACTGCCCTAGAAGAAAGCCGGACCCAAGAGTTTCAACCGGCTTCTATCAGGTAAGTACGCCCTGGGTTGGAATAATCAGGCCTCCAATGTGATCCACGCTGTACCGGAAACTTGTCTGACCATCCCACAGTACTCCCTCCAACAATTCCCGGCTTCCCTGCCCCAGCTGTTCAAGGACATTCACCAAGGCCTTCACCTTAAATCGGCACCAAGAAACGAAACACTGTATTGGAGTAGAGAAGTATTGGTGTCCACATTCACAATGTACGAGGAAAGGGAAACGGTCTAGTTTCGAACGGGAGGACGGTTTGCGACGGCACCTCCAGAACTGCAAATACCAACGCGGCGGCGACAGCTCTCCAGCCCTGTCTCAGGAGCAGACCGGACAGCCCCGTACTTCAAAACGCAGTCTCTCAGCGGCTGGGGCCTCTGATGGCGGTCGCCATCAAAAAAGAAAGGCAGGGGGTGAAGGAAATGGTGTACCGAGGGACGAGACATTGATTGAGGACCTGACGGGAATGTACATGGCTCGTATCGAGGCCTTGGAGACAAAGGAACGAGAGTGCCGGCGGGAGAGGGCGAGCTTAGAGGATCTTGCTGCTTTCATCCGGGATTTGGAGGGGAAGAGGGACGCGGAGCGACGCGGAGTGACGCAGTTGGTATGATAGACGAGGGGAAGAAGGTTGCTCACAGACCAAATGTCACTTGAGTTTGCCGTTCTCAGTGTGTAGATCGTCTGTGTACAGATTACTAGGTACCTACCTACCTACATTGAACAGAATATTTTTCGTCGCCTGGAGCTCCTGGTCTGTAGTCAGTGGTAGGTACAATATGTTGGGGTGTTGGTGTTGTTCAGGGGTGTCTCGATTAGGTAGCTGACCCCATCAACATCGCTGCTCGTGACGGCAGCGTGTGCTGCCGTAGTTAGAGAGATACCTTGATTTTTAAACACGCAAGAAAGACTACAATTCTCTCGAAAATTGAGAAGTACAGCATACGTAGGTACCTAGGTATGCTGCGCAGAAGGCTAGAGACGTTGTCCTCATGCCTCTGAAAATGGCGGGTCAGGAGTGCCCGAGGAGAGACCCACGCACTGTTCGTTTAACATGAATTTTTTCTTGAACCTCAAAACGCCCTCTCTCACAACCTTGCATTAGCATCTCCTCGACAGACAACACCAGGCCACCAAAATGAAGGTTCTCACATTAAATTTTCTGACTTGCGCGGTCAAGACGTGCAAATCATCGTCCGACTCGTTTCCGCTGCACCCCAAAGACGCAGAACTGGTCAGCGACGATGTCGAGCTCAACCCGCAGTTG
>FTIZ01751865.1_pt1 | contig 21968 bp, 17 predicted proteins | sample 1658381 | NCBI WGS metagenome assembly FTIZ01 (sample SAMEA3914822, study PRJEB12502) | metagenome | biome: forest; material: soil | place: USA | collected 2012-03-12 | depth 0.1 m
CCAGCTCGCTCGTCGCCTCCGTGGTGAGCGCAACTAAGCATGGTCTTTTCGGTCTTTGCTAGCTTGGGGTTTGGGTGGTCATGACTTTCTCATTTGGGACGCTCTGGATGAAGGGCACTTCACGGCACAAGGGATACCGGCGTTTTTGATTGCGATGGGTTTTCGCTCGGGGGCTGTACACTTACACGGCGGCAAGGGATGCTGCTAATACCGACGCTGATTTTTATGATCATTCATGCTGCTCTGACTGCCTGCGTGCGTGTCTGCCTGTTGCGACCGATGACTCTCGGTCAGCTCGCCTCTGCCCAGTCGTGACCCCGCCGACGCGACGCGTCCCTGCCACCACATCACAACAACCCACATCGCGAACCCTCCCAGAGGTGGAGACACGCGACACCCCTGCGCACTGGGACCCATGCCACACAATTACCAGTGCATATCACCTTGCCCTCCATGGCCGATGGATGAACTAACGGCAAGAATATTGGATGTTACATCAAAGCAAAGCCCGCCACCCCGCCTTGCTCTGAACCTCCCCCCGGCCTCCCAACCCGAGGAACTGGGCGACCTGCCCGAGGTGGTCGACGCCAAAGAAACCTTCGGTCTGGCCCTGCGCGTTGGTGCACACCATCCACGGGAGGCCGAAGGCGCCCGCGGCAAAGGCCTCATCGGTGTTGGTGATGAGGGATTGCTTGCCTGTTGTCGCCGCTGCGGTGAGGACTGTGAGGGGTTGTTAGGGTCTGTTGCTTGTGGGTGGTTCTTGGGGGGCGAGGGAGGGATGCAAGGAGAAGATGGAACAGCACGACTCACTCCTCTCGGTCTCGTCCGCGCCAAACAGGCCCACCAGCGTCTCCTTCAGCACCTCGGGCTGGTGCGTCGCCACTGCGTGCTCCCAGTACTGTGAGTAGAAGGCGTCGAGCGCCTGCACCACGCGGGTCTGGTTGCCGTCGTCGGCCACCGCGATCGCGCTGAGCGCCCGCATGATGGGCAGGCTAGGGGCCGGGAAGTCCGGCGGCAGGGCCGTCGTGATGGGGATCGAGAAGTGCTGCGCCCAGCGGAGGCGCTCAAGGTTTATCCAGGAGTCTTTGTCTGCGCCGCGGGGGTTAGTTAGAGTGCTGCTGCGAGGGAAAGGGACGGATGGGACGTACTCTTGATCTTGATCGGCGCCGTATTCCCGCACTGCAAGACACTCGGCTTAGCCTAGCTCAAAGGCATGTTTTCTCATACGACTCATCTTAGCACTCACCTTGTGCATTAGCCCGCCGAGGAAGATGGGCACGTAGGTGACATCGCAACCCTTAAAGACCTCGTCATGCTGCACCCTCTCCTGTTAGCTCCCAGCTTTCGACGGCAAAACTGTAACTAGCGAATACTCTCGCGCAACAAACACACCCTCAAAATCTGATAAGCCAGGTAGGCAAACGGGCTGACGGTGTCGACGTAGAGCGTGATCTTGGGACGGGCCATATTGAGACAAGGATGGAAGGTAGATGTATGGTCAAGGGGCAAACAGAAACAAGCGAATCTGGTGGAGATCTGATCCGTCCATTTACTGAATTGAAGATGAGGATTCTTAAGGGTTGGAGTCGCTGATGGAATTGGCCAACCGAGGTCAGGGCCCTTGTTGAGCGTTGGGTTACGCCCTTGGGGAAACAGGGATGGCTACAGACGGCACTTGGACACTCAACACAATACCGAGTGATACCAAGTACACCGCCAAATGGACGATGCTGTTTGGTGGCAGTTTCACAGGCAGTTCCACAAACACCGAAGCGGCGAGCCGAGGAACCTGGTTCCATGGACAAAGGGGCAGTGCCAACCCCGCTTCAGGGTGTGGGGTGCAGGAACAGACAGACAGGGACGGACTGGCTGGATGACCCGGAGACCGACAATAGTGGAACCGAGATACTTCAACAGAACATCCTGAATTCAACGCCGTAGGGTACCTGGCGTAGTACCGTACCATAGCTGTACATGCTCAACCGCAATTGGCCTTCCATACTAGTACTCTCACATAACTCCCTCTCCAATGTCTGACCACCATCCTGCCCATGTCTGATCCAGCGGCCCGCAGGCCATCTAAAACGCAGCAACCTTGTGCTGCGTCGGCACCTTTGTAAGGACGTCAAACGAGCCGGTGCCGACAGTCCCAAGCTTGCCAACAACCAGTCTACTTGATGGCGTGGCGAGGCTGTCCCAGTCACCGTCGAGCACCGCGTCCTTGAGGAAAGCGACGGTAGTTTCTGTCATTAAACTTGTCAGCTCTGTGCGGCACCCAACAAACCATGGGGAGTTGAACATACCGTAGCTCATCTTGGTAAAGGGGCTCACGTTGCCCGTCAGGCCGATTCGGTTGAATGGCGAGAAACCGCCGTTCCTACGATAGGTTAGTCAGTCGGGATGATCACTAATCGCTAAACACCCCTTGAAATCACCTACCTGGTCATAAAATCGGCAATGAGGTTCAGATGGCGGGGGTCAACCGCAATACCGTGACCGCCGAAGACGCCGCTGAGCTCCCCAACAATATTGCTCCGGCAGGCCTCAACACCGTACACCTCGAGCACCTGCGCGATGTCGTTGGTTGATATCCTGTTGGGATTGATGTAATCGCCATACTGCTGCATGGCCCGCAGGTTGGCGCCGTTGGTATGCACCAGCATCTCAACCGTGTTTTCGCCCGTCTTCTCGTCCGTCTTCTTCTTGGGCTCATACGTCGCGTTGCCGAGCCCGTGGATCTGCTGGATGACAGACCTCTTGACCGCCTCCTGGACCAGACTGAGCATGAGGATCTTGGGGATCGAAGCGTCGAACTCAAGTGTGAACTCGACCCACTCGCCGCCAACCTCATCGCACCGGAACCGCGCAACGTGCTCATTCTTGGTCTTAATCCGCGCCTCGCGCGACCGCGACCGCTCCTCGTCCGTTTTGCCACCCAGTTCGTCCTCAGGCTCTGGGCTGCCACCATACGCCTCGTCGACGAAGTTGAGCTTCTCCTCGCCCTCTTCGCCGTCGTCCGTCTCGCGTTGTAGTTGACCCTGGATGCGGTCATCTTCGTCATCATTCGGCCCGTACGAGACCGCTTCGGACCGGTTGGCCCGCTGCTTTGCGTTGGTGGCGTCGTCGTCTCCGTCGTCGTCATCATCGTCATCGTCGGCAGCTCTCTCCCGCTCCGCGCCACTGGGCGCAAACTCCACGACGCCCGACTTGACGCCGATCTCGGGAGTGGCCGCGCTGTTGTCCTTCTGCTTTTTCTTGATCTCCTTCCTCGTGAGGAGCGAGAGCAGCGGAATGAACTTCTTCTCCACGGTGCCGAGCACGTCGGCGATGCTAATAGCATACATATTGACGTACTCCTCTGCCTCGAAAAAGCGGAGCCTGATCTCGAACGACTTGGCTAGCGCGTGCCCGATCCCGCGGCCGACACGCTCGCGCACGACCGCCTCCTTGGTAACGTGGGCGAGCGGGAGGACGCTGATAGACTTGGCAAATTGCGCAGCATCCTGCTCCGAGAGCTCCTCGTTGACGATGAGGGTCATGGAAGGAGTTGAGATCTTGGCGCTGGCCGTCATTAGGATTTCGCGAAGACGCGGAATACCCAGAGTCACGTTCTTGGCCGAGTGGCCCGCCAAATGGAATGTGTTCAGCGTCATCTGTGTCGATGGCTCTCCGACAGACTGGCCAGCAACGATGCCGACCGCCTCGCCGGGCTCGACCAGGGAGCGAATGTACTTGGCGGCGAGAATCTTTTCGGCAGTCTTGCGAGCGATTTGGCCCTTTTGGTTGTCTGACCCCTTCTTGTCCTTGATAAGCCCATCCTTGTTTGTCTTGATGTAGTCCGTCAACTTGGTGAAGAAGGTCTCCGACGTCGCAAAGGCGAAGGCGGTGGGGTCGAGCTCCGATGCTACCGGGTCAAGAGGATCGCGGCTGTTGCTGGACCGAATGGCGCTCTTCATCCGCTTCATGACCTCATCCTTGTGTTCGAATAGGGCCTGTGTTCCCGGTTCGTGATACTGAATCTGTGGCAGCTGCGAGTCGAGGTTGCGCAGGACAAACTCGAAGTCATTGAGATACTTCTGCTTGGCGATGTCGATGCCGTCTTCTCCGAACAGGAACTGCACAATCGTGCCATCGGAGTCCCTAACTGAGGAATCGTACGAAACTCTCAGGCCCTCCATGCCCTTGATCAGACACCTCTGGAGGTAGCCGGAGCGGGATGTCTTGACGGCCGTATCGATCAGACCTTCGCGACCGGCCATGTGATGGAAGTAGTACTCCTGCGGGCGGATGCCCGTCAAGAAGCGCTGAACAATGTAACCACCCGCTCTCACATCGGTGTCGTATGGCTTGAAGCTTGGCAAGGTCTTGCCGCTCACCATGACGGGGACACGGCGACCTTCTAGAGTCTGCTGGCCTAGGTTGCAAGAGATAAGGTTGGCGTTGACAGGACTGCCCTTGGCACCGGAGATGGTCATAGACTGCATGTGGTTCTTCGGGAACTGCTTCTCGAGGCCAGCAGGTAGACACAACCTCGTGATCTCAGTCGAAAGCTTGGCGCACTCTTGACTGGTCAGCAACTCCAGGCCCTCCTGCTTCTTGTCGTCCCTGAGCACTTCTTCGAGACGCTCCAGCAGCAAGGGGTCGTTTTTGGCAGGCTTTTGCTCCCCTAGCGAGACATACTTGGCCGCCACCTCCAGACCGATATGCGCGGCAGCCTTGATCGTCTCCTTGCGGTCCTTTTCTCCCTGCGGTGTCATGCGAAGATCGTCCATGCCGCAAGTGAAGGCAACCATGGCCAAGTACCGAGTCAAAAGCCGCCCCATGCTGCTGAGAAGCTTCCCTGCGACCGACGGACCGTAGACTTCGTGTACTGCGTGGATGAACCCGCCGTCACTTGGACCCAGCTGGTTCTTGTCGAGAATGCCGCAGACGAATTCGCCATCGCGAAACATCACCTTATCCTCTTCAGAATCTTCGCCCCAACTGCGACTCTTAATCTTGGCGGATCCATTCATCCATAAGTCACCGCAATCGACTGGCCTGATGTTCTTGAGGATCGTCGTGATGACTTGTTTACCTGTCCAGCGGGGAGCCGGCTTGATGATTGCCGGAGGCACGAGCTCAATCTTCTCGCCCGTGACGTGCCCGCTTTCTGGCCGGAGAGCGCCGTAGATGAGCTGCTGGTAGGCACCTTGGTCGAGGAAGACGTCCTTGCTGCAAAGTGCCACGGAGACGGACAAATGATCCTGGATCAAACCACGCAGGGGGTTTCCGGCCGTCCCAGAGATATATTGGTGATCCGTATCGGCCAGCTGAAGCGCTTCCACTCGCGCAATCTCGTTCTGGGGGAAATGCATGTTCATCTCGTCACCGTCGAAGTCGGCGTTGTAAGTGTTGCAGTTGGCGTAGTGCATGCGGATCGTCTTCTCGCCTGGTAGCACTCGGACTCGGTGACCCATGATGGAGGGCTTGTGGAGTGTCGGCTGCCGGTTCATGAGAACCACATCGCCGTTCGTCAGATGCCGATGGACCTTCTTGTTGCGCAGGCCGCTGAAGTTGTTTCCGGTGGGCGCAAGAAGTTGGTTTGCCAGCGAGACACGGTCCTCGAGGGACTTGGCTCGCAGGTTGACGATCTGGCCGTTCTCATTTTCGATGGCTGCAGCACCAGGCCACTTGTCTAAGGTCAGGGTTAGCACTGCTCAAGGTCCACGCCCGGCAACAGTTCTGCTCGAAACCTACCAACGCCGTTGATAACAGCTTGTCTAGTTGATTGCCTGTTAGCCATTGCTAAGATTGGACAGAGAGACCGTCGGGACGACTCACTGAAGATCCTTGAAGTTATGGCTCGTCACCGGCTCCGGATATGTGAGCTTCTTGGCAAAGACGGGAGGAACACCAATCTCGTTTGTCTCGATATTCGGGTCAGGAGAGATGACACTTCTGGCGGCGAAGTTGACACGCTTGCCCATCATGTTCTTCCGGAACAAACCCTCCTTCTTCTCGAGTTTCTGCTTGATGCCTTCCTCGTTCCGCTTGGCGGCTGCGCCGTGTACCGGGTTCTTGTCGCGGTCCATCAGCGAGTTGACGGCATCCTGCAGTTCTGTCCATGCTTGGTAGAGCGAGCTCATGTCCCTTGTTCGCCTGCCCTCATCCGCAGCCTCCTTGTTCCCACCACTAATCTCTCGCGAGATTTGGGCCACCATCGAAGCACTCCTGAGGATCATCTTGTAGAGGCTGTTTTGTTCGGCTTCAGTGATTTGAGAGTCGCCCATGCGAGCCTGTGCAAGTCCGGTTAGCTGGGTACGAAGGCAGATCCCTTTACTCGGAAACATACCTCTGGACGATACCGATTTGGGGGGACCATAAGAGTCCTCATGAAGAACATGTTGGCTGAGAGGGGTTGGGAATTCCTGGGACGTGGCTTGGAGTTGTAGAGTAGCGAAAGTAGCTCCTGCTCCTTCTGGAAGAGAATTTCGAGACGCTGGTGGACCTCCATCGTGCTGAGGTACCGTTGCGAAGGGTTGGAAGACTTGGCGACCTTGGGCTTGCTCCGTTGCGCCCTGGCCGGGGCATCTGCCATGACCACATCCCCGTTTTCGTCGAGCTCCTCGCCGTCGCCCTCGCTATCGCGCTCCTCAGAGTCTTCGGACAGAGAATCGACGTCAGCGATGCCTTCGTCAGGGGTGAGTTCGCTGTGCTTCTTGGCCTTGCGGTTCAGGGCGAGCGCGTCGGTCCGTTTCCTTCCCGCTTGAGCCATGGCCGCCTTCTCCTTCTCGGTCAGATCGCGCTCGAAGATCTTGACCCAGCGATCCTTGCGGTATACGGGCGAAATGCCGTCGCAGCTTCTGCACCGCTTTTCCTTGACCATTAGGCCAAGGAACTCCTTCACCAAGGCGCGTCTCAGCTCGGCGGCACCCTCGTGCTTGCCTTTCCGGATGTCGCCAATGTTGACCTTCAGCCTATGCTCTCGCAAGACTTGACGCACATATGTTTCCCTGGCACGCATGGTGCCGTCATGCAGATTATTTCCCTCCTCTTCGGCCTCGTCCTCCTCCACATCAGGAACATCGGACAGCCTCAGTTTCTTGAGCTGCTCTCCTAGGTCACTGATAGAGAATGACTCGATCATCTGTGCCTCGTGGATGAGGCCAACCTGCAGCAGCCGAAACATGCAGATGTACTTGTGGACCTCGTGGCGCGCCAGTCGGAATCGGTGGCACCAGACGCATTGGGCTCGGAGCAGGCGGTAGGCTTGGTCCATGAAGATTGGGTGATAGACTGGCACGGGGAGTTCGATGTGGCCCGGATGCCCCGGGCACTGGGCCTGGTTCAGGTTGCATGTGCGGCATCTGCACAAGATCAGTCAGAATCCATCGATCCATCGATCCATCGTGCGTCCGCCAGTTTCTCGAACCTGGACGGCGCATTGGGAATTGGGGCCATCTTACAGAGCATCGCCCCACGATCCCAGCGCCGGATCATACAGACCGCCGGGCACCGGATTGAGGAGGCTGTCGAAGGTGCTGTCGTTCTCGATCCGCTTAACAGACATGGACCGGATCTCATCCTCTGAGAGGAAAGTGAACTCGACGCTTTCCAGCGACGAGCCCACGGGCTGTGCGATATTCATGCTGGGCAAGCGGACGGAGAATCAGCTTCGACCTAGCAATCCGGCATTGCAGTCTCCCCCGCCGTGGTGGAAGAATTGTTGCAGAATTGTTGACGCTCTGGCGTGGTTGCGAGGTCAAAACTCGGCCGCAAACAAAACCGTCTTCTCTCGAATCGCAGCTTTCAGATCGGTGATTGGCGGGGAGTTGCAGACCAACAACTGCAGGAGAATATTTTTTGGCGGTGAGGCCGGGCAAAACCTCACCGACAGGCAGGGTGGGGCACGCTACAGGATCCAGCTGCCTGAGCGCGTGCATCAGCCGTGCGCCAAGCTGCCGACCCAAATATCTATGAATACCCACGAGTATCCATGGGTACCCACGAATATCCATCGTTGACGTGAATACCTATCCATCATCCAACCACACGACACACCGCATACCACAAGCAAGAGTCAGCCAAGCCATCTCGGCATCACCCACCTGTTCATTGCTTCGACAACCCTCGAGTTGAATGAGCCAAGCGCAACCCAGCGGGCACTCTGACGATGGATCGGAACCAACAGCTCGGCGGGCTCGGCCCTCGCCATGACTCTGCATCGAGGATCCAGAAACCAGAGTCGGCGGCCGACCGAATGGCCGCCCTGAAAGCCCGTGTTGCGGCCGCTGTCGGCACGGCAAAGGCCAAGGGTGGTCTCAACACGCCCCTCCACCCTGCCCTCGCCGACCTCAACGCGCCGATCAAGCCGAGCGACTCCCTTCGGACAGGCGTTGGACAGCGCTCGACACATGATTCAAAGGCCCCTAGAGGGAGACCGTTTGGGTTTTCGGCGACGACACAGGACGGGCCTCGAGCGAACCCATATCTTGATACGAGCAATGCGCCTACGGGCAGGGCGAGAGAGTCGAGGCAGCTCATATTCAACCAAAAGGGCAAATACATCCAGCAGGCTAACGCCCTGCGGAGACAAGCTGCGCTTGAGGACATGAAGAGGAGGATCGCCGAGCAGGCGCGCAAGGCAGGCTTGGAGGAAGACCGGGCAGTTGAGAAGGCGTTTGTGGTTGATGCGCCTCCAGAGCTGGAATGGTGGGATGAAGGGCTCATCGACGGCAAGGATTACAGCACCATTCCGCAGTCCCTCAAGATATCGACGCCAGACAGCATCGTCACCGTGTACATCCAGCACCCCGTCGCCATCGAGCCGCCACAGGACAAGCTAGCTCCAGAGCCCAAGCCTATGTACCTGACGCCCAAAGAGCAGCAGAAGCTTCGGCGGCAGAGGCGCATGATGGAACTCAAGGAAAAACAAGCCAAGATCAGACTAGGCCTTGAACCAGCCCCGCCTCCAAAAGTCAAAAAGTCCAACCTGATGCGCGTCCTCGGCGAGGAAGCCGTCAAGGACCCGACGGCCGTCGAGGCGCGAGTCAACCGCGAGATAGCTGCTCGCTTTGACAAGCACATGAATGCCAACGAGGAGCGCAAGCTGACACAGGAGGAACGGCACGAGAAGCTGGCGGCCAACCAGGCCAAGGACGCGGCCAAGGGTATCCACGTGCTCGTCTTCAAGATTGCCAGCCTCGCCAACGGCCAACACCGCTACAAGATCAACATCAACGCCACCCAGAACGGCCTCACCGGCGTCTGCATCATGCACCCAAAGTTCTGCCTTGTCATCGTCGAAGGCGGCGAGCACAGCATCAACAACTACAAGAAGCTTATGCTGCGCCGCATCGATTGGACCGAGTCGTTGCCCTCTCGCGAGAAAGATACTGCCGCGGTTGCCGCGTCCTCTAGCGGAGCCCAGGGCGTCTCGGTGAGGGAGTGGCTCAAGGGCGAGGATGAGAAGGGCCAGTTGAAGGACCTGTCGGCGAACAAATGTGTGCTGGTGTTTGAGGGCGAGAGCAAGGCGCCGGCGTTCAAGAAGTGGGGCAGCAAGGTGTGCGAGACCGACGGCGAGGCGAGGGAGTTCCTCTCTCATAGGAAGATGGATAATTTCTGGACCCAGGCCAAGAATACGCCGCTGTGATGGCGGGCGATAGCCTAGGAGGCGCTTCGAGTGAGCGAACTTGTATCTTTACGGTGCAGGTGACGTCTAATCGACGGGCTTGCAGTATGCAATCCACGTCTGGCTCTCGCAGTCCCTTTCTCGAATTTGTAAACATGCCAGGCAGGATCTGGTGGGTGCTGTGTGCCCAGGGCCACGAACCCAATACTTTCATTCTACAATGACTACCAAGATAAGAACACATTCTACCGTGTAGCCCCGACGCCGACGCTTAGTTATCATTGTCCAGTGCCATCAGCTCCGCCTCGTCATCCTCGTCCATCTCATAATCGCTCACCCGCCCGTCACCGACAACAGCAACCGCCGCCGTCTGTGCCGCGAGCACCGCGTTTTCCTCCATCTCCCGCTGCGCGTGCAGCTCCTTGATCCGGTCGTCGCCCATCTTCTCCTGGTGCTTCAGCAGGTCCGCCATGCTCCACGTGCTGATGCCCTCCTGGTCCCTAGCGCGGAAGGGCTGCGCCATGGTGCGGAGGAACCGTCGGGCGCTGCTGACGGCCATGTCGGTGCTCAGGTTGGTGTCGGCGTCGAGCAGCGCCTGATTGATCCACTTGGGAAGTTGGACGCGCTTCTTCTGGAAGCGGCGGTCGGCGAGCACCATGAGGCCGTAGTCGTCCTTGCCGCGGAGCACGCGCCCTAGGCACTGGGCGGCGTGGCGCATGGCGTCGAAGGAGAGGAAGTCGTTCTCGCGGATGCGGTACGTCTCGCGGAGGAACTCGAGCCGCGCCTTGAGGATCCGCGACTCGGTGTACTGGAAGGGCACCCCGATACACAGCACCGTGCGCCCGTATTGGTGGTCAAAGTCGATGCCCTCTGACACCTTACCGCGCGCGACGCAGAGGAGCACGGCGCCGCGGCCGTTGCAGCACGCCGTGCGGTACGTCTCAAGCGCGAGCGAGGTTTCCTGCGCGTCCGGGGTCTCGACTAGGATGAGCTTGTACTTCCACACCTCGTCGAGGATGCCCATGCCCTGCCACATGCTGATGATGGACTCCATGTAGAGGTACGAGGGAAAAAAGACCACCATGCCGTCGGGCGTGATCTTGGCAAACTCGGTCAGGAGGTTGCCATAGTTTCGAACCACGCTGGGCTCGTTGCGGACCTGGAAGCTCGTTGATATAGATGCCTGATCGCTTCCTCTCGTGACAATCATGGGCAAGAATGATCTCCTGGCTAAGGTCATGCTGTAGGATTCTTGAACGACGGTGGGGAAGTCGAGCATCTTGGGGTATATCTCCAGGGGCGAGATTGTCCCGGACGTGATGATGACAGAGCTGAATCGGTCGAACACGGGCTTGATGGCAATGGCGGCATCAAGGCAGGTAAAGTGCAGAACCGGGTTGGGCACCTCGGCTGTGTCGGATTCGTATGGCTCGAGAATCAAGAGAAATCCCTTCTCGTAGGTTGAGACAAGGGTCGCAAATGTGGCCACTTCTTGCAGTGGTTGATAATCCTCGATATTGGTGAGCTCGAGTGTTCTCACCAACGAAGTCAACCTCTCGGCGCAGAATCTCAAGGGCTTCTTTTCGATAAAGGTGTACTCCTTGAGATGGGCAAGGAAGGATGGAGGTGTTTCCGAGATGACCTGCCGGACTTTCATCCTGGTCTAAGGACAGTCAACACACGTGCTCAAGGAAACAGCCAGAAGTGTACGGAGGGGAATATAGGACCGACCTTGAGGTATTCGATAAACCTCCGGAGAAAGGCGACAAAGTGCTCTGCTCTCCGAATGTTGCCAGGAATGGCTTCCTTGAGCAAGTCATCGGGGAGGGCTGGGAAAAGACGTCAGTAAAACGCAGCGGCCCTCTACATTGAAAAGCTTGTCGAGCTTACTCGGATTAGCCATGAAAGAGTCTTCCTGTCGGCCATCATCGGCTCCCCGGAGCCCTTCAACGAGCTTCTCGTACTCGTCCTGGAGCTTCTGCTGGTCTGAATCCCTCATCTCGTTGATCTTGTTCTCCAGGCTCTGGGCGCCCCTGGTGGCTCTCCTCAACGAATCCTCGGTGATGTCTGTGCTGAGCGACTCGATGCACACGTTGTCAATGTTGTGGGCTTCGTCAAAAACGACAATGCAGTCCTTGGACAGATCCTTAGAGACGCGCTCGGCAATCTTTGGGTCTAGGAGATAGTGGTACGAGTAAATGATGACGTTGCAAAATTGCATCTGTGAAGGGGTCAGTTTTGGCATCAGAGAAGACAGGCTAAGGAAGACACACCATCCGTCGGGCTGTAAAGTATGGGCACTGTTTGTGTTGCTCGCCGTATTGAAGGAGACCGTCCAGTGTCCAGACGCCATTGGGAATCAGGTTATGAGGCTCGAGGAGGTCCAGGTTCTAGAGAAGAGATCAGCACACCGTACATGGCAAGGTCACGCATGGGCTTGGGTGGGTGCTCACGTCGTGGTAAACACAAACTTCCACATCCTCGCCCTTTTCCTTCTTCTCCTTGACAAAACCAGCCGTCAGACTGCGGCAGCGCGCATCGACAACGTTGCCGCTCTTCTCCCGCTTGACTGACGGGTGCAGACAGAGGTTTTTGCGACTTGTGAGGCCAAGGCCTCTGAATTCCTCCTCATACCCGAGGCGCTCTGTCCGAAACTTTATGAGGGCCTTGAGCTCAACCAGTGCCTTTTCAATCTCGGACATTGTGCCTGGTGCTTTTGGTTAGCCACGGCAGGCGGGGACATCTTGACCAGGGAGGTGGTTGCGTACGGGAGCAATAGATGAGTTTGCGGTGTGACGGATAGTACTGTTGGTAGGCAACAATAAGAGACAACAAGGTGACTGTCTTCCCCGTGCCCGAAGGCATTTCAAGGACGCAGTTCCCCCCGGCATCGAGGGTCTCTGAAGCGGGTTAGCTAAAAGCCTCCGCCTAGTCTCGCCATTATGCCAAACCCCAAACTCACTCTTCAAGTCCACCATATAGCTGCAGCGAGTATTTCATGTCATTTGTCAGTCACGAAGTCCGGCAAGAGCACGATTGGGTTCAGGCCTACGCATATTGCTCTGGTCAGACATTAGCATCAACAAAGGGCAAACCGAGTCAAGGAGGAAAAACCTGCCTGGGTAGATGCGGGGGTAAGGAAAAAGAACGGGCAAATCGCTGTCACCATTTGGTCAGCCGTGGCAACGCGGGCGACTAGTCATGAGATGGTTGAGATGTGGTCGGCGTACTCGATATTGAACTCCATCTTGGCGGTCAAGCGTCAAGACTAAGCCGTGGGCGAGCGACGAGAAAATAAGGCGAGAAGATGTTCTATTGCCGGGTTGCAATCTCAAATGGGGCCTCCTGTCGAGCCCTTTGCCGATTTCGCACCCAGCCTGTTTGGTGTTGTGCTTCGAAGTCCAGAGTTGCTTCCTGCTCTGAGTTTAAGTTTGGAATCTGCACCGGTTGGACTTTTGAGAACTTGCAACTCCCACGCACTCTTCTCTCTTCTTTTTTCCTATCCTAGACAGGCAGCATCACAACTGTCTCCTTTTGGGACAGCCGTCTGTTACCGCCTTGATGAATCGCAAAACCGTGGGCCGCCGTTTGGTGCTTGGAAGTTGACTCGAGTATCACGTGGCCTGCTGCCTGTTGACAAACGCGATCGAAGTCAAATGCCCGTTGCCAAGCCTCGGTGTGGGCTTCCACACCGAGGTGAGGGAGCCACCGGCGAAATGAAAGACCGCCCTGGTTGATCCTGGCACCCAATCCACTCCGCCGCCTTTCTTTCACCTCTCTCTCACTTCATCCGCTGTTCATCTCCATCAATTCCATCGCTTCCCAATCCCATCAGTCCCAGCCAAAACTCGTCAACACGTGGTTCAACCGTCGCGCTTCAACTCTGCAGCTATGGCACGCGGCACACGGCACGCAGTGAGATCCTCCCGATGCCACGAGGTCGCATCCACCGTTTAATTGCGACAGCCGCTGCGACTGTCTCCTGCATCCCGCCCCCGACGGTGACCCTCATACAACGCCGAATCCGCCGATGCAATGGACGGTCAACAGTCAACGGCAATACCGATCCGTTCCTCCTGGCGCTTTCCACCAACCACACTATCACATTCATACGTCCGATATGGTGCGTCCCGCAAGTGAGCGGCGCAGACACCATTGACAGTGTCTGCCGTGGAAACCTTCCAGAAGTTCCCAGCCTTCCATGCACCCGCTCCACGGCCTTTCCGCCATCGCAGCCCATGTGGTTGTCCCGCCCCGCGTTGTGACGGACCCCAAAGTTCAGGCCGGCCGGGGCCATTCTTGCGCGGGTGGGCGTTCGGACAAGGCCGCGGGAAATGGGGATGTGAGCAGACGAGCGGCGTCGACAATGGTTCCGACCCTACTCTAACTAGCGGCCGGGTAACACTGTTCCCGTCGTGCCTCCCATCGCCCTGGCTAAAAAATGACCGCATCGGCACATGTGCCAGTTCTCATCCGGGTCCGGGCGGGCGCCCACGTGGGTGGACCGCCGCCCCTCCATCTGCCCGCGTCCCGACACCGCGGAATGAGCCCTGGGGTGGCGTCCTGTGTCGACCTGACAGCGGGAGTGGGCAGTCCTCCATCCATCCTCCAGGACGCAGCAACAGCCGACCAACACCGATCGATGAGGCGAGTGGAGATGTTCCCCGGTTTCGTTTCAGACGATCACTGTTCTGTTTTTAGCACATCCTGAAGTCCAGCACCTCGTCGCGGGGACTTTGTATGGTCTTGCAGCCAACGGCGGATTCCCGACAGGATCGCGTGTTTCAAAACATGCCGAGTAAGGCTCTCCTGGCAAGACTCAAGATCCCACGCCCCTCGCGCCGCACTCCGGCTCGCCCGCCCACTCGATGGTGTCGACGCCGCCGGCGTGCATGGGGAGGGGGGGTGTGTAACCTCAACCCACCAAAACTCATCACGAGGTGGAGGTGTCCATCTCATTTCCAACCCCTCGTACGAGAGCGTCAGATTGGGAGGCTGACACGCCGGCCGACGCTATCACTGGTCGGCCGAGGGTTTCAGTGAGTGCGACCTGCACGTCGACGGCGCAGAGGACGCGTGGAAGCCTTCCAGAACACTCTCCCCTCCGTCGACGCAACAACGAAAGCAGGGGCGCGGCTGGGAAAGCGAGGCGAGATAGAGCGATGTACCCCTGAGAGCTCTGGCTGGTCCGGTGACCCCGCCTCGCCGACTCCATGGCCGTCCGCAATATCTCGCCGGTTGCCATGGCGCCAGGGGTTCCCGTTGAGGCCCTCGAGGACCCGATAGGACCCCCCTTGCCCCTGCTCGTGTCCTGTGTATACCGCGTACTATGTAGTAACACTCCGTCGTGCTCAATATTTCGTCATTCCCCACTCCCGAATCTTGGAAGCGCGCTTGTGAACGGACAAGGTTCGATTCCTCCTGCGACGCTCCGCCGGACAGACCGACCGCTATCACATTGCCGATGGCATCGGTTGCGGGGAGAGTGAGATCCACAGAGTATGGAACGCTTCCTTCCCTCCCAGCACGGAAGCAGGAACAGGCCCTTCCCGCCCGGCATCTTCAAGCCCGCCTGACTGCGTTGGAAAAAGTTGGGGGCGATGGCGAGCGCGGCGGGCCCATGGCAGTCCCTCACATCTCCCGCCCGGCAGGTCCTTGCACTCCGATTCGCCGATGCCCGATCGTCGCCGAGTTGCGCTTGTTGGCGGCTGTTTAAGCCACACTGCCCTCGCATTCTGCGCAGATTAGCCGCAGGCAGCGAGTTAACAGATGCGGGGGGGCAACCCAGGCCAATGCAATGTGGGCAAAATTCACCCACCCATTGGCCAGCCGATCCCCCCTCCCTTCTCAAGAGCATGGATGATGAGCTCTGCCACGCGAGGATCGGAGCCAGGGCAAGCTACTCAACGCTAACGCCAACGTACCCCCAATGCCCCAATGCCGGGGACGCCCCCCCAACCACTGCCCTGGCATTAGCTTAGCGTCCAGGCCCTTAGTAGCCCAGGTTTTTGCATTCGAACCAACCGGTGTACTTCCTCCTTCCTGATAGGTAAAATACAGTGCTGTGCGACCTCGGGTTTTGCGTGCGCCCCAGGCAGCCAGATTCTGGGGGGCTGTGCTCGCGATATCTGAAACACGGCCCCCCGATGCGATGATGCGATGCGATGCGATGCGATGCGGGGAAACAACTCCACTCCTCTTGAAGGGAGCTGGCATTTTCACTGACTTTACTATGTGGTTTGTTCAGCCCTAACTCGGCAACCTGTTCTCTGCTCTTGGCTGCTGGTGCAGGTGCATGCCCGTTGGGGCCGGAAGGATGGAGCTGTCCGCCCGGCTCCGGCTCCGGCTCCGTTTGCGATGCAACATGACACACAAGACCTGAGTGTCTGTTGTTGAGACTTGGGAACGAAAATAGATGGGCAGAGACCTGAATACGGGGGGTGGGTTTGTGAGTCGCTTGCGGCTGCTCTGAAGTGCTATGGAGAGGTAAGGAGGTGGAGTGGTCGTTAGGGTTGGGAGACCTGAGACGGAGGGTGCAGGAGCTGAGCTGAGCTGAGTTGAGGTGAGTTACACTTGTTGGTGAGACCCGATGTTCAGCGGTGGTAGCCGTCGCTGATGGACGGCATCGCGGGAGTTGGATTTTGAGTTGCGTCCGTGCTGTTTGGTTTCCTGTGGGACATCAATAAGAGTTGGGCCGTGCTGGCGGGCCGCTGGTGTTGGCGAGGGGAGGGTGGTAGGTGCCAGGGAGGGCAGGGAAGCCCGCCTTGGCTGTGTGCATGCACTGATCACGAACAGGTTGGGAAATGGGGTGTGGCTAACGGGTATCGAGGCCGATGAGATGCTGCAGTGAGTTCAAACAGTCGAAGCTAATTAACCCATGCCGGTGTTGGTGTTTCAAACACGGTGGCAACGAGGCAACAGCACTTGGAACCACACGGTCCACACCACCAAGTTTTCCATCCTCATCGCCATCGCGATCATTCGCCGGCCAACAACAGCTGTTCCTGCAAGCCCGAGTCAAGACGCTAAATCCTCACGTGTGACTGTAACCTTGGTGTTGGCGTTGGGGGTCACGATGTTTCATGAAACAAGTCCACCGCATCGTCAGCCACACTCTGTCTCTCGCTGACACTTGCAGAAAACGGAAATAGCGTGCACTTTGTCGATGCCTGATGGCGGTGATGGACGATGGGATGGTTAGCCGCCCTCCAATCAGCTCCCGAGTTATATTTGGGCAAAATCGCTCATTGTGGGCCGACGAGGTGACATCGTCTCTTGGGTTCTGCACCCCTCCCCTGATTTGGGACAAGCTCATGCGGCCTAACAAGTTAGCGTCAGATAGACGCGACAAATCCCCAGCCAAACTGGGAAAAGGCAGGACAGAAAGCCAACAGGCGATGGCGCACCTTCCAGCTCCTGCTCGGCTGTTTCATCTTCACGCCACTGGCCTAGCTCCCGCACTCGGCCGATCGTGTTGACGTTATCCGTGGACTCGGCGAGATGCTGCGCTGCGCTTCGCTCGCTTGTTTCTGGCGATCGGTCACCTCCCCCAACCCCCCCCCACCACCGGATGCACGGGTGTTTCGGGGTGGCTGTGCTTCACGGTAAACTCGACGACTTACTTGTATGAGAAGAGGGGTAAATACTTGGGTACTTGTCTGTGGACATAGCACGGAGGACTTTCCCTCTCTCACGTGGGGCAGGCAACATTGTGTGGCTCGCATCAGCGGGGAGTTGGCACTGGTTTGGTCGCCGATTGATCAATCCAATCCGTCGGTTTCTTCGACGGCACGTGCAGTAGCTTGAGCTCGGAGATGGGGTCGTGAGCTGTCTCTTTCGCAACTATCTCCTCTAGTGTGCGGCGAGAGGTTTCGTTTCGTTGGGGGCCGAACTACCTCACCGAGTGGGGTGGGAAGATTGTCGCCGAGATGGTGTTGGTGATGAGTCCGCGTCGTATGTCGTTGGTGACCCGAGTATCCTGTCTAGCAGCATGTCTGTCCAATCCCGTCTGAGGCTGGCCTCTCGCCATCACCTAAACACCGCTCTCCTTGTTGATCGCGTGCAGTACCGAGTGCGTGGTCAGACAGAATGTCTCGGGACGCCTGAGTCAGGCTGCCTTCTTCTGTCCCGAACCGGTGATTGGTAAACGCAGGTAAGCGAGCGCTCCCGAAGCCACTCATCGCTAGTCGAATGCTGTCATTTTCTGACGAGATGCGAAGCTGCAACCTCTGGGCTCTGGCACGTGTGAGGTGTGAGGCGTGAGGGGTCCGCGCCGGCTGCGCTAACAGGGAAGAGGAAAGGCGGGAACCCTGCCAAGGTGGGATTGACGTTTGCCTGCGTCGACCGAGGCCTTTCCAGGTTGTGCGCAGTCTGCTGCGCTGCTGCGTTGCAATGCTGCGACCGTTGAGTGGGTTCTTCCACTTGCCCCGGTGGCCTTGTTCGTATGCGACCCTGTGCGCGCAGCATTTCCTGCTGGTCAATCTTGGGAGAATCCTATGGGTGCGACGTCCCTCGACCTTTGCATGCAGGTGCTTGTCGCATTGGCCAACCGGCGCCCGTTCCTGGGATCCCCTGCCAGCCTGCCGGGCGTGATGGAGTGCCGTCCACGGCGGAGGATTTAAGGTGCTGAGGCGCAGCATCGCGACGAGATATTGAGCCAGCGGCTCCAGGCGGTTCCAGGGCAGAGAGAGATTCCCTGAGCGTGCGAGTCTTTGGCAATGTAGGAATCCAAAGCAGGCAGTGTCGTGCTCACGGCACGCTGCCGGTGCTGTGTTCCTGATGGCCGTTTGCTCGCCAAGTCCGAGGAGCGCGCGTCTCGGTGGAGCTCATCTCAGCAGATTTTGTTTCCTGGTGCAACCTTGAACGAGACCGGATGTGCCTGGGCGGGCCTTTCCTAGCGCATGGCTCGTGCCTCCGAGCTTGGGGAAGCGGGGCGAGGTCGGCGAAGATCAGAGTGGGCCCAGCCGAGCGCTAGCCTCAGATCCTCGCAGCAGGGTTGCGACAGCGAGCAAGAGCAAAAAAGAAGAATTGGCCGTGGGTTACCGAACATGAACTCTCAACCTGGGAGGAGTCATGCTCAGAACGACAGTCTCTCGTATCAATTTCACTGCATCTCAGATCCCACTCAAGCTTTGCCGGAATTCGGTACCCTCGACGCACAGTCGAGTACAGATGTCCGTGGTACCGAAGAGGTTCGTGAGAGCCGGGGATACCCAGAGCCAAACCTTACCCCAGCGGTGCCAAGAGCCAGCTTTCATGGTTCGGGGTTCTTGAGTGGTCTCGCTCCCGGACGATGCTATCGCCGGCGGGAATGTCCGCGTTCTACGCCGAATAACGTTAACGTTAACGGCATCCTTGATTCCAGAACTAGCGATGGTGAAGGGGTTTCCCTGCCAAGTTGTCCACCCCCCAGAGATGCAGCTCGGTGACTGCCTGCTTTCCCGTCCCCAACCTCTGGGCAGCTCAAGAAACACAGGTGGCTTGTTGCTGATTGAGCAAGCCGCGGGGAGGCTTCCCGGGATTCCAAATGTTTCAAGATGGAGTGCCATGCATGAAGGGCCATTTTTGGAATCTCATGGACAAGTCATGTCGAGCTGCTTGAAGTCCGTCGCACACGATCAAAAGCCTCCGGCTCCTTCGATGCCAAGGCACCCGGGCCTGATTCCGAGCTGCAGAAGGCCGGCCGCTCCCATGGAGCACTTCCTCCCGTCCAGGGGGTCGGCACAGCCGACCCTGCTCCACACACCCGGCTTTTGGGTGCTGCAGCGCCGCACGACGCCCGCGGACGCCACAGACTGCCGTGTTTCAGACTCACAGCTCTCGTCGTGTTGGGTCCGGATCCTGTTTTTCGGCCATTCCTTCAACTCTAAGTCTACCATTCCGGGTGGCTGAGTTGGCCAAAGTGTGTCTTGAGCTTATTGCCCTGACAGCTAGTGCCAGGTGCGAGGACGATTACTGTGTACGCGACCTACCCAATTTCAGTCGTCGGCGGGTTTCCTGGTGTGGGGTGTGGAGCATGCCTAGTACATACAAAGCAGGAGAGTCTCGACAGGTGTCCAGGGGAAGCTCTTCAATCACGGCTGTGTTCCGGGGGGGCTTGATGCCGACGACACCGTGATGGTCACTGGCCCGCTCATTGAGGTGGTCGTACGAAAATAATATGGCTCCGATTGGCAACACTTTGCTTGGTATCCCAAAAGTTGTTGCCTGGCGGCCGGCTGTGGTATGTCGGGCTGTGGCTGTTGTGGTATTTGGTAGTGGTGGGGCGCCCAGCATCGATCGCACTTCGCGGACCGAGTGGAGCCCTGCCATTGGTCTGCGCGGCGACCACTTGGACTGAGCAATTCGCAATACCGTTAGACAAAAAGCCCGTCAGTCAGCGTGCATCTTCAGGCAACCAGGCTTCCAGAATTGGAGGTTTCTTGTCGGGGGAACTTCCCCCACGGCTTGGCCACCAGCAGCGGGAGAGGGGAGAATGGCCAACGGCGCTCTGGGGCGCTGTTGTTGGTCCAGGAACGGCCAAGAACGGCCGCGCGGGAGAGACGGGAACGGCGGGCCAAACGGCACCGAGGCAGACCCCAGCGTCTCCGCAGTGGATCCGGCCCTGCCCTGGCCTCGCGCATCGGCCAATTGGCAACGCCTGGTCAGTGCTCCGAACGGGCACAAGGGCCATGCCGATCAGTTGTGGAACTGCTCTGGGGCCGCTGTTGATGATGGCGTTGGATGGATGTACACAGTAGGTAGTTGAAATCTGCGGCGATTTTGCAATGTCACGGTTTCGCAGGTCCAAGAGAGCAAGATTAAGCATCCGAGTTGTCGCTGCGTTCTGCAACAGCGAGCAAACGGCGCCGATTCCCGTCGCATGTGGTTTGCGCAGGGTCTTCCGTAACACTGGCCAATCAGGCAGCAGTCTGTGGAGCCGTTCCGCACCTCCTCCCCGATCTGCTGCCCAGGCTCCACCCACCACCGTTGCCCAGATGGATGGATTCCACACCTCTCGCAAATCCCCTCGCTCTTTTCGTCGTCTTGGACCAACAAAGTCGTCGCAACAAGCCATTGTCAAGACCATGGCAACCCAACACACGCCCAATGGTTTCCTGCCGGGGGCGATCTATCACACGGTCTTCCTGGACCTTTACCGTCCAGAATCACCCCACCATCCCCCTGTCATCGGGGCCGAGCTGGTGGGGGCCAAAAAGAGGTCGGCGAAGAGGACGAAGAACGGAGTAGGGGACGGAGTACGGTTGAGGTACGATCAGCCGCCTCAGTCAAGCATCTTCTGACCAGCAATCATCCGGTATCTCGGAAGTCCCATGCCCCAAGTCCCTCCTCTGCGCGCTGCGCTTACCACTTCATTTGCGCCGTCCCTTCAATTCTGTTGCCCGTTTTCACTTCACACAACGGGTCCCCAACTCCTGTCCGGGCGTCCTGCCCCGCTCCAAGCGGCGGCAGACCGACCAGCATGGAATCAACGTCAACGTTACCATGATGCCCTTTGAAGGTTGACGAGTTATGAGTGGCGCGCCTGACGGGTGAGAGCACTCGCCTCCCCCACACCACTTTCGCTGCGGCTACTGGAGTGGTACCTTGGACTGCATTGGCGGCTGCATGCTTTACAGTGTACCTGAGGTGTGCCTACGCACAGAGTGGCCGCCGCCTGGGCTGGTGCCAGTCGTGCCAGCCCTGGTCTCCCGTCCCTCGACCTTTCTCTTGGGTCGCCGGCCGCCTGACGATTGACCATGACACCAGGCATGAACGGGCCTCCGCAGCATTCAGATTTTGAACGGTGGGGTGGTGTGGCCACCGATTAGCGTTGGAAAATCCCCTGCCACCGGCGTCCGATCTCCAGTCTTCCTCGGCACCCACCAGCGAATCTGTGATGTCGACTGAGCCCGGCTCGTGGTGGCTGGCCCGTGGTGGCTCCAAACCCTGCTGCCTCACCCTCACCATCCGCGCTCCCGAGGAGCCTCCCGGCCGCCGAGATCTTCTGCGAACTGTTGGTTGCAGCAGCGACTCGGAACACTCGCAACCAACAGCGCCTGGGATGGGTGGTGCAGTCGGCTCCGGTGTGACTGGCCAGGGCCCCCATCGGGCGGACCCCGCAGAGTCTCTCGAGTCTTGCTCAGGAGGGACTTGTTCGGGCAGAGGGGGCCATACTGCCCCACCAGAGCAAGAAACTGGACCCAACAGCTTGAACTAGGGCACTTTACAGGGGGGCAGCTCCCTACCCCGGCTACTTTTAGACACCCCTGCCCCCTTGAGACGCAGTGCTCCCAGCGTGGTGTAGCGTTTCTATTTTGCTCCCTCATCACCTATTTTTTTCCGAGAGGAAGCTCTTCTCACCACACCCCCCCCC